>Ga0315281_10001208_pt1 | contig 37825 bp, 30 predicted proteins | sample YL17G07_0_MG_FD_204540 | JGI IMG/M metagenome (GOLD analysis project Ga0315281, IMG submission 204540) | Sediment microbial communities from Yellowstone Lake, YNP, Wyoming, USA - YL17G07_0 | ecosystem: Environmental > Aquatic > Freshwater > Lake > Sediment | place: USA: Wyoming | collected...
GTTTGTCCGCAGAGCCGCGTCCCATGTAGGTACAGAGGAACGGAGCCGGCTCTCGCTGTTCCTGCCTATACCATGGGCTGCGTTTTCCGATCAGATAGCCATCCATGATGCCAAGCGACTCGGCGGTTTCCAGGTATTTCCAAAAAGCCGGGTACTTCGCCTTGACCATCGACTCGGGCAGGTCGCAATCGATCACGCACAGTTGGCGGTCGATGAGTGGGTAGCCGTCAACGTCGGCGCCGATGATCGTCGTTTTGAGATGGCGCGGGCTGGGAAGGATCGGCCGGAGGTACTTGATCGGAAGCCCCAGGCGCTTCGCATCGGCACGGTCGAGCACGAAAAACTTGTTGCAGCCGGTGGCGATGCCCCTCTGGACCCTGAAGAAGTCGCCAAGCATCGGGCCTTTACCGTCGCTAAGCGTGTGCCGGTCGTTTTTGACGTGACTCGGGTACACGGTCCACTTGCGGGATTCGCGCAACCGGTCGCGCGAAATAAGGTCCCGAGCAGTCGGCTCGGCCAGCGTGCCGCCGAAGGTGAACTCGACCGAATGAGCAGCAGCGGGCAGCGACTTGCGAAATACCAGCACGACCGACGACACAAGGGCGTCACCGAACTGAACGTCGTCCGGGTCAAAGCGGTGAGCACGGATAAGCGTTACGCGATCCGTGAGGAACCCCTTGAGGGCGGCGCCGTAGTTGACGTCCATAAACTCCGACGGGATGAGCCACGCGGCAATCCCCTCGTCTTCCATCCATGCCGTGGCGAGCAAAAGAAAATAGACGTATAGACCCGCAAGGCCATTGACTTCAACTCCGGTCAACTTGAACGCCAGACCTTGGAGGTGTTCCTTGTCCTCCCGGCTCATATGATGGTGTCGTACGTAGGGCGGGTTCGCCAAGATGACGTTAGGTGACGGCGGGCGGGAGCCGTTGGCGACAACTCTCGTGAAATCGCCGCACACAACCTCAAGCCCGGCATCGGCCCACAAATTTCGGGCGGCATCGACGAACGCGGGATCGAGTTCGACCCCGACAGCGCTCTTGATCCGCTTGGAACCGAAGACCGCGAGTGCCGCTGAAAAGAAACTGCCCGAACCGATCGAAGGGTCGGCGAAGCGAATGCCGCGTTTGGTGCGGCCGATAACCGACTCGACGTAGCGGGCAATATCCACAGCAAGGGCATTTGGCGTCGCGAACTGACCGAGTCGATTCCGCTCCGCCGCTGAGCTGCGCTTATCGATATCCGCCTGAATCACTTGCCGGCGTGTTTCAACCGGGCCTGCCTGGTGGGTGCTTGTGCGATTCATAGCCCCAGTTTCGCGAGGTCGCCGATGCGATGCTCCCAGACCCAGTCGATGCCGTGCATGGCTTCGTAGCCCAGGTAGTCGCCACCAAAATAACCGCAGAGAAACAGTACGAACGGCACGGTTTCACCATAGGCAGCTTGAAGCTGTTGGATCTTGATGGCCTCTTCTTTTCTCCGCTTGTTGGTATTGGTGAAGTCCCCGGCCGACTTGGCTTCGATCAGGATCGGCATCCGACTTTTGCGCAGCTTCTTGGGCTGAATCACCACGTCAACCGGGATATTCACCCTGAGCGCCTTGCCGACCGCGATATTCATGCGGAACGTGTACGTTCCGGCTTCCATTTCTTTCAGCGGCTTCCCACCTGAATGGACCTGCTTGCGGTAGCCCCTGGCGTCGAGCCAATCGCCCACGAGTTTGAGTTGCCGCTGCTCCTGGGCATTGCGCACAATCGGATTTGCCACGGCGCTGCACAAGCGGTCGGCGACGATCGTCGATGCCCGGTCGCGTTCGTGATCAGTCGGGTCTTTCGCGGCGGCCAGCCACGGAAAGATGTCGCGGTCTAACAGCTTTGAGATAATGCGACAAAGCTTTCTCAACTCGGCATCCAAAGTAGCGGCGTTCATTTTGGTCGGCAGCTTGCCGTCTTCCATCCGACCGACCAGATTCTTGCTAGCGTCGGCCAAACCGATCAAGCGGTCCACGGCCAGCGGCGGAGCCGTACACATGCGGAGCGTTGACAGCGCGCTCGGATTTTCCTTGAGGGTGGCGGGATCGATTCGGCGCAGGTCGCTGGTGGCGAGCAACGCAGCTTTGACATGCGCGGTAGTCTTGACGCGTGTCGAGCGAAACGCCTCGGGTGCGAAGCGCATGAACCACTGGTTGAACTGGTCAACGGAAGCTGCGATATCGCCCTTCCAGAGGTGCGGCTTGTCCGCATTGATTCGCCTAGGCATGATAAATCCATTCGTTCATGGGCGCTGCGTCTCCAGCTGTCGGCGATCGTGCTGGGAGTCTACCTGCCATTCATAAACGTTCGAGAACGGCAGAAAGGTTACAAGTATATATCCGCCTCCGCAATTCCCCGCAAGTAAATCACCTCATATACGACATCGGGTGACCCGCCCGGCTTTCCGTTTCCGCCGGTGCCGGGACGCCCCCCGGCGCGCTGCGCCGGTGCTACCATTCGTAGGTGCATACCTGAGCCGGAGGAAAGCATGGGCTGCTGCCACCAGTATTTCGCCAATACCCCGGAAGGGGACGACGCCTTCGTCATCGATGCCTCGCGCATGGTGTTCGGCGCCGGCTGCCTGAAGGAAGCCGGGGCGCACGCCAGGGCGCAGGGCATGACGCGGGTTGCGGTGTTCACCGACGCCAGAGTGAGGAAGCTCGCCTTCTTCGAAACCGTGACCAGGTCGCTTGCTGCAAGCGGTATCGATTTCGCCGTCTACGACGAAGTCGCGGTCGAGCCCACCGACCTGTCGTTCAAGAATGCCACGCGCTTTGCCGTCGAAGGAAGATTCGACGGCTTCGTCTCGGTCGGCGGCGGCTCCGTCATGGACACGTGCAAGGCGGCCAACCTCTATTCCACCTGGCCGGCCGAGTTCCTCACTTACGTCAACGCGCCGGTGGGCGCGGCCCGGCCGGTGCCCGGGCCGGTGAAACCGCATATCGCCTGCCCCACCACCTCCGGCACGGGATCGGAGGCGACCGGTATCGCGATTTTCGATTTGCTGGCGATGAAGGCCAAGACCGGCATTCAGTCGCGCCTGCTCAAACCCACGCTGGGGCTGGTCGACCCGGACGTGACCAGGAGCCTGCCGGCGACGGTGGTCGCCGCGAGCGGCTTCGATGCCATGTCGCACGCGCTGGAGTCGCTCACCGCGATTGCCTATGCGCGCCGCGCCCGGCCCGCCGAGCCGGGGTTGCGCCCGCCCTCGCAGGGCGCCAATCCCTGGAGCGATGCCATCGCCACCGAAGCGCTGAAATCGGTGGGCAAGTACCTGGTGCGCGCGGTGCGCGACGCCGCCGACACCGAAGCCCGGACCGAGATGATGTACGCCGGCACGCTCGCCGGCATCGCCTTCGGCAACGCCGGCTGCCATATCCCGCACGGCATGTCCTACGCCGTGTCGGGCCTGGTGAAGGACTACCGCGCGCCCGGCTACCCCGAGGATCAGGCCATGGTCCCGCACGGCATGTCGGTGGTGCTCAATGCGCCTTCCGTGTACCGCTTCACCGCCTGCGCCTGTCCCGAGCGGCACCTGCACGGCGCCGAGTGCCTGGGCGCGCTCACGCGCGGCGCGGCGCCGGAAGATGCGGGCGAGATCGTGGCCAAGCGCATCATCGAAATGATGCAGGCGACGCTGTTTCCCAACGGCCTGAATGCGGTCGGTTACACCGACAAGGACGTCCTGGCGCTGGTCGAAGGCGCCTATCCGCAACGGCGCGTGATGGGCAATGCGCCGCGCGAAGCGAGCAAGGCCGATCTCGCGGACCTGTTCCGCGGCGCGATGAAATACTGGTGACATGCATGTCGAGAGGCGGCGGGAATGGGGTCCCGCCCCAGGACCGGAACTGAAGTTGCAACTTTGTCTATAAGCGGAGAAAACATGAAACTGCTGCACAAACTGATGGTGGTCCTTGCGCTTGCCGCGCCAGCTCTTGGCGCGCAGGCACAGTCTTACCCCAATAAGCCAATCCGCCTGATCTGCCCCTTCCCGCCGGGCGGAGCGGTGGACATCGCCTCGCGCTCGGTGGCGCAGGCGCTGTCGCAGCAGCTCGGCCAGCCCGTCACCGTCGACAACCGGCCTGGCGCGGGCGGCAACATCGGCGCCGAGATCGTGGCCAAAGCCGCGCCCGACGGCTATACCCTGCTCATGGCCACGTCCAACATTCTCGCCATCAACCCGGCGCTGTATTCGAAAGTTCCGTTCGATTCGCTCAAGGATTTCGCCCCGGTGTCGATGGTCGTCTCGCTCAACAACGTGCTGGTGCTGAACCCCAATGTTCCCTACAAATCGGTGCAGGAAGTGATCGCGGCGGCCAAGGCGCAGCCGGGCAAACTCACCTACGCTTCGAGCGGCAACGGCACCAGCATCCATTTGTCGGGCGAGCTGTTCAAGTCGATGGCCGGCGTGGACATGCTGCACATCCCGTACAAGGGCAGCGCGCCGGCGGTCACGGACCTGCTCGCCGGGCAGGTGAACATGATGTTCGACAATATTCCCTCGTCGCTGCCGCACATCAAGGCGGGAAAGCTGCGCGCCTTGGCGGTCACCGGATCGAAACGCGCCGGTTCGCTGCCCGAGCTTCCGACCATCGCCGAGGCCGCGATTCCCGGCTATGAGTCCTACGTCTGGTTCGGCGTGGTCGCACCCGCCGGCACGCCGCCTGAAATCATCAAGCGCCTGAACGCCGAACTGGCGAAAGCCGCGGTTACCCCCGAGTTCCGCGATCGCCTAACGGGCCAGGGCTACGACGTCCTCAGCACCTCCCCCGAACAAATGACCGCCAGCATACGCAGCGAAATGGCCAAGTGGGGCAAGATCGTGAAGGCCTCCGGCGCCAAGGTCGATTGAGCACCGGTCCGATTCGGCTGCACGCAGGCGAGGGCAAACCCCGCCGCAACGTCGGGCGCGCGCTCGGCGGGCGCCGCACTCTCCTGGGAAAACACGCATGAGCGCCAAACGGCAATACTGGTTCCTGGTCATCTCCGCTGCGCTGATACTCGCGGTAACCACGGGCCTGCGCAATACGCTGGGACTGTTCGTATCGCCGCTCAACACATCCAACGGCCTCGGCATCGTCACCATCAGCTTCGCGCTCGCCGTAGGCCAGTTCGTATGGGGCGCGGCCCAGCCCATCTTCGGCGCGCTCGCCGATCGCGCCGGCTCGTTCAGGATCATTGCGCTGGGCGCGGTGCTATTCGCGCTGGGGCTGGCAGTCACACCGTTCATGCGTACCAGCTTCGGCCTGATTGTGTTTCTGGGCATCGTGTGCGCGGCCGGGGCCGGCGGCGCCAGCTTTTCGGTTCTCATCGGCGCCACGGCACAACACTTGCCGGCGGAACGCCGCGCGTTTGCCTCGGGCTTCATCAATGCCGGCGGATCCTTCGGCCAGTTCGTGTTCGCGCCCCTGGCGCAGGCGCTGATCACCGCCTTCGGCTGGGTCGCGGCATTGCTCTCCCTGGCCGCCTCAGCCCTGTTAACCATTCCGCTGGCGCTGCCGCTGCGCGACAAGCACACCGGCGGCCCAACGGTGCACGTGGGCGGCATCAGCCTGTCGGAACAGACGCTGCTTGCGTTCAAGGATCGAAGCTACTGGTGCCTGCACGCCGGGTTTTTCACCTGCGGCTTCCACATCGCCTTCCTCGTGACTCATCTGCCGGGCGAGGTAGCGCTGTGCGGGCTTCCGGCCTCGGTATCGGCTGCGTCGCTGGCGATCATCGGCCTCGCCAACATCGCCGGCAGCCTAAGCGTGGGCTGGTTGGCGCAAACTTACCGCATGAAGATGTTGCTGGTGTGGGTCTACGGCATCCGCGCCGTGGCGATCAGCTTCTACCTGATGGCGCCGCACACCTCGCTCACCTTCTATATTTTTGCAGCCGTGCTCGGTGTGAGCTGGCTCGCCACAGTGCCGCCGACCGCGGGTCTGGTAGGCAAGCTGTTCGGCACACGCTATCTCGCCACCCTGTTCGGGCTGACACTGCTGTCGCACCAGATCGGCGGCTTTTTCGGCGCATGGCTGGGAGGACTGGCAATCGCCGCGAGCGGCAATTACGATTGGATGTGGTACGCGGACATTGCGCTCGCGACCGCTGCCGCATTGGTCAATCTACCGATACGAGAAGCGCGGACCAGACTCGCCACCGCGGCGGCGTGAGCGCGGAACCCGCTGCGACATGCAGGCAGGATAATTTCAAACGAGAGTGAACGCATGAGCGCAAAAAAAGCGATCCTGGTGGTCGGCGCGGGCGATGCGACCGGCGGCGCGATCGCGCGGCGTTTCGCCCGCGAAGGCTATATCGCGTGCGTCACGCGGCGGCATGCCGACAAGCTCGCGCCGCTGGTGGCGCGGATCGAGGCTGAAGGTGGAAAAGCGCATGCCTTCGGCTCCGACGCGCGCAAGGAGGACGAGGTGGTGAAGCTGTTCGCGCAGATCGAACAGGAGATCGCGCCGATCGAGGTGGCCGTGTTCAACGTCGGCGGCAATGTGCGCTTCCCGATCACCGAGACCACGGCACAGGTGTATTACAAGGTGTGGGAAATGGGCTGCTTCGGCGGCTTTCTGGTCGGACGCGAAGCGGCGAAGACCATGCTGCCGCGCGGGCACGGCTCGATATTCTTCACCGGGGCGACAGCCAGCCTGCGAGGGGGAAACGGTTTTGCCGCGTTCGCCGGCGCCAAACACGCGCTGCGGGCTCTGGCGCAGAGCATGGCGCGCGAGCTGGGTCCGAAGGGCATCCACGTGGCGCAGATCATGATCGACGGCGCCATCGACACCGCGTTCATCCGCGAGAATTTTCCCGAGCGCTATGCCCTCAAGGAGCGCGAGGGCATCGTCGATCCCGAGGCCATCGCCGAGAGTTACTGGCAATTGCACCTGCAGCCGCGCAACGCATGGACGCACGAACTGGACCTGCGGCCGTGGATCGAGCCGTGGTGATACGCTCGCCGTGAAGGAGCAATCGCAATGACGAAAACAGTCGAGTTCTACTTCGATTTCGGCAGTCCGTACTCCTACCTCGCGTACAAGGCGCTGCCCATGATCGCGGCCGCACGCGGCGCGCAAATCGTCTGGCGGCCGATGCTGCTCGGCGGAGTGTTCAAGGCAACCGGTAACCACAGCCCCGCCGAGATTCCGGCGAAAAGCAAATGGATGCACCGGGACATGGAGCGCTGGGCCGCGCGCTACGGCGCCGCCTTTACCCGCAATCCTCATTTCCCGATCAACACGCTGACGCTCATGCGCGGCGCAACCGGCATGCAGATGCGCGGGCCGGAGTTTCACAAGTATGTGGAGGTGATTTTTCAGGCGATGTGGGCCGAGCCGCGCAATCTGGGTGACCCGCAGGAACTCGCTGCGGTCTTGCGCCGGGCCGGGTTCGATCCCGACGCCGTGCTATCCCTGGTGAACGATCCGGCGGTGAAAGAGCGGCTAAAGAAAGATACCGAAGAGGCGGTGGCGCGCGGCGTGTTCGGCGCGCCGACATTCTTTGTCGGCGAAGAAATGTTCTGGGGACAGGACCGGCTCGATTTCGTCGACGAAGCGCTGGCCGGATAGGCAGGCTGTTGGATGCGAAGAAGCAGGGGGCTTTGCCCGGTTGTCGTTGCCTGCTCGACGCCAGATCACGCGCCAAGCAGCTTCGCCAAAAGCGCTGAAGGTCCGGAAACGACCTAAGCCGCCATAGCATAAACAAATATCCACAGACTGCTTCACATCATCAAGCGGTTATCGAAGAAAGGCGAGATCCGGTTAGCTCACGCAGGTACAGCACCGCTCAAATGCAATCAACCGTCGAAGGAGGTATTCCGGGATCGGGAATGCACTCCTTAACCTGCAACGTATAGCTTAGCGTTCGTTGCAATTCGGAAATCTGACGAAGACCGCCTTGCGGGGGAGAACCAATTAGGGATAGAGGTAGCGTTACCTGAACTGTTTTCCCAGCCCCGGTTGGACCCTCCATTGTCGAGAGCGTGCGTTGAATTTCCGCAAAAAGCGCGGCCGCCTCCCGCCGATCGAGATGAGTGCCGCGCAGACGAAAGAGGTCTAGTTTGGCCTGTAAATACATCTGGTTGATTTGGCTTTGAAGCCATCTGTCCTGAATTTCGCAAAATCGGGTCCGCTGTTCATCTGAATGGGCGATTTCACTCAGCAACGCGGCGGGGAAACCCATTTGCTTGAGCCCTTGGAGCGACAGGAACATGATTAGATCGTCGTCCTCACCCCCCCATCCCTTATAGGCTTCGTCATACCCCTGGACTCGTTCGAAATCACTACGGTGACAAATTAGCGTTCCCCACGTCTGGTTCGTCACCGGATGAGCTCGATAATAATTCCCCTCCTTTAGCGCAGGAATGACCGTGGCCGGGAAAGTGGAATCGACAAGAATGTCCGCGTCGAAGAACCCCAGCCACGCTGCCCGCGCGACAGCGGCGCCGGCGTTGCGGGCACGTGAGGCATTGAATCCATCAGTTGGTCCCGTCCGAACTACCTTTACGTTCTGAAAATGCGCTTCAACCCAGTCACCGCATCTTTCAGGACATCCATAATCGACAACTATACATTCGACATTTGATTGCCCGGCTACTCGGGGCAGGGATTCTTGCAGATGCGACAGACGTCCCTTGCATGTTGTGACGTATGCGAACTGCTTCATTTTTCGACTGCTGCCATCGATCAATCGGTCGACGGGATCGACATCAAAGTACGGAAATACTTGATCGTTTCGCTCAATCCTTCAAAGCGTCCAATTTTGGGGTCCCACCCCAACTGCGTCCTTGCCAGACTTATATCCGGGCAGCGACGTATAGGGTCATCGGCAGGCAGCGGACCAAACACGATCTCGGCAGTCGAATTGGACATTTCGATTATCTCCCGTGCGAGATCGATGACGGCAAGTTCTTTGGGGTTCCCCAAGTTAACCGGCCCGCAAAAATCATCTTTGCTGTCCATGAGACTGACAAGTGCCTCCACCATATCAGTTACATAACAGAATGACCGTGTTTGCGAACCATGGCCGTTAATAGTAATGGGCCGTCCGAGCAGGGCTTGAACGATAAAGTTAGAAACTACCCTGCCATCGTTGCCCAGCATGCGAGGACCGTAGGTATTAAAAATGCGAGCCACCTTTATCCTTAGCCCGTGTTGTCGGCGATAATCGAAAAACAAGGTCTCGGCGCAACGTTTGCCTTCGTCGTAACACGAACGAATACCTATCGGATTTACATTGCCCCAATAGGTTTCAGTCTGCGGGTGCATCGCCGGATCACCATAGACTTCGCTAGTGGACGCTTGAAGGATCTTCGCATGTACTCGCTTGGCCAGGCCGAGCATGTTAATAGAGCCGTGGACGCTGGTTTTCGTGGTTTGCACTGGATCGTACTGATAATGCACCGGCGACGCCGGGCAGGCCAAATTATAGATTTCATCGACCTCGACATATAGGGGAAAGGTAACGTCGTGCCGAAGCAATTCGAAATGGGGATTAAGGAGAAGGTGCTCGATATTTCTTTTCGTTCCCGTGAAAAAATTATCCACGCAAAGCACCTCATGTCCTTCTTCCACCAGGTATTCACATAGGTGCGAGCCCAAGAAGCCTGCGCCGCCTGCGACAAGAATCCGTTTGCGACTATCGAAAAGTTTAGGCATGGAGTCACTTCAACGCAATCAATGGGTAGCCTGTTTGTGCGGCGATTCCAAGCAAGGGAACTTACTTTTTCATCGTGCCTTAACAAAGCATGAATGGCAAGCCGGAGCGGGGAGATGCCTTTGCGGCACAGTTCCTTAACCGGCATTCCCGCATCGGCCTGTTTGAGAAAGCCGATGATCTGTTCTTCCGTAAATCTGCTCTTCTTCATGTCCGTCATTCTCCATGATTTGACGGACTTCTCTACTTTAGATTGGTACGGCTGGTGGGGAGCAGGTCAATTCGCTTTACAGGCCGCGCTTTCCAACCGGCCAGTAGACTGCGGGGTCCATTATCAGGTTGAAGCTGATGGTGACGCGGTGCTCTTCGGAGAGGTTCGGGTGCACGTAGTGCTGCACCTGCGAGGGCCACATCATGAGCGTGCCGGCGCTCGGGCACACCACGTGCGCGGCGTGCGCGTCGGGCTCGGGGCCGACCGTGATCATGTTGGCGCCGGTGCGCGGGTCGTAGAAGGAGATGCAGCCTGGCCGTGCCTTGGGATCGTCGACGCTCGCCGGGGCAGGTGGCACGCGCACGTAGTAGGTGCCGCTCAGGTAAGCCCTCGGATGCGTGTGCGGCGCGTGGTGGTCGCCGTACCGGTTGGTGTTGTACCAGCCGAAGAGCGTCCAAGACAGGGCCCGCTCGATGCCGACGTGACGGAGAAAGGCGGTGGTGGTCTGGTCGATCTGGTCCTTCAGCCAATGCACCGACGGGCGCTTGCCCGAGAAGAAGCTCTGCTGTTGGTACCGCGCCGTGTAGTCGGTCTCGCGCGCCTCCTGCTCGAGGATGTGCGCAGCCAGGCCCGCGGTCGGCTTTTCGAAGCCGGGCAGCCGGCGACTTACTAGCAGGGTCGGCCACACCCCGCTGAACGCCATGCGCGGCGCGGCCCCCGCGGCGCTCATGGCGTCCCCGTCCCGGGTCTGCCGTCCAGTTCAATGCGCAGCGCGACCCGAACCCACGGCGCGCGGGCGAGGTGGACGCGGCTGCAGTGGCGCAGGTAGCCCGGCCACAGCGTCAGCATGCCGGCGACGGGAACCAAAGTGCGGCTCTCGTTGAAGTTCGGATCGCCCTCCAGACCGAGCGCGTTGAAGCCGACGCGCGGGTCGAGTAGCGACACATGGCTCGGCAGGCAGTCGCTGCGCAGGTGGTCGAGCTCCGGCGGCGCCGGCGCGTTGACGAAGTACAGGCCGGCGAGGTACGCACCGGACTCGTTGCCGAGCTCACGGTAGTGGCCGAAGCCGAGCGCCTCCAAGCGCCCTCCGAGCCGCCACTGCGGCGCCGGCTGCACGTTCACGTGCTCGAACCACTGGCCGACCGCCGCCACGATCCACTCGCGCAGCCAGACCACCGCGCGGTGGTCGACCTCAAACAGGTTGCCGGCGATCCCGGGTGGCGCGGCGAGTTCGATCAGCGCCCGGTTCGCCTCTTCGGCATCGGGGAGCAGCAACTGACCGACCCATGTCGGCCAGAGGGGTAAGATCTCGTCTCGGGCGGGCTCGTTCATCGCCATCATATTAGCAGGCTCGGCTCCGCGTCGACCAGGTGATCAAATAGCGGGGCCGCGAATGACCGCGCCGATAAGCGGACGTCTGCGGTGGAAACGCCGACCGGCCGCGTCTGGCCGTTGGTGACTGTCAGCCGATGACCGGAAATTGATCCGTTGCCGCCATGCGACTCGACGCCGATCGATAGGCTGGCCCCGCCTCCTGCGAAACAACCATTCGCACTCAGCGCGATGCCCGCTGTTTCCTGCAAACTCAACAGTTTCTGAAATAACCCGCGCGGCGTCGCTGCGCGAGCTTGGGACTGCCATCGCACCTCATTGCCATTGCCTTGACAATGCTTGCCTAGGCAATTAGCATCGATTCCCCGTCCCGGACATCACAATGCGCGATGCCGCCGATCTACGCCATCGAAACCTTCCGCCCCAGCCACGCAGTCGGCGCCTTCATCGGCCGCGCGCGCAGGACCATCGTCGAGGCGATCGACCGGAAGTTGGCGCCGCTGGACATCAGCCACGCGCAATGGATCGTGATCATGCTGCTGGGCGACGGCGCCGCCGCCACGGCGGCCGAACTGTGCAAAATCCTGATCTACGATCCCGGCGCGATGACACGGCTGCTCGACCGGCTGGAAAAAAAGGGCGTGCTGCGGCGCGTGCGCGCCAAGGACGACCGCCGGACGGTGCGCCTGGAACTGACGGCCGAAGGCAAACGGCTTTACCCCAGGATCCTCGAAGCGCTGGTGGAGGTGTTCAACCGCCTGCTGCGCGGCTTTTCCAAGAGCGAAGTGCGCCAGCTGGAAGATCTGCTCAAACGCATGGTCGCCAACGCGTGATGTTTACCCGGCACGGAACAGATAGGGTGCAATTCCGACTCCGCGCGCCTGTCGCCGCCTTGATCTTCGCCCTGTTCGCCGGCGGCTGCGCCAGCTTCGACGGGCTCGCGACTAAGGCCGTTGGCACCGACCCAGCCGCTTTGGCGGCGAGCCGCTCGCTCGCCGGCGCAAACCTCTCGCCCGCGGCCTGGCCCACGACGTCCTGGTGGCAGCGTTTCGGCGATGCCCAACTGGATGCGCTGGTCGCGGAGGCGCTCGCGGGCAATCCGGGCATAGGCAGTGCGCGGGCGCGGATCGACAAGGCGGCCGCGCTCGCGGCAGCATCCGGCGCGGCGCTTGCGCCGCAGGCCGGCGCCGGCGCCGACCTCACGCGCCAGCACTATTCGGCCAACGGCATATACCCGCGGCCTCTTGCCGATTCGTGGCACACGCAGACCCAGCTTGCCGCGAGCATCAGTTACGAATTTGACCTGTGGGGCCGCAACCGCGCGGCCTACGATGCCGCGCTCGGGCAGGTGCGGGCAGCGGAGGTGGACGCTTATGCCGTGCGCCTGCTGCTCGCATCCGGCGTCGCGCGCGCCTACGCGCAGCTCTCGCGCAGCTTCGAGCAGATCGAGTTGACGCAGGCCACGTTGGCGCAGCGCCAGGCGATTTTCGATCTCATCCGCCGGCGCGTCGCCGCGGGACTCGACTCGCAGGTGGAGCTGAAGCTGGCCGAAGGTTCGATCCCGGCCGCGCGGCTGCGCATCGCCCAGCTGGAGGAGGAAATCGCGCTCGGGCGCAACCTGCTCGCGGCGCTGCTCGGCCAGGGCCCCGACCGCGGCCTCGCTATCGCCCGCCCGCGCATGCAAACCGGGCCGCTTGCGCTGCCTTCGGTGCTGCCCTCCGACCTCCTCGGCAGGAGGCCCGACGTGGTGGCGCAACGTTGGCGCGTCGAGGCCGCGCGCCGCGACATCGAGGCGACCAAGGGGCAGTTCTACCCCAGCGTCAACCTCAGCGCGCTCGTGGGCGTGCAGAGCATCACTTTCTCCAAGCTGCTGAACCGAGGCAGTGAAGTTCCGGCGTTCGGCCCGGCGCTGCGGTTGCCCCTGTTCGACGGCGGACGACTGCGTGCCAATCTCGCCGCCAAGGACGCCGACTACGACCTTGCGCTCGAGCAGTACAACCAGACGCTGGTCGATGCCCTGCGCGAAGTGGTGGATCAACTGGCGTCCTTGCGTTCGGTCGATGCGCAGCGCGTCCAGCTCGATGGCGCGCTTGCAACCGCGGCGGAAACCTACGAGCTCGCGCTCGCGCGCTACCGCGCCGGCATCGGCAGTTACCTGCAGGTGCTTGCAACCGAGGCGCCGCTGATCGAGCAGAAGAGCCTGCAGGCGAATCTGCGCGCGCACGAACTGGAACTTTGCATCAACCTCATGCGCGCCCTCGGCGGCGGCTTCGAGGACACGGGCGCCGCAGGCGCGTCCTGATATGGCAAGTGTGTAAGAGGGTATTTCGGTATTTCAGAAATGGCCCCTGATCTGGGGGAGCATGAGGGGAGATATCCCCTCATTTTGAAACGGGTTCTAAGGATGTCTGAATGAACGGCAACGATAAAGCCGGCGCCAAGCCGCCGAATGCGCGGCGCGCGCTGCTGCTTGCGCTCGTCGCCGGCATGTTCGTCGCAGCCGGCATCGGTTACGCCATCTACTGGACGCTCGTCGCCCGCTATGTGGAATCCACCGATGATGCCTACGTCGGCGGCAACCTGGTGCAGATCACGCCGCAGGTGTCCGGCACCGTGCTCGCGATCGGCGCCGACGACACCGAATACGTCAAGGCGGGCCAGACGCTGGTCGAACTCGACCAGGCCGATTCCCGCGTCGCCCTCGATCAGGCCGAGGCCGCGCTCGCGCGCAGTGTGCGCCAGGTGAGGAATCTGATGGCCACAAGCGGCGAAATCGAGGCAAACGTGGCGCTGCGCGCAGCCGAGCTTGCGCGCACCCGCGCCGACCTCGCGCGGCGCGCCCCTTTAGCCAGCAGCGGCGCACTCCCGGCCGAGGAACTGCAGCACGCGCGCGATGCGGTGACGAGCACCGAGGCCGCGCTGGAGGCGGCCAGGCAGCAGCTCGCTGCACACAGGACGCTCATCGACCGCACCACCGTGGAAACGCATCCCGAGGTGCAAAGCGCCGCGGCGCGGCTGCGCGAAGCCTACCTGGCCTATGCGCGCACCGCGCTTCCGGCCCCCGTTTCCGGCATCGTGGCGAAACGCAGCGTACAGGTCGGGCAACGCGTCGGCCCGGGCACGCCGCTGATGGCGGTGATTCCGCTCGACCAGGTGTGGGTGGATGCGAATTTCAAGGAACGGCAGTTGCTCAATCTGCGTCCCGGACAGGCGGTTAAACTATTCGCCGACATCTATGGCAGCACGGTCGAATTCCACGGCCGCGTGGCCGGATTCGGCGCCGGCACCGGCAGTGCCTTCGCCCTGCTGCCGCCGCAGAACGCGACCGGCAACTGGATCAAGGTGGTGCAGCGCGTGCCGGTGCGCATTGCGCTCGACGCGGCCGAGCTGGCGCAGCACCCGCTGCAGCTGGGCTTGTCGATGGAAGTGGAAGTCGACACGCACGAGCGCTCCGGCGAGCTTCGACCGAAGGCCGCGCGCACCGCGCCCGCCTACCAGACCAAGGCGTATGCCTCGCTCGCCGAACTCGCCGATCAGCGCGTGGCTGCGATCATCGAGGCGAACGGCGGAAATGCGCGCGCCGTGCGCCGACCGGTGAAGGAAACGGCCGAGGTCGCGAAGTCTAAGTCCGGCGCGCACTAAAGTCCCGTGGCCAGCGCGCACGTCCTGCCGAGCACAGTGCCTGCCGACGAGCATCGGACGCCGGTACTGCTAACGCTGTTGCTGGCGATGGCCACTTTCATGCAGGTGCTCGACCTGACCATCGCCAACGTATCCTTGCCCGCTATCACGGGGGATCTCGGTGCGGCGACCAGCCAGGGCGCCTGGGTCATCACTTCCTACGCGGTCGCCAACGCCATCACCGTGCCGCTCACCGGCTGGCTTTCCGACCGCTACGGCCAGGCGCGCATGTTCGCTATCGCGACGGCCTTATTCACCGCGGCGTCGCTGCTGTGCGGGCTGTCCTGGACGCTGCCCATGCTGATCACCGCGCGCGTGCTGCAGGGCGCCATGGCAGGTTTCATGGTGCCGCTGTCGCAGTCGCTGCTGCTGGGCAGTTACCCGCCGGAGAAGCGCGGCATGGCCCTCGCCATCTGGGGCATGACCGTCACCGTGGCGCCGATCGTCGGTCCGCTGCTGGGCGGCTGGATCACGGACAACGCGCACTGGTCGTGGATTTTTTACATCAATGTACCCATAGGCACGATCGCGGCGTTCGGTACCTGGCAGCTGCTGAAAGACCGCGAAACGCCGCTGCACCGGCGTCCGCTCGACCGCATCGGGCTGGCACTGCTGGTGATCTGGGTCGGCTGCCTGCAGGTGCTGCTGGACAAAGGCAACGAGCTGGACTGGCTGAATTCGAATTTCATCGTGGCGCTGGCGATAATCGTGGTGGTGAGCTTCAGCCTGTTCCTGGTATGGGAACTCACCGACGCGCATCCGATCGTGGACCTGGAGCTGTTCCGGCACCGCAACTTCGGCATGAGCGCGCTTGCGCTTAGCCTCGCCTATGGCGTGTTTCTCGGCAGCATGGTGATCCAGTCGCTGTGGCTGCAGACGCAGATGGGCTACACCGCGCAATGGGCGGGCTATGCGCTCGCGCCCGTCGGCATTTTCGCCGTGCTGCTGGCGCCGCTGGTCGGCCGCGGCCTGCAGCGCACCGATCCGCGCCGTTTTGCCACTACCGCCTTCATCGTGTTCGCCGTGTGTTTTTTCTGGCGCGCGCAATTCACCACCGGCGCCGACTTCGCCACCATCGCTCTGCCGCAGTTTCTGCAGGGCGTCGCCGTCGCCATGTTTTTCTCGCCGCTGGTAATGATCAATGTCGGCGGCATCGCGCCGGAGCGCATGGCCTCGGCGGCCGGGACGCAGAATTTCCTGCGCACCATGTGCGGCAGTTTCGGCACCTCGCTCTCGATCGCGCTGTGGACCCGGCGCGAATCGGTGCACCGCGCGCAACTCAGCGAGCACATCAGCGTCTATGCGCCGCAGACCGCGGAATTTTCCGGGCGTCTCGGCGCCGCCGGCGTGCCGCCCGATCAGGTCCCTGCGGCGCTCGACCGGATACTCGCCGGACAAGCCAACATGCTCGCGACCAACGACGTTTTCTGGCTCTCCGCCTGCCTGCTGATCGCCCTGATACCGGTGATCTGGCTCGCCCGGCCGCCATTCGGCCGGCCGTTCGGCCGGCCGCGCGCAGCCGTGGTCGACTAGCGCACCGCCGCCCGGAGCGCCCGTCCGGCTCCAAATCCGGCGCTATATCCGGCATAATGGCCGTTCTTCCCGGCTATTTCGAAGGCAACCTCCATGTCTGCCCCTGCTACCCCTCCCGGCACCGATTCCACGTCGGTAAGAGAACTCGCGGCCCGGATTTACGTCGAGCTGGTCGGCCGCGTTATGCTCACCGGCGAGAAAACCAAGCCCAATCCCGTGGACCTTGCGAAGTTCTGCTACAAACTGGCCGAGGCGTTTCAGAGCGTCGAGGTCGACGCCCAGAAAGATGCCGTGGCCAAAATGGCGAAGTACGACGTCAAGGTCGACGACATGACGAGTTGGAAGAAATAGCCCGGCACCCGACCGACGCTTGTCGCGCGCCACATCGCTGATGGGTCAGGCCGATCACCCCAGGGCATTCAAGCAAACCATTTCACCGCCTCAAACCGCTTTCCGCCCTTCAAGCGATACACGCCGAAATCGCGCACGTCCATCTACTTGAACGCCGCGATCGCGCGCGCCGCCCCGGTGAGTTCGAGGATGTGCATGCCGGTGTGGGCGCGGTCGACGATGTAGATGTAGCCGCGGTCGTCGACCTCGACGTTGTTGGTCTGGATCACGCCGCTGCAGCGCTCCGCGCCGGCCTCGGTCCGGACGCAGCGCTTGTCTGTTTTGTCGGTGGCCGCCGGAATGTAATAGCCGACTTCCTTCGGGTGGTATGGATCGCGGATGTCCACCGCGCGCACGCCGGCGTTGAAGTGGGCGAAGAACATGAGGCGCTTGTAATAGATCGGAGTGAAGTTCTCGTTCGAGGAATGCGTGCCGAAGCGTCCGCCGCGGCCGCAGAAATTGCCGCTCGCTTCGGGCACGGTCCAGTTCGCCACCGAAAACGGTTTTCCTTCGGTGCTTACGTCCACCATCCACATCATCTGCCGCGCCTCGTGGCATTCGTTGGTCAGTGCTTCGTTGGTGACGACAATGAAGTCGCGCACCCGGCCCTCCTGGTCCCGGGCGAATTCGGCGATGTCCATGCCGAGCAGCGGAAACACGGTGTGCGCGCCGACGTTGGGCGCGAGGTCCAGCCTGCCCACCTGCGGATAGAGCAGGTTTTCCGGGGTGGGCTCCTTCGGGCCCCGGAGCAGCTTGTCGCGGTCCACGATCTGCAGGATGCCGCCGCTGTTGGTGCCGTAGCCGAAGTAGACGCGGTTGCCTTTGGGCCCGGTGGAAATCGGGCCGTGCAGTTCCGTCGGCACCGGCCCGGCCGCGCCCGGCTGCTGCCCAGGCAGGCCGAAATTGCGGATGAACACCGGTTTGGCCGGATTTCCCAGATCGTAAATTTGCGTCATGCGCCGCGTGCGCCAGCCGGGCGCGCCGGAGACGATGTAGGCGACGCCGCTGTCGCACTCCCACCAGTTCTTGTGCGTGCCGTGGAGCTTGCTCACCACCGTGGTCACCAAGCCCGGCTTGGCCGGGTCCGTGACATCCCACACTTCCTGCGCGCTGTTGCCGAAAGGGCGCAGCAGGTACACCTTGCGTTTGTCGGCGCGCGGCAGGTCGGCGCCGTTGCACACTCTTACCATCTGCGCCCCGCCCGCCTCGGCTCTGCCGGGCTCGCCCGGAATGTGGGCGAGCAGTTTCGGCCGCCGCGGGTCGGTCACGTCGAGGATCGCGGTGCCGCTGTCCTCGACCGCTCCGCTGAGATCGTTCGGCAGGCGGTCGCCATGCAAGCCGATGTAAGCGATCCAGCGCCCGCCTTGCGCGTGCACCAGCGGCTGGTAAGCGCTGCGGCCCTGCAGGTCATGGTAGCCCACGAGCGCCATGTCGCGTGCTTCGGCCCGTTCTTGCGCCAGCGCTGTTGCGACCAGACCTTGCCCGAATACGATAGACCCGAGCACGATAGACAACAGGATCCGGCACCAGCGCATGGAAGGCTCCCGAAAATTGATGAACTATAGTTGCTTTCTGCGGCGCCCGCTATTCCGGTAAACTGCTCCCCTTTCCGACAACCGGCCCGGCATCCCATGCGCGTATCCGCACCCAAGACCCGCTATCTCAAGGAACGCACTCCGCGCGCGCGGTCTCGTGGTTCGTGCGCGGCCGCGGGGTCCTCCGCCTGAGGGTGGGCTCCTGTCGCGTCGGGTGGACCTCGCGCGATGTAAGTATTGACGGAGCGCGCGTCAGTCCCACGCGTAGCGGGGCGATGGGGTCTCCGGCGAAGACACCCCGAAGTGGTATGCCGCCGGATGTGATGTCGCGCGACGAATGATCAGGATTCGATCCCGCCCGCGGGAGCGGGACCGGGTTTTCAGATTTTTTTTGCTCCCTGCTATACTCGGCCGCGATGAACGTACGACACCCATTGCGCGGCCTGTCGGCGCGAGATATGGAGCCGATTCTCGCGGTCGCCAGACACCTGGCGGCGCCGTTCGACCTCATGACCATGCTGGCCGAAGTGGTAAAAGCGGCCACGCAGGTTCTCAACGCCGACCGCGGCACGGTGTGGCTGTATGACGCCGAAGCCGATCAACTGGTCCTTCTGGTAGCGACCGGCATCGATCCCGTTCGCGTGCCGGCCAACACCGGCATCGTAGGCAGTTGCGCGAAGAGCCGCCAGATCATCAACGTACCGGACTGCTATGCGGATCCCCGCTTCAACAGGGACCTGGACAAACGCACCGGTTACCGGACGCGGTGCATGCTCACACTGCCGCTGGTCGATCACAAAGATGTCCTTGTGGGCGTGCTGCAGGTCCTGAATAGATCGGATGGTGTCTTCGACGAGGACGATGAGACGTTGGCCAGTGCGCTGGCAGCGCAGTGCGCAGTCGCACTGCAACGCGTGCGCATGACCGAGGCGCTGATCGAAGGCGAGAAAATGCGCCAGCAATTGGAAATGGCGCGCGTGGTGCAGATGAGCACCTTGCCCGATACCATGCCTTCCGTTCCGGGCTACGACGTGTACGGAACGTTCAAGCCCGCGGACCTCACCGGCGGCGACACCTTCGACCTGGCACTGCTCGACCAAGGGCTGTTAGTGGTGCTCGGCGACGCCACCGGCCACGGCATAGCTCCGGCGCTTCACGTGACCCAGATGCACGCGATGCTGCGCATGGCCTTTCGCATGGGCGCGAATCTCGAAACCGCATTCATGCAGGTCAACAACCAGCTCGCTAACACCCTGCCTGACGACCGTTTCATCACCGCGTTCATCGGGCTTCTAGATGCCGCGACTCACCGGATGCGTTTTCACAGCGGCGGGCAGGCGCCTATTCTCCACTTCCAGGCAGCATCCGGCGCCTGCGTGCGCCACAACCCGACGAGTTTCCCGCTGGCCGCCATGCCCTTGTCAAAGCTGCGGCCGGCGGTCACTTTGGAGATGCAGCCTGGGGACATCCTGGTCTTGCTCTCGGACGGCATCTACGAGTATCACGACGCAAATCAGGAGCAGTTCGGGGAACAGCGGGTCGCGGATATTGTCCGAAAGCACCACAACAAACCGGCGGCCGAATTATCGTCTATCCTGCTTGAATCGGTGAATGTTTTTGCAAATGGTGCGCCGCAAGAAGACGACATCACCGTGGTTCTGGTAAAGCGCACCGGGGCCGCGGAGACGGCGCGGCGTGCGTTCAAGCGCAGCATCGACTCGCTGCAGGATATCTTCGATTTCACCTCTGAAGTCTTCGCGAGCCAGCAAATAGATGCCTCTCTGCTCCAGACCGTCGATTTCACCATAGAAGAGCTATTCACAAATATGGTTAAATATAGCAATATGAGCGACGCGGCGGTGGATCTCATGCTGACCAGGATCGCTGGAGGCGTGGAAGTGACGCTGACCGACCATGACGTCGAGCCGTTCGATGTGACCCAGTCACCAACGGTGGATATCGACAAGCCGATTGAGCAACGCGAGCCCGGGGGGTTGGGGCTACACCTGATCAGGCGGATGGTCGATTCCATCGAGTACCAGTACACAAAAGAAAGCCGGCAAAGCCGGATTACGTTCCGCAAGACGCTCACCGGGTAGCCGGCGAGCGGCAGTGTGCAGAAGACCCTGGGAGGGACAATGCTGCGTATTGATTTTGGCGCCAATGGTGTGGTTGTCGTCGCTGGGCGGCTCGACGCCGCCCAATGCCCAAGCGCCCAGTCGTTTCTCGATGGCGTCAGCGGGCCGGTGACGCTGGACTGCAGCCAGTTGGAATATATCTCCAGCGCGGGACTGGGCGTGCTCCTGAAAACGCAAAAACGGTTGATGACGTCGGCCGGCAAGCTCCGACTGGTCGGTATCAGCCGCCACCTGCGGGACATCTTCCTGTACTCCGGATTCGACCAGATTTTCGAGATCGAACCCGCGACGGATTAACGCGCCGCCCCAACTTTTTTTGCAGCCGCGTGTAATTGTGCTCAAGGACCACGATCAGACGCTGGTGGAATGCTGCAAGAAGGGTGACCACGCGGCCTTCACGATTCTGGTGACTCGTTACCAGCGGCCGATCTACAACGCGGCATACCGGGTGCTGGGGAACGAGGAGGACGCAAGCGACATCACCCAGACCGTGTTCCTGAGGATTGGAGAGCGGCTGCATGAATACGACCCACAGTACAAGTTTTTCAGCTGGATCTACCGCATTGCGATCAACGAGTCGATTAATTTGCTGCGGCGCAACCGGCGGGAAGATCCGCTGGACGATGAAGTCGAACACCCCGGCCCGGTAACTGCGAGCCCGGAATGGCAGTACGACAATAAACAGCTTTCCGACCGAATTCAGCGGGCGCTGATGAGCATGAAGGTGGATGATCGCGTAGTACTGACGCTGAGGCACTTCTCGGACTGTAGTTATACGGAGATCGGCCACATTCTGGACGTGGAAGTGAAGACCGTGAAATCCCGCCTGTTCGAGGCAAGGCGGCGCCTGAGCGAACTACTCAACGATCTGCGACCGAACTGACGACGAGCTGACACATGGAACAAGCTGAACAACATATCGAATTGATGCATGCCGTCCTCGATGACGAGGCCTCCGTGGAACAGGAACGGGAACTGGGCCGTCTCTTGGCAGCCGACCCGCGCGCGCGCGCGGGGTTTGAGGAGTTGAAGCGGTTGTTTACCGTCCTCGGCCGCGTCCCCGCAGCGCAACCACCGGAAGGTCTGGTAGGCATGATAACGGCTAAGATTCCGCTGCGCCGGGCGCGGTGGGGGGGGCGGCACCAACCTTTTTGGCGTTCCGGTGTAATTGCAACATCGTCGGTAGAAGCCCGGGATTCGATCCCGGTAATTTCAACGAAGGTCCATCGGGTTTCCCGACCGGTCCACTTTTTGGGAGGGTTGACAATGAGCGAGCATAAGAACGGTTTCTTCAGAAGCACCAAAGGCAAGTTTTTGGTTGGCACCGGTGTGGCCGCAGCTGCCGTCCTCACGCTAACTGCCGTAATCGACCAACCGAACAGCGGGACAGGGACGATCGGTTCGATCGTTCCCGCGCAGCGCTATCGTGCTGCGCAGAATACAGCCGACGACATCAAGGTCGGAAATCCGTCGGGCACGCAATCGGCGCAAATAAACAGCGGGGCTGGCGGCGCTGCGGGCAGTGCGGCGGGCAATGCGGCCGGTAGCGCAGCGGGCAACGCAGCAGGCAGTGCAGCAGGCAGTGCAGCGGGCAACGCGGCAGGTAGCGCAGCGGGTAGCGCGGCAGGCAACGCAGCGGGTAGCGCGGCAGGCAACGCAGCGGGTAGCGCAGCGGGCAACGCAGCGGGTAGCGCGGCAGGCAACGCAGCGGGTAGCGCGGCAGGCAACGCAGCGGGTAGCGCGGCAGGCAACGCAGCAGGTAGCGCAGCGGGCAGTGCAGCGGGCAGTGCAGCGGGCAGTGCGGCAGGCAACGCAGCGGGTAGCGCAGCGGGTAGCGCAGCGGGCAACGCAGCGGGTAGCGCAGCGGGCAACGCAGCGGGTAGCGCGGCAGGCAACGCAGCGGGTAATGCGGCGGGCAACGCGGCAGGTAGCGCGGGCAAATAATCCCCGAGTAGCGCAAACGGCATGGAACCGCCGGCCCGAGGGTCGGCGGTTTGCTTTTGAGCGACGAGTCGGTATCCTTCGGCATTTGCCTGGGGTTTGGGGAAGGATCTGCATGCGAATCCGTCTTTTCTTTCTACTGCTGGCGTTCCTCCCGGCTGCGGCTACTGCGGACGAGAACCCTCTCGGGATGTCGTACGTCGAAACGAAGGATCTCAAGCTTATCTATTTCGACCCCCTCGAATTCCTGGCACCGCATGCGGTGCGCACCTTCGCCAACTCTCTTGATTGGCAACGCCGGACATTCGGCTGGATACCGTCCGAGCCGACCACTGTTCTGCTGAAAGACTACTCGGACTATGGCAAAGCTGCGGCCCTGGCGGCGCCGCGGAGCAGGCTTATCTTCGACGTCGCGCCGCTGTCCCACGCCTTCGAGACTTATCCGGCCAGCGAGCGCATGTTCTCGCTGATGAACCATGAACTCGTCCATATCATGCAGGGAGACATCTCTTCCGAGCAGGACCGGGCGTGGCGCCGCCTCCTTTTCGGCAAGGTCGTCGCACAGCCGCAGAACCCGGAATCTCTGTTCTATAACTACCTGACTGTTCCGCGCTTTACGGCACCGCGTTGGTACGTAGAGGGCGCGGCGGTGTTCATGGAAACCTGGATGGGCGGTGGGGTGGGCCGCGCCCAAGGCGGCTACGACGAAATGGTATTCCGCGCGATGGTGCGCGACAGCGCACCGTTCTACGATCCGCTCGGCCTCGTATCGCGCGGCGTCAGGGCCGATTTCCAGATCGGAGCCAACGCCTATCTCTACGGCACACGTTTCTTCACCTGGCTTGCCTACGCCTACTCACCTGAGAAGGTGGTCGCATGGATTAGGCGCGACGAAGGCAGCGCGCGCTATTACTCCGACCGGTTCCAGCAAGTGTTCGGCATCCCGCTGGAGCAAGGCTGGAACGATTGGATCGCGTTCGAGCGCGAATTCCAGCAGCGCAATCTCGCCGAGGTGCGCGCACACCCGATCACTCCGCATAAGAAACTCCTCGCCAGCGCGGTAGGATCGATATCGCGGATGTTCTACGATGAGCCGAGCGGCACCATCTATGCGGCCTTCCGCTATCCCGGCATAGTCGAGCACGTCGGCGCGATCAACACGCGCGACGGCAGCCTCAAGCGGCTTGCCGACATCAAGCGTGCAATGCTCTACCGGGTCGCCTCGTTCGCCTATGATCCGGCCAGCGGGACCGCCTTCTATACCAACGACAACCTTGCGCTGCGCGACCTCATGGCCGTGGACGTCAAGACCGGCGAATCAAGGATGCTGCTCGAAGACGCGCGCATCGGCGAGATGGTGTTCAATCCCGCCGACCGATCGCTGATAGGCGTACGCCACCACAATGGCATGGCGACGCTGGTGCGTATTCCCTACCCTTATAAGGAGTGGTTCGATATTTTCGATTTCTTCTACGAATACGTGCCCTCGGATCTGGACATCTCTCACGACGGCAAATTGCTGTCGGCATCGGTCAGCGAGGTCAACGGCGACCAGTTCCTGCGGGTTTGGGAACTCGAAAAGGTTCTGGCAGGGAACCTGGCGCCGCTGAGCGAGTTCCGCTTCGGGCAATCCGTCCCCGAGAGCTTTGTGTTTTCCGGGGACGGGCGCTACCTGTACGGCAGCAGCTATTACACGGGCGTGTCCAATATTTTTCGCTACGAAGTCGCCACCGGCAAGGTAGAGGCCGTTTCCAACGCGGAATCCGGTTTTTTCCGTCCTGTGCCGCTCGCCGACGGTAAGCTGCTGGTGCTCGCATACACCGCGGAGGGCTTCGTTCCGGCGACCATCGAAGCGCGCCCGATCGAGGATGTCAGCGCGATCAAGTTTCTCGGCACCGAACTTGTCGCGAAACATCCGGTGGTCACCAAGTGGCAGGTGCCGCCGCCGAGCACGGTCGACTATGACAAGGAAGTCATCCGCAAGGGCCCTTTCCTTCCGCTCCGCAGCCTCGCGGTCGAAAACGCCTACCCCGTATTGCAGGGCTATAAGAACTCGGTCGGGGCGGGCTATCATGTCAATATCGCCGATCCGCTCGGCTTCGCGAAATTCGGCATCACCGCGGCCTACACCCCGACCGGCAATCTCCCCAATAACGAGCGCGGTCACGTGGAAGTTACCGGCGAATACCTGGGGTGGCGCGGCGCGTTGTCCTGGAATCGCTCGGATTTCTACGACCTGTTCGGCCCGACGAAGCGCAGCCGCAAGGGCAATGCGGCGAAATTCGGCTACGACGACCTGCTGATCTGGGATGAGCCCCGCATGCTTACGCTGAAATACGATCTTATTTACCTGGACAAGATCGATACCCTGCCGGAAGCCCAGAACGTCGGCACGTCTTTCACGCGGCTGCTCACCGGACAGATCGGCCTCCACTTCACGGACAAGCGGCGCTCGCTGGGCGCCGTCGACGACGAACAGGGCCTGGCCTGGTCGGTCGTCGCGAACGCCAATCAAGTAAATGGAGCGACCATCCCGCAGCTGCGCGGAAACCTGGACCTCGGCTTCGCGCTGCCGGTTCCGCACTCCTCGATCTGGCTGCGCGGCGTCGCCGGCGCCGCCAACGGCAATCGTAATAACCCGGTCGCAAACTTCTATTTCGGCGGCTTCGGCAACAACTACGTCGACAGCGGCTCGGTCAAGCGCTACCAGGAGTATTACGCCCTGCCGGGATTCGATATCAACGGCGTCAGCGGGCAAAGCTTCGCGCGTGAACTGGTGGAACTGAATCTGCCGCCGGTCGTGTTCGAGTCGCTCGGCACACCGGCCTTTCATGCGACCTGGCTGCGGCCCTCCCTGTTCGCCTCCGCACTCTGGACCGATCCAGACCGCTCATCGTTGCGGAAGAATTATTCGAACGTCGGCGCGCAGCTCGACCTCAACGTCAGCGTCCTGCACTGGTCCGACGTCACGCTGTCCGTCGGCTACGCGGCCGGCTTCCAGGGTGGGCGGCGCATCGGCAACGAATTGATGTTCTCGCTGAAGATAATGTAGGGGCGGGAGCTGCAAGCGATGACGGCCAATGACGTCTTGCATGCGGTGGTGGGCGTGCTGCCGGTGCTGACATTTCTTGCAGCGCTGTTCTACCTGGACAGCTACAAGCTGGTGAAACTGCGCGCGGTCATCGCCGTCGTTGCCTGCGGCGCGGCCGTGGCCGGCGCGAGCTACCTCGCCAACGGCTGGATACTCGACCTCGTCGGCATCCAATTGACGAGCTTCTCCCGTTACGTTGCGCCGCTCACCGAGGAGCTGCTGAAGGGCCTGGTCATCGTCGTGCTGATCCGCACCCATCGCATCGGTTTTCTGGTCGATGCGGCGATCTTCGGTTTTGCGGTCGGCACCGGGTTTGGGATGGTCGAGAACCTTTATTTCCTGGGGCTGATTGCGGATGCCGGCATCGGCGTCTGGATCGTGCGCGGCTTCGGCACTGCGATCATGCATGGCGGCGCCACCGCGATTTTTGCGATGCTGGGCCTTGCCATGCTGGAACGCAAAGGACGGGTCAACCTGCAGGCGCTGCTTCCGGGCTTCGGCGTCGCCGTACTGCTGCACTCCGCATACAACCACCTGTCGCACTCGCCGAGGATCGCCACGCTTGCGATGTTGGTGGTGCTGCCGCCGCTGCTTTATGCGGTGTTCGAGCGCAGCGAAAAGGCGGTGGGCAACTGGCTCGGCAAAGGCTTCGACGCCGATACCGAAATGCTGGAACTGATCAACTCGGGCCGTCTGTCCGATTCACCGGTCGGCGAATACCTGCATACTTTGAAGGACAAATTCAAAGGACCGGTCGTGGCGGACATCGTCTGTTACCTGCGCCTGTACACCGAACTTGCGCTTCGCGCCAAGGGCATTCTGATCATGCGCGAGAACGGCTTCGACGTCCCGGTGGATGAACCAACCAAAGCCAAGTTTGCCGAAATGCGTTATCTCGAGGGCAGCATCGGCAAAACCGGGCTCATGGCCATCCAGCCGATGCTCCACATGAACCACAAGGATCTGTGGCAGCTGTATATGCTGGGAAAATAGGTCAGCCCCCGCCGTTGATGCAACGGGCCATGGCGAAGTTTTTGCGCCGAAGCGCAATCGGCAAAGTTCTGCTCACCCGTTGATCCTTCAACCACAGATATTTTCTGTGCGCCCGGTAGCCGTTCCGGTAAACTGACGCCCTCCGAACACGAACCCGGCACTCTCTCCATGCGCGAACCAGCACCCAAGACCATTTACCTCAAGGACTACACCCCGCCTCCGTTCCTGGTCTCGACCATCGAGCTCGATGTCGATATCCGCGAAGACCACGCGCTGGTGCGAGCAACCCTGGCGCTGGCGAGAAATCCGAAGTCCGCCGATACGCAGGCGCCGCTGGTGCTCGATGGCGAGGAGATCGAACTGGTGTCGGTGGCGCTGGACGGTCGCAAGCTGGCGCCGGGGGAATACACGCTCGGCGAGGAGAGCTTTTGCATCGCCCGTGTGCCCGAGCGGTTCACCCTGGAAACCGTGTCGCGCATCCGTCCGCAGACGAACACCCGGCTCGAGGGCCTGTACGCTTCGACCAACGGCTTTTTCACGCAGTGCGAAGCGCAGGGCTTCCGCCGCATCACCTGGTTCATCGACCGGCCGGACGTGATGGCGCGCTACACCAACACCATCCACGCCGACCGCGACCGCTATCCGGTGCTGCTATCGAACGGCAACCTGGTCGCCGCGGGCGAGGAGGCGGGCGGACGGCACTGGGCGAAATGGCACGACCCTTTCCCCAAGCCGTCCTATCTCTTCGCCATGGTGGCGGCGAAGCTGGAAAAACTCGATGACAGCTTCGTCACGCGCTCCGGTCGCACGGCCAAGCTGGCCGTCTACGTCGAGCCGGGCAAACTCGACCAGTGCGGCTTCGCCATGCGCTGCCTGAAGAGCGCGATGAAATGGGACGAGGACCAGTTCGGCCTGGAACTGGACCTCGACGGCTACATGATCGTCGCCGTGGGCGATTTCAACTCCGGCGCGATGGAGAATAAGGGCCTCAACATTTTCAACACCAAGTACGTGCTCGCCCGGCCCGACACCGCCACCGACACCGACTACCAGAACATCGACCGCGTGGTGGCGCACGAGTATTTCCACAACTGGACCGGCGACCGCGTCACCTGCCGCGACTGGTTTCAGTTGTCGCTGAAGGAAGGCCTCACCGTGTTCCGCGACCAGGAGTACGGCGCCGACATGTACTCGCGCGCGGTGCAGCGCATCGGCGAGGTGCGCGGCCTGCGCGCGGCGCAGTTTCCCGAGGACGCCGGACCGATGGCGCACCCGGTACGCCCGGCCGCCTACATGGAAATCCGCAATTTCTACACCATGACGGTATACGAGAAAGGCGCGGAAGTGGTGCGCATGCAGCACACGCTGCTCGGGCCGCGGGCGTTTCGCGCCGGCATGGATCTGTATTTCGAGCGCCACGACGGCCAGGCGGTCACCACCGACGATTTCGTGCAGGCGATGCAGGACGCGGGCGGCATCGACCTCACGCAGTTCCGCCGCTGGTACGAGCAGGCGGGCACGCCGGTAGTGGAAGCCGAAGGGAAGTACGACGCCGCGGGCAAGCGCTATTCCCTCACGCTCACGCAGTCCTGCCCGCCCACGCCGGGGCAGGAGGCCAAACTCCCTTTCCACATTCCGTTTGCGCTGGGGCTGGTTGGTCCGGACGGAAAGGATCTGCCGCTGATACTGGAGGGCGAGAAACCTGGTTCACGGCCCGCGAGCGGGTTCCGTAGTGGCCCGCCCGCGAGCGGACAGGGAGCCGAAGAAATCACGCGCGTGCTTTCTCTGCGGCAGCCACAGGAGAGCTACGTATTCGTCGACGTGCCGGCGCCGCCGGTGCCGTCGCTGCTGCGCGACTTTTCCGCGCCGGTGACAGTGAAGTATGACTACAGCGAAACCGATCTCACGCATCTGATGGCGCATGATGCGAACGCCTTCAACCGCTGGGAGGCGGGGCAGCGGCTCGCGCTCGCGCTGATCCTGCGCGGCATCGAGGCGCGTCGCGCGCAGAAGGGAAATGCGGCCGCCGGAGCGGCGACGCCGCAGGCCTTCATTGACGCCTTTGCACAGGTGCTCGCCGACGCGCCGCGCGATCCTGCCTTCGCCGCTGAAGCTCTGGTGCTGCCCTCTGAAGTCTACATCGCCGAGCAGATGGACGAAGTCGACCCGGATGCGATCCACACGGTACGCAACGGCCTGCGTCGCGATCTCGCGCGTTCCCTGAAGAGCGAGCTGCTCGCTACCTACGAAGCACAGGCGGTCCCGGGTCCCTATAGCCCCGACGCGCAAGCGGCAGGCAGACGCGCGCTGAGGAATCTCTGCCTCGGTTACTTGATGGAACTCGATGAGGCCGAGGCGCGCGCGCTCGCGCTCGGCCAGTTCGAGCGCGCCGACAACATGACCGATGCCATGGCTGCACTCGCCGCGCTCGCCAACCACGACTGCGTCGAGCGCGCGCAGGCGCTGGATGCGTTCTACGCCAAATGGAAGGGCGAGCCGCTGGTGGTGGACAAGTGGCTCGCGGTGCAGGCGGGCTCGCGCCTGCCCGGCACGCTCGCCGAAGTGAGGAAACTGCTCGCGCACCCCGCGTTCGATATCCGCAACCCGAACAAGGTCTACGCGCTGATCCGCAGCTTCTGCGGCAACCACGTGCGCTTTCATGCCGCCGACGGCGGCGGCTACGCCTTTCTCGCCGAACAGGTGATCGCCATCGACGCCTTCAACCCGCAGGTGGCCGCGCGCATGGCGCGGGCATTCGACCGCTGGAAGAAATTCGATGCCGGGCACAGGCAGCATGCGAGCGCCGCACTCGAGCGCATCCGCGATGCTCAGGGATTGTCGAACGATGTGGCTGAAATCGTCACCAAGGCGCTGGTGTAGATTGACTAACTTTCGCGGCTCTCTACCTTACCGCAAGAATCGGGTGGCTCTTTGTCTCCGCCCCGGGTCTACTGTCTGCAGGACAACCGACTGCGTAGGAGCGAACAGCGATGCACATAGCAAGTGAACCAAGCATTTTGTACTTCGGGACCCCGGTAGTGCTCATCAGCACCGTGAATGAAGACGGCTCGCATAATCTCGCCCCGATGTCGTCGGTGTTTTGGCTGGGGTGGCGCTGCGGGGCTACAGATATGAACGGGACAAGTTTGGGGTCGCCGGGTTGACCCGCGTTGCATCCGAAACGGTTGCTGCGCCGCGGGTTCTGGAATGTCCAGTGCAGCTAGAGGCGATTGTCGAATCCACGCATGATCTCGCGCAAGGTGATGAGAGGCTGCGCGGGCGGACGATCATTTTTGAGGTGCGCGTTCAGCGCGTACATCTGGAAGAATCAATTCTGATGAGCGGAGAGCAAAACAGGGTCGATCCGAACAGGTGGCGGCCGCTCATTATGAGTTTCCAGAATTTCTATGGCCTCGAGCCCCGTGCGCTGCATGAGTCGACTCTCGCGCGGATCTCCGAATCCTTGTACCGAAGCCCGGATGTCGACCGGGCGCGGGAGGTGCTTGAGAAACGCTCGGCTGCCTGAACCATCGCGGCCCGGTCGAAGCAGGGAGAGGGCCGGACGCGAAGCGTCCGGCTGTAAATTCGCAGAGTGCAGTTTGGCGTTCTGGCGGCGAAGTTATCCGGGTGTCAAACCGGGCGCCAATCCAGCGTTGGTTTGACAGGTTCCGCAGTATTGACGTGTCTCAGACTTCTACCGCGACTTTGTCGCGCCCGGATTCCTTTGCACGGAAGAGCGCTCGATCGGCGCGAAGGAGCGCGTCGTCGGCACTCGCATCGCCGGCTCTTATTCCCGCAACGCCGATGCTGACTGTCAGCGGGATCACGCCATCCTCGTGCGCCATCGGCGCTTCGGCGACCTTTTTCCGCAGCCGTTCGGCGAAGACCTCGGCTGCGGGGATGTCCGCTCCGGGCAAAATGACGGCGAACTCCTCACCTCCCACGCGACCTACCGTGTCGATCTTGCGCAGTTCATTTTGCATTAACGCCGCGAGGTGGCGAAGGACGTTGTCCCCGGTGGCGTGGCCAAAGGCGTCATTTATCCGCTTGAAATGATCGGCGTCGAGCATCAGGACCGAGGCGCAGTGTTCGTCGAGCCGATGTATGCGAGACAGTTCCTGCTCCAATTGGGCGAGGAAGTGTCGCCGATTGGCGAGGCCGGTCAGGAAATCGGTGGCAGCCATTTCCCGCAACTCGGCTTCGAGGTTTTTTAGTTCGGTGATATCGCGCGAGACTACGACTACCTTGGACACCGTGCCGTCGGCAGCGTGGATCGCGCGGCCATCCGACTCCATATGACGGATGCTGCCGTCTTTGAGGACAAACCTGAATTCGGAGCGCTCTCCAACCCCTGTCGCCACGGTTCTTCGAAAGCTTTCCTTGATCCGCTCGCGGTCTTCAGGATGTATCTCCAGGAAGGCTTTCGAGCCCTTTCGGATGTCCTGCCCCCGAAACAGCGGTCCATACGAAGGACTGTTGTAAATACGCCTGCCGTCGGTGTCGAGCACCGCGACGAGGTCGCCGACGTTCTCGACGATCGCCCGAAAAAGTTCCTGGCTCTCGCGCAGCTTGTCTTCGGCAAGATTGCGTTGACGGGTTAGCTTGGCGTCGCGCAACTCACGCTCGATTACCGGGCCGAGGCGTATCAATTCGCTCTTTTGTACATAGTCTCGCGCACCGAGTTTGATTAGTGCAACGGCGAGGTTGAGGTCAATTTCCCCGGAGACGATGATAAATGGCAAGTCGGGGCGCAATTCTTTCGCCGTTGCCAGTGCCGCTGTAGCGTCGAAATCCGGCATGGCGTGGTCGCAGGCAATCAAATCCCACTCCTGTCTCTGCAGCGCGGCGCGCATGCTGGTGGAGCTGTCGGCTACCGCAGACACTACCACATAGCCTTGGCTGCGCAATGATTGTATCAGCAGCTCCGCGTCGTCCACCGAATCGTCGACTATCAGGAGTCGCAGCGGTTGATTCATTGAAATTGCCGATCAGGATGTTGTTTGCAATTATACATTTACTCTGCCTGCCGACTGCGGTCGCGCGATCTCATCCCATCGGGTTGGTCGGATTGCGGTCCTGCAGGATATCTTCCATGCGCCACTGGATGGAGGGCTTGATCTTCGGGTGGGAGAGGATGTAGAAGCGCTCGTCGCGCACCGCCTCGTACACTTTCTGCGCCACGTCGGCGGCGGAGAGCTTTCCGGATTGCACCGCCTTTTTCAAACTGGCATCGAGCGCCAAGTCCGCGGTGCTCTTATGCCGGGTTCCGCTTAGCTCGGCCGGGCGGTTGCGCCCGGAATCGGCGATGCCCGTGGGCACGTAGGCCGGGCACAGCACGGAGCACTTCAACTTGTCCGTCTTCTGCGCCAGGTCGTGGTGCAGGCACTCGCTGAGCGTCACCACCGCGTGTTTCGACACGCAGTAGATGCCCATGCCGGGAGGCGAAATCAGACCCGCGACCGAGGCGGTGTTGATGATATGGCATTCGCCTCCCTGCTTCAGCATGATGGGCGTGAACACACGCACCCCGTGGATCACGCCCCAAAGGTTGACGCCCAGCACCCACTCCCAGTCGGCGACGGTGTTGTCCCAGACGTTGCCGCCCTCGGCCACGCCGGCGTTGTTGGCAACGAGATGCACGCCGCCGAAAGCCGCGAGGGTCTTTTGCGCCAGCGCCTCGACCTCGGCCGCTTTGGAAACGTCGGTGCGCACGCCGATGACCTTCGCCCCCGCCGCTTTCATTTCGGCTTCGGCTTTGGCGAGCGCACTGGGCTCGACGTCGGCAAGCACGATGCTCATGCCCTCGCGCGCGAAGCGATCGGCCATGGCGCGTCCCAGGCCGCTCGCGCCGCCGGTGATCACCGCTACTTTTCCTTGAAAGTCTTTCATGGGATGGGCGCTCCGGCGTCAAGTGGAAAACAGCATGATACTGAATTGGCGCGGGCGCGGGCGCCGGCGGGCGACTCGCCTGAGCCCGCTAGCCGCGCACGCACGAAGGACGTCATGTTTTCGGGGGCAGGGGCAGCACCGCGCGTGGCCGGCGATTCTTGTCGGTCGCGACGTAGGTCAGCGTCGCCTCGGTCACCTTGACGATCTCGATGTCCTCCGGATTGCGCTGCGCGTACACCTCGACGTTGACGGTGATGGAGGTAGTGCCGACGCGCACGATCTCGGCATAGAAGGAGACGAGGTCGCCGATTTGCACCGGCTGCTTGAACTGGAAGGCATTCACTGCCACCGTGGCCACGCGGCCGCGCGCATGGCGGCCGGCAAGCACGCCGCCTGCGATGTCGACCTGCGACATGATCCAGCCGCCGAAAATGTCGCCGTGATGATTGGCGTCGGCGGGCATGGGCATGACCCGCAGCACCGGTTCCTTGCCTTCGGGGAGAGTCACTGGTCCGGCCATGGTGCCCAATATTACGCTAATACTCTTCAGTATTGCCGGAGACCCATACGCTTGGTTTCAGCAAGAACTATGACCGGGAGTCGCGTGGATACCGGGCGTGCGGTATTTCTGCTAATTAAAGTTCGAAGCGCCATGTCGCGCGCAGCTCACTTGAACAGACCCCTGATGGCGGTTCCCGCCTTGTCCAGTGCTTCGCCGGTCGATTTCATCAGGCGATCGAAGTTCACGGCGCCGGTCAGTTTCGTTTTCAGCGCGCCAGCCACCTCCTGTCCCAGTTCGCCGGGACTGATGCCGCCTTTGGCGCGGCCGATGTTCTTCATCGTGATGTCCGGCAGCGGTACGCTGACGGTCTTGCCGTTCATAAAGGCAGCGCTGGCCTGCGCCTTCGCATCGCGAATGGTCAGTTGTTCGACGATCAGCTTCTTACCCTCCTTTTTGCCGTCGGCGGGGCCGAGGTAGGCCGCAATGTTTTTCTGGATGGCGTCGAAGTTGGTCATCGCGTCGCCTTTTTCAAAGATTACGTCGGGAGCGACCACGGCGATATGGCGAATCACGATTACATCCCTGGCGACCGAGCTTACGTCGATGTCGATATCGATGCGGGCAACCTTGAGCGCATGCGCCGTCTTGAAGCCGGCAGGATTGCCGATGGCAAGATCACTGATCGTGCCCTTGCCGTCGCCGGGGGCAATCTTCACCGCGCCGACACTCACCTTTGCCTGCGCCATGGCGCTGCCGTGGTTTTCGATGGCATTCTTGATCAAGCCGTCGATGTTGCCGGAAAGCCAGAACAGGGCGCCGCCGACGATGGCGGTGAAGAGGAGCAGGATGGCGGCGATTTTTTTCATGGTTTCTTTCCGGGAAAACGCAGCATGGCGCAAGTAATGTAACTGGAACAAATATCCGCTTCATGTGCGAAAATAGCAACCCCGCAATGGCCGCGCACCGCTGGACGCCGCTTGGACCGGCAGCCGGATAAACCCTGATTCTTACCCACCTCAACATGGCACATGGACGTCGCTCCCCGGCTTTATCCGTAGACGCCGCGCCGCGCGTCCCCGGCGCGCGGCGCAACGAGTGGCGCGCGGTCGCCATGCTGCTGCCCTATCTGTGGGAATACAAGTGGCGGGTGCTGATGGCGCTCGCGTTCCTCGCCTCGGCCAAGGTCGCCAACGTCGGCGTGCCGCTGGTGTTGAAGGGCGTCGTGGATGCGCTCACCCCCGCGCAGCAGGTTCTGGCGCTGCCCCTGGCGCTGCTTGTCGCCTACGGCCTGCTGCGGCTGTCCACGGTGCTGCTCGCCGAACTGCGCGACGTGGTGTTCGTGCGCGTGACGCAGCGCGCGATCCGTCGCGTCGCGCTCACGGTGTTCCGCCACCTGCACAGCCTGAGCCTGCGTTTTCACCTCGATCGCCAGACCGGCGGCGTGACGCGCGACATCGAGCGTGGCACGCGCGGCATCTCCACGCTGCTTTCGTTCATGCTGTTTTCGGTGATCCCGGTGATCCTGGAATTCAGTCTGGTGGCGGCGGTGTTGCTGACGAAGTTCGACTGGCGTTTCGCCGCCGTCACTTTCGCCGCGGTCGCGATCTACATCTTTTTCACGGTCAGCATCACCGAGTGGCGCATGGAAATCCGCCGCCAGGCGAATGACCTCGATTCGAAGGCCAACACCCGCGCCATCGACAGCCTGCTCAATTACGAGACGGTGAAATATTTCAACAACGAGGAGTACGAGGCGCGGCGCTACGACGACAACCTGCAGAAATACGAATCGGCCGCGGTGAAGAACGAAGTCTCGCTCGGCTTGCTTAACGTGGGCCAGAGCTGTGTCATCGCCATCGCGGTGACCCTGCTGATGATCCTGGCGGCAGAGGGCGTCGTGAACGGCACGCTGACGCTGGGCGACCTGGTGCTGATCAACGGCCTTCTGATCCAGCTCTACATTCCGCTGAATTTTCTCGGCATGGTCTACCGCGAGATCAAGCAGGCGCTGATCGACACGGACAGGATGTTCCGGCTGCTGGAACAGAACCGCGAGATTCAGGACAGTCCCGGTGCCGTGACGCTCGCGGCGGGCAGTGCCTCCATCCGCTTCGAGCACGTGGATTTTTCCTACGACCCGAAGCGCCAGATTCTGTTCGATGTGTCCTTCGACGTTCCGGCCGGGAGCAAGGTCGCCGTGGTCGGGCATTCTGGTTCGGGCAAGTCGACGCTGGCCCGGCTGCTGTACCGGTTCTACGATATTGGGAGCGGCGCCATCGTCATCAACGGCATCGATATCCGCGCAGTGCAGCAGGGGAGCCTGCGCGGTGCCATCGGCATCGTGCCGCAGGACACTGTGCTGTTCAACGACACCATCTACTACAACATCCACTACGGCCGGCCGGCAGCGGCGCACGAGGAGGTGATCGAGGCGGCGAGGGCGGCGCATATCCATGAATTCATCCAAAGCCTGCCGGACAGGTATGAAGCGCGTGTGGGCGAGCGCGGCCTGAAGCTGTCGGGCGGAGAGAAGCAGCGCGTCGCCATCGCCCGCGCCATCCTCAAGAATCCCTCGATTCTGATTTTCGACGAGGCCACCTCGGCGCTCGACTCCGAAACCGAGAAGTCGATCCAGGCGGAGCTTGCGCGCATCGCGCAGGGGCACACCACTTTGGTGATTGCACATCGCCTGTCCACGGTCATGGATGCCGATCAGATCCTGGTGATGGACGGGGGGCGCATCATCGAGCGCGGCAGCCACCGCGAACTGTTGGAGCGCAACGGCGCCTATGCGCAGATGTGGGCGCTGCAGCAGCAGGAGGAGTCGCAGCAGTCGCGCGAGCCGGCTATCGTTTGAATTGAGGGAGTTTACGGTCCCTATTCAATTTTTGCTTTAGATAGCATCGCTATCTCGTTATTTTTGCTTGCCAAATCAAATTTTGACGGCTAGACTTCGCGAACATCCCCAATCCTGCTGGAGTGAGATGCCCTTGTTCGTGCGCCACATGTTGATCTGTGCCGGTCTTAGTCTGGGACTCGTGTCCGTGGCCTGCACCGGCCATGCCGAAGCGCGTGGCAGCGCGCGCCACGCGGCGTCGGGTGCGCACAAGCTGTCGCTGCGCTCATCCGCGGCCATTATCCAGGATCAGGAAACCGGCGAGATTCTCTACGGCAAGAATGCGAGCACGGTAGCGCCCATCGCCTCGATCACCAAGCTGATGTCGGCAATGGTGGTGCTGGACGCCGGCCTCGATCTGCAGGAAAACATCACGATTTCGAGCGAAGACCTGGATGCGCTGCGCGGCACGCACTCGCGCCTGAAACCCGGCGCCAGCCTCAGCCGCGACGAGTTGTTGCGCGTGGCGCTGATGGCATCGGAGAACCGCGCCGCGGCAGCCTTGGGACGCAGCTATCCGGGCGGAATCGACGCGTTCAAGCGTGCCATGAATCACAAGGCGCAGATGCTGGGCATGAACGATTCGCGCTTTGACGACGCCACCGGACTCTCCAGCGCCAATGTGTCCAGCGCCGAGGATCTGGTCAAACTGGTGCGCGCCGCGCATCAATACGAACTCATCCGCAGCTATACGACGATGGCGGGACACGAAATCCACGTTGCTGGCAGGCCGCTCGCTTACCGCAATACCAACCGCTTGGTGGCGAACGGGAGCTGGAACATCGGCCTGTCCAAGACCGGTTTCACCAATGATGCCGGACGCTGCCTCGTGTTGCAGGCGAAGCTCGCCGAGCGCCAGGTGATCATCGTACTCCTGGACTCCTGGGGAAAACTCTCGCGTATCGGCGATGCCAACCGCATCCGTGCCTGGATGGAGACGAACGCCAGGCCGGCAATTGGCGCCGTGCACAAATCCGCGCAGAAGAACCGCAAGCCCGCGCCGGCCTGAAGCCGGCGGGCAGACAACCACTTGCTGTCGAGGAACCGATGGCACAGCCGCAGGCACAGTTACAGCCGCGCCCCGACGAAGGGGTGGTGCGCTTCTATAATTTTCTGCCCGAAGGTGATTCCTTCCTCGATGACGTGCTGGCGGGTTTGGCGCGGCCGCATAAGACGCTGCCACCGAAGTACTTCTACGATGTGCGCGGCTGCGAGCTATTCGAGAAGATCTGCGAACTGCCCGAGTACTATCCCACGCGCACCGAGCTGACGATCATGCGCGAGCATGCGGGCGCGATGGCGAAGTTCCTTGGCCCTGGTTGCCAGCTGATCGAGTACGGCAGCGGTTCGAGTACGAAGACGCGCATCCTGATCGAGCATTTGCAGCCGCCGCTGTACGTACCCATCGACATCGCCGATGCGGCGATGCGGGCGGCGGCGGCAGGCCTCGTTCGGGCGTTTCCCTGGCTCAACATCACCGGCGTGTGCGCCGACTACACCAGGCCGTTGACGCTGCCCGAGTTCGTCGGTGTGCCGATCCGGAGAAAAGCGGTGTATTTTCCCGGCTCGACCATCGGCAATTTCACCCCGCACGAAGCGATCGAGTTCCTGCAACTCGCCCGGCGCATGGTCGGGCCGGGCGGCGCCCTGCTGATCGGCGTCGACCTGAAGAAAGACAAGCAGATGCTCGACGCGGCCTACAGCGACGCGGCGGGCGTGACCGCGGTGTTCAACCTCAATCTGCTCGCGCGCATCAACCGCGAACTGGGCGGGGATTTCCAGTTGCGGCGCTTCCGCCACAAAGCTTTCTACGACGAAGCCAAGGGCTGGATCGAGATGCACCTCGAAAGCCTCGCTTCGCAGATCGTGCACGTCGGCGGCGAGCGCTTCCGCTTCAGCGCGGGAGAAACCATCCACACGGAGATTTCCTGCAAGTACTGCATCGACGAATTTCAGGCGGTGGCGCAGCGCGCCGGCTTCGCGCCTGAGCAGACCTGGACCGATGCGGCCGAACTGTTC
>Ga0315281_10001209_pt1 | contig 37816 bp, 30 predicted proteins | sample YL17G07_0_MG_FD_204540 | JGI IMG/M metagenome (GOLD analysis project Ga0315281, IMG submission 204540) | Sediment microbial communities from Yellowstone Lake, YNP, Wyoming, USA - YL17G07_0 | ecosystem: Environmental > Aquatic > Freshwater > Lake > Sediment | place: USA: Wyoming | collected...
TCTGCTCGGTGACGAAGACGTGCGGGGGGCCCTCCCCCGTCACGGTGTAGGCAATGCGGACGCCGTCGTCCGTCGTGCAGTACTGGACCTGCGGTTCCATGCGGGGAGTATGCGCGATCCGGGGCGGCGGCCGCTAGGGGTTCGGGGCCGGCTGGCGTACAGTCGCTGCGGGGCGGGCCGAGATCTTCGATGGGAGGTGGGCGCATGACCACTGACAACGCGACGCCGGCGCTGCGGGTCGTCTACATCCACGGCATCCACGGGCATCCGGCGGAGGAGGAGTACCGGCGGGCGTGGGACGCCGCGCTGGAGCGGCTGTCGTACGTGCGGGGCATCGAGACGCGGATGGTGTACTGGGCGGACATCCGCCAGGGTGCGACGCCGGAGATGGTGCGCGAGGCGCACCGGCGGGCGCGGCGGCGGAAGGGGCGCCGCTTCGCGCGGATGCGGCCGCAGACGAACAGCGCGCTGGGCTACGCCGTCTCGTGGGTGCTGCACCTCGTCGACCCGGTGATCCGCCGCATCACGAAGACGCTGCTGACGGACGTCTACCTCTACTTCTACGGCGGCGAGGGCGCGGGCGACATCCGCGACGTGATCCTGGAGCGAATGGACGTGATCATGCGGGAGATGCGGCCGCACATCGTCATCGCCCACTCGTGGGGCACCGTGATCGCCTACGACTACTTCACGAACCGCGCGTACGACGGCGCGATCGAGACGCTGATCACCGCCGGCTCGCCGCTGGGGCAGGCGTACGTGCAGGAACACGTCGGTGCGTCGGCGTACCCGGCGGGCGTGCGGCGCTGGCTGAACGTGTTCGACGCGATGGACCCGGCCACGTGGCCCGACCGGCGCATCGCCAACGACCTGCCGGGCGAGGGCGGCGCGCGCCTGGTGCGCGACGTGGAGATCGCGAGCGTGTACGATGAAAACGGCAAGCGCGACCCGCACTCGTGGTACGGCTATCTGTCGAGCGAGGCCGTGCAGGGCGAGGTCTTCCGCGTCGCCGTCGCGCTGGATCTGGCGTCCCGGTAGCGCCGTGCTTCTGATCGGCATTAGTCCCAAGGGCGTCTCACGCGCGAACGCTCGGTGCTTATGCGGCAGTGTCCGCTGGCGCGTACCCTGCAAGAGAGAAGAAGAGAAGAGCATCTGGGGGACACCCCCAGACCCCCGGCAGAGAGCGCTGCGCTCTCTGCACTCCCGCTGCTTCAAACGACAGAACCAGCTCAGATGAGCCTTGGAAGCACTACACTTGCGTGTCGGGCTAACCGCCCGGCGCCAGTAACAACAACTACGAATCGGGCCATCACACATGGCAGACCGGATGCACGCATGACTTCCCCAGAACCGTCAGCCGCGAATGACCTCCCACCGCGGCCTGAGGTGGCGGTCGGGCTGATCGTGGCGGACGACGGGCGGGTGCTGCTGCAGCACCGCGACGACAAGCCGGGGGTGTCGGGCGCGGGGCTGTGGGGGTTCTTCGGCGGACACGTGGAGCCGGGCGAGCGGACGAGCCAGGCGTTCCTGCGGGAGATGCGGGAGGAGCTGGGCTGGCAGCCGCGCCACTTCGAGCACTACCTGACGGACGACGCGCCGCCGCTGCCGGGCGCGAAGGGCTACGGCCTGCACATCACCTCGCACGTCTTCGCCGCGCACCTGCAGGTGCCGCTCGACGCGCTGACGCTGGGCGAAGGGCAGGCGATGGCGCTCTTCGCGCCGGACGCGCCGGAGGCACTGCCGGCGGCGCTCGTGCCGGGGCTCGGGGAGATCATCGCGGCGTTCGCGCGGTCGGACGCGTACAAGCGCGTGAAGCGCGACTGGGACATGATCAGCACGACCGCGCTGATCGTCGACGCCGAGGGGCGCTTCCTGCTGCAGCTCCGCGACGACAAGCCGGAGATCGTGAATCCCGGGCTGTGGGGCTCGTTCGGCGGCCGCCTGGAGCCGCACGAGACGGGGCATCCGGAGACGCCGGACGAGGGATTCCTGCGCGAGCTGCGCGAAGAGCTGGCGTGGGAGCCGCGCCGCTTCGATCTGTACATGAGCGCCCCGTACCGCACGCTGGACGACGGCGACGCGCGCCGCCAGCTCATCTACGTCTACGCGGCGCCGCTGGACGTGGCGCAGGACGCGCTGGTGCTGGGGGAGGGCGAGGCGATGGCGCTCTTCGCGCCGGACGCGCTGCCGGAGCGCATCGTGCCGGCGCTGCGCGGGCTGATCGAGCGCTTCGCGGCGACGGAGCTGTACGGCGAGATGATGCGCGCCGCGCGGGATGCCACGAAGCCGCGCGTTTGAGCGCGCGGCTTCGGATGTGGCTATTTGGTTCTGCGCGGGCGGCGGTGGCTACGCCGGCGCGAACTGCGGCGTTATGAGCGCCGAAGTCGGGATCATGCCATCGAGGATGCGCTCGAGCGCCATCGTGTGGGCGCAGGCGCCCCAGCCGGCGAAGAAATCGCACGAGCAGCGCCAGGTCTCGCCATCCAAGCCGACCTGATGCGTGTCGTTCTCACCCCGAAAGTCGACCTGCAGGTTGTTGACGTGCATGCGATTCCGTTCGTGCGCGTACTTCTTGGCCTTGTCGACTTTACCGATGAGTCCAGAGTTCATGGTGGGGTCCTTTCACTCTGCTGCCTGGGGCGTGAGACGAACAAAAACACCGCACGTGATCACGCGCGGTGTGGCGTCACCTTATGTATAGCCGGGGAGAGAAACGTCCAAGGTCGGCGGCCTCCTAAGACCCTTCTACGATAGTACTCGGGCGCCAAGCCTGTCAACTGTGAGCACGCGAGCTATCACTCTCGTGACATATCTGTATCGTCGCACGCGACGAATCGGCGAGGGGGCGCAGATTCGCGCAGATTGCCGCGCGCAGCGGCGGGTCGCGCGGTCGCCCGAGGGCCGCGCCTCTCCTACACTTCCAGCGCATTGCAGGCGGCTACTGATCACAACAGAGGTGGAGGCGCCGGCCTCCCAGGTGCGAGAACATCAATTGCCGCGGCGGACCGAGCGCCTCACCCCTCGCCACGGCGAGTCTGCGACGGCCTTCGGCTCACACGATCGTTCGGGGCGTACTGCGTGTCATGGATGGGACAGGTGAGTAACAACCGATGACTGACACTTCACGGCCGCACGAGCGCTCCCGGATGATCCACGCGATGGCGCAGGAGTACCTGCCGGGCGGGGTGGACTCGCCGGTGCGCGCGTTCAAGGCGGTGGGCGGCGAACCGGTGATCATCTCATACGGCAGCGGCTCGCACATGTGGGACGCCGATGGGAACGAATACATCGACTACGTGGCGTCGTGGGGGCCGCTGATCTTCGGGCACGCGCACCCGTCGATCGTGCAGATCCTGCAGAAGGCGGCGGAGCGCGGCACGAGCTACGGCGCGACGACCGAGATGGAAGTGGAGATGGCGCGCCTGGTGTGCGCGGCGGTGCCGTCGATCGAGCAGGTGCGCTTCGTCAGCTCCGGCACGGAGGCGACGATGTCGGCGCTGCGGCTGGCGCGGGCGTTCACGGGGCGCGACAAGATCGTGAAGTTCGCTGGCTGCTACCACGGGCACTCCGACGGGCTGCTGGCGAAGGCCGGTTCGGGCGTGGCGACGCTGGGGCTGCCGGACAGCGCCGGCGTGCCGGCATCGTTCACGGCGGAGACGCTGGTGGCGCCGTACAACGACGCGGCGGCGGTGGAGCAGATCTTCGCGGAGCACGCGGGCGCGATCGCGGCGGTGATCCTGGAGCCGGTGGCGGCGAACATGGGGCTGGTGCCGCCGGCGGCGGGCTTCCTGCAATCCCTGCGCGAGATCACGGAGCGCGAGGGCGCGCTGCTGATCTTCGACGAGGTGATCACGGGCTTCCGGCTGGCGGCGGGCGGCGCGCAGATGTACTACGGCGTGGTGCCGGACCTGACGTGCCTGGGCAAGGTGATCGGCGGCGGGCTGCCGGTGGGGGCGTACGGCGGCCGCCGCGACGTCATGCAGATGGTGGCGCCGGTGGGGCCGGTGTACCAGGCGGGCACGCTGTCGGGGAACCCGATGGCGATGGCGGCGGGCATCGTGATGCTGCGAATGCTGCAGAACCCGGGGATCTATCGCGTGCTGGACGAGATGGGCGCGACGCTGGCGGCGGGGCTGCGCACAGCGGCGACGGCGGCCGAGTGCACGGGCGTGACCGTCGCGCAGCTGGGTTCGATGATGACGATCTTCTTCGCTCCGGAGGCGCCGTACGACTACGATTCGGCGAAGCTCGCGGATGCGGAGCGCTACGGGCGCTTTTTCCGTTCGATGCTGGAGGCGGGGGTGTACCTGCCGCCGTCGCAGTACGAGGTGATGTTCGTGTCGGCGGTGCACCAGCAGGCGGACTTCGACCGGACGCTGGCGGCGGCGGGTGCGGCGTTCGCCGCTGCGCGGTAGGTTGTAGGTGGTAGGTTGTAGGTTGTAGGTTATGGCCGGAGGGAGAGGCGACATGCTCGGAAACCTCGTCGGCAGTGTGCGCCGCAATCACGCGCTGGAGCACGCGACGATCACGGTGCTGCTCCGGAAGATCGGGCACGACATCCGGATGGTGGGGCGGGCGACGCGCGACGGCTATTACCTGTACGCCGACGTGCCGACCGAGCTGCTGGAGGCATCGACGCGCGAGGCGCTGGCGCGGATGAAGTCGGGCGAGGGGCACCTGGCGGTGTCGCCGCTGTGCGGCACGAACCTGGCGGTGGCGGGCGCGCTGGCGGGCGCGGCATCGATGCTGACGCTGGGCAACAGCCGCCGCAGCGAGAAGGTGCCAAACGTGATGCTGGCATCGATGCTGGCGGTGCTGGTGGCGCAGCCGGTGGGGCGGATGGTGCAGCAGTACCTGACGACGAGCCCCGACCTCGCGGACACGGAGATCGTGGGGATCAGGGCGGGCGGCCGCGGCGGCGCGAGATTCCACAAAGTGCAGACGACGCGGCGCCCCACGCAGGGGTAGCACGCGCAGATCGATCGCCGCGGTGCGCGGCGGATGCATCAATGTGCCCCCGTAGCTCAGTGGACAGAGCACCGGACTTCTAATCCGACGGTCGCAGGTTCGAATCCTGCCGGGGGTACCAGTTTTTCTGGAGGCTGGAGGCTGGAAGTCGGAGGCTGGACGGCGGTGGGAGCGTGAGCACTGGTAGCGCGTGCGACGGTGGCGACCATCAGATTCGCAGTCCCGTGGTCGCCTCTCGCGCGGCATTGCGGTCGCTGTCAGGTGTTGCCGCGATCGCCACGTCGTTGAACCCCTGCTGAGACCACCCGACGCGTTCAGGACCCATCCGCTCCCGGAGAACCGCGAAGAGTTGCTCCGCGGCAACGATATCTCGCCAATCTCCCCAACCGAGCTCTGAGAACCGCTTCGGGAGTGGCCGGTGCCGCGTACGCCTTCCGTTCGCACCGTCGCCGAAGAATGTGTCGACGATCACGCGGTCTGCAGACTCTTGCAGTAACGACGCGAACGCTTCGGTTGAATGCGGCAGCGTCGGACTGACCGCCGCCTGAACCTTCACGCCTGCTGTACGTGCCTTGCACATCGCGATCCTGCGCCGCTTGATACTTGGACAGGTCGGCGTGAGTGCGCGACGAACATCATCGTTGTCGGTCTCGACGGTCATTGATAACCAGGCGAACGGCATGTCTGAGAGGAGATCGAGGTCTCTCTCTACTATCGGTGAGCGTGTCTGCACGACAAGTAATCCGATTGGCTGTTCACGCAAAATCTGCAGGATCGAACGAGTGATGCTGAGATGTCGCTCGGCCGGCTGGTAAGGATCGGTCGCTGAGCTCATGAAAACGCGGATTGACCTCGGATCGGTGACCGCGGCAAGATCGCGTCGTAGTGCCTCGGCGGCGTTTGTCTTCGCGCGCAGCCACTGGCCCCAGGGCTTACCCGCGTACAACCCAATCGGCGACTCGGCGACGTAACAGTACACGCCGCAACCTCCGTCGCCGAACGCGCAACCCATGTAGGGGTTAAGGGTGTGCGTGAAGGCGTTGAGAAATCCGCTCGCCGGCGTGAGGACGCCACGCGATCGAATCAGCTCGGCCTCGGATGGCTTGAGAGGGGACATTGGATCCTGCTTATAGTACATTCGTTCTCATCTGTCAAGCCTGAACCGCGGTTAGAGGCAACAGTTTGGCTCCGGGAAGCGGCTCCGCGTTGCCTCGGGAGAGGACGAAGGCGTAGTTGCCGGCCAAGCGCATAGCGCTCGTCATGTCCTGAATGGCAATGTCCGTAAGATTGAACCGGCGTGCGTGCTCGAAGAGCTCCTGGGGACGTAGATCCGCGTCTTCGACGATCAAGTAGTCGCAGTGCTCAAGCGCCTCAATTAGAACGCTGGTTCGAGCCGTGGTTAGGAGGGCGCCCGGAGCGAACCGCCGCACAGGCAAATGGAGAGCGTCCTGAGTGCCCTCCCCGGCACTTCCGAGCATGCCCGCGTAATAGTTAGAGAGTGCGGGCTGCGCGAATAGATGGCCCTCCTCGACAGCGAATCGATGCGATGATGTGAGTAGCGCGTCGCGGTCGCTCCCGTTGTCACCCAGCCAGTTGGCAGGGGAACGCGCCTCGGCATCGAACCAGTTATTGTCCGCCGGCGGATTCGGAAGATCGCCTGTGGTGAACGACCGAACTTCGAAGTAGCTCGACATGTCTAGCACCTTGCACGCCAGGCCAAACCGAGTGCCGCGGCGCCGAGGTATCGGATGACCTTCAGCGAGCCAAGAACGGTAGTCCGTCGGTACTCTCGAAAGGACCTCAATCGATCGTTCGATTTCGGGGTCTTCAAAGCGCTTCGAAACTGTCGGGCCAATGCTATCGATCAGCTGGATGCGCAGACGAGGGTCGATGTCGTGACGCTGTGCCCATCTCACCAATCGAGCGCTCAACTCCGCGGTTAGCGCTCCGCTACCGGCTCCGAGATCGACGAACTCAAACGTTGACGTCCCGTGACTGATGAACTGCTCTTCGAGCCGCTGCTCGAAGACGTGTTCCCAAAGCCGCTGAGAACGGTCACGGAAAAACGGATCCCCGGTTACACCCAGCCGGTTTGCAACAGCGCTGATCGCACGGAGGCTCCCGACATCTCCGCCGGTTTCGTTGCCGGGGTACACCAACAGGGACATCTCTCCGCCTGGTTCCAGGGGGTACCGACGGTAGTGGCCGAATGTTCGCGATGGGTGATCCTTCAACGTGATAATCGGAAGGAATCGCGTCGTGTGCGGTACCGATGACCATCTTAGTCGTGCCAGGAGGTAGACCGGGTTACGACATGTACTTGTCGCTGCCGCCATGTCGCGGCTTGACGAGTCGACGAGCGCGAAACACTCAAACCCTATCGTTGCAGCGATTGCGTCGCGGACCATCCGCGAGGAGTCTCCAGTCTTGATCGCCAGAAGATCGTCGAGCAGCGACCAGAAGTCGTGACAGTAGCGCGTTGCTCCTTGGGAGAATCCGGAACGGATGTATAGTTCCCAGCTCTGGCGGAGCGACGCGCATTTTGAGAGCAGCGGTTGGTGTCTGAGCGTCTGGAGTGGACGCCAGTATTCCCACCAGCCGATGGTCGTGAGCGAAAATACTCCCGACGCCCCGATGTTTACCGACCGTACGATGTCCGGTCGGCGCAAGGCCGCGCGAAGAAGCATGCTATCGCGCGACTCGACCGCTTGATCGCGTACGGGCACCCGCAACATCGCGTCACTCCTCGTCAGTTCGATTCCGTGTAGGTGCCACGAAATCACAGAAAGCCGACGATTTGCAACGTCGCGATGTCACGCCGGACTCAACGTTGACCTGACGAGCGAGATCTCGATCGAATAGAATCTCATGGTCAGATGCCGTGCAGGCATGACTACGAGACTCGTCCGCGTCGCGCGCGGATAGCGCCCTTGCCCAGATTCAGCGCTGACTGTTGGACATGATGAGGCGCACACGCGCCTTCTAATCCGACGGTCGCAGGTTCGAATCCTGCCGGGGGTGTCAGACCTCCTCAGATGGCTCAGCGCAAGTTGGCCAGCAGCTAGCATTGGAACGTGTTCCAACTCAAAACAGCACGACTGCGTCTTCGCGACTGGGTTGAAGACGACTGGCATCTCATCAAAATGTTGTCAGCCGATCCGCGCGTCACGCGCTACCAACCTCGGCTTCGCTTGAACACCGACGAAGAATGTCGGCGCTGGGTGGCCGATGCCATTCGCACCAATGCTCAACAGCCGCGTGTCGCTTATAGCACAGCGGTCGTTCTACGAGGAGCCGAACGCGCGATCGGATGGCTCAACTGGGGCGAGGCCGAAGATCGCGCCAAAGGCGAAGTGAGCTTCGGCTATGCACTGCTTCCGCAGATGTGGCGTCGCGGCTACATGTCAGAGGCGGTCAATGTGATGCTCAGCTTTATTTTCGAAGTGCAGCTCAAAGAGTCGGCGTACGCTTCATCCGCGGCCGCTAATCGCGCCTCGGCTGGCGTGTTGGAGCAAGCTGGTATGAAACTCGTCGAACGATGGATGCATCGCGATGAACACGTTGACATCGAGGAGGAACACCTTCGCTACCGGCTGGAACGAAGCGAGTGGCGTGTGTAGGGAAGCGCCCCAACCCTGTATGTTCAACTACGCGGTGCGGCTATCCGAAGTTCGATGTGCGCGAGCAGTTTGGTACTTGCGGTTGTCCGCCGAACCATGATCTAATCCGGTGGTCGAGCCTGCTAGGCATCGAGACCACAGGACTCAGTTGAGTCCTGCACCTGGCGAGGGTAACTCGAAGATACAAGCATCAGAGGCTCGGCGAGCGGTGGCTGCAGCGATGTCGACCGCCTCAGCGCTTGGCCTGACGGTCGACGACGCGATCGTTCTTAACGACTCGAACCGGCTCGTCCTCCGCCTGATGCCTTGCGACGTCGTTGCCCGGGTAGCGCTCATGGCGCATCAGGGCCTACAGCTCGAAGTCGAGGTCGCTGGACGGCTCGCGGAGACCGGCAGCCCGGTAGCCACGCTCGAGCATCACGTGGCGCCACGCGTCTACGAGCGTGATGGCTTGGCGGTCACCCTGTGGACGTACTACGAACCCGCGCCGTCTCGAGAGCTCTCGCCGGCCGACTACGCGCACGCGCTCGAGCGTCTGCATGCGGACATGCGAAAGATCGATGTCACGACGCCGCACTTCATGGATCGAGTCGCGGACACTCAACAAGACGTCGCGAGCCGCGACGTCACTCCGGAGCTCCCCGACGCGGACCGGGAGCTTCTCACCAACACGCTGAGAAGCTTGAGGCGGTCGATCGTCGACCGGGGAGCCGCCGAGCAGCTGCTGCACGGCGAGCCGCACCCGTGGAACGTGCTCAGCACGAAGAACGGGCCGCTCTTCATAGACTTCGAGAACTGTGTCTGCGGGCCCGTCGAGTTCGACCTTGCCTGGGTGCCCGAAGAGGTCAGCGAGCACTATCCGGACGCTGATCAAGACCTGGTCGACGAGTGCCGCGGCCTCATGCTTGCGATAGTCGCAGCGTGCCGCTGGCGTCGAGACGACCAACACCCGAGCGGTCGACGAGGAGGGACGGAATACCTCCGCGCCTTGCGCGAGGGTCCGCCGTGGCCGGCGGTGGTGCGGTGGTGAGAATGATCGATCCCGCAGCCACACTGATCGATAGCTTCGATTGGTGCTGCACGCGGCATTCGACCTTCCTCAGATTCAGGCAACGCCTGACCCACCCCAACATCGCCGAGCGGACTGCTCATCCGATGGTCGCAGATCCGAATCCTGCCGGGGGTACCACGCTTCACCTGGAGGCTGGAGGCGCGGCTTCACGTCGGGACGAGCGGCGTCGCGACCTCAGCCAGGACGCCGAACGCCCACCGATCGCGTGTAACACGCGGCTCTCCCTGCGAGGATGATGTCACCGATCTACGCCGCTTGACAGGACGTGGCCCTCCTGCTGGACGGCCGATACGCCAAATGGCATGCTGCCTCGACGAGGCCGCGCAGGAAGCGACCGCAGGCGCCGCGGCAGCGGAACTGCGGCCCGCTCATGGGCTATTCGGTTCGCTCGGTCGGCCCGTGCGCGACAAGGCGTGTCTCCTGCCGAGAGCCGCCGATGATAGCCAGAAGAAGGGGATGCAACATGCCACGACGATCGATAGCACGAGCCGCGTTCGCACTCGGCGGCGCGATGCTCGCAGTGCTGAGCGTACTGTCTTCGGTGGGGACCGCGAGCGCGGTTACGTTCCTCCCGAGGACCGACTTTGGGACGGGGACATACCCCTTCGCCCTGGCGACCGGTGACTTCAACGGTGACACGTTCCCGGACCTCGTCGTGACCAACTACAACTCGAGCAGCGTATCGATCTTGCTCGGCACGGGGACCGGCGCGTTCGGTGCGAAGACCGACTTTGCGACCAGTGCGAACGCGTCATCAGTGGCCGTCGGTGACTTCAATGGCGACACGAAGCTCGACATTGTCACCGGCAATCAGGGCACGAACACGGTCTCGGTCCTGCTGGGCACGGGCACGGGCAGCTTCGGCGCGAAGACCGACTTCGCGACGGGCATCAATCCTCTCGGCGTGGCGATCGGCGATTTCAATGGCGACACCAAGCTCGACCTCGTAGTTGCGGACGGCAGCGTGAACACCGTGTCGGTGCTGCTGGGTACGGGCACGGGCAGCTTCGGCGCGAAGACGGACTTCGCAGCGGGAACCACCCCGTTGTTCGTCGCCATCGGCGACTTCAACGGAGACACGAAGCTCGACCTCGCAGTAGCGAATGGCGGCGCCGGCACGGTATCGATCCTACTGGGGAACGGCACGGGTAGCTTCGGCGCGAAGACAGATTTCGCGGCGGGCGCACTTCCGCAGTTCGTGGCCACGGCCGACCTCAACGGGGACACCAAGCTCGACCTCGCCGTCACGAATCTCACATCCAACACCGTGTCCGTCCTGCTTGGGACCGGCACGGGCAGCTTCGGCGCGCAGACAGCGTTCGCGACCGGCGCCCAACCGAGCACCTTGGCCATCGGCGACGTCGACGGCGACACGAAGGCGGACATTGCGGTCGTCGATCAGCACGCGAACACCGTGTCGGTACTGCTCGGCACAGGCACCGGCAGCTTCGGCGCGAAGACGGACTTCGCGACCGGCGCCAACCCGTGGTTTGTACTCATGCGCGATCTGAACGGCGACACCAAGCCCGACCTTGCGGTCTCAAATCTCGACGCGAACACCGTGTCGGTCCTCCTGCAGCCCCAAGGCGTCGTCGCGCCGCCCACGGCCACGGCGACGGCCACGGCGACACCCGTCTGCCTTGACCAGCAGGAAGTGCCTTGCACGCCGACGCCGGCGCCGTCGGTCCAACCGCGACGCACGGCAACGCCCACCACCGCGCCGGCGGCGCAGCCGACCAACACCGCGGTACCGCGTCCCGCGACGGCGACGCCGCGGCCGGTCAGTGTTGTGCAGGGGGTCGTCCGCGGTCCGGATACGGGCAGCGGCGGCTATCTGCCCGGAGCGCGCCGCGAAGGCGTCGATTGGGTGTTCGGCCTGGGCGTGGTCAGCGCGCTGATCGCGCCAGCGTGGCTGCTTCGGTCCGCACGCCGACGGCGCTGAGGGCTCCCTGGCGCTGCGGGAGCATCGGCCCCTCGACAGGAGTTCAGCCTGATGCTTCGCCTCGGCGACGCCAAGGGTTGAAGACGCCCTCGGCGTGCACGGCGGCCCGGGCATGATCGGTATCGCGGTCGTCGCCGGAGAAGCGTGAAGGCCGACGGGGGGCGACGGTATCCACAGATTTCACAGATGCGCACAGATGGGGGCGCCGGCCGGCCGGAACTGACACGCGCAGAACGGCGGCGGTGGGAGCGTTTGCACCGGCGGCACACATAACCGTCCTCGGTCAGCCAATGGCCGGCCACGCATACTCCCCGCATGGAACCGCAGATTCACTACGCACAAACGAGTGACGGCGGCAGCATCGCGTGCGGCACAGCGCATATGCTCGGTGCCCTTCTCATCCGACGGTCGCAGGTTCGAATCCTACCGGGGTGCCAGTTTTCTGGAAGCTGGACGCTGGAGGTCGGAAGCTGGATCGGGACTGCGGGCGGGCGGGGGTGCATGCGCGCAGGGCCCCGTGCCAGTTTCTACAGCGGGGATTTCGTTTTGTCATTTTTCCTGTTCCCGCAGGCCGTGGACGTCGACGCGGGCGAGGGGGGTGCGGTGGCCGCGGCGGCGATCCTGCAGGGCTTCGAGCTCGTGCAGGGTGTGGAGGAGCTGGCGGTTGAGGTGGGCCTCGTGGCGGTCGACGACGTGCAGGGCTTCGGCATCGGGCAGGGGCACGGGCACCTGCGCGGCACGCGGAGCGAAGGCGGACGCGTAGAAGTTGCCGAGGCCGAGTTCGGCGCTCGTCTCGGCGCGGCGGGCGGCGGCTGCGGCTTCTCGCGCGGCGACGCGGGCGGCGAAGGCGGCCTCGGCGGCGGGGACGCGACGGAGGCGCCAGAGCAGCGAGGCAACGCGGGTGGCGAGTTCGGCCTCGACGGCGCCGACGGGGGTGAGCGCGGCGGCAATGTCTTCGGCGTGGGCCTGCCAGTCCTCGGCCGATTCGTCGCCGATGACGGCGGCGCGGGAGTAGAGTCCGTGGCGCTCGGCGTTGCGGGAGACGAGTGCTCTTCCTTCGGGTGTCGTGGGGCCGGTCTGCGGCATGGGCGCTCCTTCCTGGTGTGCGGAGGGAACAGCATGCGGCGGAGGGGGAGGGAACGCCAAGGCGGGCGTGTCAGTGGGTGGGGGGTGGGAGGGGGAACGTGGAAGCTGGATGCTGCACATTCGGGGCAGGGTGCGCAGCCGATGCATCGAGGTCGCGCAGCGGACAGTGCAAAACACGCCTGTAAGAGCAACGTTCGCGATAGAATCTCCGTGAACGAGGAGCCTGCCCAACGGGACGTGAGGCACTGTCCCGATCCGGCCAACTCGCCCGAGGGACGATAACCGATGGCAAACGGCGAACTGCTCCGTCAGCTCTTCAAAGGATTTAGCAAGCGAGACGACGCGGTCTTTCGCGCCGCGGCAAACGCATTGATCAGCGAGGAGCGCCTAAAGAACCATCGCTTACTCGCCGACGACCTAGAGCGGATCCTTCTGAACGGAGCGCACGACACCAGCACACGCCGTAACGCGAATGCACCCCTTGATCTCCCGAAAGACCGAGAGCGTGGGTTTCCGCTCGTTGATGTCGCCGAACCCGACTACGGGTGGGAGCGGCTTGTTGCACTGCCGAAGACGCTCCTTACCTTGCGCGCGCTCGCTGAAGAACACCACCGACGTGACGTGCTAGCGTCCGGTGGTCTGCGCCCGCGCCGGAAAGCCCTGTTCTTCGGCCCCCCGGGCTGTGGAAAGACGCTAGCTGCCCAGGTGCTCGCCGGGGTTCTTGCGCGCCCCCTTGTGACCGTCCGGTTCGATGCCGTGGTTTCATCCTATTTGGGCGAGACGGCGGCCAATCTCCACCGAGTATTTGACTTCATCGAGCGAGGAGAATGGATCGTCCTATTCGACGAATTTGACGCCATCGGAAAGGATCGCGACAACCCTTTCGAGCACGGCGAACTCAAGCGGGTCGTCAATACTCTCCTCCAACTCATGGATGCCTATCGCGGAAATAGCCTGCTCATCGCGGCAACCAACCATGAGGGCCTCCTCGATGAGGCGATCTGGCGACGATTCGAAGCCGTTGTGCACTTCGGAGCACCTAGCGAGCAAGACCGCGTCCTCTTGCTCCGACTCTTTCTGCGCGGCTTCGACACCAGCAACGTGAACTTTCGATCCGTTGCTCATCGCACTCCCGGCGCAACGGGGTCTGATATTGAGCTCATCACTGTAGAAGCGGCTCGCGCAGCGGTTCTCGCCGGGCGCACGCACCTGCACATGGCCGACATGGATGCAAGTATCGCCGCGTTTCACGATCGCCGCGCGGCCGCGAAGGGGGCGGCACGTATCGCGCCACGCCCACCGGCACCGAAACGCCAGAAGCGGCCCGGAGCCTAGCTATGGCAAGAGATCTTCCTCATTTTGATCTCCCGCGTTGGCACGAGGCTATACCGCGCCGCGTCCATGGTGGCGGACGACCCGTGGTGCGTGGGAATCCGAGGGATCACGGATCCAAGCTCATCGAGGAAACGCAAGAAGTCTTGGATGGCTTTGAGGAACGCCGAAACACGAGCCCCGCAGCGATTAACCCTAAGTTGATCTTCAGGCTTCGTCTGGATCCGAAAGGCAACCTCGACGAGGAACAGCTTCGTACAACTGGGTTGAGGGTATTAGCACGCGCACCGGACGGTGCTATCGTCGTGTTCCCCGACGGTGATTCGCTGGATGAACTCCGCCGCCGCCTTGAAGAGTACGCGGGCGTTCGGCAAGGGCACCAATACGCCTACCTCGGCGCCATCCAATCAGTCGAAAGCCTTACCCCCGCCGACCGGACCGGGGTGCGACTCAGCGCCAGACCACTAGCTGACGATGAGATCGCACTTCTGGACATCGAGGTTTGGCATACCGGAAATCTAGCCGACTGTGTACAGCGCATAGGCGAGGTCACGGCGCTACTTACGTCGCGAAACCTGGGGGTCACCGATTGGTTCACTGGTACGAGTGTTTGCTTGATGCGTGCCCGCGTCGATCAGGACGCGCTTCACTCCCTACTATCCATCGACTATATCAAGGAAGTGGACCGGCGCCCGGCACCAACCTTTGAGATGCGCGATGTCGTTCAACTTGATCTCACGCAGTTGGATGTGGACGACCACGTTCCCGAGGGTTTGACGGGCGTGGTTGTTATCGACAGCGGGGTGACTCAGGCGCACCCGCTCCTGAAAGCAGTGCTTGGAGACGCCCAGGTATTCCCGGACGCGCTGCGCCAGCGAGTCACGGGTGGAGCCGATGACGGGGATGAAACACACGGTGGCCACGGTACCGCGGTCGCCGGTATCGCGGTCTACGGTGATGTTGGTGGTTGTATTGCGGCACGCAGTTTCACTCCGACCGCGCAACTTTTCTCAGCGAGAGTCACGGACGACGCAAACCAATACGACGAAGTCGAGCTCATCGAACACCAACTTGAGGAGGCCGTCTCCTACTTCGTCACGAACTATCCCAGCGCTAAGGTGTTCAATATCTCGCTTGGGGACTCGAGGGTCGTCTACGACGACGGACGGTATCAGTTCAGGCTAGCTGCTGTGGTCGACGAGCTGGCATATCGGTATCGTGACCGAGAGATCGTGTTCGTCATCTCCTCTGGCAACTTCGACCCTGACGGCTTGACGCATGAGGAAGTTCTGGCCGAATACCCGTCTTACCTGCTCGATTCGCCGAACGCCCGCGTGATAGATCCGGCAACGGCGGCGCTTGCCCTCACGGTCGGTGGCCTCTCATATGGCTCAGGACAACACCTGCCAAATGCCATTGGTGTTGACGGCATCGAGCGATTGGTCGCCGGAGAACGAGGATGGCCCGCACCATTCACCAGAGTTGGCCCCGGCGTAGACGGCGCCATAAAGCCTGACCTTGTGCATTTCGCTGGAGACACGAGATTCGAGCGACACGAACGTATGGGCGCTGCCGTGGCGGCCCACGCCGGCGTGCCGAGCACTGCCAAGGATTTTGCCCCGCCCGGTGGGCGACTGTTTCGCACCGTCGCTGGCACGAGCTTTGCCGCACCGCAGGTCGCCAACCTCGCCGCACGACTCTTTCACGACATGCCGGGCGCGACCTCAAACCTGATCAAGGCCCTAATCATTGGCTCGGCACGCGTGCCTTCTGCACGACCCCCGGCGCTTCAGTCACAGAAGCCCTGGGACAGCGATGTGCTGCGCCTGTACGGTAATGGTCAGCCCGATTATTCGCGTGCACGCTGGTCCGATACGAATGAGGTGCTCTTACTCACCGAAGGCGTCATAGCACTCGACTCGTTCCAGCTCTATACGCTCCCTTCTCTTGCGGCCGAATTCCTAACGGCGAATGGTACTTTCTCGATTTCGATATCGCTTGCGTACGACCCGCCCACGCGACACACGCGGATGGACAGCTATTTGGGCGTCGGCATGGAGTTCGCACTGTTCAGAAACGTGTCTCCTGATGCCGTCGCTGCGGCACTGCGAGTGTGGAACGAGGAAGAGCGCGAGAACCTCGAGGAGTCCGGCCTCCCCTCCCTGGGAACCCTGCGCGCAGCAGGGGCCCCGCCGGTGGGTGTTGATCTCAAGCCCGGCGTGCGCGCGCGCGGCAAAGGCACTCTGCAAAAGGGTACTGTGGAAATCTCCAGAGCGAATTGGAAATATGACGGAAACTCGCTAGTTCTTGCCGTGATCTGCCGACGTCGGTGGGCGCCGTCCGAACTCGACGAGCAGCGCTTCGCGCTTGTGGCGTCTCTGCATCACGATAACCCTGAAGTCGACGTCTACGCGCACGTCCGCGAGCAGGTTCGTGTGCGCGAAGACGTTCGTGTACGGGCGTGAGAGGGGTCACCAGCGGGCTTCGTGTTCCTCTATCCAGCCGAAGAGGTTGTGCAGCTCTATGGGGTCGCCGGCGGCGGGGGTGATGCGGCCGGTGTAGCGGCCGAACATCTGGTGGCCGCTGGTGAAGTAGCCATCCCTGCGACCGCTCTCTGATGCGCGCTCGAACTCGGGCTCGAAGCGCAGGTCGATGCGGTCTGTTGCGGCGGTGCGGACGCGCCACGGCTTCATCCACGCGGCGCGGTCGTACTCGAAGATCAGGTCCTCGCTGATCTTGGTGAGGCGGCCGTCGACGCAGACGCCGTTCTCCGTCATGCCGGTGCCATCGGTCCACTGGCCGCCGAGGTTGAGGCCGACGGTACGGCCGCCCTGCACGCCGGACGCGGCACCCCAGTTCCATATCGTGTGCTCGGGCCAGACGCCGCGGCCGAAGTCGAGGCAGCCGAACGCGGGCGCGGCCAGCTCGAAGCGCTCATCGCCGAGCTGGATGAAGCCGGACGCCGGCAGCGTGTTCTGCTTGGATGTGAACTGGAACTGCGTGTCGCTCCAGGGGATGACCACATTCAGCGTCTCGTGGCCGGCGGGGCGCTGGATGAGGATGTCGGCCCGCAGCGGCGCGCCGCCGAAGTCGCCGGCTTCGACGCGGATGCGCGTACCGGCGCCGTCATCGCTGAGCGCGACGCGCATGGCGGGCGTCTCGATGACGATGTCGCCGGCGACGGTCTCGGGCATGGCGATGCTGCCGGGCGGGCGGACGACGGTGGCGTCGACGTGGCGGCGGGTGCTGCGGTCGAAGAGGTAGGCACCCGCGAGCTGGAGGCGGTCGACGTCGGCGATGGTGGCGGAGAAGAGGAGGTCGTCGGTGGTGACGGCCCAGTAGTTCCACTTCTTCTTGCCGGCGAGCGCGGGCGGCAGGTTGCAGGTGTGCAGGGGGTGGCGCGACCAGCCGACGGCCTGGCGGTTGAGGCGGCCATCCGGCCCGCAGAGCAGCACGGGGGCGGTGAGTTCGGGCTCGTTGTGCGGGCGCGGCGGCGTCATGCGGGCAGCATACATGCGGCGCGGAGCACGGCGCAGCGGTGACGCGGCGGCTACTGGCGTGGCGGCGGACGTGGGATACTGGCCGAGCCGAATAGAGGAGGTATTCATATCGAACAGCTGCCGGCACCGGGCCAGATCATCATCCTCAACGGCGCGCCGCGGTCGGGGAAGTCGAGCATCGCCGTAGTGGTGCAGGACACCTTCGACGGCGTGTGGATGAACCTGGGCGTCGATGTGTTCGCGCGCGCCGTCACGCCGCCGCGGTATCAACCTGGTATCGGGTTGCGTCCGGGTGAACCGCAGCACGCCGCGGCGCCGCTTGTGCCGGTGCTGTACGCCGCCATGTACGAGTCGATCGCCGCGCACAGCAGGCTCGGCCTCAACGTCGTCGTGGACGTCGGCCACCACGACGGATACGGCGACGGCGTGCTCGCGGACTGCGCGCGGCGCCTCGCCGGGTTGCCGGTGCTGTTCGTCGGCGTGCGCTGCCCGATCGAGGTGGTCATGGAGCGGCGCAACGCCGGCCAGGCCGGACGGGAGGGCCACTACGCGACGGGCACGCCGGAGGAGCCGGTGCCGCCGCCGGTGCTCCGCTGGCAGCGCGACGTGCACATCCCCGGCGTCTACGATTTCGAGGTCGATACGTCGCTGATGAGCGCGGAGGAGTGCGCCGCTACGATTCGCGTGCGCCTCCGGGACGGGCCGCCGGGCTCGGCGTTTCGACATCTCGCCCGGACCTAACCCCTCGCCACTCGCCACGGCGAGTCTTCGACGGCGAGCCTTCGGCCGGCCCCTTCCCTGGGAGGGAAGGGGAGCGTGATCACGAGGACTGGAACGTAGGACGCCTCATGGATCAGGCCCAGCGAACATTGGGACACCACCCTGAGGTGCGGCGATGAGCGATGCGCTGCCGAGTTCCGGGCGCAGGCGGCGGGATCGTGGTGAGATCAGGCCGGGCCGGGGGCGAGCGATCCTTCGACGAGGCGATCGTAGGCGAGGCCCCAGGGCGGGCGGAGGAAGCCGAGCGCGCGCACGTCCTCGAACCAGTTGCCCAGGGGCGAGCGGCGATGGAAGGTGCCGCCGCCGATCACTTTGCAGACGCGGCCCATGGCGCTCTCGGCCAGCTCGGCGATGGCCGTCTTGCCCTGCACAACACCGAGCGGCGTTCCGCCGGCGGGCGCCGACTCGACGGCGCGCAGCATGCCCTCGTACGCCTGAAGAATGAGCCAGTACTCCATCTCGGCGCGCGCCCACTCGACGCGCTCGTACGGGCGCATCGTGTCCTCCTTGCCGCGCAGCTGCTGGCGTGCGGTCTCGAACGCGACGTCCATGATGCCGACGATGACCGCGGCGAAGGCGCAGCCGGCGAACCCGAACGACGCGGAGAGGATCGAAGGAAGTCCGCCGTGCCACGCCACGCGGACGACGGGCATCTTCTCGAACATGAAGGCGTGGCTTTGCGTGGCGGCCATGCCGTGGCCGTCCCACTCGGCGATGAGCTTCATGCCGTCGGAACCATCCCACGCACGGCCGCGTGTCTCCATGTAGAAGAGCTCGGGGCGGTCTTCTCCCTCCGGCACGGCGGTGGTGACCATGTACGTGGAGATGCCGGAGCCGCTGCCGAAGTGCTTCTGGCCGGAGATCGCGTAGCCGCCGCTGCCGTCGCGCGCGGCGAGGGTTTTTGTTTTGGTGATGTCGCCGCCGCTGCCGGGTTCGGAGGTGATGGTGCCCCACCACTGCCCGTCGCGCGCGGTGGCGAACAACTCGCCGCGCTGCGCGTCCCAGGCGCGCTGGTCGCCGCCCTCGGCGCGCGGCGAGGCGAGCCAGAAGACGAGCACGGCGGGGTGCATGGCGGCGACGAGCGCGACGGACGAGTCGCCGTGCGCGAGGATGCGCAGCAGCTCGACGATGTCGCGGGTGGAGGCGGCAGCGCTCTCCCAGAGACCGCCCTCGGCCGCGGGCACGCCGGTCAGCAGAAAGCCGGCATCACGGAGGCGTGCGAAGTCGGCGGGGTCGAGGTTGCGGCGCTGCTGGCGCTCGGCGCGCTGGGCCGCGAAGGCCTCAGAGATCGCGCGTACACTCGAGAGCACGGTCGTCGCGTCCATGTGATGCTCCGTTCATCTTGTCACTGCCGCGTCGCAGGTGCGATCCGGGCCGCATGGGCCAGGCTGGTGCTGCGGAGTATACCGGCGGTGGAGGGCAGACCCTTACGACCGCTGGATGGCCGAGCCGTCGGAACGCGGTGCGCGGTTACGCAGCGGACTGCTGGGCACGGTTGCCGGCGATCATGTCGGTGACGGCGAGCGCGGCGAGGGGGCGAGAGAAGTAGTAGCCCTGGCCGAAGGCGCAGCCGAGCGACTTGAGCCGCGCCAGTTGGTCAGCGTGCTCGATGCCCTCGGCGATGATCTGGAGGCCGAACGCGCCGCCGAGTTCAATGATGGCGCGCTCGACGCCGTGATCGGCGGCACGCTGGCCGCGGGCGACAAAGGAGCGATCAATCTTGAGGATGTCGAAGGGGAACTGGTGCAGGTAGCTGAGCGACGAGTAGCCGGTGCCGAAGTCGTCGATTGCGAGACGAAGGCCGAGGGCTTTGAGCTGCTGGAGCACCGCGAGCGACGCCTGTACGTTGTGCATCATGACGCTCTCGGTGATCTCCAGCACGAGGCTGTGCGGCGGGATCCGCGACTGCCGCAGCGCGGCTGCCACATCATCGACGAAACCCGGGTGGAGGAGCTGGCGCGGAGAGACGTTGACGTTGATGGCGAAGGAGTACGGGAGCGCGGCGCTCGCCTGCCATTCTGCCGCTTGTCGGCACGCCTCGTCGATCACCCACCTCCCGATGCAGGTGATGGCGCCGGTGTCCTCGGCGAGGGCGATGAAGCTTTCGGGCTGGATGAGTCCGCGCACCGGGTGATCCCAGCGCAGGAGGGCCTCGACGCCGGCGACCGCCTCATCGGCGAGGGTGATGATGGGCTGGTATTCGAGCACGAACTCACCGCGCTCGACGGCGCCGTCCATGCCGGCGATGAGCTCGAGCCGGTCGAGCGCGGCGGTGTGCATGGTCTGCTCGTAGATCTGGGAGCGGCCCTTGCCGAGCGACTTGGCCGCGTACATCGCGGCGTCAGCGTTGCGGAGCAGCGCGGGGGCGTCGGACTCGCCGGTGCTGATAGCGATGCCCATGCTGGCCCGGACGCTGACATCGCGCCCATCAATGCGCACGGAATCATGAAAGGCGGCGAACATCTTCGCGGCCGCATCGGACACATCGTTGTCGCCCGCGACTTCTTCGAGGAGGACCGCGAACTCGTCGCCGCCGAGGCGCGCGACGGTATCGAACGAGCGGGTGCACTGCTTCAGGCGGCGGGCGACTTCGACGAGGAGTGCATCGCCTGCGGCGTGGCCGAGACCATCGTTCACCGACTTGAAGTCATCGAGATCGATGAAGAGCACGGCGACCTCGCACGAGCGGCTCGCCCGCCGCGCGAGCGAACGCTCGAGCCTGTCGGTGAAGCGGGCCCGGTTGCCGAGGCCGGTAAGGGGGTCGTGAAACGCTTGAAATCGAAGACGCTCTTCAAGCTCGACGCGGTCGGAGACATCGCGGATGTTGAGGACGAGGCCAGCGACCGCGGGGTCGTCCCGGTGATCGGTGCCACCGATCTCGACGTGGACCCAGGCGCCTTCCGCGTTGCGAAGCCGGACGGCCGTGGAGGTGGCGTCGCCCCGCATGTCCATGGTGTCGGAGACGAAGCGGACGACGCGGTGGACATCGTCGGGATGGGTCAACTCGGTCAGCGCGCGCCCCAGGAGCGCCGTGGGGGCAAAGCCCAGCAGCCGCTGGACCGACGGGCTCTGATAGATGATGGCGCCGCCAGTATCGACGACGGTGGTGAGGTCGGCCGCTTGCTCGACGAGGGCACGGAAGCGGCGCTCGCTGCCGTGCAACTCCGCAGTGCGGGCGCTTAGTCTGCTGCCCAGAGTCCGGGAGCGCAGCACGAAGAGTGCTACGGCCGCGAAGAGGACGGCAGCGACGCCGGCAACAGCGAGCGCGACGACCGTGTAGGCGCGGGACTGGCTCCGCTCGTCCTGCTGGAGCAGCCGCCCGCCGGTGTCAGCCTTCAGCTTGAGGCCGTCGGAGACAGCAACTACGAGGCGGCCGTAGAGCTCTTGCTCCGACGTGAGCGCCGCCGCCTGTTGCTCCGGGGTATCGAGGGCTCCGGCACGAACCGCTGCCGCGACGGAGCCGAGCGCCCAGTCGAAGTAAGTGTCGCCGGCCTCTTCGATCTTCGCGATGGCCGGGACATCCACCCGGTCGGTGTCATCGGCGCGGGCCATCTGGATCTCGTAGTCGACAGCGGTTCTGGCCGAAGCCACTTCCGATTCGAACCGCACGGCCTGCTCCGGGGAACGGATGAGGGCGCGCGTCGCGGTGCGGGCATCGGCGACATCGACGAGGAGGCGGCCGTAGCCTACGGAGCCGGACAGGGAGTCGCCATACAGCGTCTTCGTATTGCGGTTCAACGTGGCCATGGCCGAGGCCATGGCGTAGGCGACAACGCAGACGGCCAGCACAATGATGCTGGCGGCAACCCCGGCGACGACGCTCTGGCTCCTGATGGGCTTCGCTCCCCGTCTTAGCACGCCGCCGGCCCACTCCGGAGAGAGCGGGCCGGCACGTTGCGTAAGTAGTATCGGCGCAGTTACTCCAGGAATGGCCAACTCATTTTGGGTGCTTCCCCTCAACCTTATCCCCGCCCTGCGGATCCTCTCTCCCACGAGGGGGAGGGGATCCGCCGCGCATGGACTCTAAATCGGGGCGGGGGCGCGGGGGCGATGGCTGCGGCGTGACTCGATCCGCGCGAGCGGTACTGATAGTGTGTGGCGATGAGCGAGGCGCTGCCGGAGTTCACGCTGGCCGATGCGTCGGGGGCGACGCATGCGTTCCCAAGCGACCGCGCGGGGCTGCTGTGCTTCGTGAAGGAAGACTGCCCGACGTGCCACCTCTCGATGCCGCTGATCGAGGCGGCTCACGCGGCCTTCGGCAGCGCGATCGACGTGCGGGCGGTCGGGCAGGACGCGCCAGGCAACGCGGAGCTGGTGCAGCGGTACGCGCTGACGCTGCCGATGCTCGACGACTCCGCGCTGCGCGTCTCGCACGCCTTCGACCTCGATACGGTGCCGACGATCGTGCTGGCAGACGCGCGCGGCTGTGAGCTGCGGCAGTTTGCGGGCTTCGGCAGACAGGACTGGCAGGACCTCTTCGCGGAGATGGCGCGGCTTTCCGGGCTGCCGGCGCCGGCGATCGACTGGAGCGCGTACCCCGAGTTCCGGCCGGGGTGCGGCTCGAAGTCGGTGGAGCCGGGCACGGCCGAGCGGCTGGCGGCGGAGGCCTCGGGCAGCAGGCTGCGGGCGCGTCGGATCGAGATCGCGGAGCACGATGACGCGTTCGAGTTCATGTTCGACCAGGGGCTGACGGACGGGCTGCCGGTGGTGCCGCCGACGCCGGAGCGCGTGCTGCGCATGCTGGCGGGGACGGCGCGCGACGCGCAGGACGTCGTGGCGATCGTGCCGCCGAACATGGCGCCGGCGACGGTGGAGAAGATCGCGGCGAACGCGGTGATGGCCGGCTGCAGGCCGGAGTACCTGCCGGTGGTGATCGCCGCACTCGAAGCCGTGTGCACGGACGAGTTCAACATCCACGGCGTGATGGCGACGACGTGGGGCGCGACGCCGTGCATCGTGGTGAACGGGCCGGTGCGGCAGCGCATCGGCATGAACATGGGGCTGAACGCGCTGGGGCAGGGGAACCGCGCGAACGCGACGATCGGGCGGGCGCTGAAGCTGGTGCTGCGCAACGTCGGCGGATCGCAGCCGGGCGGCACGGAGCGGCCGACGCTGGGCTGGCCGGGGCGGTTCACGATGTGCTTCGCGGAGTGGGAGGAGCGCAGCCCGTGGGAGCCGCTGCACGTCGAGCGCGGCTTCAAGGCGGAGGAGAGCGTGGTGACGGTGCTGGCGGTCGAGGGGCCGCACCAGATCGCCGACCAGACATCGCGGACGGCGCGGGCGCTGGCGGGCAGCTTCGGGCTGGGGGTGGAGAGCTTCTGGCACCCGAAGAGCCACATGCAGGGCGACATCCTGCTGGTGGTGTGCCCGGAGCACGTCGACACGATCGCGCGGGAGGGCTGGGCGAAGGCCGATGTGCGGGCGCGGATGCAGGAGATCACGTCGCGGCCGCTGCGCGAGTTGATGGCGGACGAGGAGAGCGGCGAGGGGATGCTGCCGCGCTGGTACGGGCCATCCGGGCCGAGCGAGGAGCAGCTGAGCAAGCCGGTACCGAAGTTCCGGGATCCGAAGTACATTAACATCGCGGTCGCCGGGAGCGAGGCGGGCAAGTTCAGCACGGCGTTCGGCGGCTGGGTGAGCGGCACGCTGGGCTCGGTGGTGGTGAGCCGCAAGATCGAGGAGACGCCATGAGCCAGATGACGATCATCGACCCGACGGACGAGCGGACGCCGATCCGGCGCACACTCTGCGCGCGACCGGAGGCGATCACCGGCACGGTGGCGCTGCTGGACATCAACAAGCCGCGCGGCGACGTGCTGATGAATCAGATCGCCGTGCGGCTGGCCGAGCGGCTGCCGGGCGTCGGGATCAAGCGTTACAAGAAGCCGACGTTCACGAAGCCGGCGCCGGACGCGCTGCGGCGCCAGATCGCGGAGGAGTGCGGCTTCGTCATCGAAGCGCTCGCCGACTGAGGCTCCTGCACAACGTGCAGTGTGCACGACAGCGTCTGGTTCGAGATTAACAACAGGCCCGCGGTGTTCATCGCGTCGTCGCAGTTCGTCGAGGCGGCGGAGGTGCAGGCGCGCGCGCTGGGGCTGCCGGAGGTGCGCCGGATCTTCGTGCCGCATCCGATCCAGGATGCGACGGACGAGGAGATGCGGGCGAAGGCGGACGCGATCATCGACGCGGTGATCGAGGCGCTGGTGGACTGAGGACGACGCCGGGCTGGACGGAACCACAGATTTCGCAGATTTCACAGATGGGGTGGGGCGCGGGTACGACGAGTGACCGGAGCTGAAGCTCCTCCGCTACGCTGGGCGGCGGTGGCACGAGCACCTCACCCCGCCCTTCGGGCACCCCTCTCCACGACGTGGAGAGGGGATCAGGCGGGGCTGCGGTTCGTGATCGAGGCGGGTGATGTGAGTGCGGGGGTGACCGCCTGCGGCGGCCCTCACCCCGGCCTTCTCTCCACTCGCCACGGCGAGTCTTCGACGGCCACCCCTCTCCCACAAGGGGCGCACGCGGAGGGCGGTTCGCGATCGGGGCGGAGGGCACAGTGCGGGGGTGCGGCGGCGGAGGGCGGTTCGCGATCGAGGCGCGCGGCCCCTCACCGTGTCAGGGCAGCTAACGACGCGGTGCGTGCGGCACGCTGGTGTCGGGCGCGACGTTAGCGGCGGCATCTCTTACTATTGGCTCGATGTCGTTTCCGCAATTCGTGATGGTGGCGTGTGCGATCGTCGTGGCGACGATGGCGGGCGCGATCTTCGTGCGCCAGCGGCTGCCGGCGGCCGCGATCGCGATCGCGGGCGCGATGGCGGTGACGGCCGTAAACGCCGCCGGGTATCTGCGCCACTACGCCGATGACGCGTACATCACGCTGCGCTACGCGCGGTACTTCGCAGCGGGGCAGGGGCCGGTGTGGAATCCGGGCGAGCGCGTCGAGGGCTACACCGATTTCCTCTGGATGGCGCTCATCGCGGCGCTGCACAGGCTGGGCGCGGACCTCGTCGAGCCTCGCTGTGGCTGTCGTACGTGTCGATGCTGGCGGTGTTCGTCATCGCGTGGCGGATCTAGGCGCTGTGGGCGGACGAGGAGGGAGGCGAGCTGGCGCAGCCGGTGGTGCTCGCCGTGACGCTGCTGTTGATCGCGCTCAACGACTCGCTGGTGTTCTGGGGGTTCTCCGGGCTGGAGACCGGGATGGCGGCGGCGCTGCTGACGCTGACGGCGTACCTCTTCATGCGCGAGTCGCGGGGCGCGCGCGTGCCGTGGTCGGCGCTGGCAGTGGCCGCGGCGGCGATGACGCGGCCGGAGATGATGCTGGTCGCGGCGGTCACCGGCGGCTTCACGCTGCGGGAGGCGGCCGAGCGGCGCGACGGCGGATCGCTGCGGCGGCTGGCGGCGTGGTGCGCGATGTTCGCCGTGGCGTACGGGACGTACTTCGCGTGGCGATACAGCTACTACGGCCATCTCTTCCCGAACACGTATTACGCAGAGATGGGGACGAGCAGCGACTTCGCGAATCGCGGCATGGGGTACGTGCACGCCTACGGCCTGTCGTACCTGTTCCTGCCGTTCGTGATGGGCACGGCGGCGCTGGTATTCGCCGGCGCGCAGGGGATGCGACGCGACGCGCAGTACGTGCTGGCGGTGATCGCGGCGTGGGCGTTCGCGGTGATCATGGAGGGTGGCGACGCGTTCGCGCACGGGCGCTTCATGGCGCCGATGGTGCCGCTGACGTACGTGGCGGGCGTGGCGGGACTGACGATCATACTGTCGCGCGCGATCCCGCAGCGGCGGCAGCTGATGATGGCGGGGCTGCTGACGGCAGCGCTGGCGGCGCTGGCGCTGGCGCGCGGTTCGGCGGACCCGACGGTGCCGGGCGACCGCCACGCGCGCGACGAGCGTGAGGCGCTGGGGCGGCTGCTGCGCGCGGACGTGCCGGCGGAGTACACCGTGGCGGTGTACGCGTCGGGCGCGGTCCCGTACTACTCGCAGACGCGCGCGCTGGACCTGCTGGGGCTGACCGACGAGACGATCGCGCACTCGACGGTGCCGAACTTCGGCAAGGGCATTGCGGGCCACGAGAAGTACAACATCCCGTACACGCTGACCGTGGCGCGGCCGGAGCTGATCATGCTGGGCGACACGGCGCCATTCGTGATGCCGAAGGCGACGATCCTGCAGCTGGGCGGCGGGCTGCCGGCGTACAACGCGCTGATCAACGACCCGCGGACGTTCGAGCTGTACGAGGCGGCGGCGTTCCGCTACCAGGGCCGCTGGTTCAACTTCCTGCAGCGCAAGGACGTGGTGGGGAAGATCGCGACGGACTGGACGGAGAGCGGCGGCTACACGGAGCGCTGACGGGGGCGTTTCGCTGCGGGAATCGCAATCTCGAACCGCTTTCTCCTGCTGCGGCGGCGGTGCGATGATGTCGGTAGCCGTGAATCTCTACACGACGGATCCACAGAGGACACAGAGATCACAGAGGATTCGTGATTGGGGCCTTTTCTGTGTCCCTCTGTGTTCTCTGTGGACAACCGTCGACGTTCGCATGACGGAGCCACAGAGGCCACAGAGATCACAGAGGATTCGTGGTCGATGCGGGCGGTGGGAGGATGCAGAATGTGTCTTGGCGTGACGAGTGATGGCGACCGATATTGCCGGGATGGAGAAGATCGCCGAGGGGCGTGAGGCGGAGATCTTCGCGTGGGAGGGCGGCTCCGTGCTGCGGCTGTTCCGCGACGCCCGCGACGCGGCATCGCTGGCGCGGGAGGCGGCGGCGATGCGCGCGGCGCGGTCGGTGCTGCCGCTGGTGCCGGAGGTGCGGGGCACGACCGAGGTATCGGGGCGGCCGGGGCTGATCATGGAGCGCATCGACGGGCCGGACCTGCTGACGATCGTCGGGCGAAAGCCGTGGTGGGTGTGGGCGTGCGGCAGCATCACGGGCAGTGTGCAGGCGCAGTTGCACGACGTCGTCGCGCCGGAGTCGCTGCCGGCGCTGCGCGAGAGCGTCGCGGCGTGGATGGCGCGGCCCCTGGTGCCGGCTGAGATCGCGGCGCGTGCGCTGCGGGTACTGGAGACGCTGCCGGACGGCGACCGCCTCTGCCACGGCGACTTCCACCCGGGGAACATCCTGATGTCGGCGCGGGGGCCGATCGTCATCGACTGGCCGAACGCCACGCGCGGCGACCCGCACGCCGACTTCGCGCGGACGCGACTGCTGTTGCGGATCGGCGCGCTGCCGCCGGGGTCGCCGCTGATCGTGCGCATCTCCGGCGCCATCGGGCGCGGGGTGGTGCGGTTCGCGTACGACCGCGCCTACCGTCGCGGGCGGCGGGTCGATATGGAATTGGTGCGGCGGTGGGAGATCGTGCTGGCGGCGCATCGACTTGCCGACGGCATACCGGAGGAGCGGGAAGTGCTGCTGCGAATGCTGGAGGCTAGTCGTTAGTCGCTGGGTCGCTGGGTCGCTGGGTCGCTGGGTCGCTGGGTCGCTGACGGTATCCACAGATTTCACAGATTTCCACAGACGGCCATGAAAGCCGCTAGCGGGCCGAGCACTTCACCCCGGCCTTCGGCCACCCCTCTCCACGCCGTGGAGAGGGGCTCAACCGGCTGCTCGGGCGCCGTTCTCGCGGCAGGTTCCATAGATGCAGATGCCGGCCGGGAAGAAGGCGCTGGGGAGCAGTGCGTCGTACGCGCTGTCTCACGCGCCGCGTAGCGCTGGGCGTCAGGCGTGGCGGGCGACGAGGGCGGGGCTGAGGAGGAACGCCAGCAGGAGGGCGGCGCGGCCGGCGAGGGTGACGACGCCGCCATCGGGCCAGGCGATCATCGTGGAGCCGCCGAGGAGGACGAGCGCGCCTCCGACGAGGAGCATGACCTTGAGGTGGCGCATCGGCGCGCGCAGAAAGAGCAGCGTGGCCAGCGACATGCAGGCGTACAGCGCGAACGCCATCAGCGATGCCGCCGGCACGGGATCGGCGCCGGCGGCCAGGCCGCCGGCTCGGTGCGCGGCGATGATCAGTACGAGCACGCCGGGGAGCGGCGACAGCAGCACCGAGGCATCGAGCCAGTCGCGGCGCACGGCGACGAGGATCGCCGCGGCGACGACGACGAGCCCGACGGGGAAGTAGAGCGCGGCGCCCGCGATGCCGGCGAGCGCGAGCGGCGTCACCGCGCCGCCGGCGGCGCGATGCAGCAGGGCGAAGGCGATGTAGCCGGCGACGAGCGGCAGCGAGAGCGCGACGCCGGCCCACGGATAGAACCAGGCGGGGCGCCCCAGCCAGAGGCCGTACAACGTGACCGCGACGACGACGGCCGCTGACGGCACCGCCAGCGCCGGCACGCGCCACAACTGGGCGCCGACGACCGCGGCGAGGAACGCGAAGGCGCCGGCGCCGAACAGCGCATCGCGCCAGGGGGTGATCAGGTGGGCCTGCTGGAGCAGATGAGCGAGCGTCCGGGGGCGGCCGAGGGCATCGATCGCCATGCGCTGCGCGCGGACGGCGGGGATGCCGCGCGCGACGAGTTCGTCGACGCGGTCCTCGACGTGCGCGGCGAGTTCGCGCATGACGTCGGCGTCGGAACTGCCGCCCAGCCGGAGGTGGGTGCGCAGGCGGTCGAGGTAGCCGGCGACGTCAGAGGACATCCGTGTTCCCGTTGCGGCGCTAGCCCGCGGGCGCGGTGACGCGGTTCATGGCGGCAGCGAAGCCGTCCCACGTCGAGCGGCACTCGTTGAGCCGGTCCTGGCCCTTCTTCGTAAGGGAGTAGACCTTGCGCTCCGGGCCGGCCGGGAGCTTCAGCCAGCGGCTGCGGATGAACCCTTCCCGCACGAGGCGGTAGAGGGCGGGGTAGAGCGTGCCCTCGCTGACCTGGAAGAAGCCGGCGGACGCGTGCTCGAGCTGCTGCATGATCTGGTGGCCGTACATCGGCTCGCGCTGCAGCAGCGAGAGGATGAGGACGTCGGTATTGCCCTTGAGGAGCTGGGTGAGATAGCTGCCGAGAGTCATGGCGCACCTGCCGGGGATATCGGTCGCGATTGCGTCAGCAGTCTGTGGGATCGCGCGGGGGGAGGTCAAGGGGTTGGGGGGAGCGGGTGGTGGGTGGTCGTCGGTTTGAGTGGCGAGCGTGACCGCCTGCGGGCGGCCCTCACCCCGGCCTTCTCTCCACGGCGAGTCTTCGACGGCCACCCCTCTCCCACAAGGGGAGAGGGGATCTCGTGGAGGGTCGTGTTCGCGATCGGGGCGAGCGGTGTGAGTGCGGGGGTAGTAGTTCGGGACGCGGGTGTGGCGAGCGACACGAGCACCTCACCCCGCCCTTCTCACCACGGCGAGTCTTCGACGGGCACCCCTCCCCACGACGTGGAGAGGGGCTCAGCCGGAGTCTCGATTTGTGATCGGAGCGGGCGGTGTGCGTGCGGGAGTGCCGAGTAGCTGTTAGTGCGTCGTCGATCGTCGGTCGTCGGACCGCGCTACTATCTGCCGTCGACGTCACGAAGTCTCGCGGCTCACACGGCAGTGTCCGCTGGCGCGTACCCTGCAAGAGAGAGAGAAAGAGAAGAGGTTGCGGGGGACACCCCCGGACCCCCGGCAGAGAGCGCAGCGCTCTCTGCACTCCCGCTCTACAAACGCTGCACTACCCACTACCCACTACCTACCCTGTTCGGCAGGGGTTCGTTTCGGAGGGCGGCGAGAGTGTTGTCGACGGCCATGGCGGCCATGCGCTCGCGGGTGGCGTGGCTGGCGCTGCCGATGTGCGGCAGGAGCACGGTGTTCGGCGCGCGCAGCAACGCGTCGCCGGGCGGGACCGGCTCGACCGCCGCCACGTCGAGGCCGGCGCCGGCGATCCATCCTTCGCTCAGCGCGCGCACGAGCGCCGGCTGATCGATGACGCCGCCACGGGCGGTGTTGATCAGGATGGCGGTGGGCTTCATCAGCCGCAGCTCGCGCTCGCCGATCATGCGGGTGGTGTCGGGCGTGAGCGGCACGTGGAGGCTGACGAAGTCCGAGGCGCGCAGCAGATCATCGAGCGCGACGGACTGCGCCGGGGCCGCCGGACCATCGATCTGGGTGCGGGTCGTGCAGAGGACGCGCATGCCGAATCCGTGGGCGCGCCGCGCGACGGCTCGGCCGATCTTGCCGAAGCCGATGATGCCCAGCGTGGCGCCGTACACGTCGTAGCCGAGCAGCAGGTTCGGGTCCCAGGTGCGCCAGAGGCCGTCGCGCACGAAACGATCGGCATCGACGATGCGGCGGGCGGTGGCGAGGATGAGGGCGAACGCGAGGTCGGCGGTGGTCTCGGTCAGCACGCCGGGGGTGTTACCAACGGGGATGCCGCGGCGAGTGGCAGCGGCGACGTCGATGTTGTCGTAACCGACGGCGACGGTGCTGATGACGCGCAGCGCCGGCGCAGCGTCGATGAGTGCGGCATCGATGCGGTCCGTCAGCAGGCAGATGAGAGCGTCGGCGCGGGCCGCGTGCTCGACCAGCGCGTCGTACGGCGGCGGCACGTCGCCGGGCCAGAGATCGACCTCCGCTTCGCGCGCGAGGCGATCGAGGGCGTCGCCGGGGAGGCGGCGGGTGACGAAGACGCGCGGCCTCCGAGCCGGTGCGCCGTCGCCGGCAGTCACGGGACGGGGACTTCTTCGGGCGGGAGCGCGGCGGCGGCGGCCTGGGCGCGGCGGCGGACGGCGAGCTCCATCGCCGCGAGCTGGGCGATCGCCTTGCGCGTGTCGGACGCGACGCGCGCGGGCTCGCAGTGGGCGACGCGGTACTTGAAGAGCCAGTACATGAACTCGCGAAATTCGCTGAGCGCGATGTGCTCCGCGTCGGGCAACCGCCGCTCGCCGCGAAACTCGCGGAGGAGGGCGCCGCGCGTCTCGCCGTAGATGCGCTCATACACCGGGTCGGCGGTGTCATCGCCCGCGCGGGGATCCTTGATGTAGTTGGCGCGGATCTCCTTCAACACTTCGAGTTCCATCGCGTACTGGAGCGCCTCCTCGACGGTGACACCGTAGAGATAGTTGAGGTGGGCGCGGTGCTTCGCGTCGCCGATCAGCTCGCGCAGGCGGTCGTCGCTCAGGCGCGCTGGGCCGGGCGGCTCGACGGCGTCGGGGGCGGGCGGCGCGATGCCCGCGAAGAGCAGGGCGTCCGCTTCGCCGGCGGGGATGCGGTGCCGCGCCTCCTCCACCAGGCGCTCGGCGAGGAGGAGCCAGTCGAAGGCCTCGCCGCCGACCAGGTAGCGGTAGTGGCGGCCGCCGGCGACCTCCTCGGGCTGCTCCCAGAGCGCGATGGCGCGCATCAGCGCATCGAACCAGGGGTCGCCGGCGTCGAGCGCGGCGAGGAAGTGCGCGAGGGGCTCGATGGTGTCGCCGTCCTCCGAGAAGGGAGCACCGAACACGTAGGGCGCGTACGCGGGCGACGCGAAGAAGTCGCGCAGGACGTCGCGGTGGTTGTAGGCGACGTCGAGCGCGTCGAGATCGGCCGGGGCGAAGAAGCGCAGCTCGCGGCCTTCGCCGCAGACCAGATCTTCGGCGGGCGCGAGGCAGGGCGCGTGGAAGAGGTAGAGCTCGTAGTCGGCGCTGCGCTTCGTGGCGGGGCCGCGCTTCGCCGTGGAGGCGGCGGCGGTGTCGTTGAAGTAGTAGGCGCGGAACGGCTCGATCTTGCCGAGGGCGAGGCCGGTCTCCTCGGCGATCTCGCGGCGGGCGATCTCCTCGGGGGTCTCGCCGGGGTTGCCGGCGCCGCCGGTGAGCCCCCAGTGGCCGGGAAACATGATCTTCGGGTCGTCGTCGCGCAGCTGCATAAGCACGCGGCCCTGCGGGTCGACGAGGATGACGCCGGCGCTGATCTTGCGGGTGTTGGGTCGTACGTATGTCATGGTTGTGTCGCCAAAACACGCCCGCTTCGACGGCGGGCGTGCGGGATCAGTATAACAATCGGCAGGAAGGCGGGCGGTGTGCTGGAGGCTGGAGGCTGGAGGCTGGAGGCTGGATGTTGGGCGGGGTTGGGCGGAGGGGCGTCCGCCTGCGGCGGCCCTCACCCCGGCCTTCGGCCACCCCTCTCCCACAAGGGGAGAGGGGATTCACTCGTGGTGTCGGTTCGCGGTCGGGGCAAGAGGTGTGGCGTCGCGATGGGAATTATGTCCGCCTGCGGCGGCCCTCACCCCGCCCGTTCGGGCTCCCCTCTCCCAGCCGTGGAGAGGGGAGTTGGACGGACGGATGTGCTCTTCGTTGAAGCACGGTGCCGGACGCGGCACATCACCCCTCGCCACGGCGAGTCTCCGACGGCCTTTGGCCACCCCTCTCCACGGCGTGGAGAGGGGCTCGCGCATGGTGTCGGTCCGCGGTCGGGGCAGGAGGTGTGGCGTCGCGATGGGAATTATGTCCGCCTGCGGGCGGCCCTCACCCCGGCCTTCGGCCACCCCTCTCCCACGAGGGGAGAGGGGATCGACCGGAGTGTCAGTTCGCGGACGAGGCGCGTGGCGTGGGGGTGATCGTCAGCGGCGGATGCGGCACCTCACCCCGGCCTTTGGCCACCGCTCGCGCTTGGAGGTCGGAAGCTGGAGGCTGGAAGCTGGAGGCGCTCAGCGCGAAGCACGGCGCTCTTCGTACGAGCGTCGTAGCGGATGCCGCACCTCACCCCGGCCTTCGGCCACCCCTCTCCACGACGTGGAGAGGGGCTCATCCCTAGCACCGGCTCGCGGACGGTGCGGGTAGCGTCGGGGTGATCGTCAGCGGCGCGCGCGAGTTGGCTGGCGGGCTGGCTTCGCTGCTGCAGCACGCTTCGGCTTCGCTGCTGCGGCACGCTTCGGCTTCGCGGCGGTGGCGCTGACTTCGATCTTCTCGATGCGGTCCTTGAGGGCGCGGTTCTCCTCGGAGAGCTTGTCGAGATCCTCGCGGAGCTTCTTGATCTCTTCGCCTTTGTCGGCGCCCTCGCGGAGGCGGCGGGTGGCCTCGCGGGCGGCGCGGATGACGCGGCCGTCGAGGTCGCGGGTGCGCGTGCGCTCCAGCTCGGCGACAGCCTTCATCTCCTTCAGCTCGACCAGGCCGGCGATGGCGTTGAGGCGCACGCGCAGCCAGCCGTCCTGGAGCAGGTCGACGAGCCGGTCGTAGGCGTCGGACTTCGCGCGCTCGCTGAGCTGGCCGAGCTTGCCGAGCGAGAACGCGGCGGCGCCGCGCACCGGGTTCGACTTGCCGAGGCGCGTCCATTCGATGGCGATCGGCAGCGCGCGCTCGTCCTTCAGCTCCGTCATGCCGTTGAGGGCGCTGGCGCGGACGACGTCGTTCAGGGACTCCTTCGCCATGGCGACGGTGGCGAGCACATCGAACGCGCGCGGGGCGCGGATCTGGCCGAGCGACTGGGCGGCCGCCGCCTCGACGTAGTAGCTGGCGTCGCCGGCGCGGAGGACGCTCTCGAGCGCGGCGGCGACCTTCTCGTCGTAGCGGAACTGGCCGAGCGCGAGCACGACGCCGCGGCGGGCCTTCGGGTGCTTGATCTTGATGCAGGCGAGCAGGGCATCGCGGGCCGATTCGGTGCGCATCGTGCCGAGGGCGCGGGCGGCCTCGTTCTGCACGGCCCAGAAGGCATCGCCCTGGATGGCGGCCTTGAGCGCGGCGATGGCCTCGTGTGTGCCGAGCTTCGCCAGCTCCTTCGCGGCGTCGATGCGGCCGATGACGTCGTCGTCGTGCTTGAGCTGGTGGACGAGCAGGTCCTTGCCGCGCTTGAACTCGACCGACTTGAGGAAGTTGTGGCCCGGGTCGAAGCGCACCATCTGCGGCTTGCCGGGCAGCGTGAAGAAGAAGTTGTGCGCCTTCTCGCTGACCTGCACGTCGAACGCGTGCGCCTTGCCGTCGACGGTGAAGTCAACCCTGACGGGCAGGCGGAAGATCGAGGAGTCCTTCTCGTCCTGGGTCTGCGTGACGCTGAGCTTCGCCTGCTTCGCCTGGTCGTCCCATTCGTACGCGAGGCGGAAGGCGGGGTGGCCGCCGCGATAGACGTACTGGTCGAAGAGCCAGTCGATGTTGCGGCCGGTGGCGGCCTCGATGGCGCGCTGGAGGTCGGGCGTGGTGACATTCGTGCTGCGGTGCTTCGCCACGTAGTAGTGGATCGCCTTGCGCCAGAGGTCATCGCCGAGCACGGTGCGGATCATGTGGAGGACGAGCGAGCCCTTCTCATAGAGGTGGCGGTCGAAGAGGTCGATGGGCTCGTGATAGACGTTGTTGACGATGGCGCGGCGGTAGCGGGCGGCGTCCTCGCTCATATAGATGGCGGCGTTCTGGTACAGCTCGTAGCGCAGCTCGTCGAGCCCCCTGTTGTGTTCGGTGTAGAGGGCTTCGAAGTAGGTGGCGAACCCCTCGTTGAGCCAGCCGTGCGACCAGTCACGACATGTCAGCAGGTCGCCGAACCACTGGTGCGCCAGCTCGTGCGACAGCAGCCCGTCGGAGTCGGCGTCGAGGGCGGCGCGCTTGTCGAGCAGCGACGTCTCGGTCAGCGTGGTGGCGCTGATGTTCTCCATGCCGCCGAAGATGAAATCGGCGACGAAGGTCTGCGCGTAGCGGGCGTACGGGTACTTGACGCCGGTCGCGTCGCTGAGGAATGCCAGCATGTCGGGCGTGCGGGCGAGCGTGAGCTGCAGGTCCTTCTCGCGCCCGCGCGGCCCGTAGTACTGCACCGGCACACCCTGCCAGCGGTGCGTGATCTCGGCGAAGTCGCCGACGACCTGGCTGAGCAGGTAGGTGACGTGCGGGATCGCCTGGTACCAGTGATAGGTCGTGGTGCCGGCGCGCTTGTTCTCGCGCACGCTTTTCAGCTCACCGTTGCCGATGCTGATCATCGACGCGGGCACGGTGACGACGACCTCGGTCGTCTGCTGGTGGTTCGGGAAGTCGATGCAGGGGTACCAGTGGCGGGAGTCCTCGTCCTGCCCCTGGGTCCAGGCCTGCAGCGGCTTGTCGGGGTAGTCGGCGTCGGGGGCGGTGAAGTAGAGGCCGCGTCGCGGGTGGGTAGCGTAGGCGATCGCGATCTTCGCCTCGGCGCCGGCGTTGAGCGGGCGCGGCAGAGCGACGCGCAGGACGGGGTCGCCGTAGTCGAACTTCGCGGCGACGCCGTTCACCTTGACGCCGCTGATCCGCATCTCGACGGCATCGAACTCGATGTGCTGCACGGCGTCGTTGATCGCGCGGACGGTGTGAGTGGCGGTGCCGGCCACGTGCCGTGCCGTCGGGTCGATGGCGATCTCGAGCTTGATGTGGCGGACGTCGACGACGAGGTCGCGGGCGTAGTGCGCCTCGTCGCCGGCGAGCGGGAAGGGGCGTGCGTAGGCGGCCACGCCGAGGCTGCGGGAGCAGGTGGCGCGCCCGCTCAGCTCGCGTTCGAGTTCGTTGTCAGGCACGCGGGGTTCCTCCTTCAGCCGCGGCCGCGCGATGGCGCGCCGGCAGCCGGTCGTCGCATACGGTTCGAGTGAGATCCAGGGTCAATGGTAACCGTGGGCTGTGGCGCGAAAAAGCGCGCCCGCGGCCGTATATCACCGCGGAGGCGCGGAGTGCGCAGGGGTTCCTGGGGGTCGCGCTCTTCGTTGGGAGCGCTGGTGACGGATGCGGCACCTCACCCCGGCCTTCTCACCACGGCGAGTCTTCGACGGCCACCCCTCTCCACGGCGTGGAGAGGGGCTCATGAGGGAGTGTCAGTTTGCGCGAGGCGGAGGGTGTGAGTGTGGGGATGGGACGGCCGAGGGCGGCCGTCCTACGCGCCGGACGCGCCCGGATCCGACCTATCCCCCGGCCCCTTCCCTGGGAGGGAAGGGGAGCGGCGCAACGAGCATGTGCACACGCGGCGCGTCAGGCTTCACGCAAACGGAACTTCCGGAATCGCTGAACTAGCGCGGCCGCGGGCTATGAAGCGCGCCGCTGGCGATCGGCTCATCGATGTAGAGGTCGCCGTTGCGGATCTTGATGTTGAAGCCGCACTGTGGATTCGTGCAGGCCCACGCCTTGAAGTGAATCGACGCACCCTGGCTGCCGAAGTCCGAGAGGGGCACCAGGTCGCCCTCTTTGCACTTCTGGCACCGTGGAAAACTGGAGATATCCATACCGAAGCCCCCTCCCCCGCCCGCGCCGCCGGCCATGACGGCATCCGCATCTGCATCCGCAGAAAGTGTGGCGAGTATAGCAGCGTCGATTTAACAATTGCAACGATCGGAGTTGACACGTTATCTGCGGGAGGGCGGAGTCGGTGTCGATCCGAGTACGGGCGAGTGGTTTGGGTGTGGATGTTGTCCGCCTGCGGGCGGCCCTCACCCCGCCCTTCGGGCACCCCTTGTATGTTCGCGATGGCGTACTGTGCGGGCATGCTGGACTGGCTCCAAAGGGTGCGACAGACCGATCACCCCTTGGTCCTTGAGACCGCGGGAGAGCGAGGGTCGTCGCACCCTCAGCCGTGGCAGCCCGAACAGTTGCTTGGGCCACGAGCCCGTATGGATGCAAGGCTGGGCAAGACACGGAGGTCAACACATGGACACAGGATCGGCATATGTCGGGATCGACGTCTCGAAGCGGCACCTGGACATCGCGGTGCGTCCGGGCGGCGCCTGCTGGACGACGGAGACCGACCAGGCGTCGCTGCGCACCCTGGCGCGGCGGCTGGCAAAGCTGGCGCCGGAGCGGATCGTGCTCGAGGCGACCGGCAAGTACGAGCGCCCGTTAGTGGCGGTCCTCGCGGCCGCGGCGTTGCCGGTGGTCGTCATCAACCCCCGCCAGGCGCACCAGTTCGGACGGGCGAGCGGCCGACTGGCGAAGACCGACCGCATCGACGCCGCCGTCCTCGCGCACTTCGCCGAGGCGATGCACCCTGAGGTGCGGCCGATCCCGGACGCCGCCGCCCAGGCGCTGGACGAACTGGCCGGACGGCGCCAGCAGCTTGTCGCGATGGTCGTGGCGGAGGAGAACCGGCTCGACACCGTCTCACCCGCCACGGCGCGGCGCATCAAGGCGCACGTGCGCTGGCTCCAGCAGGAGCTGCGGGCCGTCGAGGACGCCCTGGACGAGGCGATCCGCACGAACCCGGTGTGGCACGCGCGGGACCGCCTGCTGCAGTCCGTGCCCGGCATCGGACCGACCACCGCGCGGGTGCTGATCGCCCGGCTGGCAGAGCTCGGCACGCTCGGCGGCAAGCAGATCGGCGCGCTGGTCGGGGCAGCACCGCTCAACCGGGACAGCGGCGTCATGCGCGGCAAGCGACGGGTCTGGGGAGGGCGCGCCGCCGTACGCCAAGCGCTCTACATGGCGGTGCTCTCGGCCGCCCGCTTCAACCCCGTGATCCGGGCGTTCTACCAGCGGCTGCGCGCGGCCGGCAAGCCGCACAAGGTCGCCGCCATCGCCTGCGTGCGCAAGCTCCTCGTCATCCTCAACGCCATGCTCCGCGACCAGCGCGCCTGGTCGCCCAGGGAGGTGCCTATGGCTGCCTAATCAACACAGTTGCTCTCCCACAAGGGGAGAGGGGATCACGTGTGGCGTTGGCTCGCG
>Ga0315281_10001210_pt1 | contig 37788 bp, 27 predicted proteins | sample YL17G07_0_MG_FD_204540 | JGI IMG/M metagenome (GOLD analysis project Ga0315281, IMG submission 204540) | Sediment microbial communities from Yellowstone Lake, YNP, Wyoming, USA - YL17G07_0 | ecosystem: Environmental > Aquatic > Freshwater > Lake > Sediment | place: USA: Wyoming | collected...
ATACGAGAGCCCAGCTTAAGGTTCCCACGGCGCCAGTCGCGCAGGCTTGGTATTCGTCATACGAGTATGCGGGGGGAAAGCTCGGTAGTCCGGAAATTTGCTTGTTGTCCTTGACGAATTCCCGGAGACACTGGATCGGAGCTTTGATTGCTCCTTCAGGCGTTCCGTGGCATAGGACGTCAAAAAAGCCTGAGAGTGCAACTACAACGGCGTCACGATAGTTTTGTAAAGAGGGGATCGATTCCGGCTCAATCCAGTTTGGATGCGAGAATCGTACGGGCAACACATTGGAATGGGCTAGAGAAATGCCGCGCGTGGTCAGCGTCTCGCGTGCGTCGGATAGCAGTGCTAGGAGCGAAAAGACGACAGCCTCGCCCAACGTTGTCTTGAGTCTGTGACGTTCTCCTTCCCAGAATGGCTGGTCCGGATCGAATATAAGCTTGCGCTTCAGCTGCTCTTCTCCGAACTGGCCTTGGTAGCGAAGCTCGAGGGGGTACATCACCAGGTCATCATCTTCTCTCCATACTCTGGAATCCCAAATGCGCCCCACTACCACGTTCCCGTCGGCGGCCGTGTAGCACCATTTGGAAGAATAGGTTCCCCAGTCAATCCCGATGCATCCAGAGTCCATCGTTGTCTCCGAGGTGCTGCCTGCGATTTCCTAATCGTTCGGTGCCACGAGGGCGCGGATCACAACGAACGCCTTAGGTGGATTCAACCACTCAACCCACGGCCGAAGAATGCGAACCCGATCCCGAACGGGCGCGTTAGCCTCATGGATTCGATGATCGAACCGCATTACCATACCCACTTCGCCTCGCACGAATAGACGAAAGTGCTTCTCACACAAGACCCGAAATCGTTCAAGCGCCTCTTTCATGGCAGCGCCCTCACTCGCGTGGTCCCAAAGCAGAAGGAGAAGGGATGCCGCCTGCCTTATTTCCGGAGATTCACTCGGACTTGCGTATTCTATGCCAGGGGCGCTGGTTTGAACTTGGAGGGATGTTGCAAGCCACTCTTGAGTCGGAATCGACAATCGCGCCACCTCCTCGCTGAATATCCTGGTGAGCTCGGCTGTCGCTGCCTCCTTAAACTGCTCCTGACCTGTTAGGAGGGAAAGCATTGTTTGAGCCTCGTCGACCGAACCTCGCCTCACCGAATCGACAAGGCTGCGGATTGCGCCCGTCCTGACGGTGTCGAAGTTCTCCCCCAACCATTCCGACGATAGGACTTCGCTTGCGGGGACGCCCACTGGTTGCTGTATGGAATACGCGTACTGCAAGGGATAGCGCCACCCGAAAACCCCGGGGGAAGCTTGAGTGAACTCGACAATGGTCTTTAGACACTTCTTGGCGAACTTGCTCAGTTTCTTACCCCGTTTCCGGGTAGTCTGAGCCACCCCAGGGTCCATATTGCGGGCGAAAATGTGCGTGAGCGAGGCGAGAACACGCGAAACGGCCGCTAAAGTCGCATCGCTGTACGTGATCGAGAATTGTCTGTGGCTCTTCCCTTTGTCGTGCCAACGAATTAGTGCCGTTCGGATTCGGCTGAGTTGTTGGGCAGTCAAAGCTCGCGCCGAGCGGGCAATCACTAGTTCGATATCAGCCAGGGATTCAGATGCATCAACGTGGCACGACATCTTACATCCATCCGTTCGCCTAAATCCAAGTTTCCTTATTTTGTCTCTCAATTCGGGAGGCAGGCTGCTCTGGCGTGGAAGTTTCTGCATAGATACTCGCTTGTCAAGTTTTAAACAACGAATCGAACTTCTTCTTGGCCTCGGTGGCGGGGGAGGAGCGTTTGCTGGCGCGCAGGACGGCGCCGGGGGAGAAGTAGTCGCAGTAATTGCCCGCTTCTTTATCGCGGACCCATTCCGCCTGGGGTTCCGAGCACTGGTTGTGTTTGCCGGGATCGTAATTCTGACAGTTGCGGCAGGAATGGAGGTCGGTGTCGCACTTAGGGCAGGCGTCCCGGTTGCCCACGCGGCTGCCGGTGGGGTACTGAATCACTTCGCCGCATTTCCAGCAACTGAATTGCATGAGAACAGTGAAAAGTGACGAGTGAGGAGCAAGAAGGGTTTGGGTCTGACTCGCCACTCGTCATTAACAACTCGTCACGGTAGTTACGTTCGTACCTCGTCCTCGTCGGCGAGCTCCGCGGCCACATCGGACGCAGCAGGACTCGGGATGGCCGCCTCGGCGGGAATTTCCTCAGGCGCGACGACGGGCGGTAGCACCTCAATTTCCGTAAGCAGCCTGAAGTTCCGGTAGAACTCGAGGCCTGTGCCCGCGGGAATCAGCCGGCCCATGATGACGTTTTCTTTCAGGCCGCGCAGGTGGTCCACCGAGCCGCGGATGGCCGCTTCCGTCAGCACGCGCGTGGTTTCCTGGAAGGAGGCGGCGGAGATAAAGGAGTCGGTGGAGAGGGAAGCCTTCGTGATGCCGAGCAGCAACGGTCGTCCCGTGGAAGGTTTGCCATTCCGAGCCGTCACCCGTTCGTTCTCCTCGCGGAACTTGAACTTGTCCACCTGCTCTTCGAGGAGGAAGTCGGTATCGCCGACGTCTTCCACCTTCATCCAGCGCATCATCTGGCGAACGATGACCTCGATGTGCTTGTCGTTGATATTGACGCCCTGGAGCCGGTAAACCTCCTGGATTTCGTCCACCAGATACTTTTCCAGTTCCTTTTCGCCCAGGACGGCCAGGATGTCGTGGGGGTTGCGCGGGCCGTCCATGAGGGGCTCGCCCGCCCGCACGCGCTCGCCTTCCTGCACCGACACGTGCACGCCCCGCGGCAGGAGGTATTCTTTCGGCTCCCCGCGATCGGGTACCACGATGATCTTGCGCTGGCCCTTGGAGATGTCGCCGTACTTCACCACGCCGTCGATCTCGGTGATGACCGCCGTCTCGTGGGGCTTGCGCGCTTCGAAGAGCTCCACAACCCGCGGCAGACCGCCGGTGATGTCCTTGGTCTTGGTGGTTCCGCGCGGGATCTTGGCCAGCACGTCGCCCGGGCTGACTTCGTCGCCATCCTGCACCATGAGGTGCGCGCGCGAGGGCATCAAGTACTTGCGGGTGGCCCGGGACGAGGTCTTGTCACTGCGCACGACGATTACGGGCTGGCATTTCTCGTCCGGAGCTTCCGTCACCACCCACTGCGAGAGGCCGGTCACCTCATCCACCTGCTCGCGCAGCGTGACGCCCACCTCCAGGTCCTTGAACTCTATCTTGCCGCCGACTTCCGTCAGGATGGAGAACGTGTACGGATCCCATTCCACGATGATGTCGCCCAGCTTGACCGGAGCGCCGTCCGCGGACTTGATCTTGGCGCCGTAAACCACCGCATGCCGCTCGCGCTCGCGCCCCTTCTCGTCCACGATCACCAGCGAGCCGTTGCGGTTCATCACCACGAAGTGACCCTCGCGGTTCGTCACCGTCTGGAGGCTGTGAAACTTGAGGAAGCCGTTGCTGCGGGCCTCCAGGGTGGACTGCTCGGAAATACGGCTGGCCGTGCCGCCGATGTGGAAGGTCCGCATGGTTAGCTGGGTGCCGGGCTCGCCGATGGACTGCGCGGCGATGACGCCTACCGCCTCACCCCTCTCGACCAGTCGCCCCGTCGCCAGGTTGCGGCCGTAGCAGCGCACGCACACGCCGCGCCGGGACTCGCAGGTCAGCACGGAACGTATCTTCACGCGCTCGATGCCGGCCGCTTGGATGGCCGCCGCCAGGTCTTCGTTGATTTCCTGGTTGACGTCCACGATGACGCTCCCCTCGTAGTCCTTGATTTGCTCCAGGGAGACGCGGCCCACGATGCGGTCGCGGAGAGGCTCGACGACCTCGCCCGCCTCCACGATGGGCTCGACGTAAATGCCGTCCACCGTCCCGCAGTCAAACCCGGAGATGATGACGTCCTGTGCCACGTCCACCAGCCGACGGGTCAGGTAACCCGAGTCGGCGGTCTTGAGCGCTGTGTCCGCCAACCCTTTCCGCGCGCCGTGCGTCGAGATGAAGTATTGCAGCACGTTCAAGCCTTCGCGGAAGTTGGCGGTGATGGGCGTCTCGATGATTTCGCCGGAGGGCTTGGCCATCAAGCCGCGCATGCCCGAGAGCTGGCGAATCTGCTGCTTGGAGCCGCGCGCCCCCGAGTCGGCCATGATGTAGATGGGATTAAGCTCGCCGGACTTGTCCTGCGATTCCATCGCTTGGAACATCTCGTCGGCCACGCGGTCCGTCACGTTGGACCAGATAGCGATCACCTTGTTGTAGCGCTCGCCGTGGGTGATGGCGCCGTCCTGATATTGCCGCTCCACCTCGAAGACTTCCTTCTCCGCCTCTTCGACCAGCCTCGCCTTGTTCACGGGGACGATGAGGTCGTCGATGCCGATGGAGATGCCGGCCTTGGTGGCGTAAAGGAAGCCCAGCGCCTTGACTTCGTCCAGCATCTGGACGGTGGTCTCCAGGCCGAAGCGCAGATAGCAATAGTTCACCAGCCCACCGAGTCCCCTCTTCCGGAGCAAACCGTTGACGAAGGGCATTTCCTTGGGCAGATGGTCGTTGAAGATCACGCGGCCCGCCGTAGTGTTGATAAACTGGTTCTTCACCGTGATGGGCTCGGTGTGGAGGACGTCTTGATCGTCGTAAGCCGTGCTCAGGTCAATGACGCGGCCAGTGTAGCGCAGGCGGATGGGAGTGAGCGTTTCGACTTGGCCCGCTTCTAGGGCCAGCCCCACGTCATCGACGTTGGCAAAGGCGCGGCCTTCACCCTTGGTGCCGTGCTTCTCCTTGGTCAGGTAATAGATGCCCAGCACGATGTCCTGGCTGGGAATAGCCAGGGGTTGGCCATTCGCCGGCGAAAGGATGTTCCGCGAGGAAAGCATCAAGACGGAGGCCTCGATCTGGGCCTCGGGCGAGAGCGGGATGTGTACCGCCATCTGGTCGCCGTCGAAGTCGGCGTTGAAGGCGGTGCAAACCAGGGGATGGATCTTGATGGCCTTGCCTTCCACCAGGACCGGCTCGAATGCCTGGATGCCCAGGCGGTGAAGCGTGGGGGCACGGTTGAGTAGCACCGGATGGTCTTTGATGGCCTCCTCGAGGATGTCCCAGACCACCGGCTCCTGCCGCTCGACCATCTCCTTGGCAGCCTTGATGGTGGCGCAGTGGCCCGCCTGCTCCAGCCGGTGATAGATGAACGGCTTGAAGAGCTCCAGCGCCATTTTCTTGGGCAGGCCACACTGGTGCAGCTTCAGTTCCGGGCCCACGACGATGACGGAGCGGCCGGAATAGTCCACGCGCTTGCCGAGCAGGTTCTGGCGGAAACGGCCTTGCTTGCCTTTCAGCGTGTCGGAGAGTGATTTCAGCGGCCGGTTGTTGGCGCCCCGCAGCACGCGCCCGCGGCGACCGTTGTCAAACAGCGCATCCACCGCCTCCTGCAGCATGCGCTTCTCATTGCGCACGATGACGTCGGGCGCGTGGAGTTCCATGAGCTTCTTCAGCCGGTTGTTCCGGTTGATGACCCGCCGGTAGAGGTCGTTCAGGTCGGAGGTGGCGAAGCGACCGCCGTCCAGCGGCACCAGGGGCCGCAGCTCGGGAGGAATCACCGGCAGGACATCGAGGATCATCCACTCCGGTTTGTTCCCCGACTTGCGGAAGGCTTCCACGACCTTGAGACGCTTGGCGTACTTAACCTTCTTCTGCTGCGAGGCGTCGTTCTTCATTTTTTCCCGCAGCTCTTCGGCCAGGGCCTCGATGTCCACGCGCTTCAGGAGTTCCTTGATGGCCTCAGCTCCCATGCTGGCGCGGAACTTTCCGGGGAACTCCTGCTGCAACTGCCGGTAACGCTCTTCGGTCAGAAGTTCCTTCTCCTTGACGGGAGCTTCGTCAGCATCGATGACCACGAAGCTTTCAAAGTAGAGGACGCGCTCCAGGTCACGCAACGAGATATCCAGCAGGTGCCCGATGCGGCTGGGCAAGCCCTTGAAGAACCACACGTGGGAGCAGGGCGAGGCGAGCTCGATGTGGCCCAGGCGCTCGCGCCGAACCTTCGAGAGCGTCACCTCTACGCCGCACTTGTCGCAAATCACGCCGCGGTGCTTCATGCGCTTGTACTTGCCGCACAAGCACTCCCAGTCGGTCACCGGACCGAAAATCTTGGCGCAAAACAGGCCATCGCGCTCCGGCTTAAAGGTCCGATAGTTGATGGTTTCGGGCTTGGTGACTTCGCCGTGCGACCAGGACCGGATTTTCTCCGGCGAGGCCAGGCTGATGCGGATGGCATCAAACTCACCAATCAAGCTGACTCGGTCATAAGGACTGCTGCGAAACAATGTGTTCCTCCTTTAACGGAGAGACAAATTTCTTGTTACCTTCGCCCGTGCGGAAGGACCCAGCCCGGCGAGTCCTTCGCCGTCGGGGAGGGGACCATTACTCGGCGCCCACGGGCGCGAGCTGTTCCTTCGGCTTCTTAATCAACTCCACGTCCAGGCACAGGCTTTGAAGTTCGCGTACCAGGACATTGAACGACTCGGGGACGCCCGGTTCGATGGCGGCCTCCCCCTTCACAATGGCCTCATAGATCTTGGCGCGGCCGTAAACGTCGTCGGATTTCGCCGTGAGAAGTTCTTGCAGGATGTACGCCGCACCGTACGCTTCCAGGGCCCAGACTTCCATTTCGCCGAAGCGCTGACCACCGAACTGCGCCTTGCCGCCCAGCGGCTGCTGAGTGATCAAGGAGTAGGGCCCGATGGAGCGGGCGTGAATCTTGTCATCCACCAGGTGAGAGAGCTTCAGCATGTAGATGAAACCCACGGTCACGGGTTGTTCGAAGGGTTCACCCGTCATGCCGTCGTAGAGCTTGACCTTGCCGGAACTAGGCAGCCCGGCCTTTGCCAGGTACTCCTTGATTTCTCTCTCGGTAGCGCCGTCGAAGACCGGGCTCGAGAAGGCCAAGCCGTTCTGCAAGGTGCGCGCGAAGTCCAGGAGCTGCTCATCGTCCAGGGCTTCGACGGTGGCGGCGAGCGCGCTGTTCCGATACAGACCTCTCAGTTCCTTCCGAACCAGCTCCGCGCGATTCTCCGCCAAAAGCAGTTCCTGGATCTTGTGTCCCAGCTCCCGCGCGGCCCAGCCCAGGTGGGTTTCCAGGATTTGTCCGACGTTCATGCGCGAGGGCACGCCGAGCGGGTTGAGCACCACCTCAACCGGGGTACCGTCGGGCATGTAGGGCATGTCTTCCTCGGGCAGGATGCGCGCGATGACGCCCTTGTTGCCGTGTCGCCCGGCCATCTTATCGCCCACCGAAAGCTTGCGCTTCATGGCGATATAGACCTTCACCAGCTTGATGACGCCTGGCGGCAATTCATCGCCCTTCTTGAGCTTCTGGATCTTCTCCTCGGTGATCTTCCGCAGGATATCGATCTGCCGCGAGGTCATCTCCTCGATCTCGTCGATCTTCTCGAGAAGCGTGGGGGCCTTCTTGCCGATGCGGATGCGCTTGAGGTTGCGGGTGGAAATCCTGGCCAGGACCTCAGCGTTCAATTCCGTGCCCTTGGTCAGCAGCCGCCTGTTCGTCTTTTCGTCGTGGAGGTCGGCCAGCAACCTCTCGCCCGCCAGCAAGCCGCAGAGGCGCTTCAAGCGCTCGTCGTTCAGGATGCGGATTTCGTCGTTCAGGTTCTTCTCCAGCCGGGTGACTTGGGCGGCCTCGATGGACTTGGCGCGCGCGTCCTTCTCCTGACCCTTGCGGGAGAAGATTTTCACGTCCACCACGATGCCCTCAATGCCCGGCGGGCAGGTGAGGGAAGCGTCGCGCACGTCCCCGGCCTTTTCGCCAAAGATGGCCCGCAGGAGTTTCTCTTCCGGCGTGAGCTGGGTTTCGCCCTTGGGAGTCACTTTCCCCACCAGGATGTCGCCCGGCTTCACGTAAGCGCCGATGCGCACGATGCCGCTCTCGTCCAGGTCCTTGAGCAGGGATTCCGCGACGTTGGGGATATCCCGCGTCACTTCTTCCGGCCCGAGCTTCGTGTCGCGCGCCTCGATCTCGAACTCCTCGATGTGGATGGAGGTGTAGGAATCCTCCTTCACCAGCTTTTCGCTGACCAGGATGGCGTCCTCGAAGTTGTAGCCGCGCCAGGGCATGAAGGCGACCAGGACGTTCCGGCCCAGGGCCAGCTCGCCGCCGTCCGTGCAGGGGCCGTCGGCGAGCACCTGGCCCGCCGCCACCTGCTGTCCCTTCGCCACCACGGGCTTCTGGTTAATGCAGGTGTTCTGGTTGGAACGGCGGAACTTGATGAGCTGGTAGATGTCGGCCCCCACTTCGCGCGACAGTTGGCCGCTGTGCCCGTCGCCTTCGACGCGCACGATAATGCGCTCGCTATCGACGCTATCGACCACGCCGTTCCGCTTGCAGATGACCACCGCCCCGGAATCGCGCGCCGTCACTTCCTCCATGCCGGTCCCGATGAGGGGCGCTTCCGCGCGCAGGAGCGGCACCGACTGGCGCTGCATGTTGGAACCCATCAAGGCGCGGTTGGCGTCGTCGTTCTCCAGGAAGGGAATCAACGAGGCGGCAACGCTCACCAGTTGCTTGGGGCTGACATCGATGTAGTCAATCTCCTCCCGCTGCTTGAGGACGAAGTTGCCGGCCTGGCGGGCGTTGACCAGGTCGTGCGTGATGCGGCCCCTGTCGTCCACCTCCACGTTGGCCTGGGCGATGATATGCTGGTCCTCTTCCCAGGCGGAGAGGTAGAAGGAGTAGGCTTCGCATTCCACCAATTTGCGTTTCTTCTCGCGCAGTTCGTCGTTGACCTTTTCCACTTCGCCCAGCGCGACGTGTTCGCCCACCTTCCAGGGGCCGTCGCCGCCGTTGGTGATGGTGGTGTAGTCCACGATTCTCGCGTTGCGCACTTTGCGGTAGGGACTCTCGATGAACCCGTACTCATTGATGCACGCGTAGCAGGAGAGGGACGAAATGAGGCCGATGTTCGGCCCTTCCGGCGTCTCGATGGGGCAGATGCGCCCGTAGTGGGTCGTATGGACGTCGCGGACCTCGAAACCCGCCCGCTCGCGGGAGAGGCCGCCAGGACCCAGGGCCGAGAGGCGCCGCTTGTGGGTGATTTCCGAAAGCGGGTTGGTCTGGTCCATGAACTGCGAAAGCTGCGAGGAGCCGAAGAACTCTCGGATCGCCGCCATGACCGGCTTGGCATTGATGAGATCATGGGGCATGGCCGTGGACATTTCCTGGTAAACCGACATCTTCTCCTTGATGGCTCGCTCCATGCGCACCAGGCCGATGCGGAACTGGTTCTCCAGGAGTTCACCCACGGCCCGTACCCGGCGATTGCCCAGGTGGTCGATGTCGTCCACGCTGTAGCCTGGCAGGTTCTTGCGCAACTTCAGCAGGTAACGGATGGCCGCGTAGAAGTCCTCCGGCTCAAGCGTCCGCTTGTCGAGCGGCAGTTGGGCCGCCGCGCCCTCGGAATGGTCCGTGGCCATCGTCCCCTCGCAGCCGCGCACCACTTCGGAACAGACGTTGCCTTCGCGTTTTCCGACGAACATCTTCTCCTGGTCCACGACCAGGTAGAAGTTCGCCGCGGGCAGATTTCTGGCATCCTCGAGCTCGAACTCGGTCGCCTTTTCGTCGGCCCGGGCCTTCAGCTTCGAGTAGTAGCCCAGCTTGATGTTGAACTTCAGTCGGCCCACGCGGGAAAAGTCGTACTTGCGCGCGTCGAAGAACATGCCGTTGAAGAGTGACGTGGCCGTCTCCAGGGTGGGTGGGTCGCCCGGCCGCATCTTACGATACATCTCAATCAGCGCTTCATGAGGGGTCTTCAGTGTATCGCGCCTCAGCGTCTGGCCGATGATCGGCCCCACGTCGTCTCGCTCGGGAAAGAAAACTCGAATCTCGGTGAGGTTGGAATCGAGGATGGAATTCAGGATGCTCGGCGTCAGCTCGTTGTTGGCTTCAAGCAGGATTTCGCCTGTCGAGGTGTCCACGCTGTCCGCGGCGCAATAGGCCCCTTCCAGGTCGGGCGCTGAAATCTCCACATGGGTGATGTGGGCCTTCTGAATCTCCTTCAGGAGGGGGGCAGTGATCTTCCTGCCCGCGTGCAGGATAGTCTCGTGCGTGCGCGGGTGCTCGATGGACTTGGAGAGCTTGCACCCCACCAGACCTTCGGAGACCTCCCAGTGGAGCTTCCGCTCGCGCAAGGCGATGGTCTCCACCTGGTAGAAGGTCCGGATGATGTCGGCGCTGGTCTTGAGGCCGAGGGCGCGGAGGAAGATCGTGCCCAGGAACTTCCGTTTGCGGTCGATGCGCACATAAAGGATGTTCTTGGTGTCGTACTCAAACTCCACCCAGGAGCCGCGATAAGGAATGATCTTGCCCAGGAAGTAGGTCTTCTGCGGGTTCGTTTCGAAGAAGACTCCCGGCGAGCGATGCAACTGGCTCACAATCACGCGCTCGGTGCCGTTGACGATGAAGGTGCCGTTCTCGGTCATCAAGGGGATTTCGCCGAAATAAACCTCTTGCTCCTTGATGTCGCGGATGCTCTTGTGCCCGGTGTCGCTGTCCTTGTCATAGATGGTGAGCCGGATGGTCACCTTCAGCGGGGCGGCAAAGGTCATGCCGCGCTCCTGGCACTCCGTCACATCGTACTTCAACTGCAAGGCGACGGGATCGCCGCATTTACCGCAGAAGTCCGGCACGTTCTTGTTGAACGTTCCGCAGGTCGTGCAGAAGACGTCGCCCATCTTGAAGGGATCCGTGATCACCGTCGAGCCGCAGCGTTTGCAGGTGCTGCGCAGGTGGTGAAGACCCCGTAGGTTCCCGCACTTGCACTCCCAGTTGCCGATCGAATAATCCACGAAATCGAGCTGGGAGACGCGGCGGAAATCCGTAATCGGAAACACGGAATTGAAAACTGACTGCAGGCCAACGTCTTCGCGCTCCGCGGGCAGCAAGTCCATCTGGAGAAAACGCTCGTAGGAGCGCCGCTGGACCTCGATCAAGTTGGGAATCTTGATGACGGTTGGGATCTTGGAAAAATTAATGCGCTGACGAACAGCGCCGTTCCCGCCGTTGGGCATTCCTCATGCTCCTTGCTTGAGATTTCAGAAGAATTGGAGGTTGTGACGACACTAAGGCCCTAAGGTTAAAGGTGCACCTCCTGAGCGCGAGGATGCAAGGGTTGCGCGCGCCCCACCCGCCACTTCCCTGGATGGTCGGAACCTCTCGCTCGCCAGGGCATGCCGTTTTCCTCCCCTGCCGGAAGGAACTACACCGCCGGACTTCCCCCAGAAATCCGGCGGGAAAGGAGGTTACTTCACTTCCACCGTCGCGCCAGCTTCGGTGAACTTCTTCTTGATGGTCTCCGCCTCTTCCTTGCTCACGCCTTCCTTGATCGGCTTGGGCGCGCCATCCACTAGGTCCTTGGCCTCTTTCAGTCCCAGGCTGGTGACTTCCCGAACCGCCTTGATGACGTTGATCTTGTTGGCGCCCACGGCGGTGAGCACAACGGTGAACTCCGTCTGCTCTTCGGCGGGAGGCGCGCCCGCGGGAGCAACCCCCGCGGCCGCGCCGGCAACCACCACCGGGGCCGCGGCCGAGACTCCCAGCGTCTCTTCGAGCTTTTTCACCAGGTCGGCAGCCTCCAAAAGCGTCAACCCCTTGATCTCTTCTACGATCTTTTCTACGCGTTCCGACATCGTCTTGTTTTATCCTCCTCAGATATCCTGCCTGGCGTCCAACCGGCACCAAGAGCGCTTCCGCGCCGAGTCTAGTTGCCAGCCGCTTCCTTGAACCTGTTCTCCTTGACTGCCTGCTGAATGACGAAAGCGAGGTTGCGAGCCACACCTGCCAGCGAACCTGCCACGCGCCGAGCCGGCGCATTGATGAGATAAAGGACTTTCGAAAAGAGCTGCTCGCGCGAAGGCAGATTGGCGACCATCGCCAGCTCGTCCAGGGCTATGACGCGCCCCTCGACCACTCCGGCCTTGAACGTCAGGGCAGGGTTCTCCCTGGCATAGGCCGTGAGAGCCTTCGCCAAGGCCACCGCGTCGCTTTCCGTGTAGGCCAAGGAAGTCGTGCCCCGGAGTTTTTGCGCCACCGGCTCACTCGGTGTGCCCTGGGCCGCCCGCTCGATCAGCGTGTTCTTGACCACCTTGTACTTGGCGCCCGTCTCCGCCAGCCTGCGACGCAGCTCGGTGTCCTGAGCAACGGTCAACTTCTCGAAGCTGGAGAGAATCACCGTTCGCGCCCTTCGCAGTTCTTCCCGGAGCGCCTCGGCTTGCTTTTGCTTTTCTTCTCGTTTCATTCCCTCTCCCTTGTCTAAGCTAAGCCGCCTCCACCGAAGCGAGGTCGATGGCAACCCCCGGTCCCATCGTGGAGGAAATCACGATGCTGCGCACGTAACGCCCCTTGGCGGTGGCGGGTTTCGCCTTCAAGATGCTCGCGATCAAGGCCTGCGCGTTTTCGGCCAGCTTCTCGGCGGCAAAGGAGACCTTGCCGACGGGGCAGTGGACGATGCCGGTCTTGTCCACGCGGAATTCCACTTTTCCGGCTTTCACCTCTTTCACCGCGCGGGCGACGTCCGGCGTGACCGTTCCCGTCTTGGGGTTCGGCATCAAGCCGCGGGGTCCCAGCACCTTGCCCAGCTTGCCGACGGACTTCATCATGTCCGGCGTAGCGACCACCGCGTCGAACTCCATCCACCCACCCTGGATTTTCTGCACCAAGTCATCCCCGCCGACCTCATCGGCCCCGGCTTCGCGCGCCTCGCGGACCTTGTCGCCGGAGGCGATGGCGATGACACGCTTGCTCTTGCCCAGCCCATGCGGGAGCACCACCGTGCCGCGGACCATCTGGTCGGCGTGCTTGGGGTCCACCCCCAGCCGCATCGCCACCTCGACCGTCTCGTCGAACTTGGTAAACGCGGCCTTCTTCACCACCGGCATCGCGTCCGCCAGCGTGTAAGACGGTTTATCCACCTGCTTCGCACTTGCGCGATATTTCTTTCCCGATTTCGGCATCCGCCTTGCTCCGTTTTGAGACCCGAAACCCCACTCAGGGGACGATCTCAATTCCCATGCTGCGCGCGGTGCCCTTGACGGTGGCGATGGCTGTCGCCAGCTCCCGCGCGTTCAAGTCCGGCCGTTTCTGCCGGGCAATCTCTTCCACCTGCTTCTCGGTTACTTTGCCCACTTTGGTTTTGTTTGGCTCGCCCGAGCCCTTGGCAATGCCCGCCGCGCGCTTCAACAGCACCGCAGCCGGCGGCGTCTTGGTGACAAACGAAAACGTCCGGTCGTGATAGACCGTGATGACCACCGGGATGATGAGCCCCTCCTGGTCTTTCGCGGAGGTCTTGGCATTGAAGGCCTTGCAGAACTCCATCATGTTCACGCCGTGCTGGCCGAGCGCCGGCCCCACGGGCGGAGCGGGAGTGGCTTTCCCCGCCGGAATCTGGAGCTTAACCATTGCCGTAACTCGTTTGGCCATGTTCCTTAACCCTTTACGAAACTCGAAACTGGAAATTCGAAACTCGCAGTCGCGCTCGGTCGCGAGTTTCTAATTTCGCTTTGCGAATTTCCAGTTTCGTCTTCAAGTCTTTTCCACCTGATAGAAATCCAGTTCCACCGGCGTCGAGCGCCCGAAGATAGTCACCATGACCCGCAAGGTGGACCGGTCGTCGTTGATCTCGTCCACCAGGCCCGTGAAGTCCTTGAAGGGCCCGTCGGTAATCTTCACGTTCTCGCCCTTGTCGAACTCCAGCTTGGGCTTGGGGTGCTCCGCCGCCACTTCCACCCGGTGCAGGATTCGGTCCACCTCTTCGGGGGTCAGCGGCGCCGGCATCTGGCCGGAGCCCACAAAGCCGGTGACGCGCGGCGTAGAGCGCACCATGTGCCAGGTGTCGTTGTTCATTTCCATCTCCACCAGCACATAGCCTGGATAGAAGAGCCGGGGAGTCACGACCCTCTTGCCGGCACGCATCTCGATCACGTCCTCGGTGGGAATCATGACCTCGCCGAAATGCCCTTGGAGCCCGGCGGCGTCGACCCGGCTTTTCAGCGTCTCAGCGACCTTCTTCTCGAACCCTGAGTAAGTGTGAATGATGTACCAGTTCATGGCCATGCCTGACATTCTCTCGAAAGACCTTTAGCGGCCCTGCAAGAAGTAGTCGAGAATTCTCCCGACGAAATGTCTGAAGCCCCAGTCACAAATCGCGAAATAGAACGCGAAGATGAAGGTGGTCAGGACCACCATCAGTGTCATGCCGTAAATCTCCTGCTTGCTGGGCCACGTGACCCGCCGCATTTCCGCCCGCACACCCGAAAAGTAATCACGCAGTTGCCGGAAGGTGCTCTTGGAGATGCCGAGTTCTTCAGCCATAAGTTGTGTCGTCCCGAAATCTTTTCTTGTGCCGCCGCGTCTCGCACCTCAGAAATTCGCGCCGCAGCGCATGGCAGGGGCGGAGGGATTCGAACCCCCACGTCCGGTTTTGGAGACCGGCAGTCTAGCCATTGAACTTACGCCCCTGGGCCAAGTCGAAAGTCCACATCGAAAGTCAAAAGTTGAAAGTTAAGCCCGACGCGTTCCTTAGTTCAGGGGTCTGGCTTTTGACCTTCAACTTTCGCCTTTCAACTGTCAACTCCTACTTCACTTCCTTGTGCACCGTGTGGTGCCGGCAAGCCGGGCAGAACTTCTTGATCTCCAGCCGGTCCTGGTTCTTCTTCTTGTTCTTGGTGGTCGTGTAATTCCGATTCTTACAGTCGCTGCATTGCAGCGTGATGATTTCGCGCATCAGTGCACCAAAAGGATTTTTTAGGAAGCTCGGCGCACGCGTCCGCCGCCTTTTCTCCGCGCAGCGGATGCGCGCTGGCCTTAGCCGCTCGCCCGCAACTCATGCCAGGATTTCGGTGACGGTGCCGGCGCCGACGGTGTGGCCGCCCTCGCGGATGGCGAAGCGTAGCCCCTTCTCCATGGCGATGGGGGTAATCAACTCGATCGCCAGGCTCACGTTATCCCCCGGCATCACCATCTCCGTCCCTTCCGGCAGCGTCGCCACCCCCGTCACGTCCGTCGTCCGAAAGTAGAACTGCGGCCGGTAGCCGGAGAAGAACGGCGTGTGCCGTCCCCCTTCTTCCTTCGTCAAAATGTAGGTCCCCGCCCGGAACTTCGTGTGGGGCGTGATCGAGCCCGGCCGCGCCAACACCATGCCGCGCTCTACCTCGTCCTTCTCCGTCCCCCGCAGCAGCACCCCGATGTTGTCCCCCGCCTGCCCTTCGTCCAAAAGCTTCTTGAACATCTCCACGCCCGTCACCACCCGCCGGAACGACTCCGGACGCAGCCCCACAATCTCCGTCTCTTCGCCCACCTTCACCTTGCCCCGCTCCACCCGGCCCGTCACCACCGTCCCCCGCCCGGAAATCGAGAAGATGTCCTCGATGGGCATCAGGAACGGCTTGTCGATCTCCCGCGGCGGCAAGGGGAAGTAGCTGTCCACCGCGTCCAGCAGCGCGTAAATCGACTTCTCCGCCTCCGCGTCCCCTGCCAGCGCCTTCAGCGCCGAGCCTCGAATCACCGGCAGCTTGTCCCCCGGAAAGGCGTACTTACTCAGCAGCTCCCGCACCTCCACTTCCACCAGGTCCAAAAGCTCCGGGTCCTCCACCGCGTCGCACTTGTTCATGTACACCGCGATGTAGGGCACGTTCACCTGCCGCGCCAGCAAGACGTGCTCCCGCGTCTGCGGCATGGGCCCGTCGGTCGCCGCCACCACCAAGATCGCCCCGTCCATCTGCGCCGCCCCCGTGATCATGTTCTTGATGTAGTCGGCGTGGCCGGGACAATCCACGTGCGCGTAGTGCCGCCGCTTGGTCTCGTACTCCACGTGCGCAATGGCAATGGTGATCCCCCGCGCCTTCTCCTCCGGCGCGTTGTCAATCGAGTCGAAGGGCCGAAACTTCACCTTCGGATTATCCCGCGCCAGCACCCGCGTGATCGCCGCCGTCAACGTCGTCTTCCCGTGATCAATGTGCCCGATCGTCCCCACGTTCATGTGCGGCTTCGAACGATCAAATTTTTCCTTGGCCATGGTGACTCCACCTCAGGATAAGAGCAACCCGGATCCGGAGGATCCTGGGGCAATTTCAGAACGCCTTGGGAAAGGCTTCCCGTTCTTTCCGTTCGTGCTCTGCTCCTCGCCGCGCTGCCGCTTGGCTCCTCCTCGGCATTCGACGCACGCGAGGCCGCGCATCGACCAGATCTCTGGAGCCGATGAGCGGAATTGAACCGCTGACCCCGTCCTTACCAAGGACGTGCTCTACCAACTGAGCTACATCGGCCCCCCCCGCGTTCCGCGCGGGATGAAACTCGAAAAACGAAATTCGACATCTGCCTGCTGGTATTGGTGGGCTTCCGAATTTCGATTCTCGAACTGGAGCGGGAGACGGGGATCGAACCCGCGACCAACAGCTTGGAAGGCTGTGACTCTACCACTGAGTTACTCCCGCACCCCGCTGCGAAAATCGAAATTCGAAACTCGCCCCTTCCTCGAAGCCTGCAAGTTTCGATTTTCGAGCTTTGGCTCCATGGTGGACAGGGGAGGATTCGAACCCCCGTAGCTCGCAAGGAGCGGCAGGTTTACAGCCTGCTGCCATTAACCACTCGGCCACCTGTCCGGACTTGCTTCTCCCTCCCGCGCGCTGGTGACGGGAAGCGCCGTCGTCTTCTGCCGTCACGCCTTATCCGTATGGCTTGAGCCGGAAAATTCGAGTCTGCGGTCGGGCGCGGGGACAGACCTATACCCTCGCGTTTGTGAGTGCCAGATGACTTGAAAAACCCGCTCCCGAATCTTAACCTAGCGCCCGCTCGCCACCCTCACGACCGCGCCCGCTCAAGCTGGAGCTGGCGAAGGGATTCGAACCCCCGACCCTCTGATTACAAATCAGATGCTCTACCAGCTGAGCTACGCCAGCCGTCACAGTCGAACAATTATAGTATTGGGGAATCCGAATTGCAAGGGAAAATCTTTCGCCACCCCAACCCTTCGGCCATGCCTCAACCGCAACGCGGTTTCACAGCCTGTGGCCAGTGGGCACGTCTAACTCGACCCCCACCCCGCACCCGCGAGACAGGCCACAAAAAACAGCTGCCCTAACTCCCGCGCTCAGCAACACGCTTGGGGGTTAGCCAAAGAATAGACCTTCTCGCTCACGCGCCAGGCTAACCACGCAGGTACTTGAAGGGATTAACGGGCATCTCGCTGACGTGAACCTCATAGTGCAAGTGAGGCCCCGTCGCCTTGCCGGTCGTCCCCACAGTTCCGATGGGCTGGCCGCGCCTGACCTCCTGCCCAACGACGACGCTGATTCCGCTCAGGTGGCAGTACTTGGTGGCAATCCCGTAGCCGTGGTCGATCAGGACAACGTTGCCGTACCCCGAGTCGGGGCCTGCCTGGAAGACGATTCCATCCGCTGCGGCCTCCACCTTGGTGCCGGAGGGCGCCGAGATGTCGATCCCAGAGTGAAACGCTCCTTCACCACTCAACGGGTCCATGCGCTCCCCGAATCCCGCGGTGACTTGACCTCGCACGGGCCAAATCGACGGAATTGCCGTGGGGTCGAAACGCGGATCGGAAACCAAACCCTGGACGATCGGGTCGATGGGGGCGTTTGCGGCCGCCGCTTTCATGAGCTTGAAGGCGTAAAGCGACGCGTGGTAACTCGAGTCCAGGGTAGAGTTGCTCTGCGTCGCCAAACTGAGGACGGTTTGGGACAGCCGAGGTCGCCGAGGCTCCCCAAAACCATAGGTCAGAGCTACTTCCGTCGCCAACGATTGCAGTGACCCTAACTTGGCATTGGTCTGGCTGACGACGCTTTCCAGGGTGCGATATTGGGTCTTGAGGGCCTCGCGTTCCGTCCGCAGGTTGTTGTAATTCGAAACCTTCAGCAGCATCCTGGCGTAGCTGCTGGCGAGTGCGGCCACGGTCATGATGCCCACAATACTGAAGCCCAGAAGCAGGTGAACTACATAGAAAGGTAGCCGAATCTTGTGCAGCTTGCCGTGAGCACCTGGAAATATGAGGAAGGTGTAGAACTCCCTTTCCATTAATCTCACCGCCTAAAGGTTATTCGGAGCCGTCAGACCCCGACCGACTATGCCTTCGGGGCTGTGCAGAATGGGCCACGTACGGCGTACGCTCAAGAGTGCGGGGCCAATCCTATTTAGGAATACAACATTTGTCAAGCGAATAAGCAAGCGCTCGCGAACTTTCCATCCAGGCCTGCGCCAAGTCAAAGCATTCTTGGTCTGGCCGGACTAAGAATGCGGGCTGGTGCCGAGCCTCGCATAGACATCGCCCGCAGGCCCGTACAGGGACTGCATCGTTCATTCGGGCAGCGCTTCTCCATGAGCCCCGGCTGCGTTCAGCCGCCAGCAACGCCGCAGAGCGAGGCTGGTGACCAAATCGGGAAAGTCGAACTCGCGCAGCGTCCCAAAAAGAAACCAGGAAAGCCGCAGGAAATGCTCCTCGGATTCAACCAGCCAGCGAAGGTTAGCCATGGCATGTCGGAGCAACAGTGACCGCGGTCGCTCGTCCCAAACGACCCCCAGCAAGCCCGCCAGGCCGGGATTAGGACCCGCGGCTCCGACAAACAGGGGTGGCGGTTGGCTTTGGCTGCGGTAGAATTGCCGGGCTTGTATACTACGGTTGACGAGATGTTTCGAAGCGAGACGGAATTCGTCCGGTGGCTCCAGCGAAGATCACCCCGGCGCGGCGCCCGCCTGGGCATCGGCGATGACGCTGCCCTGGTGGGCGTGGCCCGCGGCCACGACTTGATACTGACCACCGACCTTTCCCTCGAGGACATTCATTTCCTGCGCGCGGTTCACCCGCCGCGCTCGGTCGGGCACCGCGCGCTCGCCCGTTCTTTGAGCGACATCGCTGCCATGGGGGGCACGCCGCGTTTTGCGCTGGTGTCCTTGGCGATCTCCAAGCGCACGACGCGGGCCTGGCTTCAGGAGTTCTACGCGGGCCTCCAAGCCCTGGCGAAGCGGTTTGGCGTGGCGGTGATCGGTGGAGATACGGCGGCAGTTCCGGAAAGGACGGCGGTGGACGTGGTTCTTACGGGCGAGGTTCGCCGGGGAAAAGCGCTTCTCCGTTCGGGCGCGCGGCCCGGCGACCAAATCTTCGTGAGCGGGCGGCTGGGGCTCTCGGCGCTGGGTCTACGGTTGCTCAGCGCGCGCCGCGCAGACCTAAGAAGATCTCCGCAATCCGTCGAGGCGGTCCAGGCCCATCTCTATCCCGTTCCCCAGTGCGCGCTCGGCCGCTATCTCTCCGAAAAGCGATTGGCGTCAGCGCTTATTGACCTCAGCGACGGACTTTCGACGGACCTTGGGCATCTCGTGGAGGCGAGCGGCGTAGGGGCGCGTGTCTGGGAGAGCCTGATTCCGGCGCCGGAGGTTTCAGCGCCGCACTTGGCCCTCGGAGTTAGTCCGCTCGAACTGGCACTTCACGGCGGCGAAGACTACCAACTGCTTTTTTCTGTTCCACCCCGCAAGGCATCCCTCATTCCTCGCGAATTTCGAGGCCTTCCCCTCCATCGCATCGGCGAGATTACCCGTCGGAAGGCATTGCTGCTGGTGCGCGCCAATGGCCAGCAGGAACCCTTGCGTCCTGCCGGCTACGACCACTTCCGCAATTGGACAGCGTGACTGGGCTGACTAGCTTGGCGGCGGGCTTGCAGTTTGGCGGGAGGTTTGCCCGGGTGCCGCGGCCGGCTTTGAGCTGGCAGGCGCTGCCGCAGGTTTGCTCGGGGCTGCGGGATTTTCGCTCGAAGGTGGCGCGACTTGCGGCTTGGCCGGGACCGAAGCCGCCGCGGGTTTCAGACGGGACTCCGTCCCCATGGTTGCTTGGGAAGCAGGCGCTGGTAAAGGCTTCGCCGGCGTGGCGGGCGGTGTGGTTTGCGGTGATGAGCCAGGCGGGAGCGGTGCCCCTGGTGTCGCGGCACCCGCCGGCGCACCCGGCGCGCGCTCTGCCAGCAGCCGCTCCGTGCCGGCGCTGGCCAGGATTTCCTTCACCTGCTCCGGGTGCTTCAGCAGCGGCGAATGCGGAAAATCCTCGACAGGCTGATCTTTCAACGCCTCACCCATGAACTCCATCCAGATAGGCAGCGCCACGCGCGCGCCCTCTTCTTTGGGGCCGAGTTCGCGGTGATCGTCGAAGCCCACCCACGTCCCGCAGGCAAGCGAGGGCGAAAAGCCGATAAACCAGCCGTCGGCGAAGTCATTGGTGGTGCCGGTCTTCCCAGCCAGGGGGCGCTTGAGCGCCTGGGCACGCGTCCCGGTTCCGGAATTGATGACTTCGCGCAGCATCGAGACCTCGAGCCGGGCGAGGGGCGCGGGCAGGACGTCGGTAACTTCCGGCGGGAAATCGTCGATGACACGACCGTCGTAATTGGTGACGCGTTCGATCATGCGCGGCGCAACGTGCATGCCGTCGTCGGGGAAAGTCGTGAACGCCGACGTGTGCTCGAGCAGCGTCAAGTCCGAAGCCCCCAAGGCCAGGGGAAGGTTGGGGACGAGTCGCGAAGTGATCCCGAACTTGCGGCAGAGCTTAATCACCTTGTCCACACCCACCCGGGCCAGCAGCCGTACGGCGGGGACATTCCGCGACTCCGCCAGGGCGTGCAGCAAGGTGATGGTCCCCTCGAATTTGTCGTCGTAGTTGTGCGGCGACCAGACCCCGGAAGAGGAAGGGAAACTCACCGGGGCGTCCAGAATCGTGTCAAAGGGGCTCGCGCCTTCCAGCAACACCGTGGCATAGACGTAAGGTTTGAACGATGACCCCGCCTGGCGCGCGGCCTGCCGCGCGCGATTGAACTTGCTTTCCTCGAAGTCGTAGCCGCCCACCATGGCCTTGATGGCGCCGGTGGAGTTCTCGATGGCCACCAGTGCCCCTTGCACCACGGGGCGCTGATCCAGCGTCACGCGCAGCGTCTGCCCCTTGACGTCGTTGACCAGGAACAGATCGACGTCCCCGGCGGTGAACACCTCCAAGGGAGAGGATTTTCCCGTCCAGGCGAAATCCGGAGGCATCACGCGCGCGGTCAATTCGCCAAAGCGCACCAGGGCGTGGTCCGGCCTCACCTCCAGCACGAGGCCGTGGAGCAGGCTTCCGGGCTGAATCGGTTCTCTCCAATCGGGGTGGCTGTAGGTCTCGAGGGTGGCGAGCAGGCCGTTGGGCAGCGTGGGCGGATTCTGGATAATGTTTTCCACCGGGCCGCGCCAGCCGTGCCGCTTGTCGTAAGCCTGAAGACCGTTGCGAATCGCCTGTTCGGCGATGCGTTGCAGCCGAACGTTAAGCGTGGTGTACACTCTTAAGCCTTTTTCATGCACGGCCTCTGTTCCGTACTTCTTCTCCAGGAACAGCCGGACGTCTTCGACAAAATAGGGGGCGACGTTGTTGCTCCACCTTTGCACACTGAGGCCGAGGGGCGCGGCGCGGGCTTTGCGATACTCCTCTTCGGTGATCTTGCCGTTTTCCTGCATCGCGGCCAGCACCTGGTTGCGGCGCTGGCGGGCGCGCTCGGGGTAGAGAAGCGGTGAATAACCTGTAGGCGTGCGCGGCAGCCCCGCCAGCAACGCCGCCTCCGGCAGCGCGAGCTCGTCCAGGCGCTTGCCAAAATAGAACTGGGCGGCAGCCGCGAAGCCGAAGTTGCCGTGGCCCAAGGGAATCTGGTTACAGTACAGGGTGAAGATTTGGGGTTTGGTGAAGTGGCGCTCTAGCTGGATGGCGAGCAAAACCTCCTGCATTTTCCGCCGCAAGCTCTTTTGGGTCCTGTCCAGAAACAGCCGGCCACTGAGCTGCATGGTGAGCGTGCTGGCGCCCTGCGCTCTGCGCCATTCCAGGATATCGGTGAGCGCGGCGCGCGCCACGCGGATGACGTCCACGCCCCAGTGACTCTCGAAGTGGCGATCTTCCACCGAGAGCACGGCATCTTTCAGCAGGCGCGGGATCTGGTCGTAAGTCACGATCACGCGGCGCTCCAGCGCGAAGCTGCCGATGGGCGTGCCGTCGTCGGCATAAAGCTCCGTCATCACGTCCGGCCGGTAGTCCATGAGCTGGCGGACTTGGGGGAGGTCGGAGGAGTAAACGAAAACCAGTCCCCCCAAGGCCCCGGCACCCCCCGAGAGCAGCAGGAGGATGAGAAAGACGAACTGGCCGAAGACCCTGCGACTGCGCACCCGCGGCGGGCGCAACGGAGGTGAAGGAGATAACTCGCTCGCGGGGCCCGAGAGTCCATGAGACTGAGATTCCGCCATGGGAAGCCTGCTGCTGAACCATTCTATGGCCCCGGGGCACGCCAGTCAAACCGGCTTGCGCACGATATCTCCTCGAGCGGCAGTCCATGACCACCGCCGTTGACTATCAACGACTTCGGCGTGCATGGAGAGATGCTCTATCAGAGTGTCTCTACTGCGCCAGCACCTTGCGGCAGAGGCGGATCAAGCGGGCGTGGGGGATTTCCTGGTTGGGGGGCAACATCAGCAACTCGCCCTGGCGAAAGCTGCTGTAATACCAGCGCGCGAGAAGGCTCAGATGTTCCCACGGGGGAAGTGCTGCGGGGGAGTCGCGCGGCGAGGCCAGAGGATCGAGCAGCGTGTGGAGTTGCTGATCCAAGGGCACCGGCGAGGGGACATTCTCATCCAGGGAGAGTGTTACCGGCCCGCGAAGCTCACCGGCGGAGACCCGAAAGAAAACCGGGCTTTTCGCGTCCGCTCCGGGTAATACCACCACGGCGTGCAGGTCGCGCAGATTGCGGACCAGGCCCGGTCTCTGGCGCAGGACCTCATGCACCTTCTCCAGTCGGCGGTGCAGCTTGGCAGCCTGCTCAAATTCCAGCGCCTCCGAAGCCTGGGCTCGTTCGGCCTCGACGCTGCGAATGAGGGATTGACCTTCGGCATCCAGAAAGGCAACCACGCGCCTGACTTCCTGCTGGTACTCGTCGTCGGTGCACCCGGCAAAGCACGGCGCCAGGCACATGTGCATTTGAGAATAGATACAGCCAGGATGGGCGGGGTCGGGATTCAAGTCTTCGACGCAGCGGCGTATCTTGAACAGGTCGAGAAACTCCGCCGCAAACCGCTCCGCCGCCAGGCGCGAGGGAAAAGGGCCGTAATAAAGCAAACCATCCTGGGAGAGCCGACGCGTAGGATAGCAGCGAGGAAAGCGGTGGCGCAGATTCAGCTTGAGCAGGGCAGGGGATTTCAACCGCAGGCGCTGCCGATAGAGGTCGGGGTAGTAGAACTTGTTCAGGCGGTAAAGTAGCCACTGCGCTTCGAACGCGGCGCCGACATACTGGTATTCGATCCGGCGGGTAACCTCCCTCAAATTCAGGAGCTTGGAAACGCCAGGCGACTTGCCGAGGAGGCGTCCCAGGCGGCGCCGGAGATCCAAAGTCCGGCCGAGATAGGCTGTAGCGTCTGCCCTTCCCGCGGCGTCTAAAAGGAGAAGGGCGAAGACGGCGGGGCGAGGCGAGATCGGCTCGAGCAGGGCGCTCGCGTCCAGGTTGGGGTCGAACGGCATCGAGAACTGGAGGTGCATGCCCCGCCTCGGCTACTCGGGGATTCTAGTTGGCCGGGGGAAAAGCGGTCAAGCCTCGAGGCGACTGAGCAGGAGACTTCGGGAAGAATCGTGGTGCTGGTAACCCTTTTGTTACTCTGCAAATGGATGGCAGTGGACAGGGGAACGGGAGTTTGCTAGGCTGAATCAAGCCGAAGAGGGCCGAGGTGCCGGGGGAAGCAAGCCTCGGTCGTGGGGTTGTTTCGCTGTTGCCAAGTCCGGCCCAACCGCAGTATATGACCAAGGCAGGAGGAAATGAGGATCAAGTTCTGGGGCGTGCGGGGATCGACGCCTACCCCTGAACGCCGCAACTCGCGCTACGGTGGCAACACGCCCTGCCTCGAAGTTCGGTTGGCGAACGGCGCGCTGATCGTTCTCGATTGTGGGAGCGGTCTGCGGGCGCTGGGTAAGAGTCTGTTGCGCGAGTTCGGCGAGCACCCCATCCACGGCTACGTGTTCCTGACCCATTTCCACTGGGATCATATTCAGGGGATCCCGTTCTTTCTTCCTCTCTACCGAAAGGGGAACATCTTGCTTTTCCACTCGGTCCTGCGCAAGGGGTTGGAGTTGAAGGGGGCGGTGGAAGGCCAGATGGTGAACCCGTACTTCCCGGTGGACATGACAGCGATGGGGGCGGTGCGACATTTCTTTGACCTGGACGAACACCCTATCGACCTGCAAGACGCCATCATCAGCTCGACGCCCTTGAATCACCCGCAGGAATGCGTGGCCTACCGGATTGAGGCGGACGGAGCCGTTTTCGTATTTGCCACGGATACCGAGCCAGGCTCGCCCCCCCATGATCGCTCAATTCGCGACCTGGCGCAGGGCGCGGATGTGCTCGTGTACGACGCCCAGTACACACCGGAGCAGTTGCTGGGCGACCGGAAAGGTTGGGGGCACAGCAGCTGGCTGGAAGGGGCGCGGATTGCCCAGGAGTGCGGGGTGAAACAACTCGTCTTATTCCACCACGACCCAGACAACGACGATGCTTTTATGGACGGCCTGGTGGAGAAGGCGCGGCAGGAGTTTCCCCGCGTCACGGGCGCGGCGGAAGGAATGGAAATCGCTCTCCCGCGTGGCGAGATCCGGCAGGCGAAGGTCACGGCGGGGCAGGAGCGGCGCCGGGAGCGCCGCTATCGGATGCAGGTGCCAGTGCGGTTAGGTTGGCGCGACTCAGCCGGCGAAACCCGCGAGGCCGAGGGCCTCGTCCAGGACCTCTCGAGGTCGGGCATTTATTTTATGACGCCCGCCCAGGTGGCGCCCGACCGACCCGTAGAACTGCAAGTAGTGCTGCCAGACGATATCACTCACCGCGGCGATATGGTTTTTCGCTTCGTCGCTGTACCGGTGCGCGTGGAGCAGCTCGACGGGGCCGCCGACTACGCCGGGGCAGTTCAGGGTGTGGCTGCGCGCTTGGTTGTCCCCGAAGAGGAACCGTCCGAAGAAGAGAATCTCCCGCCCGAGGAAGACTCCCAGTAAAAGGTCCTCCGACTCATGTCTGCGCCGCGCGGGCGGCTTCTCAAGCCCGTGCCCTTGTAACGCAACTTCCGCCTTCTGAAGTTGCGGCACTTCGAGATCCTTGTGAGAGACTTCGAAAAGCCGCAAGATTAAAGGACGAGTCTTGTGTTGCCGAGTGCGGAAGCGCTGCTCCAGACCGCTCCGTGGTCACCCAGATTCCCTACCGCCGGAAGAAGCCCACGAGCTTGTCGTAGGTGGCGAGCAGGTCTTCCGGCTGGACGCGCGTCTCCCCAACGACCGTCATGAAGTTGGTGTCGCCGCCCCAGCGGGGGAGGAAATGGAGGTGAAGATGGTCGGCCACCCCGGCGCCGGCGCACTTGCCGAGGTTTATCCCCAGGTTGTAACCCTCGGGGTGGTAGGCGGCCTTCAGCGCTGCCTGAAGCTGCTGGGCCAGTTCCATCATTTCTCTCAGGGTTTCTGCTTTGAGCTCCACTAGGTCCGCCACATGGGCGTAGGGAGCGATCATCGTGTGGCCGGTGGTGTAAGGAAAGAGATTGAGGATAACGAAATTGGATCGAGCGCGACAGAGAATCAGTTCTTCCCGGTCGTGCGAGGCGTCTCCGGCGGCCTTCTCGCAGAAGATGCAGCGGTCAGCTTTGCCCGCCTCAGTGACGTAGCGAAATCGCCAAGGACTCCACAAGATATCCATAGGCCTGCTGCCGCGCCGCGCGGTAGGCACCGACCTGCGCCGGCGGAGTGCGTCTGCCACCCGGGTCTTGGCCGCTACAGAAGGCGGTCTTCAGCTGGACACCGCCGGGGTCTCCGGGGGCGGAAGCGTTTCGGGAGCCGCCGGGGCGGCCTCCGGCGCCGCGGCGGCGTTGACGAGTTCCTTCAGTTCCTTGCTGGGCTTGAAGAACGGAATCTTCTTGGCCGGCACATCCACGCGCGCCCCGGTCTTGGGGTTGCGGCCAATCCGCGACTTGCGCTGGCGGGTGCGAAAACTCCCAAAGCCGCGAATCTCGATCTTGTCACCCGTGCGCAGCGATTTCACGATGCTGTCAAAAATCGTTTCGACGATGACCTCGGCGTCCTTGCGGCTCATCTCCACCGCACGTGAAACCTCTTCGATCAATTCAGCCTTCGTCATGGTTCACTCCCGATGCCAGATTCTCTTTCCCTGCGTACAGGGCCACTAGCTTGAGATGTCCTTTTGCTGTAAAGAGTTCCGAATCCTCCGCGGGGCGCCACCTCCCCCCTTAGGCTTTCCTCCGCGCCCCGCGCTACCATTCAGTCTCCGGCGCCGGAGGTGGGGAAGACGGCTCGCTCACCGTGGCTGCCGTGTCCGTTCCCTCCGCGCCCGACGGCGTGGACTCCTGGTCCACGCCTTTCATGCTCAGGCCGATTCTCTTCTCGGCAGGGTTCAATCGCAGCACGCGGAAATTCAACTCGTGTCCCACCTCGAGCCGTTTCGGGCCGCTGCCGCTGTGGTCCTCGTCCACCTCCGATAGGTGGCAGAGGCCTTCCACGCCTTCTTCGATCTCGACAAACGCCCCGAACGACGCCATGCGCGAAACGCGTCCCCGCACTACGTCGTCCACCTGGGTGCGGGCGCAGAACTCCTCCCAGTTGTCCGGCTGAAGCTGTTTCAACCCCAGGGACAGGCGGCGCTTGGCGGAGTCCAGATTCAGGATGACCACCTCAACCCTCTGGCCTTTCTTCAGCACTTCCGAGGGATGTTTGACATCCTTGCCCCAGGAAAGGTTGGAGACGTGGATCAAGCCGTCCACGCCCTCTTCAATCTCGACAAAGGCCCCGAAATCGGTGAGGTTCCGCACCCGGCCTTCGACTACCGTGCCCACCGAATAGCGCTCGTCCACGCCTGCCCAGGGATCGGGCAGCGTGTGCTTCAGGCTGAGCGAAATGCGCCGTTGGGCGGCATTGACCTCCAGCACCGCCGCTTCCACCCAGTCGCCCGCCTTGACGAGCTTGGACGGATGCTTCAGCCGTCTGCTCCAGGTCATCTCCGAAATGTGAATCAACCCTTCAACCCCCGGCTCCAATTCGACGAAGACCCCGTAATCCACGATGCCCACCACGCGGCCCTTGACGCAGGCGCCCACCTGATAATTCGCGGGCACGTGCTCCCAGGGGTCGGGGCTGAGCTGCTTCAAGCCCAGCGAGATACGTTCCTTTTCCGGGTCGTACTTCAGCACTTTGACCTTGAGTTCCTGGCCGGGCTGCACCACCTCCGACGGGTGCCCGACCCGCCCCCACGACAGGTCCGTAATGTGGAGCAGGCCGTCCATGCCGCCTAAGTCCACAAACACGCCGTAGTCGGTCAGGTTCTTGACCCGGCCCTCCAGCACGGCCCCTTCCCGGAGCTGCTCGAGCAACCGGGCCTTGCGCTGCTCGTGTTCCGCTTCCAGCGCCAGGCGGCGGCTGACCACGGCGTTGCTGCGCTTGCGGTTGAGCTTGATGACCTTGCAGGGAATCTCCTGGCCCACCAGCGAGTCCAGGTGGAAATGCGGACGCAGGTCCGTGTGCGAGCCGGGAAGGAAAGCGCGGATGCCAATGTCCACCGCCAAGCCGCCCTTGATGCGCTCCAGCACCCGGCCTTGCATCGTCGTCTGCTGTTGGAACGCTTGCTCAATGTCCTCCCACACCTTGCGGTGGAAGGCTTTCTGATAGGAAATCGAGACGGTGCCCTCTTCCTCGTCGTACTGCTCGATGAAAACATCCACGGTGTCGCCGGGCGCCACGGTCAATTGCCCGTCCGCCGTCAAGAACTCGCTGCGCGGGATGGCACCCTCGCACTTCAGACCTACGTCCACGATAACTTCGGTGTCCGTCAGCTTGACGACCCTGGCTTGGACGGTCGCGCCCTGGACGATCGTGGCGACCGTCTCTATGCTGTCCATGAGCTGCCCGATTTCGCCGGATTCCGATTGGTTGGATTGGGTTTCTGGTGCTTCGACTTGCGGTTCCTCCGCTGTCCCCGCTTCCGGCGAGGAACTGCGGTTCTCGTCCCAAGACATTCCCCAGCCTCCTCCCCAAGAGCCCGACGCAGCCTTACCAGGGAAGGCCCATTCTACCGTTTGCCCAAAACGGAAGTCAATGTAGTAGGGTCAGCCCTTGTGGCTGCGCTTTCGAGTCTGCCTGAAAGCGGCAGGGCACGGAGTTGTCTGAGCCGCGACTGTAACGACGGTGTCCGCACCGCCGTCTGGAGGGGCGATCTATGATCGCCGAAACCATCGTCGGTCACAGACCGACACTACAGCTTTGTCTCCAGCGGCGGGCTTACCCCGCCACGTAGGCGAGGGGCCTCGCGCCCCTCCCTTACCCGGTAACGCAAGATTCGCTTTTCAATCTTGCGGCTTTTCAAAGTCCCTCCAAAAGCATCCTGAAAAGCCGCAACTTCAAAGGGCGGAAGTTGCGTTGCCAGGGCCGGGGCTTCGAAGGCCGCGCGTGGAGCCTGGCGCTAAACCAGTTGGTTTAGGGTTGCCCGGTCCTCGGCTCGGGATCAATCCGCTGATGCCAAGGTGCCCAGCGTGCGCGCGACACGAAAGAAGGAGAAAAAGGAGAACAGGGAGAACGCCGGCTTCAGTCGACGTTGAAGCGGTAGCCGGCCTGCTTGATGGCCTTGCGGTAGTCGTCGGAGTTCATCTCCACCAGCTTGCACATCTCATAAAGCCGCGAACGCAGCGTCGTTCCAAGTTGGTTAAGAGTCCGCTCGATGTCGGGGAGTGGTTCGCCGGAGGGCGCGCGCACCTCGCGCCGGCTCGCGGTCTCGCCCAAGGGCAGCGTGGTGGTAATCAGCGTGACCTTCTTCTGGTTGTAACGCGAGTTGATGACATAGGCCAAAGTCTCCTTCACCCAGTCGCTGGGGTTTGAGGCGGCCAGCTCGTCGAGCAACAGAACCTCGACGTCCAGCACGGGCTGGAGAATCCGCAGTTCGGAGGTCTGCGACACGGGGTTATAGCTGCCCTGGATTTCCTTCAAGAGGTCGCGGAAGTCGTAGAACAGGCACTCCACGCCTTTCCGCAGCATCAGTTCCCGCAGCACGGCAACGGCTAGGTGAGTCTTGCCCACTCCGGTAGGCCCCAGAAATAGCAGTCCGAAGTCCGTGGGGTATTCGTCCACGAACCGCTCGGCATTGAACCGGGCCGCGCGCAAGCTGGGGTTCACCTCGCCCGTCTTCGAATCCTTGCGCAGGTCGAAGTTCTCCAAAGCGCAGTGCTCGTAGCGCGGGGGAATCCGCGCCTCTTGGACGAGCTCCGTGGCGCGCTCCGCGGCGCGACAATCGCAGCGGACGACGCGGCGGACGCCGTCGGCTTCGACGGGCTTCCAGCCCGTTCCTTCGCAATGAGGGCAGTCTGTTTTAGCCATGCCGATACCCGCAGGGGATTCTAAATCAGATGGCGGCGACGGAGAACAGAAAATGATGAACTATGAAGACTGAATTAGGAAGGAAGAAAAGAGGCCCTCCGCCTCATTCATCCTTCCTGGTTTCTCTTCGTGCGGGTCAGCCGCGGCGGGGCGATGCGCACCAGGGCGTTCTCAATCCGCTCCTGGCTTTCGCCTGAGCGCTCGACGAGTTCCTGGCGCACGAACTCGACGAAGGCCTGCATCTCCTTCTGCATCTCTTCCATGCGCCGGCGCATGTTGAGGATGATTTCCACGCCCGCCAGGTTCACACCCAGGTCGCGCGTCAGGTTGAGGATGGTTTCCAGTTGCTCGAGGTCCTCCTGAGTGTAGAAGCGCGTGTTGCCGTCGCTGCGGGAAGGCACCAGCAGGCCCTCGCGCTCGTAGAGGCGGAGCGTCTGCGGGTGGATGTTGTACATCTCCGCCACCGCGCTGATCATGTAGCCGGCCTTACCGCGTGTTTTCCGTCCTCGAGGCATGATTAGAGCTCTCGGCTATCAGCCGTCAGCTTGCGCATTATCCTGACTTCTGTCTTCTGACTCCTCTCCTGTCACTTTGCCTTCAGCTCCCGCCGTGGGTCTTCGGGATTCAGCCGAGCCAGCTCGCGCAGAATCTCTTTACTTCTCTCGTCGGCCACCCGCGGGACCACCACTTGCACCTCAACAAACTGGTCGCCGCGCGCGTTCCCGCGCAAAGACGGCGCGCCTTTTTCGCGCAGCCGCAGCCTCTGCCCGCTCTGGGTACCGGGAGGAATCTTGATGGTGGCCGGCCCGTCGATGGTGGGGACTTCCACCTTGGCCCCCAGCGCGGCCTCCGGGACGGTGACGGGGACCTTGACGTAGATGTTGTCGCCCTTGCGCTCGAAGAGTGGGTGCGGCTCAACTTCGGTGACGATGAAGAGGTCCCCGGGAGGCCCGCCGCTCGTCCCGGCATTGCCTTTTCCCGGCACGCGGACACGCGAGCCGGTGTCCGCGCCCGGCGGAATCCGGACGTCGAACGTCTCCGGCCGGCGGAGGTGGCCGGCGCCACCGCACGCCGTGCAGCGCCGCCGCTGCCGGCCGCTGCCGCCACATTGCGGACAGGTCAGAGCGAAGCGCATGACCCCCGCTTGGCGCGTCGTCTTGCCGCTGCCGCCGCAGGCGGTACAAGTGACCCGCGCGCCGCCGGCCGCGCCCGTTCCCCCGCACGTGGCGCAAGCTTCGTTGTGTCCCACGGTGAGGCGGACCTGGGTGCCCCGCATGGCGTCCCAGAACCCCAGGTGCAGGTGGTGTTCGATGTCGCCGCCGCGTTCGGGGCCCTGACGTTCCGCTTCTTCTTCCCGGCGACGGGAGAAGAACTGAGAGAAGAGATCGCGGAAGGAAGTGCCGAAGCCGCCTCTCTCCGCTTCCGGCCCCAGGTCGGAGAAATCGAATCCAGAGAAGTCGAAGCCCGGAGCGCCAGCCTCTGCCGTGCTCGTGGGGCCGTAGCCGCCAGGGGGAATGTTGTCGGCGTAGAAGCCGTATTGGTCGTAAATCTTCCGCTTGCGCTCGTCGCTTAAGACCTCGTAGGCTTCCTGGATTTCCTTGAACTTCTCTTCCGCTGCCTTGTTGCCGGGGTTGAGGTCTGGATGGTGCTTGCGCGCCAGGCGCCGGTACACTTTGCGGATCTGCTCGGGCTTGGCTTGGCGATCTACGCCTAGCACCTTGTAGTAGTCTTTCTGCGTCCCGACGGGCATGGCACTCACTTTCAAGGATCTCTCGGCCCGCCACAGCGGGTCCGTTCAGCGGTTTCTCCCGCGCCTCGGGCCGCAGGGCAGCCCGGGATGGGGCGCTCAATGTGGCTGTTTACTCAAACCTCTCAAGCGGAGTCTTCAGTTCTTGCTGTGCTCCAGAATCGGGCCCAGGTGATCGGGGCAACGGGATTTCACCCACTCCTCCAGATGATGCCTGATCTCCACGGCGAGAGGGGATTTCAGAAGCCGCGAATCGACTTCGATCTCCATGAACTGCCGCCAATGGCATTGCGGGCATTCAACGCCGACCTGGGTTCGCTGTTCCATGTGTGCTCCTGTAAAGACGGCCCGGTGCGCTGTCTCCGGTGACAAACGTTCTCGCGGAACGTCTCTACGGCCTGAAGGCCACAGCTACTTTCGACCTTCAACTCCTCTCAGTTCTTCTTCTTGTCGTCATCCACCACTTCCGCGTCGATCACCTCGCCGTCGCCCTTCGATTTGCTCCGGGCGCCACCGGCCTCGGCCGCCGTCGGCTCCGGCTCAGGAGCCGGGGGTGAGGTCGCCGCCTGCTTGTACATGGCCTCCGCCAGCTTGTGCGAGGTGGTGGTGAGACGCTCGACCGCTGCATTGATCTTCGAGGGGTCGCCCTCCTGGATGGCCTTCTTGGCTTCCTCCACGGCGGCTTCGATGTTCCGGGCATCCGACTCGGAGACCTTGTCGCGATGCTCCTTCAGCATCTTCTCGACCGCGTAAACCATGGAGTCAGCCCGGTTCTTCGCTTCGACCTCGTCGCGGTGCTGGCGGTCCTCCTCGGTGTGGGCTTCAGCCTCCTTGGTCATGCGCTCCACTTCGTCCTTGCTGAGGCCGCTCGAGGAGGTGATGGTGATCTTCTGCTCGTTGCCGGTGCCTTTGTCCTTGGCCGAGACGTTCAAAATGCCGTTGGCGTCGATATCGAACGTGACTTCGATCTGGGGAATGCCCCGCGGCGCCAGGGGGATGCCCACCAAGTGAAACTTACCTAGCGTCCGGTTGTCTCGGGCCATCGGACGCTCACCTTGCAGGACGTGAATTTCCACCGAGGTCTGATTGTCGGCGGCCGTAGAGAAAACCTCATTCTTCCGGGTGGGAATGGTAGTGTTTCGCTGGATCAGCGGAGTCATCACCCCGCCCAGCGTTTCGACGCCCAGGGTGAGCGGGGTGACGTCGAGCAAGAGGAGGTCCTTCACTTCACCCCCCAGCACGCCCGCCTGGACCGCCGCGCCCACGGCCACCACTTCGTCAGGATTCACGCCCTTGTGCGGCTCCTTGCCGTTGAACAGGTCGCGCACAATCTGCTGGACGCGCGGGATGCGCGTCGAGCCGCCCACTAGCACCACCTCATTGATCTTTTCGGGTCCGATGCCGGCGTCGGTCAGGGCCTGCTTCACCGGCCCCACCGAGCGCTGGAAGATGTCCTCACACATCTGCTCGAAGCGCCCCCGCGTCAGCTTCTTCAACAGGTGTTTGGGACCGGTGGCATCCGCGGTGATGAAGGGCAGGTTGATTTCCGTCTCGAGCACGGTCGAGAGCTCACACTTGGCCTTTTCCGCCGCCTCCTTGAGCCGTTGCAGCGCCATGCGGTCCTTCGCGAGGTCGATGCCTTCCTCCTTCTTGAACTCATCCACAATCCAATCCATGATGCGCTTGTCGATGTCGTCGCCGCCCAGGTGCGTATCGCCATTGGTGGATTTCACTTCCACCACGCCTTCGCCCACCTCGAGAATCGAGATGTCGAACGTGCCGCCGCCGAAGTCGTAGACGGCAATCGTTTCGTCCTTCTTCTTGTCCAACCCGTAGGCCAAGGCTGCCGCCGTGGGCTCGTTGACAATGCGCAGCACGTCCAGCCCGGCGATCTTTCCCGCGTCCTTCGTTGCCTGGCGCTGGCTGTCGTTGAAATAGGCCGGGGTGGTGATGACCGCCTGGGTGATCTTCTCGCCCAGGTATTGCTCGGCTGCATCCTTCATCTTTTGCAGGATCAAGGCGGAGATTTCAGGGGGTGTGTACTCCTTGCCCTGCGCCACCACGCGGGCGTCGCCGTGCGATCCCGCGAGCACCTTGAAAGGTACGGTCTTGATTTCGCTCTGGACCTCCTCGAAGCGCCGGCCCATGAAGCGCTTGATGGAGTAAACAGTGTTGTCCGGATTGGTAATCGCCTGCCGCTTGGCCACCTGGCCCACTAACCGCTCCCCGGTTTTGGTGAAGGCGACCACCGACGGCGTTGTCCGCCCGCCCTCGGGATTGGTGATGACGGTGGGTTCACCGCCCTCCATTACCGCCACGACCGAGTTGGTTGTGCCCAAGTCAATTCCGATGATCTTGCCCATTCTTGCTCCCTCCTGGCCAGGTCCGCATGAGTAAGCCTGGCGAGAAATCTCCATCCTTTAGATGCGGCTCGTTAGCCGTGCGTTATAATAAATCTTGAGTGGAGGCTTGTCAAGACATATTCTAACCTATTGAATCTACATCGCCTACAGGAAGGCTTGTTTGTTCCGCTCCCTCACGTCCACTCCTCCTTCCAGCTTTGCTGGCTGCCAGGTTGCGCCCTGGCGCTGCATTTGGCCGCACCGCGCTGCGTGGTTTTGGATTATGCTGTCCAGCTTGGAGGACAACGATGCCTGCGAAGCGCCTCTCACCTTTGTACACTACCGCGTACGCCCGCAGGGGAATTGCCGCGAAACTCCCGGCCATTGAAACGTGGCCCAATCAGCATGCGGGCTACGAGATCACCATCACCATCCCCGAGTACACGTCCATTTGTCCGCGGACCGGCCTGCCCGACTTCGGGACCGTCACAATCCACTACCTGCCTGCCAAGCGCTGCCTCGAACTGAAATCCCTCAAGTACTACATCCTGGCCTACCGCAACCTGGGCATTTTTTACGAAAACGCCGTCAATCGGATTCTGGACGATGCCGTCCGCGCCTGTCGCCCGAAGTGGATGGTGGTCCGCGGCGAATTCACCACCCGCGGGGGAATGCGCACTACGGTCGAGGCGTGCTATCCGCGCAAAAACTAAGGGAGCACCCTCAGCTCCCGCTCGAGACACGAAGATTCGGGGCCGGAGCAAGCGCGTGAAATTACGCGCACCTGCAACTCCCTCCCTCAACTTTCAGGGGTGCGGCTGTGACTTACGCAATATGCAAATCATTTGCAATAAGCTGCCTTTCGTACTAGACTCGAGTCGGGTACTGGGCGCGGCTTTGGAAGGGATATTGCTCACGAAAGGCAGTGATGAGCAAAGCTAGTAACTCTGATTCACTCCTCAGTCTTTACCAAGCCGACGGGCATTCTGCCTTAAGAATTCGCTCGATCTCAGGCGGTTGGGGGGCCCGACGGAATCTCAACCAGATGGGACTGCATGTTGGTGACGTGATTTCTGTCGTCCACCGGGCACCTTTTGGGGGTCCGCTGGTTATCGAGAGCCGCGGCAGCAGAGTTGCAGTTGGCAGGCAACTGGCAGAGAAGATCCAAGTCGAAGTCATCCCGTGAAAATAGCTCTTGTCGGTCAGCCCAACTCAGGGAAGAGCACCCTGTTCAATGCGGTGGCGGGCTATCGCTCGCTCACCGCGAATTTCCCCGGCACCACGGTTGAATACGCGGGGGGGCGAGCCCGCGTGAATGGCGAAGTCCTCGACCTCGTGGATTTGCCGGGGCTCTATTCATTGAATCCTGCCAATCCGGCAGAGACTTGCAGCCGGGAATTCCTTCTCGCGGGCGATTGGGACGTAGTGGTCAATGTGGTTGACGCCTCGCAACTCGCCCGCAGCCTGGAACTCACCCTTGAGCTACTGGAACTGGAAGCGCCGCTGGTGGTGTGCCTCAACATGATGGATGAGGCGGCGCGCAAGGGCATCGTTATTGACGTCCCGGCGCTTGCGGACGCGCTCGGGGCGCCCGTGGTGGAGACGATCGCCACGCGGGGGCAGGGCATACTCGAAACTTTCCGCGTGGCCATCCGGCTCCAGCGGAAGCGACCTTCGAGCTCGCCTCGTGCCTTTCCTTATGCCCCCGAGGTCGAAGCGACGGTTCGGGGGCTAGCGGCGGCGCTGGGCGCCGCCGCCCACGGCTTGCCGCCAGGGGCGCGGCAAATCAGCCAGCTTGATAACGTCGGGCATTCGGGCGAGACCACCACCACTGCTCCCTGTGCGGTCGTGGAGCCTGTCACCGCGGACGCCGCGAGATTCCCCGCCCTGCGGTTTCGGGCGCTTCAGCTCCTGCAAAGCGACCCGCAGCGCGTGGCTCAACTCGATCCGGCTACTGCCGAAGCGGCGGAGAGTGCCCAGAGGCAGGTGGCGAAGCATCTGGGGCAGCCAGCCGACGTGGTCATCTCCGCGGCGCGGCATTCGGCCTGCCTGAACCTGTTTGAACACGTGGCCCAGGTGGCAAGGCCGCGCGCGGACTGGCGCGAGCAAGTGGATCGTGTCCTGATGCATCCAATTTGGGGATATGTCTTCCTGGCTCTCATTTTCCTGGGATTCTTCCGGCTGGTGTTCGACGTCGGGAAGCTGGCAGAGGCACACATCCTGGCAGCGTTCGACGGGCTCGTTGCGCCTCTGGGCCATCTCCTTGCACCGTCGAGCCTAGGCTTTGCGGTGGCGAAGGGAGCCTTGCTGGGCACCGCGGGCGCTTTTGCCATCGTGCTGCCCTACCTGCTGCCGTTTTTGATCGGCCTGTCTGTTCTGGAGGACGCCGGGTATCTAGCGCGCGTCGGCTATCTGATGGACGCGGTGATGCACCGCCTGGGACTGCACGGCACCGCCACCATCCCCATACTCCTGGGGTACGGCTGCAGTGTGCCGGCGGTGATGGCGACGCGCCTCCTCACCTCCCGGCGGGACCGGTTTGTGGCGGCGTTCCTGGCCGTTCTGGTCCCCTGCGCGGCGCGCATGACCGTGATCATGGCGCTGGTGGGTTTCTACCTGGGCGCCTATTGGGCTTTGGGCATCTACGTCCTGAACCTGGCCGTCGTCACCTTGGCCGGAAACATCCTGGCAAAGATCTGGCCGGAGGTTGCTCCCGGCATGCTGATGGAGGTCCCGCCCTATCACCATCCTACCTTGCGCGTAGTTCTGCTCAAGACGTGGTGGAGGTTGCGCGAGTTTGTAGTGGTGGCGCTTCCTCTGCTCATCGTCGGGAGTGCAGTCCTGGGGTTGATCGAATTCTTCGGCTGGCAGCCGGTGATCAATGCCGCGCTTTCGCCGCTCACCGCGTTGCTGGGATTGCCCACGGCGGTAGGCCTCACGCTGATCTTCGGGGTGCTGCGCAAAGAACTCTCGCTGTTGATGCTCATGCAGGCCCTGGGTACGACCGACGTTCATGCCGTCATGACCTCAGCCCAGATCATCATCTTCACGCTTTTCGTGACCTTCTATCTTCCCTGCTTGGCGACCCTGGCGTCGATGGGGCGGGAATTGGGGCGCAAGCTCACGGCGGCCGCCGCGACGGCGCTGCTGCTCTTGGCCATCGTCATCGGGCTCATCGCCCGCGGCGTGCTGAGCTTCATCTTGTAGCGCGGACCTCAAGGCCCGCGCCACAAGATTTCGTCTTGAGGAAACTCTGCATGCCTGAATCAGTTCCTGCGGCGGACTTGGCGCGTCGCCCCTACAAGTGTGGATGCGGCTGTCCTATAATCCAGGCGCAGGGCACTCCCCATGTCAGCTACGACCCTCAATGTGCCCCACGCGTTCGAGCCGGCTTACCTTCGTCTCTACCAGAGTGGCGAACTCACCCGGCGCGTGGAGCGTGCGCTCCGGTTGCTTGAGTCGTGCACCGCCTGCCCGCGCCACTGTTGCGTCAATCGCTGGGCGGACAAGTTCGGGGTGTGCAAGACGGGCCGTTACGCCGTGGTCTCAAGCTACGGCGCCCATCTCGGCGAGGAAGACTGCCTGCGCGGGGAGAGAGGTTCCGGCACGATATTCATCTGCGGCTGCAACCTGCGCTGCGTCTTCTGCCAGAACTTCGACATTAGCTGGCAGCTTCGAGGCGCGCCCACGCCGCCGGAGAAGCTCGCCCGCATGATGCTCGAGCTGCAGCGGGACGGCTGCCACAACATCAACTTCGTCACTCCGGAGCACGTGGTTCCGCAGCTCATCGAAGCGCTGCCGCTGGCCATCGAACGCGGGTTACGTTTGCCCATCGTGTACAACACCAGCGCCTACGATTCGATGGAAAGCCTGGAGCTGCTGGACGGCGTCGTGGACATCTACATGCCCGACTTCAAGTACTGGGACCGCGAATGCGCCCGGAAGTACTCCCGGGCTCCTGACTATCCGGAGGTGGCACGGCGCACCATCAAGGAAATGCACCGGCAGGTGGGCGACCTCGTGCTGGACGAGCACGGCGTGGCGCAGCGCGGATTGCTCATCCGGCACCTGGTGATGCCCGGCGACGTTGCCGGCACGCGCGAAGTGATGCGCTGGATCGCGCGCGAGCTTTCGCCGCTGACTTACGTCAACGTCATGGCGCAATACTATCCGGCGGGCAAGGTCTCCCGGAGCGAGTACCCGGAGATTAACCGCCGCGTGTCGCCCTCCGAGTACGAGCAGGCGCT
>Ga0315281_10001211_pt1 | contig 37751 bp, 30 predicted proteins | sample YL17G07_0_MG_FD_204540 | JGI IMG/M metagenome (GOLD analysis project Ga0315281, IMG submission 204540) | Sediment microbial communities from Yellowstone Lake, YNP, Wyoming, USA - YL17G07_0 | ecosystem: Environmental > Aquatic > Freshwater > Lake > Sediment | place: USA: Wyoming | collected...
CCGCCTCCGGTCCGAAGACCGGAGGATACGCTGCTGCTCAACGGGCGGCCCGTGTTCTCGGTGTTTCAATCCGCCTCCGGTCCGAAGACCGGAGGATACTCCATTCTACAATCTCCTTGCTGGTACGGCTCAGGTGAGCCGGTTTCCGCGAACTCCTGGGGCGGTATCCGAGGTTCGGCAGGCTTGAGCAGCCAGTGCCGCCAATGGTCCTTGCCAGTTCATCGCCCACGATGTGCGCGGATGGACGGGGGGTTCGTCGCAGCTCCACGTCCGCGCTACACCTGCAAAGAGGTCTCGAAGTCGACGGCTCCGCTGATCCCGTAGTGCTCGATGCGCTTCCGGGCGGCCTCGTCCAGAAGGTAGATGCGCACGCTGTCCTTGCTCTTGTCGATGAGCTTGAGCAAGTGGGCCCGCAGTCTGACCAGTTGGGTGTCGTTGACGACGCACTCGAAGACGGAGAGCTGGACGCGCTGGCCGAAGTTCTTGCAGGCCTCAGCAACCTTCCGCAGGCGCCGCCGGCCTTCCTTCGTCTCCGTGTTAACGTCGTAGGTCACGACTACAAGCATCCGAGCCGCCTCTTCATCTAAGCAGGCACGGCACGTAGGCGGGGATATCCCCGCGGATGTGCCGGGCCAGGATCCGGGCCTGGAGGAAGGGGAGCATTCCGACCCGCGTGTTCTGCTTGAGCAGGGCGTGGGTGACTTCCTCCTGCTTGCGTTCCTGATAGGCGGAGATCAGGTCCTTGCGGAAGCCGTCCTTCATCTCAACCGCTCCGCCCTCCCGTTTGACGAAGTCCCGAGGTTGCGCCTGCTTGCGGTTGATGACGGCGGCCACGAGCCGGTCCGCGATGAGCGGCCGGAACTCTTCCATGAGGTCAAGGGCAAGCGAGGGACGGCCCGGCCGGTCGGTGTGGAGGAAACCGACGGACGGATCGAGGCCAGTGCTGGCGAGGGCGGCCACGCAGTCGTGGAGGAGCAGGGCGTATGTGAAGGAAAGGAGGGCGTTGACCGAGTCGAGTGGGGGCCGCCGGTTTCGGCCCGACATGGGGAAGGCCTGCCGTTGAGCCGGTTTCAGGAGAATGGGGAATACCCCGAAGTATGCGGCGGCGGCTTCCCCTTCAATACCACGGATCTCGTCCGGCGTCTTTGCGCGCTCGAGTGCTTCAAGACTGCCGAGCATGGACGCTCCGGCCTTCTCGAGTGTTCGACTATCCTCGTCTGTGTCCGCTTCGCGGGCTGCCCGGAGCAGGAGCGACCGGCCGTTGTTGAGTTTTCCCGCCACGAACTGCCGACCGACGTCCAGTACCTTCTCCATCCGGTCAGCCCAACGGTGTTGTTCCCGCCGGAGCAGGACGTTGCCGGATCCGGGCGCGTCGACACGGGCAAGGAGCCGACCCGTTGGCGAGAGGAATGAGACCGCGACACCCTCGCTCGCGCACAGCTCCATCGCTGAAGGGCTCATCATGACGTGGCCCATCAGTACGACCGACTGAAGGTGATGGATCGGCACCGCGAGTTTGAGCTCCTTCTCCACCTCGACCTTGAGCGTCAGGTGATCGCGGTGCAGGTATGCGCCTTCGGTCGTGACGTAGAGCGTGTTCTGCACGATGTCCACGGTCAGTCCCGGGGATGGAACAAGGTGGCAGACGCCCGCCGGACCTGGTCCGGTTGCTCCGTGATCTCCGGGAGGCAGGGGCCGCGCAGAGAACACCCGTCGCAGTGAGGCTGACGGATCGCGGGAGGCGTGGTGCCGGCGGCCAACAGACGGCGGACCTCTTCAATGGCTCGTCCGACCGCCGACCGGAGGTCGGGAGTGAACTCGACCTCCCGGCGTCTCCGCGAGGCAACATGGAAGATGGCTCCCTGCGGCACGGCCACGCCGAACATCTCCTCCAGGCAGAGGCCCTGCGCGCAGGCATGGAGGTCGTCGTTCTTCCATTGCCTCCGCGCTCCCCGCTTGTACTCGACGGGATACGGGATCTCGGAACCCTCGGTGGCGGTCCGGAACTCGACTACATCCGCTCTGCCGGAGAGCCCCAACCTGTCCGAGAACAGCGGGAGACCGCGCACGATCCGCACGCCCGGCCGTTCTTCGGACCCGGCGTCGTCCACCGCCTCGTGTGCCACGCGGCCCCCGAGCGTCAAGGCGTTCTCCTCGAAGACTCCCTCGACGTGGATGAGCGCGCACCGCCGCGGGCAGAAGGTGAAATGGTTGAGGGCTGAGATCGGTATCTGGATTGGCAGCCCATGGGGGTTCACGGTAGAGTAGGGGTAGCCATGGGCCCGCTGAGGATAAAAGCCATAGTCCCGAAGGACCACCGGGTAGAGATCGCGGTACCCCCCGACGTTCCGGAGGGCCCCGTCGAGATCGAGATGACCTTCACGCCGGAACCCGGCGATGCCGGGAACGGCAAACCCGACTGGGACGAGGTGTTGGATCGTCTGCGCGAACTGCGCGAATCGCTCGCCGGACGGGATATCCGCCTGTCCGACGAAGTCATCAAGCTGAGGCAAGAAGAGGGCTGATGGCCCTCTTCCTCGATACGAGCGCCGTGGTCAAGCTCTTTGTGGTCGAGACGGGATCCCCCGCGGTTGAACAGGCGATCCGGTCCGACCGGGACGTCTTCGTCGGGAGTCTGACCGTCCTCGAGTTCCTCTCGGCGATCCGCAGGAAGGTGCGGGAAGGCGTGCTCACCGATCGAGAGGCGGCGACCGAGATCGCCGGCTTCGACGGCAAGTTCCTTGCCGCGGCGAAGGTTGTCCCGTTCGGCGACGAGGCTTCCCTCCGTGCCAGAGCCCTTCTGGAGAGGCACGCCTCCGCTGGCCTCCGGGTTCTCGACGCCGTGCAGCTCGCGTGTTGTCTCGCCGTTCCCGGTGCCGCGATGATGCTCGCCGACCGGCCGCTGGCCCGGATCGCTGAGGCCGAGGGAGTCACCACTCGAGTCGTGGGGTAGCCCGGCCTACACCAGGTCGAGCACCTCGACGCCGGGGAACGCCGCGAGCGGGCCCTTGGGCGGGCAGGCCACCGTGTCGTAGTCCTCGAACCGCCGGGGCGTCTGCACGTCCGCACGTCGCTTCACCTCCACGAGTTCGAACAGTTTGTGCGCGGGGGCGCAACCGAGCTTGGCCTGGGCTTCGCGCTTCTTCTGATCGGAGTCCGTCCCCACATGCTTGAAGGCGATGAGGCGGCGGGCGGCCATGGTGCCGCGGGCGGCCGACCGGTCTTGGTCGAACATCATCTTGAGCGCATCCCACAGCAGGGCAAGATCGTCCTCTGAGAATCCCGTCTGCGCCGCCAGATTTGCGCTGATGAACCCGTGGCAACGGTAGAGGCCGTAGGGGATGAGGTTCTTGCGCCCCATCTCTGTCTCCTTTTTGTCGACATCCTCCTCTCGGGTGATGGCCACCCGGGTGATGCTGAGATCGAGCGGGGAAACCGGGTCAATGCTCCGCGAGAAGGTGAGTTGAACCGGTCCCCGAACCTGACCGGCGTTGGTTCCCGTGGACATCACTGCCCCGAAGGACCGGACATCGTAGTAATGAGCGCACATCCACTTCTGCGCGCTGATCCGTTCTTCGCGATTGCGTTCCTTGCCATCCTTAGGCTTCGGCTCCGCCTTGGCGATCTCGGCATTCAGGACGCCGTGGTGCTGAACGAAGATCGGCTGGCCCAGCGACTGGGCGAAGTTCCGGATCTTCCGCTTGAGGCAGACGTCCGAGACCAAGCCGTGCAGGGTCTGCGGGTCAACGCGCGGCTGGTTGGCGGCGTCGGGGTCCCCGTTTGGGTTGCCGTCGAGGCAGTCGAACAGGTACACGAAATCGCACCGATGTGAGATTGGGGCAGACATAGCTTTACCTTCCTTTCATTCGCGATGAGCGGTCAGCGGTCTTGATGTTCAGCCTTGGATTCCTGACTGCGGCGGCGATATTCGGCCTTCTGGTGGTAGAAGCCGAGGGCGAATCTTGCCTGCCCTTCGAGGGTGAGCACCTGTGGCCAGGTGGAAAGCCCGTCGCAGATTTGCTCGAAATCCTTGCGGACATTCATGGCCGTTCCGCCCGACTTGCCTTCGAGCTTCGAGAGATGCACCTGAGAACCGCGGAAGAGGCGACCAAAGACCACGCCTGGGGTAGAGCTGGCAGCGCCGTAGTTTCTCTCCACGACGCCCGCGCCCACGTCTCCGAGGGCGAGGTACTGCAGGCGATCCATGACGGCGAGTAAGCGACCGCAAAGGTAGGCCGGATCGCCTTGTTCGGGATCGAGTTGTGGTTTCATGGAAGTGTTCACCTCCCTGTCGTGTTGGCTTCGGATAAGGCAGAGTTTCATGAGCGCAGTTCGGGCAACCATCTTGGATCGTTCTCGGGCTCGGTCCTCCTCAGGAAGCCCCGCAAGCTGGGCCAGAGCCTTGGTCGTCCTCCGTACAGTCATTTCCAGGATCACTCTCGGCGGGGTGGTGCCCTGCAAAGCGCACATCATCAGACCAAGAGGCGCACTTGGAGGAAGCTCTTCCACCTTCTCTCTCACTAGAGCGAAAAGCAGAGCCCAGAGCTTGAAGTGCTTGTCCGCCTTCTCGCCCTGAGGCGAGACGATACCCAAGTCAGTGAACCAGCGTTCCACGCTGGCAACCACATGGCCGACCGTGCTCTCCATCCAGGACCGGATCATCAGCCGGCCACCGACACCCGATACTCCGAGAGCGTAGAAGCCGTTCTCGCGATCATGCAGAGCGGCTACCACTTCGGGCCGGCCTTCGGTCGGCGCATCAACCAAAGCCCGCACTGACTGCTCGTCTGCTTCCATGAGAGACCAGATGTCAATGGGGATCGGCTTTTTCGTCCAGAATGCTACGGTGGTGTTCTCGCCCAGCCTCTTGCCCTTCGCGATCAAGTTGTTGAGCGCTGCGCGATACTTGGCCTCGACGGCCACGCTGACTGGAGCGTTGAGTCCTCCGTCCAGGCCGTAGGACTGGAACGCAGGTTTGTCGTTGGAGACCAGAGCGGCACCTGAAGGGTTGGCGCCCGGGACTCCGCGAATCTTCCCGTGGCTGAGCACTATACCTGTCGGGGAGGATCCATCCGAAAGATCGAGAGTAGCGGGTGAGTTCTGCGATGGGGGGGAATTGTCTGCCCGATGCTCCTTCCAGAACGCGCGGACGGAGTCCCATTCGTGGCAACGGATGCCGCCGAGCGCGAAAGCCACGTTGTCCGACGGTTTCCCTTTCTCCTGTTCCAGACGGCTACGCATTGCCGCGAGTTGCTTTCGCGCACTCAGGAGAGTGCGGCCGCGATTGCCCTGCACGTTCTCCTTGGCCGTCCAGTCGGCGTACTGTTTGACCAGCGACCAGAAGAAGGCGTGCTGGAGTGCAAGCTTCTCCCTTTGTTGCTTGTCTGCTTTCGGATCGGACCATGACAGCACCCTTGCTGCGGAGTCGGCAAGGAAATGCGAGATCTTCCCGCTCTGTAATTCGTTCTGAGGCGTCTCTGGGAGGCCGGGAGTGTCTTCGCCTCTGTGCTTTCCCTCTCTGATTCCGATGGGTGTTATGCCTGCAAGACACCCGTCTTCGGCCAGCTCGATAATCCAACGTAACTTCTTGCTGCCGAAATCCGGATCCTGACCCAAGCCTTCGCGGTCGGCATATTCGACCAGGCGCTGGAGGATCATGACGGCTTTCGGCGGGCGGCACGCGTGCTCGAGGCCAGCGGCGCGAGCAAAGCCTTGTGAACCCCGTCGCTTTCCCATGGCGGGATCCGGACGATGCCCTTCTCCAGCTTCGCCTCAAAGAGGGACAGACGCCGCGAGGCAACGAGATCACCTTCGGATTCCACGCGGCGCACGGGACCGTCGTAGTCAAAGATGTCGTAAAGCATGAGGCCGAGGTCGCGGGTGTCGTCCACGGGCTCGGCATCTCCGTCCGGCGGGGTGAAGTGAGCGACGAACTCCCGGCACCCGAACGCCGGCTGGTGGAAGCACTGACCTTTCTCGGCGCGCCGAAGAAACATCTCACGGTATTTCGCCACTGAGTCCTGCGCGGGATCGGCGGCCGGGGTCAGCCGGATTGCGGCCTCGAGGATGTACTCGACATCTCGGAGGGCCATCGTCTGGCGCTGGGTTCGTCCCGAGCCTTCCTCATCCATCGCATCGGCGAGGAGCGGTTCAAGGGGCTTCCGTCCAGCCATGGCGGCTTCCACGTTCTTGGTGGATATCTTCCCTTGCACCTCGTTCCGGCGGAGCGCAATGAACTGGATGGGCTTCAGGACAGAGATCAGGCGGGGATGCCACCTAAACTGCGGCTTGAAGAGTATGGCCTCGAAGATGCCACGCACAGCCGAGGGTGTCGGGACAAGATACGAGAGCCGCTCGACCTTGAGTTCAGGCCGGGTGAAGCACGCGTAGTCGCCCCAGACCTTCAACCGGCATGTGTATTCGTGTGGTTGGTTCACAGGATCATCTCCTCGGGTTTCACCGTGGTGCAACCCAGATGCGGGTCGTATTGGCCGGTCCAGATTCTCCATCCGGCCTTGGTGGGCCGGATGGCTCCTTCTCCTTCGAGTCGTTGTGATTCACGGCGGTACAGGCTGACGCTGAACCGCCGGAGCCTGCGGATGAGCCCCTGGGAAAGGGGACGTTCGCCGAATCGCCGCTCATGGTCTTCCAGCTCCTCTCGGAGTGTCTTTCCCTCATTCCCATGTGGAACGAGAACGGGGACGGTGTCCTCGGCAATCAGCCGAACGGCTTGAGCCAGCGCTGGGAAATCAAGCGAGCGTTCCAGTTCCTCCACGGAGCGCCCCTTGCCTGGATCGTCAAGGGATACGCGGTCGAACAGGAGCGCAAAGTACTTGGCGATACTCCCTGGGCTGAGTGGATCTCCCGGGTCAAGTGCCCGGGCGAGTTCGGTGACAAGGCTCGATACGCGGTAGAGGCCGGGAGGCGGCTTGCGCTCGGACACGAAGACGCGCACGCGGGCTTCGCTGGCGGAGAGGCGGCCCTCGCGGTTGCACCTTCCCGCGGCCTGGACGATGGAGGGCAGTGGTCCCAACGCTCTCCAGACAGCGGAAAAATCGAAGTCCACTCCGGCTTCCACGCACTGGGTGGCCGCAACACGGCAAGTTCCCCCATCCGAAAGTATCCCCTTGATCTGGTCCAACGCTTCGCTCCGATGGGCAGGACACATGTTCGTGGAGAGGTGGAACCGTCCCTCCGTGGGGAGCAACCGGAAGAGGTCCGCGGCGTCATCCCGGCGGTTCACGATGCATAGTGCCTGCCTTTCGGCGGCCATCATTCCTGCGATCTCCTGGAGGGGCGTGGCGTGGGTCAAGTCCTGAGGGAAGGCGATGGTTGTTCTTCGCATTCCGGCGGCCAACGTTTCGGGATCAGGCACGATCTCTGTGGGGGACCATCCGATAATCCCCAGTTTCGAGGCCGTAAGACCGACGGCATTGGGAGTAGCAGTTGAAAGCACTGCGGTACATCCCGCTCCATCGCACAGGGCTTTCACCATTCGAAACAGCGGCTTCAGGAGATTCTCCGGGAGCGTCTGAACCTCGTCGAAGACGAGAACACTCCGAGCCAAGCGGTGAAGCTTGCGGCACTGCGCAGGCCGGTCGGAGAACAGGCTTTCGAAGAACTGGACTTGGGTCGTGACGATGAGCGGGGCGTTCCAAGTCTCGGAGGCATAGCGTAAGCGACTCTCGCGTTCCGCGTCGTCACCTGGATCCCGGGCCGAATGATGCTCCAGCACGCATTCCTCTCCGAACAAGGGGACGAATATGCGCTGGTACTCCCCAGCCGTCTGCTCGATGATGCTGGTGTAGGGCAGGACAACGACGACCCGGCGAAGACCGTGCTTTTCGGCGTGCCGCAGGGCGAAGGCAAGTGCAGCCAAGGTCTTCCCGCCTCCGGTCGGTGCGGTCAGAGAGAAGATCCCCAGCGGTTTCGGAGCGGCCGCAAGACAATGGGAGAGGATTTCTTGCCGGGCCGCGCTGAGCGGACCTCGCCGGCTGGCGGCGAGCCGGTTCGTGGCATCCATGAGGACGGCCAGCCATTCTCCCGGCCGTATCTCATGTTCCTGGTCAGCGAAGGGGTCTGCCGTGCCGAAGTGGCGTGCGGAATCGAGGTAGTCTGCGTCCACGAGGGCGCTGAAGACGAGCCGAATGAGGAGACAGGCATCGGTTGGTTCATCGACATTGGGCCTTCCGCCTTGGGCTGGTGAGGGAAGCCCATCGGCCTGATATCGGGTGAGGAGTTCGGTGGCGCTCTCGGCGAGGCCGGAAGCCTCCGGCGATCCTGCGACAATCTGTCTGGCTATTCCCGCCAGCAATACCTTGTCTGGTAGCCCGGTGTGGTGCCCCATCGCCGCAAAAGCGGCGGGGAGGCGGTTGTCTCTTGCGAGGAGCGCAGCTCCAATCTGCCAGTGGTTGACGCCGTGGATTCTGGGGTCCCGGAGGCGGGCCTGGAATCGATCCGAGTACTTGCCGAGATCGTGAAGCATTCCCGCCCAGTAGGCGGAATCGGCAAGCCGCGCGTGAACGTGTTGGGCGAAGCCCTTCGCCAGGGAAGCGACCGATCTAAGGTGGTCCGGGAGTGGCTGCCATGCGTCACTGGCATCGGCTCCCGCAGGACCAGTGTGAGCGAAGTAGGCAGTGGACACCCTGTGACTCCTCGGACAGCAGACTACACCCCGGGGGGGTGTTTGTCACGCCTCAGTTGGCGGCTTTGACAAGAGGTGGGCAAAGAGAAATCGTAGGGAATTCCCTACGCCCTGCCCGGGGTGGGGGTCTGACGGCCTTGCCTCCACAAGTAGAGGTCGAACTTGCCCGGGTAGACCGTGACCTTGCCCCGGTCGACGTGCAGGATCCGGTCCGCGAGCGTGTTGATGAAATGGAGGTCATGGCTGATGAACGCGAGCGTTCCCGTGTAGCCCTCGAGCGCCGCCAGCAGCGCCTCCACACTGTCCATGTCCAGGTGCGTGGTCGGCTCGTCGAGGAGGAGCAGGTTCGGGGGGTCCAGGAGGATCTTGACCAGCGACAGCCGGCTCTTCTCGCCGCCGCTGAGCACCTTGACCTGCTTGTGCACCGAGTCGCCGGGGAAGAGGAACGAGCCCAGGACCGTCCGCACGAACTGCTGGGAGTGGTTCCGGCTGACATGGATCGCCTCCTCGAAGACCGTGGCCTCGGGGTCCATGGTCCCGGCCCGGTGCTGGGCGTGGTAGCCGACGGTGACGTTGCCGCCGGGGATGCGCTCGCCCGACTCGAAGTCGAGCACCCCGGCCAATATTTTCAAGAGGGTGGACTTACCGGCGCCGTTGGGCCCCACGAGCGCCATCCGCCAGCCGCGCAGGAGCGTGAGGTCGAGGTGGTGGTAGACGGTGTTGGCGCCGTAGGACTTGCTGACCTCGCGCAGGGACAGCACTTCCTTCCCGCACCGCGGGGGCTGGGGGAACTGTACCGATATCGTCTTGGGGTCCGGCGGGATCTCGATCCGGTCGACCCGCGCCAGCTTCTTCATCATGCTCTGCGCCCGGCGCGCGGTCGAGAGCCTCGCCCGGTTGCGGTCTATGAACTCCTGCATCCGCGCGACCTGGCCGTCCTGGACCCGCTTGGAGGATTCTAGCCGGCGCTTCTCCTCCGCCCGTTCGGTCACGAACTCCTCGTAGGTGCCGCGGTAGACTCCGAGTTCGCGGTCCTGGACGCTCACGATCGTGTCGCACACCGTGTTGATGAACGCCCGGTCGTGCGAGATGACGACGATCGTGCCCCGGAAATCGAGCAGGTACTCCTGGAACCAGAGCAGGGACCAGAGGTCGAGGTGGTTAGTGGGCTCGTCGAGCAGCAGCAGGTCTGGTTCCGCCAGGAGCAGGCGAGCCATTGCGACCCGCATCGCCCACCCGCCGCTCAACTGGTTCATGGGGCGAGTAAAATCAACAATCTTGAACCCGAGCCCCATGAGGATCTCCTTGGCTTTTGCCTTCTTCCTCTCGTCAGCTCCCTCTCCTGCGGCTTCAGCGAGCACGCTCCGGTCCGAGACCGGGGCGTTCTCCTGGGGCAGGTGGCCGATCCTCAAGCCCCGCTTGACCTGGACCGTCCCCTCGTCCGGCTCGGTCTCGCCGAGGATGAGCCGGAAGATCGTGGACTTGCCGGACCCGTTCGGCCCCACGAGCGCGAACCGGTCGCCGGCGTTGATCTGGAGCGAGGCGTCCTCGAACAGGAGCTGTTCCCCGTAGCTGAGCGCGATGTTGCGAAGGGATATCATGACGTGCGCAGTTCCCATCAATCGTGACACAATGCGGCAATGGTTGAAAGGCGGGCGCGGTCCACGATCACGCCGGTCGAGCTCGACCGCGGCGAGATGCTGGAGTTCACGCTCCGGAACGGCCGGACCGTGCGGCTCCGTCTCCTGGAGACGTTCGCGGCGCCGCTGATCACGAACCTGGACCGGCCGGCGACGCGCGACAGGCCCAGGATCGGCGGCAAGACGCTGTACCACTTCGGCGCCCGGGTCGAGATCGACGGGCACCCGATGACGCTCCAGCGGTACGTCGGGGTGCAGGAGGGATTCGCCGAGCCGTACGTCGTGAACGGCATGTGGCTGTGGCTGGACGCGGTCGAGGATGTCTTCGGGTTCCTGACCGAGAACCACGGATCCTGCCGGCCGGGGAAGGCGGCACGGTTCGCGGTTCAGGACGCCGGGCTCGGCATATGCCCGGAGGAGGTCGTGCCCTGGTTCCCGAACGAAAGGGGGACCCTCCGGGTGGAGGAGTGCTACGGCGGCGACGATCCGTGGATGGGCGCCTACGCCGGCGAGGACGCGCACGGCGGGCTAGACGTCGACATGCCCGAGGGGACTATCCTGATCGCGCCGGTATCGTTCGACTACCAGCATCTCGCCCGGTCGGTCGCGCGCGGCGAGGGTAACAACCGGTGGGAGGGCACGCGGCGATGGCCGGACGGCTCCACGTGGGTCCTCCAGGTCTCGCACGTCGCGTCCCTGGCGGTCCGGGAGGGCGTGCCGCTGAAGCGGGGGAAGGCGATCGGGATCGGCGCCGGGATGGCGGTCGGTTACATCGAGCACTCGCACTTCAACGTCAGGATCGAGGACGGGGGCGGGGCCTTCCACCTCGACCCCTGGCTGGTCTTCCGCGAGGCGTTCGCGAACCGGCGCAACCGGACGGGCGCGCTCGAAGCCGCGATGGCTCCGCCGGGGCCGGCGCGGACGGGGTCACGCGTCAGGTTCCGGGCCAAGGGGGCGCGCGGGGGAACCCGGTATGCCTGGGCTTTCGGCGACGGCGGCTCGTCGGCGGACCCCGCTCCCGTCCACGCGTTCACGCGACCCGGGATATGGCCGGTGACGCTGACCGTGGAGAGGGGTGGGGAGCGGGCCACCCGGACGTGCCACCTGACCGTGGACGGGCCCGGAATCCGGCGGCCCGCCCTGGTCCTGGATGCGCCCGGGGAGACGTCGTTCCGGCGGCGGCCCGGGTGGGTCGCCGACACGGCGGGCCGTATGCCTGCCGCGATGCCGCACACGGTCGAGTTCACGGCGATGTCGGACGGGGCGATCGAGCTTTTTCCCTACCTCCATGCGAAGGAGAGGAAGCCTGCCCCGATCCCGTGGGTGGCGCGGCCGCGCCGGGTCGCGGTCCGGAACGCGGGAGGAGGCCGGCTCGCGAAGGCGCGGGCAAGCGTCCGGTACGAGCGCGGCCGGGGTTGGCTGGAGGCGTCGGTGCGCGGCTCCTCGGTCGTCCTCGCCGTGAATCCGCGCGGGCTGTCCGGCGGAGCGTACACGGCCGTCGTCTCGGTCTCGGTCCCGGGCGTCCTCAACTCGCCGCAGGCGTTCCGGGCGCGGCTCAAGGTGAGCGCCCGGAGTCCTTCCTGGCACGCGGTCGTGGACGATTCCGATCCCGGGTGCTTTGCCACCCCGCATTTCTGGGTGGCCCCCCGGTTCCCGGCGTGGTGGTCGCGCCCCGGTCACGGCGGCCGCGCCCTCTACAACGGCATCCGCGCAACGCCCGGAGAGTTCGTCCGGTATACGCCGTTCCTCTGGGGCGGCCGGTACGACGTCCTCATGGGTCCCGATACGCCGGTCTTCCCGGGAAGCCGGTGCACTGTCCGGGTTCGCCACGAGCGGGGGACGAGTCTTGTTCGGGTCGAGCCCGCGCGGTCGCGCCGGATCGGCACATTCGTCTTCCGCCACGGCACCGAGGGCTGGGTCGAGATCCTGGCGGGGGGATCGAAGGGACAGGTGGCGGCGGACGCGGTGTTCTTCATCCGGGTCGGCGACTCGCCGGGCCGGACGTGGGACCACGGCATACCAACACGAGGAGGCCGGAAACGATGAAGACAGTGGTGGTGACGGGATGCGACTGGGGGCTCGGGGCCGAGATCGCGAAGCGCGGGCTCGCGGACGGCTGGCGCGTCTTCGCCGGGTGCCTGAACCCGGTGAAGTCGCCGGCGATGAAGGAACTGGCCAAGGCGTACGGGAACCGGCTGACGGTGCTGAGGATGGACATGTCGTCGGAGGCGTCGATCCGCCGGGCCGCCGCCGCGATCCGACGGAATGTACGGCGGCTCGACCTGCTCGTAAACAACGCCGGGATCTTCTGGAACGACGGCCCGGAGAAGGTGAACGCCCGGGATTTCCAGCGCATGTTCGCCGTGAACGCGATCGGGCCGGCGGTCCTGATCCGCGAGCTTCTGAGGCCCCTGCGCGCGGCGAAGGGGAGGATCATCAACGTCTCCTCCGAGGCCGGGTCGATCGGGGCCGTTGCCAATGCCCGGCCGATAATCGCGTACGGCGCGAGCAAGGCCGCTCTGAACATGATCATGCGGCGGCTCTCGTTCATGCTGGCCCGCGACGGCGTGTATACGATCTCGATCCATCCGGGATGGATGAGGACGCCGATGGGGCGCGCGGGCGGGGGAGACCCGACGCAGGAGCCCTCCGACACGGCAAGGGACGTCTTCAAGCTGGCGGCGAAACTGGACCGGAAGATGACGGGCAGGTTCTTCATCCACGACGGGACTCCCTACCCCTGGTAGATTCCCTTTTGGGCCGGGCCTTCCGGCCCGTCAGCCCTTGTTCCTGAGGCGGTAGCGGTACAGGTCGTACCCGGCCGAGCGCGCGCCCGCGATCGTTTCCGGGTACGGCGTGTCGCAGATGTCCAGGAACCCGATCTGGTAGTTTTCCCCGTCGAACCGGCCGGTCAGGCACTGGTCGTGGTACTGGAACCAGTGGGCGCCCACGATGGCGGGATTGCGGAGGGCGCCGCGCAGGTAGAAACCGTAGGCGGCGCCGCGCTGGGCCTGGGTGCCCGCGCTCCGGAGCCCCGTGTGCAGCATCCCGCGGTCGAGCGCCCCGAAGTGCCACTCGCCGACGATGACCGGCTTGTCGCACCCGTCGGGCAGGCGCAGGTCCGCGGCCGTGAACCGGTACCGGTTGAAGCTCACGACGTCGCACCACCGCGCGGCGGCGCGGACCACGTCGTGGGACCCCCCGAACGGGTACTCGTGCATGTGGATCCGGCTGCCCATGAAGAGCTTCTTCGGCGCGACCGCCTTCATCTCGTCCCGGCAGGTGCGGTAGTAGGTTTCCGCGAGCCGGGCGAGGTCGGGGACGTTCGGCCAGTTGAGCTCGTTGTCGATGAACCAGCCGATGCACCAGGGATCGTTCGCCGTCTCCCGCGCGGCCGCGCGGCAGCCTTCGCGCAGGGCCGCCCGGCAGGCGGCGGCGGCCATGTCCGGGAACCCGTTCCGGTCCCGGACGCGCCGGTAGGGGACGTTGATGCAGTACGGGGTGCGGTGCAGGGCGCATATTTCCTGGTCGGACCAGTTCGCGATCGTGTTCATGCCCCAGCTCCGGAGCCGCCGGTGCGCGCGCGCGCCGGCTTCCTGCCGCCACCGGGCCCCGTACTTGCGCCGCAGGTTCGCGCCGTAGAAGTCGAAGGCCTCGCCATGCCGGAACCCGGCGAGCGGGCCGCGCCGGGGGAGCGGTCCGAAGAACCGCTCGCGGCCCTTCATCCGGGTCGCCTCGCGAGTGTTCACGCACGTGATGCCGTGCGACCAGAAGAGCCGGCCCTCGGGATCGACCAGCCACCACCGGCCGCCGGTCTTCTCCGTCCGGAAGTGTCCGGTGGCCCGGAGCTTGGGTCCGCGCGCCCACCCGCCCCACCGGGTCCAGCGGGCCGGCCCCGGCCGGGACCGCAGGTCGGTATTCTCCCGCCTCTCCGCCTCGGCCAGGTCGCGGTCGCCGTGGACCTTGCCCGGCCATTCCCGGTGCCGGTACTGGCCGTGTCCGTCCACGAGCGGGAAGATGCCCCTGCCCATCGGGTCAGGTTCGGGAGCGGTGTTGTACCGCACCGCGCGAATCCCCGAGACCTCGACCGCCGCCGGGATCGCCTCGGTGACGGCGTAGAGCCGGAGGCTCGGCAGCCTCGCCTGGTCGGGGGCGTCCCAGATCCAGACGAAGTCACCGGGCATCCCGTTCATGCCCGGGAACCGCGCCTTCAGCTTCGGCGGGTACGCCTGCCGCTTGAGCAGGACCCAGAGCGTCTCGGTCGCCCCAGGGGCGATCACGGCGATCCCGTCGGTCCACGAGTGCAGGCCCGCCTCGCAGACGATCGCACCCTCGCTCTTCCCCAGGTTGCGGACCTCGAGCGCGATCGCCGTGAACGGCGACAGGTCCCAGCCCTTCCCGGGGGCCGGGATCACGATCCCGGGCTCCCGGACTCCGTGCGTGAACCGAAGCCGTACGCATCCCGGAAGACCTTCTCTCGATACCCGTGCGTGGCGAGTGACGATCTTGCGGGCCGCGAAGGGGAGATGGTACTCGTTCATGAGGCCCATTCTACAGGCGGTGGTGGGCCCCGATTCCGTGCACACCGCCTGCAGGGTCCGCCGGGGGCTTGCCAGCGGGCCCTATCTGATAGACTGACGCCACCATGCGTACCATTCACCTTGCCGCGATCCAACTCCTCCTTCCCCTGGTCGCCCTGGCCGCGCCGATGCAGGACCGGTTCGTCTGGCTTTTCGACATCGACTGGTCCAAGCCGGAGGGCGTGGCCCAGCTCCAGAAGGTGCTGGACGATTCCGCCGCACACGGGATCAACGGCGCGGTCGCGTCCGGGGGCGGCGACGACCTTGTCGCAGTGAAGGCCGAGTGCGACAAGCGCTCGATCGAGCTCATCCCGGCGCTATTCTCGTTCGGGTACGGCGGGCCGTTCCTGCATCACAACCGCAACCTCGCCGAGGGGATGCAGGTCGTGGACGCGCCGTTCGTGGCGGGCACCGACGGGAAGGCGACCCTCGTGCCCGATCCCGCGGTGACCATCGCGAACGGCGGGTTCGAGGACCACGAGGGAGACCGGTTCAAGGGGTTCGGGTTCCACGACGCCCCGGGCAAGATCTCGTTTGCGGACACCGCGGTCAGGCACGGCGGCGAGGCTTCGATGCGGCTCACGAACTTCGCATCGGACAAGTGGGGCCACGGCCGGGTGAGCGAGGCGGTCAAGGTCCTCCCGCGCCGGTGCTACCGGGTCGCGATCTGGGCGAAGTCCCAGGACCTCAAGGCCGAGACGTTCAAGATCATGACCCTCGTTCCGGGCGAAGCGGAACGGAGTCTCTCGCAGCGCAGTTTCAACCTGGCCGCCAGCGCGGACTGGACCAAGGTCGAATACATCTTCAACTCGGCCGAGTGCAGCGACGTGATCCTGTACGCGGGCGTCTGGGGCGGGCAGTCCGGGACGCTCTGGCTCGACGACTGGTCGATCACCGAGATCGGGCCCATGAACCCCTTGCGCCGGCCGGGCACTCCGGTCACGGTCAAGGGCGAGGACGGGAAACCCTACGAGGAGGGCAAGGACTTCGCCAGGCTCGAGGACCCGGAACTGCATCCGTGGAGCCTCCGGCCCGATCTGCCGCTGAGCCTGCTCCCGGGGAGCCGCATCACGGCCGGTACGAAGCTGCGCGTGAGCTGGTATCACCCCATGATCATCCACGACAGCCAGGTGACGGTCTGCATGGCCGAGCCCGAGATTTACACGATCGCGGATGCCGAGGCGAAGGCCCTGATCGAGCGGCTGCATCCGAAGCGCATCCTGATGAACATGGACGAGATCCGGATGGGCGGCACCTGCAAGGCGTGCGCGGGGAAGAACATGGGGGTCCTGCTCGGCCAGTCGGTCACCCGGATCATCAAGATCCTGCGCAAGTACGACCCCAAGATCCAGGTCTACTGCTGGTCCGACATGTTCGATCCCAACCACAACGCCCACGGGAACTACTACCACGTGCAGGGCGACTACACGGGGTCGTGGAAGCACATCCCGAAGGATCTCGTCATGGCGATCTGGGGGGATGAGGCCAACGAGAAGAGCTTCAAGTTCTTCTCGGGCCAGGGGTTCAAGATCCTGGGCGCCTGCTACTACGACGCCGACAACCTCGACAAGGTGAAGCCCTGGATCGGGATGGCGGCCAAGTACCGGGCCGTGCGCGGGCTCATGTACACGACGTGGGTCCCGAAGTACGACCTCCTGCCCGCCTTCGGGGACATGCTCAACGCCAAGTAGCCGGAGGTCCCGGGTCCACGGCGTGAAGCGACTCCTCTTCGTCGGAATCGCCGGCGGCAGCTGCTCGGGCAAGACGACGCTGGCCCTGCGTCTCCGGCGCACGCTGGCGCCGCTCCGGGTCCGCATCCTGCACATGGACCACTTCTACAAGCCAGCGGCGAGGCTTCCCAAGTATTGGTCGCCGACCCTGCGCGGTTGGAACCCGGGCTACAACCATCCCGGGTGCTTCAACTGGCGCAGGGCGCGCGCCGCCTGTCGCCGGATGGGGGGGACGGACATCCTCGTGCTGGAGGGGCTCATGGCCCTGCACGATCCGGTTCTGCGCGCACGCATGGATCTGCGGGTCTTCGTGACCTGTCCCGAGCCCGAGCGGCGGCGCCGCATCTTCCGCCGCGGGGTGCGTGGCTGGTCGCGGGACCGGCACCGCCGCTACTGGGAGGAGTGCGTCGAGCGGGGGTTCCGGCGGCATGTTCTTCCGACGCGACGGCACGCTGCCCTCGTCGTCTCGGGAGCGTCCGGCACGTTGCGCCGCAGCGCCCGCGTCGTCGGCGGGGCCATCCGGCGCGCGGTCGTCCGACCGCCCCGGGCCTGCGGTAGGGTAGAGGCGTGAATCCGCGAAGCCGCCCGTGGCTGATCTCGTCCGCGGCAACGATCGCCGTCCTGCTCCTCGTGGAGGCCGCGTTTCGGGTCGCGGGCGATGCGCTGTGGCGCCCCGAGGACCTGATCACCGAGCTGGACGCGTACCGGCTGACCAGGAACCGCGCCTGCCTGTCGCTCCGGGCATCTCCCTGGAACGTGCCGGTCACGACGAACCGGTTCGGGTTCCGGGGGCCGGAGATTCCGGTGGAGAAGGCCCCAGGCGTCTACCGCATAGCCGTCCTCGGGGACTCCTCGACCTTCGGGGCGGGCGTGGGGGATGACGAGACCTTCTGTGCGAAGGCCGAAGGCCTCCTGAACGGAGATTCCGGTCGTCTCCGGTACGAGGTGATCAACGCGGGCGTGATCGGGTACGGGACGATGCAGGGACTGCGGACCCTCGACCGGGCCGTGCTCCCACTCCGTCCCGACGCGCTGGTCGTCTCGTTCGCGGTCAACGACGCCACGCCGGGGGGCTCCCTGCGCGACTTCATGGGCAGAAGGCGCCCGCCCGCGGGGACCATGGCCGCGGCGGTGGTTTGGGTGCGGAACCTGTTGTGGAACAACAGCTTCGCGTGCCGCTGGGTGCTGCGGGCCGGGCTGGGTCGGCTCCGCGACCTCTCCGACGACCGGGTTCGCGCCGCGGGTGCAGAGGCGGGATGGCGGCCGGAATCCTCGGCCGAATACCGGAGGAATCTCCGGGAGTTCATCACGATCGCCCGGAGCAACGGCATGGACCTCGTGTTCCTTCCGATGCCGGTCCGGCTCAAGCAGACGCGGTATCCGCTCTGGGGGGGGCAGTGCCCGGCGGGCAACCGGCAGGAATGCCGGGACTCGTTGCGCCGGGTCGAGAAGACAATCGCTCGCACGCGCGGCCGCGCCGATATTTCGGCCATGCACTACTACGCGGGCCGCCTGCACGAAGCGCTGGGGGAACGCAGGCCGGCCCTGGAGTCCTATCTCAAGGCGATGTCGTTCAGCGGCTCCCTGGCGGACCTGCGATGGGGCGCCTACTCCTACGCGAATCTCATGGGCGAAACGGCGGTGGAGGAACGCGTTCCGCTGGCGAATGTCCTGCCCGCGTTCTACATGCGGGAGCTTGCCGACAATCCCCCGGAGCTCTATGTCGACGCGTACCACCCCGGCTGGCTCGGCCATGGGATCGTCGCCGAGGCGCTGGCGGTCACGTTCCGGGACCTCGTCCGGCGCCGGCCGGCGCGGAGAGGGGGGAAGGGATGAACGCGAGTCGGGCGCGCCCGTGGCTCATCTCGTCGGCGGCCACGGCCGCGGTCCTGGTCGCCGTCGAGCTCGGGTTCCGGATCCTGGGCGTCCCGGTCTCCCGGCCCGAGGACCTGCTCACCGAGCTGGATTCGCACGTGCTCGTCCGGAACCGGGCAGGCGTGTCGTACCGGATGTTCCAGGGGAATGTGCCCGTAACGACCGACCGGTGGGGGTTCAGGAACGGCGAGGTCTCGCCCGCGAAGCCGGAGGGCGTTTACCGGATCGTCGCCTTCGGCGACTCCACGACCTTCGGATACGGCGTCGGGGACGACGAGACCTGGTGTGCCCAACTCGAGAAGATGCTCAACGCCGCGCCAGGGGCCGCCAGGCCCCGGTACGAGGTGGTCAACGCCGCCGTGATCGGATCGGTCTCGACCATGGGCCTCCGGCTCCTCGACCGCGTGATGCCGAGGTTCCGGCCCGACTGTATCGTCGTGTCCTACGCCCTCAACGACGCCCAGATGGCGGGGTCGCTGGGCTACTACCTGGGCAAACGTCTCTCCGAGGCGCGGGGACCCCGGCCCGCCGTCGTGTGGCTGAGAAACGCCCTCTGGAACCACAGCGTCGTGTCCCGGTGGATCCTCCGGGACGTCACGTACGAGTTCCGGAAGCCCTCGTACGGCCGGTATTGGCAGAAGGCGATGGCGGGGGGATGGAAGCAGGTCTCTCCCGATGAGTACCGGGGTAACCTGGCCGAGTTCGCCCGGATTGCGCGCGCCATCGGCTCCGATGTGATATTTCTCCCGATGCCGGTCCGGCTCAAGCACACGCTCTACACGGTCTACCGGGACGACGCCACGCGGATGAGCCGGGCGGCCTGGCGCAGGGCGTTGCGCGACACGGAGAAGGCGATCGCGAAGGCGGACAAGCGCGAGGACCGTTCCGCCATGTACCTGTTCGTGGGGCGGATCCACGAGACTCTGGGCGAGCTTCGGCCGGCGCTGGACGCGTACCTGGCCGCCATGGAGCTGAGCGACCAGACCCGGGACCTGCGGTGGGAGGCGTACCGGTACGCGAACCTGATGGGGGAGGCCGCGGCGAAGGAGAAGGTCCCGCTGGCCAACGTCCTGCCCGCGTTCTACATGCGGGAACTCACCGACTGTCCCGAGGCCCTGTACGCGGACGGGTACCACCCGGGGCCGCTCGGCCACCGGATCATCGCCGAGGCGTTGCAGGGCATCATCGCCGACCTCGTCCGGGAGCGCAAAGGTATATGATCGTCTCACCATGAAGAGCACCGTTGGCGCATACGGGGGATGGCTGGGCCGGCTCGCCGCTGGCGGGCCGGGAGTGATGTCGTTCCGGAACCCGAAGTGGCGGGCTCTGGGGCCCTGGCGACGGGTCGCCGTGCGGCGAGCGCTCGAATGTTTCGCTCCCCCGGACTCCGGGGGCCGGCCGAAGGTCCGCGTGGACGCCGCCTACGAGTGGGACGGGCTCAGGGTCGAGCACCTGAGCTGGCGGCTCCCGTTCGGGCCGCGGACGGAGGCGATCTTCCTCAAGCCCGCGGGGGCGCGCGGCCGGCTTCCAGCCGTGCTCGCCCTGCACAGCCACGGCGGGAACAAGTGGATCGGGTGGCGCAAGATCGCGCGTGGCCGCGAGATGCCTCCTCTCGTCGTCCGCCAGCACGTCGAGAACTACGACGAAGGAGCGTTCTGGGCGAACGAGGTCGCGAAGCGCGGGTACGCGGTCCTCGCCCATGACGTCTTCCCGTTCGCGAGCCGCCGCGTGCGCGTCAGGGACGTCATCGACCCGGTCCGGGACGGGGCGCCCGCGCGCGAGTCCTGGGGCCTCAAGGATATCTGGGCGTACAACGGCTGGGCTGGCGGCCACGAGAGCGTGGTGGCCCGGGCGCTGTTCGACGCGGGAACGACCTGGCCGGGGATGACGCTGGCCGAGGACCAGCGCGCGCTCGACGTCCTGTGCGCCCGGCCCGACGTGGATTCCCGCCGGGTCGGGTGCGGAGGGCTCTCGGGCGGCGGGATGCGGACCGTGTGGCTCGGCGGGCTGGACGAGCGGATCAAGTGCGCGGTCTGCGTCGGCTTCATGACGACCTGGCGGGACATGGCGGTGAACAAGTGCTGGACCCACACCTGGATGGCGCACCCGCCGATCCTCCCGCGCGAGATGGAGTTCCCCGAGATCCTGGGCCTGCGGGTGCCGCGGCCGACCCTGGTCCTGAACGACCGGCAGGACCAGCTCTACACGCTCCCCGAGATGCGGCGGGCGGACTCGATCCTGCGCGCCGTCTACGCCAAGGCGGGGGCGCCCAGGGCCTACCGGTGCTCGTTCTACCCCGGACTTCACAAGTTCGACTTGCCGATGCAGAAGGAGGCCTTTCAATGGTTCGACCGCTGGCTCCGGGACTGATTCTTGCGCTGGCCGTCTGCGCCGCGACTGCGGCGGGGACCGCGAACCCGGCGGAGAAGTCCGACTACGATTTCAACGCCGCCCTGATCGCGGGGCCGGTGGCGCAGCCGGCGGCGCGCCGGGCCCTGGTTCCGATACCCCGGCTCGGCGAGTGGCTGGAAGGCGCGGGCTCGGCGACCCCGTTCACGGTGGAGCGGGTCGGCGCGGTCAAGAGCCCGGCGGGGAAGGCGCTCGTGAAGGCGTTCGCGGGCCGCCTGCCCGCCGCCGGGCTTCCCGCCGAGGGCTACCTGCTCGAGGTGGGTGCCGCGGGCGCGGTCGTCGTCGCGAAGGACGATGCCGGGGCCTTGCGGGCCGCCCAGACCCTGCGCCAGCTCCCCTCGGAGCCGGGCGCGTGTCCCCGCCTGCGCGTTGCCGACTGGCCGGACCTCAAGTGGCGCGGGCTGCACGTCCTCGACTCCGGGCCGGACTCCCTGCCCCGGATCCTGCGGCTGATCCACGAGGTCCTGGCCCGGGAGAAGTGCAACGTCTTCATCTACGAGATCGACTTCAACTACCGGTTCGACTCGCATCCCGAGATGGCCGCGCCGGGGGGCTGGACCCGGACGCAGGTGGGCGAGCTCGTGCGCGCGTGCGCGGAGGAGGGCATCCGGCTGATCCCGCAGATCAACTGCCTCGGCCACCAGGGATGGGGCCGGGAAGACCCGGGGAGGCTGTTGACCGTCCACCCCGAGTTCGAGGAGATTCCGGACGGGAAGATCCCCCAGACGCAGACCGCCAGCGGGGACTTCTACTGCCATTCCTGGTGTCCGCGCGCCCCCGGCTGTCACCAGCTCGTGTTCGACCTCGCGGACGAGCTCCTGGACGCGTTCCAGAGCGACGCATTCCATGTCGGGATGGACGAGGTCTTCATCATCGCGAGCGACGCCTGCCCGCGGTGCAAGGGCGGGAACCCGGCCGAGATCCTGGCGAAGACCCTGAACGAGTTCCACGACCATCTCAAGGCGAAGGGCAGGACCATGCTCATGTGGGGCGACCGGCTCCTGGACGGGAAGGCGACCGGGTACGGGGACTGGGACGCGAGCACGAACGGGACCGCCCCCGCGATCAACATGATCCCGAAGGACATCGTCATCTGCGACTGGCACTACGACGCCCGGGACAGCTACCCGTCGGTCGGGATCTTCGCGAAGAAGGGGTTCCAAGTCTGGCCGACGGTCTACAGCTCCCTGCGCGGCGCCCGCGCGTTCATGGCCGCGAGCCTGGGCAAGCCGAAGGTGCTCGGGGTCCTCACGAGCATCTGGATTCCCGCCGACCGGATGACCGTGGCCCTGCTCGAGGAGCCGCCGGCCCAGCCGCGCCGGCGCCACGGCGGGGGGGAGGCCGGGATCTCGCGGACCGCGGCCACCGGGCTCGCGGAGGCCTGGGGCGGACCGGAGAAGGAGCGGATCGCGATCCGGCCGGAGAAGCCGGGGTTCCTGGATTCCGTGACCGTGACGATGAAGCCCGCCGACCGGGACGCCGTGATCCGGTACACCCTGGACGGCTCCCTGCCGGGCGCGGACTCGCCCCGGTACACCTCGCCGGTCCGGCTCGAGACGAGCGCGACGGTCACGGCCACGGTCGTGCGCGGCAAGGCGGTCTCGCTGTGGACGGCCGAACGGACCTACGAGAAGCTGGTTCCGCGCGAGCCTGACGGGGCCGCGGCGGTGACGCCGGGGCTGAACTGGGCCGTTTACCTTTCCCCCGAGGCCGGGTGGGAACGGCTTCCCGACTTCGCCAAGCTGACACCGGACAAGTCGGGAACGGCCACGGTGTTCGATCTCGCGATGGCGCCCCGGGCCGAGAACTACGGCGTCGTGTTCACGGGCTTCGTCGAGGTCCCGCGGGACGGGCTCTACGTCTTCACGCTGTCGTCGGACGACGGGAGCCGGCTCATGATCGGCGACCAGGTGGTCGTCAACAACGATGGCCTCCACCAGATGGAGGGAGTGCCCGGCGAGATCGCCCTCAAGGCCGGCAAGCATGCGGTCAAGGTCCTCTTCTTCCAGAAGGAGGGGGGCGCCGAGCTCGAGCTGGCCTGGGAAGGCCCCGGGATCAAGAAGCGGCGGGAGGTTCCTGCGTCCGCGTTCTGGCGGCCCTAACCCTGAGCGAGCGAAGCGAGTCGAAGGGCTAAAACTGGTGGCCGAAGTCGATGAACAGGTTCGTGTCTTCCGCGCTGCGGCCCCAGGTCGCGTTCACGATCGTCGCGCGGTTCCAGGCGATCCGCACTCCGCCTCCCACGTCCGTCCGGTAGCCTGACAGCCCGAGCCCGGCCGCGCGGTCCCAGACCCGGCCGGCGTCGCCGAAGACGACCGGCGTCACGAGGAAGTGCTGGCCGGCGATGACGGCCGAGGCGGCGTCGTACCTGAGCTCGATGTCCGCGAGAGCCGTGACCGGTCCCGTGAACCTGTTCTCCTTGTAGCCGCGCAGGCTCCAACCGCCGCCCAGTCCCTCGACGCGGCCGTCCATGCAGCCCAAGGTCGAGAGGGCGTAGAAGGGGGGATCGCCCTGGAGGAGCGCGCAGGAGCCCCGGACGGCGGCGACCAGGTTCCGGACGACCGGCTGGTATCGCCGGACCGTGAGCGTCTGGCGCGTGAACCGGTAGTCGGACCCGAGCGCCGGCAGCGACGCCTCGGCCGTCAGGTCCGCGAACCACCCCGTGCGCGGCGCCGGCTCGTAGTCCCGGGTGTCGACCGCGACCCCGGCGCGGACGGGGTTCGTCCACCCCCCGGCGATTCCCCGGGGCGCGTCCGTGGCGAGGCGCGTCGGGCCTTGGACCCGGCCGACTCCGTTCACGCGAACCGTACGGCTGTCGTAGGTGCGAACCGTGGACCGCTCGGCCGTGAATCCGGCCATGACCGAGACCGGCCCCGCGACCCTCCGTTCGAGCTGGAGACAGGCGTGGGGGCGCTCGAGGTCGTACGAAAGCGCCCGCGAACTCGTGCTCCCGGGACCCAGCGGTTCGGCGGCATCCAGCGCGGCCCGGTACCGGGCGTAGGTTCCTCCGGGCAGGCGAGCCAGGGAGGTCTCTCCGGCCCCGAAGTAGTGCTGGTCCGTGTTCCGGTCGTAGATGAACTCGGTCCGGACGCGCCAGGGGGTGCCTCCCGCGAACGGCAGGTCCGCATGGAGTCCGTGATAGGACCATCCGCCCGTCGTGGCGAAGTACTGGACCCAGACCTGGGCCAGGTATGGCGCCGCGTCGAACCTCGCGTCGCCCCGGCGGCCGTTGTCGTTGACGTAGACGCGCGCCCCGTATCCCACCCCCGTGTCGCTCGTGAAGTTGACGAGCGGCAGGCCGGTCAGGTACCGGCCCTCCCGTTTTCCCTCGACGCCGGCGGCGAGGCCCGCCGCGGGCAGAAGCCCGAGGAAGAGAACCGCGGCGACGGCCCTCACCGGCCGGCCTCCGGGCCGACCAGGTCGGCGGCAGACCATCTGCGCGGCGCGTCCGAGACGGGCCGCAGGATCACGTAGCTGGCGAGGATGAACCCGAGGAGCGTGACGAGCGCGGCGGGACGGCCGAGTCCCAGCGTTACGGATACGAACCCCCAGAGGAACGGACCCGTGACCGCCGAGAACCGGCCCACCATTCCGTACAGGCCGTAGAACTCGCCGACCTTGGCGGGGGGCGTGAGCCGGAGCATGTAGGGGCGGTCGGCGGCCCACGTGCCGCCCATGGCGATTCCGGCCAGCGCCGGAACCGGCCAGAAAACCGCGCCCGGCAGGTGGAAGAACCCGACGGCCGCGGCCCACGCGAAGACGATCATCCACAGGAACAGGACAAGGTCGAGCGTTCGCTTGGGTCCGATCCGGTCCACGACCCGCCCCCACACGAACCCGCCCGCCGCGGCGAAGGTGACCGCGACGAGGAGGACGTAGGAGGCCTGGGCCGCCGTGAACCCGACCTCGTTGGTCACGTAGATGCCCATGAAGACGATCACGGTGTTGACGGCGTCCGTGTAGAAGGCGCGGCCGACCAGGAACCGGACGAGCCCCGGATGCCTCTCCCCGGACCGGACCGTGTCGAGCACCTGGCGGAAGGCGCGCGGCAGGGAAAGCGGCCCGCCACGCCGTCCCGGGCGCGTACGCTCGCGGACGAAGAGGAAGCACGGGAGCGCGAAAACGAGGAAGAGGACCGCGGTGACGACGAAGAGGGCCGCGTACTTGCCGGATTGGACGGCCGGGGGCAGGACCTCGACGCCGTGCAGCATGAGCATTCCCGCGATGATGCCGATGAAGGACCCGATGTAACCCACGCCGACCCCGATTCCGCCGATCCAGCCCCGGTTCGCCTCGGTGCTGACTTCCGGGAGAAGGGAGTCGTAGAACTGGAGTCCGGCCTGGTAGGCGATGTTGGCGACGGCGAAGAGGACCAGCGAAGTCATGATGCCGCCGCGGCCCAGGAGCGCGGTCAGGGCGACACAGACCAGGGTGGACCAGACGAGGAAGGGCATCCGCCGGGGCCACTGGTCGGTGAGCGCGCCCAGGAACGGGGAGGCCAGGAAGATGACGGCCATGGAAATGCTGGTCGCGTACCCGTACTGGGCGTCCGTGCCCCCCATGACGTTGACGACCCAGAGCGAGAAGTAGAGGGAGACGATGTTCATGGAGAAGATCGTGTTGGCCAGGTCGTAGACGACCCAGCTGGCGACCGCCAGCCGGGATGGGGCTGGCGGCGGCGCGGCGGCGGTGGCGATGGTCATCGTTTCAACAGAAGTCACGGTGGCGGAATGGCTCATGCGTGAACTGGAATGCAGGAACCGTGCCGCCTTCCGTGAGCCGGATTATAGGCCGCCCCGGGAGTTGGGGGGGCCCGATCGAGGAAAAACTCCGCAATACCTCACTTCCGGCCTGCGGGATTCCCCTCCAAGGGGTCGGCTGCGGGCGTATTTCCCATTGCAGACCAATGCTTTTGGGGTTGGCACCGGCCTTGCACCTTGAGCGGGGCATGAACACACCGACGAGACTCCTCAAGCGCGCCTGGGGCCGGCTGGTCTGGTCCGCCCTCCGGACGCTTGTCCGGACGATCTACCGGATCCGGGTCGTCGGGGCCGGGAACCGCCCGGTGGCGGGCCCCGCCCTCCTGGTCTGCAACCACGTGACCTACGTGGACCAGCTCATCGTCGGCGCGGTGCTCCGCCGGTACATCCGGTTCCTCATGTACGGGCCGTACTTCCGGAAGCCGGGAGTCAGCCGGGTCCTTGGGGCGATGCACGTCATCCCGGTCTGCGAAGCGGACGGGCGGGGCATCCTGCGGTCCCTCGACCGCGCCCGCCAGGCCCTGCGCGCGGGCCATGTCGTGTGCATCTTCGCCGAGGGTTCGATCACGCGGACGGGGAACCTGCTTCCGTTCAAGCGCGGCCTCGAGCGCATCCTGGAGGGGGTCGACGCCCCGGTCATCCCGGTCCATCTCGACGGCCTCTGGGGTTCGGTGTTCAGCAATGCCGGCGGCCGGTTCTTCTGGAAGTGGCCCCGCCGGCTCCCGTACCGCGTGACCGTGAGCTTCGGATCGCCCATGCCGGCATCCTCGAAGGCGCAGGACGTCCGCGCGGCGGTGATGGAGTTGGGCGCGGATGCCGCGGACCACCGCCGGGGCGACTCGGAGTTCCTGCATCTCGAGTTCATCCGGCAGGCGAAGCGCACGCCCTTTGCGCCGGCAATGGCGGACTCGACGGGAGCGTCGCTCAGCTACTGGCGGACGCTGGCAACCGGGCTCGGGCTCGCGCGCGCCCTGGAGCGCCGGTGCCCCGGGGAATCGACAGTCGGCCTGCTGTTCCCCGCTTCGGTGGGCGGGGCGCTGGCGAACGTCGCGGTGGCGATGGCCAACCGGGTATCCGTGAACCTCAACTTCACCGCGGGGCCGGCGGCGATGGCGTCGGCCGTCCGCCAGTGCGGCATCCGGACGATCCTGACGTCGCGGCGCTTCCTGGAAGGTGCGAGATTGCAGCCGATGGAAGGCATGGTCTTCGTCGAGGATCTCGCGAAGGATATCGTGTGGGCGGAACGGCTCGCCGCCGCGGCCGCCGCGCTCCTTGTGCCGGGCTGGGTCCTCTGCCGCCGGCTCCGTCCCGCGGACCGGACGCCGTTCGACCTCGCGACCGTGCTCTTCTCGAGCGGGAGCACGGGAGAGCCCAAGGGCGTCATGCTCTCCCATCACAACGTGCTCTCGAACGTCGAGAGCATCCGGCAGATGTTCGGTACGGACCGCCGGGACGTGCTCCTGGGCGTCCTCCCGTTCTTCCACGCTTTCGGGTACACGGGATCGATATGGTTCCCGGTGACGACCGGGTTCCGGGCTTTCTACCATCCGAATCCGGGGGACGCGGAGACGATCGGGCGGCTCGCGCTTCGTGAGAGGGCGACCATCCTGATCTCGACTCCGACGTTCTACGGTCGCTACCTCCGTCAGTGCCCGCCCGAAGCTTTCGCGTCCCTCCGTTACGCCGTCGTGGGGGCGGAGCGCCTCCGGCCCGCGGTCGCGGAAGCGTTCCAGGACAGGTTCGGAGTGGGCCTGCTCGAAGGCTACGGGTGCACGGAGATGTCGCCCGTGGTGGCCGGCAACGTGCCGGACTTCATGAGCAACGCCATCCGCCAGCGCGGGTGCAAGCCCGGGACGGTGGGCCGGCCGGCGCCGAACGTGGCCGTGCGGATCGTGGACGCCCAGACGGGAGAGATCCTGCCCGCGGGACGGGAGGGCCTCCTGCTCGTGCGGGGTCCCAACCGCATGATCGGGTATCTGGGGCGTCCCGAGGAGACCGCGCGGTCGCTCCGCGGCGGCTGGTACGTCACCGGCGACCTCGGCGCCCTCGACGAGGAGGGTTTCCTTGCCATCCGCGACCGGGTCTCCCGGTTCAGCAAGATCGCGGGAGAGATGGTCCCGCATGGCGCGATCGAGGATGCTGCCCTGGAACACCTGGGCGGCGCGGCCTGCGCGGTCACGGGGGTGCCGGACGAGTCACGCGGGGAGAAGATCGTGCTACTCTACGCCGATGGTTCGGTCGAGCCCGGGGATCTGCACCGGCGGCTCACGTCCTCGGCTCTTCCGAAGCTGTGGCTTCCCAAGCCCTGGAACATCCTGCGGGTGGCCGAAATCCCGCGGCTGGGGACGGGGAAGGTCGACCTCGCGAAACTCAAGGCGCTCGCGGCCGCGGCCGTAGGGACCGGGCCGGCAACCGGCACGGAGCAGTACGCATGAAGGAGGCACCCATGACACCACACCGCCGGTCCGCGAGGTTCATAGCGGGCCCCGCCAAGCTGGCCGTCTACGCCAGGATCGCCCTGCACGTCGTCGCGCGGTACGCGGCTCTCCCGGGCGTGTTCGGCTGGTCCCCGGCCGCCTACCTCAAGTTCCTGGTGCGGGCCCTCGAGCTCCTCGTGGTCTTCCGGCACAACAAGATCGTCCGGACGGCCCGCGGTTTCAAGCTCCATCTCTACCTTCCCGCCTATCCCACGCCGGCCTTCTTCCAGGCGATCGAGACGAAGCTCGTCCGGACTCCTCCCGGGCCCATCACCGTCGTCTTCTCGATGACCAAGGCCTGCACCTACAAGTGCCAGCACTGCTACCAGCGGCTCGACGGCGGCGCCGACCTCGCCGAGGAGACCATGCTCCGGACCGCGCGCGCGGTGCAGGAGCGCGGGGTCGCGATGTTCGACATCGAGGGAGGGGAGCCCCTGCTTCGTCCCGCCCGGCTCCTCCGGCTCCTGAACGCGATCGACCGGCGCTCCGAGATCTGGGTCAACACCGTCGGGGCGCGGGCGGACGCGGCCACGCTGGAGCGCCTCAAAGAGGCCGGGCTCGCGGGCATCATGGTTTCGGTCCATTCCCCCGACGAGGACCGGCATGACGCCTTCACCGGCGTCCCGGGGTCTTTCCGGGCGGCCTGCAACGCGCTCGCGGAGGCGCACCGGATCGGGCTCATGGCCGCGGTGAACAGCGTCCTGGCGGAGGAAGAGATCGTCACCGGGGGGCTGGACCGGCTCATGGACTTGGCGCGGGACCTCGACTGCGACTTCGTCCAGCTCATTCATCCGAAGCCCGCCGGGAAGTGGCTGGGGCGGCGGGAAGCGATGCAGGGGGACGCCGGGATCCTTGCCGCCGTGCGCGGGAAGCACCTTCACTACAACGGGCGCGGGACGCCCGACCACCCGTCGCTCGCCGCGCAGGTGTTCGAGGAGTCGGCGCGGGTCTTCGGCTGCACCGCCGGCGGCGTGGACCGGTTCTACGTCAACGCCTTCGGCGAGGTCCAGCCGTGCGAGTTCCTGAACATCTCGTTCGGAAACGTGCGCGAGGAATCCTTCGACGCCATCTTCGACCGCATGCGGGGGTTCTTCCCGACGCCGTGCCTGGACTGGCTGTGCTGCACCCAGGCCGGGGCGATCCACGACCTCGTTCGTGCGGGCGGCGCCGAGCGGACCCCCGTGCCGTGGGACCTGACCCGGTCGCTGGCGGACCAATGGGAGCGCGGGCGGCCCACGCCCCTCTACCGGCGCCTCGGGGTCTACCGGTGAGGCTCCTCATGGTCATGAACCCCGGCTCGCGGTCGGGCCGGGGCCGCCGCCTGTGGGGAGGATGGGAACGCGGACTCAAGTCCGCGGGCGTGGACTACGCGTGCGTTCGGACGGAGCGCCCGGGCCACGCCTTCGAGCTCGCGCGGGGGGCGGCGGGATTCGACACCGTGGTCGCCGTGGGCGGCGACGGGACGATCAACGAGGTGCTCGACGGCGTGATGCAGTCGGGGCACCCGGCCCTCGCCATGGGCGTGCTCTACGCCGGCACCAGCCCGGACTTCTGCCGGTTCCACGGAATCCCCGTCGACCCGGCGGCGGCGCTGGAGGCACTGCTGGAGCGCGGGCCCGAGCCGGTCGACGTCGGCCGGATCACGTACGTCCTCGCGGGCGGCGGGGGCCGGGTCGCGCACTTCGGGTGCAGCTGCAACATCGGCATGGGCGCGGCCATCGCGCGCCGGGCGAACTCGCGCCGGCGCTGGCTGGGGGACGCGCTGGGGACGGGCACCGCGCTCGTGCAGACCATGGCCGAAGGGGCGAGGGTGGACGTCGAACTGGAGCTCGACGGCGCGCCCCTGTCCCTCGGGGAAGTGAACAACATCTCCGTCGTCAAGAACCCGTTCCTCGCCTCGGGGCTCAAGCTGAACCTGGACGTCCGGCACGACGACGGCAACCTGTGGATGGTGGGCATCCACGGGAGGAGCCGGCTGGGGATGCTCGGGCTCGTCCCGGCCCTCTACTCGGGGGAGGCCTCGGCCGCGGCGGGCGTGACCTCGCGGCGGTGCCGGTCGGTCAAGGTCCGGGCGCGGGAGCCGGGCGAGGTCGAGTTCGACGGCGACCCGCGCGGGTTCCTGCCGGTCTCAATCGCGGCCGTTCACCGGGGCCTCCTCCTCCGGGGGGCGCGCCATGGATGAACGCCGCACGATCGAGACGATCCTGTCCTGCTTCCCGCGGTCCGGGCGGCAGGAGAACGCGCCTTTCGAGTGCGACTGCGAGCTCGTGCGGCTGGGCGGCGAGCTGTGGGGAATGACCGTGGACGAGTTCAGTCCCGGGGAGGATCTCTTCACCTCGGACGATCCCGAGGCGCTCGGGGCCAACCTGGCGACCGCGACGCTGAGCGACCTGTTCGCCGCCGGCGCCGTTCCCGGCTTCTTCATGCACGCCCTGTGCCTGCCGCGGGAGACGGGAAGCGAATTCGTGACCGGGCTGTGCCGGGGGATCGGATCCGTGCTGGAAGCCGCGGATTGCACGCTCTGCGGGGGCGATATCGGGGCCGCGCCGACCTGGCGGTTCACGGGCGTCGCCCTGGGCCGGGTCGACGGAGGCTCAGCGCTCACGCACGTCCTGCCGCGCGGGCCGCACGGGCTTTGGGTTACCGGCTGCCTGGGGGATGCCAACCTGGCGGCGCTGCGCGGCCTCCCGACCCCGCGGTTCGAGCTGCGGAACGAGGCGGCCCGGGTCATCCGCCGCCACGCGACGGCGTGCATCGACACGAGCAGCGGGTTCCTGGAGGCTGTTTGGCTTCTCCACCGAGTGAACGGTCAGCTTCGGTTCGAGATCGACCTGCCACGGGTGCCGCTGGCTCCGGGTCTCCGGGAGGCCGCCGCGTCGGCGGGGTTCCTTCCCGAGGCCGCCCTGCTGGGAGCGGCGGGGGAGTACGAGCTCCTGTTCGCCGTCCCGGAGTCCGCCGCCGGGTCCGCCGGGAACGACCTCACCGCGGCCGGGGCCGTCCGGATCGGGGACGCCGTCCCGGCGGATGCCGGCGGGCTCTTCCTGCGGCGGGACGGCGGGTCCGTGAGCCCCATGATCGCGCCGCCGCCCTGCCCCCGGGGTGCGGCCAGCCACGACGCCTACGTGGCGTCGGTCATGCGGATGGCCCAGGCGCTCTTCGGGCCGGGGAGGGATCGTGGATGACGCAAGGCCGGTCGCGCCGGAGCGGCCGGACCCGCTCTTCACCCCCGTCCAGCTCGTGCGCATCCGGCTGCCGAACCGGATCGTGCGGTCGGCGACGTACGAGGGCCTGGCGGATCCGGACGGCGTTCCGCTCCCCGGGCTGGCCGCCCTCTACCGGGAACTGGCCGCGGGGGGCGTCGGAACCATCGTCACGGGGTTCGTCTTCGTCTCGCGCGCGGGGCGCGCGATGCAGGCCGCCCAATGCGGCATGGACGAGGACGGCAAGATCGGCCCCTGGCGCGAGATCGTGGAGGCGGTGCGCACCGCCTCGCCGGAGACGAAACTCGTCATGCAGATCGCGCACGCGGGCCGGCAGACGCGGGGCGAGCGCACGGGCCTGCCCGTCGTGGGCGCCTCGGCCCGCGCGTGCACGTACTTCCGTCAGCGGGTGCGCGCGCTCGACGACGCCGGCATCCGGGCGTCCATCGCCGAGTTCGGGGACGCGGCCCGGCGCGCCCGGGAGGCTGGGTTCGACGGCGTCGAGATCCACGCCGCGCACGGCTATCTCATCCACCAGTTCCTCTCGCCCTGGACCAACACGAGAACCGACCGGTGGCGGGAGCCGGCCCTGTTCCTCGAGGAGGTCCTCCGGGCGGTCCGGGAGCGGGCGGGGGCCGATTACCCCATGCTCGTGAAGCTGAGCGCGGCGGACGACAACGTCCCCGGCGTGGACGTCCGGCGCACCGCCGGCACCGTGAACCGGCTCGAAGCCCTGGGCGTGGACGCCGTCGTGATCAGCTACGGCACCATGGAGTATCCCCTGAACATCATCCGTGGGGCCTTTCCCGCGGCCGTCGCCCTGCGCGTGAATCCCCTTCTCGCCCGGATTCCCGCCCCCCTCCGGGGGTTGTGGCGGGTCCTCCTGATGAGGAAGTACGGGCGACGCTTCATCCCTTTCAGTCCCGGCTACAACGTGCCCCTGGCGCTCGAGGTGGCCGGTTCCTCGTCGGTCCCCGTGATCCCGGTCGGCGGGATACGGAAGGCGGAGGACATGCGGGACCTCGTGGCCCGGCAGGGCTTCGCCGCGGTCGCGCTGAGCCGGCCGCTCGTGCGGGAACCGGACCTGCCCGCCAAGATCCGCCGGGGGGCTTCCACGGTTTCCCAATGCACCAACTGCAACCTCTGTACCGTGCACTGCGACGGGCCCGAGCCGTTGCGCTGCCGCGCCCTCTAGAAAGGAGCCGCCATGTTGACACTCGAGAATGCCGTGGAGCCGGCCAGGAAGACCGAGTTGCGCTTCGAGGACTTCGCGGGTGGGGACGGGCGCCGGGACCTGTTCGAAAAAGCCGACGCGCTGGAAGCCTTCCTGCGGTCCCGTCCCTCGTACACACGGGGACTGGGGCTCCAGATGCTCGGAGCCGCCGACCGGCGGGTCCCGATCGTGGACGACGACGGGACCCGGCGCGAGGTCGTCATGCTCGGTTCGAACTCCTACCTGTCCCTGACCACCGATCCCCGCGTGGTCGCCGCCGCCAAGGCCGCCTGCGACGAGTACGGATACGGCATGGGCGCGGTCTCCCTCTACGCGGGGACGACGGACCTGCACAAGAGGCTTGAGGCCATGATCGCCGGGTTCTACGGCACCGAGGACGCCCTGATCTTCCCCTCGGGGTACTCGGCGAACGTCGGCGTCATCTCGTCCCTGTGCGCTCCGGGCGACGTCGTGATCAACGACGCGAGCAACCACGCCTCCATCTTCGACGGGGCGAAGCTCTCGGGCGCAGAGGTCAAGGTGTTCCTGCACCGGAACACGAAGCACCTGGAGAGGATCCTGTCCCGGCTTCCGGACGCGCAGAAGGGCCGGCTGATCGTCACCGACGGCGTGTTCTCCATGGACGGGGACATCGCCCCGCTGGCCGAGATCGTTGGCCTGGCCCGCCGGTGGGGCGCGCGCGTGCTCGTGGACGAGGCGCACGCGCTCGGCGTGGTCGGCGCGACCGGGCGGGGGACCGCGGAGCTGGAGGGTTGCGCGGGGAACGTGGACCTCACGGTCGGGACTCTGAGCAAGGTGCCCGGCGCCATCGGCGGCTACTGCGCCGGCTCCCGGAACGTGATCACGTACCTGCGCTACTACGCCCGGACCTACTTCTTCTCGACGAGCATCCCGGCTCCCGTCATCGCCGGCCTGATCGAGGTCTTCCGGATCCTCCGGAACGAGAGCACGGAGCGGGAGAAACTGTGGCGCAACATCGGCTACCTGCTGACCGGCCTCACGGCCATGGGGTTCAACACCGGGGACACCCGGTCCGCGATCATCCCGGTCATCGTCGGGGACGAGGAGAAGCTCGGCCGGTTCAACAACGAGCTCCGGCGGCGGGGGGTCTTCACGAACCTCGTGAGCTATCCGGCCGTCCGGCGCAAGGAGTGCCGGCTCCGGGTGAGCGTCATGAGCTCGCTCACGCGCGAGGACATGGACCACGCCCTGCGCGTCTTCGGCGAGGTCGGACGGGAGCTCGGGATCATCCCGTGAAGGCGGTCCTGGTCACGGGGGCGGCCGGGTTCATCGGCCGGTACGCGGTCGAGGAGTTCGTGGCGGCGGGCTGGGAGGTCTTTGCCCTAGTCCACCGGACGCGGACCCCGGAGCTCGCCGCGCTCGCAGAGCGCGGTGTGGTGACCCTCGTGGATGGAGACGTCACCCGGTACGAGTCGGTGGCGTCCGCGGTCGACAGGACCCTTGCCAGACACCCCGGCGGTCTGGACGCCGTTGCGCATTGCGCGGGCCGGGCCTCGGATGTCGGGCGAGAAGGGGAGTTCCGGAGGGCGAACTACGAGTCCGTGGTACACCTGGCGCGCGTCATGCAGGGGCGGCCCGTGGGCCGGCTCGTGTTCGTCTCGACGAGCGACGTCTACGGGCTCCGGGACTTCTCCGGGGAGGACGGGGAGGATCTCCCCCTCGCGGCGGCGACGCGGCATCCGTACCCGCGGCACAAGATCGCGGCCGAGCGGCACCTTCGCGCCTCCCTCGAGCCGGACCGGTTCGCGATCGTGCGCCCCGCGGCGGTATGGGGGGTGGGTGACCGGACCTTCGCGCCCCGGATCGTCTCGTTCCTGCGGATGTCGCCGTGGATCATCCACTTCGGTCCCTGGCGGGGGGCGAACCGGTGGCCGCTGGCGCATGTCCGGAACGTGGCCAAGGCCATCCGGCTGTGCGCGGAGATCCCGGCCGCCGGGGGCCGCGCAATAACGGTCCTGGACGACGAGCGGACGACCGTGGACGAGTGGTACCGGATGCTGTGCGCGATACACCTTCCGGGGAAGGCGCGCCGCAGTGTGACCCTGCCGCGCTGGGCCGGGACCCTCGTCGGGGCCCCCGTGGCCGCGTTGTCGGACTTCCTGAACCTGGACCATCCCTTCATGGACCCGTCCCTCTACGCGGTCCGGACGGTCAGCAGCAACCTGGACTTCGGGAACCGCGCCTTCCGGGAGCTTCTCGCCGCCGGGGGGCTCCGGCCCGTCACCCGGGAGGAGGGGCTTGCCGAGTTGAGGGAGAGCGCCTGGGACCGCGCGCTATGAGCGTGCGTCAGTATGGAGCCGGAAGAGGAAGTCCACGAAGACGTACGAGCACAGGAAGAGGACCATCCCGAGCTCGGGGTTGAAGAGCGCGATCAGGGCGGCCTGGCCGCACACGCAGGCCTGGAAGTTGGTAACCAGCGAGTGGTAGGTCATCTCGCCGGCGGGATTGCGCCAGTAGAGGACGCCGGTCCAGACCTCGAGGAAGACCGTGAGCAGGCCCAGGATGACGAAGACGTTGTTGAAGTCGATCTCGATGAGCCGGAGCGGGAAGTAGAGGACCAGGAACAGGACCGCCGGGAGGGGAGCGCCCACGATGCTCAGGATCCGGGACCGTTCCAGCCCGAACTGGACCACGAGCGTCCGCTTGCCGGCCGCCCGGTCCCCCTCGCAGTCCTTGAAGTGCGTGTAGAAGGTCATGAGCCCGTTCATGACGGCGACGACCGAGAGGATGGAAATCCGGCTGGGCGTCAGGAAGTAGGTCTCGGTGGGGCCGGACGCGAAGAAGCCGAACAGGGTGCACATCGCGATCATGATCCCGAACACGATGTTTCCCAGGATGCCGTACGCCTTGGCGTAGCCGTATACGACGTTCAGGGCCGCTCCCGCGGCGAGCGGCACCAGCGCGATCGGCTGGAGGTACGCGGCCGTCACGACCGCCGCGATCACGGAGAGCAGGGCCGAGAACCAGAGCGCCAGCCGCGGGTCGAGCTCCCCGCTCACCATGGGCCGGTGGGGCGCGTTGACGCGGTCCTCGGCCCGGCCGATCCAGTCGTTCACGATCTGGTTGATCCCCCAGCTGAGGAAGAGAATGACCAGGATCACGAGCTTGGCCTCGTCCGGGGTGGGGACCTCGACCGTGTGCGGTATCCGCGACCGGGCGATGAACCCCGGGGCGGCCGCCACGTACTGGTAGAAGCTCATGCCGAGCCAGCCGGCCACGCCGGTGACGAAGGCGTAGTAGAGCCGCATCGACTTGACGTATGCCCGGAGGAACGCCATGGTCCTGGCGATCACGCCTCGTCCTTCAGCAGGACGTTGAGCGTCGACCGGTCGATGCCGAGCCGCCGGGCGGCCTCGCTCTTGTTGCCGCCGCACACCTGGAGGGCGTGCCGCGCGTACCGTCGGCGCATCTCGTCCATGTCCACGAGGGCGTCCGGCGACCCGGCGGCGGCCAGCCCCAGGGGCTCCAGGATCCCGGACCCCCGGACGGGTTCGGGAAGATCCTCGGGTTCGATCACGGCGGACCGGCTCATGGCGGCGGCGCGGACGACCGCATGCTGGAGTTCCCGGACGTTCCCCGGCCACGCGTAGGCCTGCATGACGGCGAGCGCGGCGGCGGACAGCGTCCGGGGGGGCCGGCCGGGGTCGAGCCCGGCGAGGAAGTGGGCCGCGAGCAGGTTGAGGTCCCCCGGGCGCTCGCGCAGGGGGGGAAGCCGGATCTCGGCTCCCGCGATCCGGAAGTAGAGGTCTTCGCGGAACCGGCCGTCCTTCATCAGCGCCTTGAGGTCGGCGTTGGTGGCGCTCACGATCCGGGCGTTCCAGGTCACGGTCCGGGTGGACCCCAGCCGCTGGGCGGCGCTCTCCTGGATGGCGCGGAGGAGCTTGGCTTGCGTCTCGGGAGGGACATTCCCGATCTCGTCGAGGAAGAGCGTGCCGCCGTCCGCGGCCTCGAGTTTCCCCGGCTTCGCCGCCACGGCGCCCGTGAAGGCGCCCCGCTCGTAGCCGAAAAGCTCCGATTCCAGCAGCCCGGAGGGCAGGCTGGCGCAGTCCAGGGCCGCGAACGGCCCCTCGGGCCGGGGACCGTAGAGGTGCAGGGCCCGCGCGACGAGTTCCTTGCCCGACCCGGTCTCGCCCGTGACGAGGACCGGGATCGTCGCGCCGGCCAGCCGGCCCACCGTCTTGAAGACCTCGACCATGGGGGCCGACCGGCCGACGAGGAGGCCCTCCAGCGGCGGCGGTCCCTCGACCGACCGCCGGCGGGCCTCGCGGCTGGCCCTGGCCTTCCCGGCCGCCCGCTGGACCACGGCCGCGAGGTCGTCGACCTCGAAGGGCTTGGTCAGGTACTCCATCGCGCCGCGGCGCATGGCCTCGACGATCGAGGGCTCGTCCGCCCGGCCGGTCAGGACCACGATCATGCGGTCGGGGTCCCGGGCCAGCGCCTCGGTCAGGAGGTCCAGACCCGAGGCGTCGGGAAGCATGAGATCGAGGAGGATCACGTCGGGCGAGGACGACGCGAGCCGGGCCCTGGCCTCCCCGCCCGTGGCCGCCGTCTCGACCGTCCCGCCGAGCGGCGCGAGGGCGCGGACGATCAGCGACCGGACGGCTTCTTCGTCCTCGACCACGAGGATGGCGGGACCGGGTTCAGTCATCGAAGGCCTCCTTGACCGTCTGGAGAAGATCCTCCTCGCTGAACGGCTTCGCGAGGAAGCCGTGGCCGCGGGAGATAGCGCTGTCCTGGACCGCGACGCGGTCGGCATAGCCGGACATGAAGACGATCCTGACGCCCGGCCGCGCCGGGAGAAGCCGCTCGGCGAGCTCGAACCCGCTCACCTGCGGCATGACGACGTCCGTGAGGAGGAGGTCGACCGGGCCGTCGCAGGCGGCCGCGACCCGGAGGGCGTCGGCCGCGTTCTCCGCCTCGAGCACGGCGTAGCCGGCCGCGGCGAGGACCCGGCGCGCGAGCCCGCGGACGGCCGGCTCGTCCTCGACGAGCAGGATCGTGCGCGCGGGCGGCGGGCCGCCGGAAGCGGGGGCCGGGGCGTGGCGCGCGGGTGCCGCGGCGGTGGCTCCCTCGGCGCGAGGCAGGTAGACGCGGAAGGTCGTTCCCGCGCCCGGCTGGCTGTCCGCGCAGATGTATCCCCCCGTCTGCTTCACTATGCCGTAGACGGTGGAGAGCCCCAGCCCC
>Ga0315281_10001212_pt1 | contig 37736 bp, 45 predicted proteins | sample YL17G07_0_MG_FD_204540 | JGI IMG/M metagenome (GOLD analysis project Ga0315281, IMG submission 204540) | Sediment microbial communities from Yellowstone Lake, YNP, Wyoming, USA - YL17G07_0 | ecosystem: Environmental > Aquatic > Freshwater > Lake > Sediment | place: USA: Wyoming | collected...
ACAGCCGTTTAGCACACGTGAGAGAGAATCGGCTACCATCAGAGCTACTTTGACGTCCGTCTATCTCTATTCAATTGTCAAAGAACGTTTTATATTCAACCCTCACCCTATTGTGACACAGTCTCCCAGGGGGGAGGGTGAGGCCGGTTGCATTTTCATTGTTCGCGCCTGCCTGCGGTAGGCAGGGGTGACGAATCCGTCATGTAAAATTTATTTGAAATTTGGCCTTTGAAATTCGACATTGCTTTAAAAAAGATTGGGGTGTCGTCAAGCGGTAAGACACAGGTCTTTGGAACCTGGATTCGGAGGTTCGAATCCTCCCACCCCAGCCATTTTCTCTTGATTTTGTTGAGTTTTCAATGTGTGAACAAAGTGTGAACGGCTACTCATAATTTCAGCAAGCCTGCTTGTTTGAGTTTTAGCATATATCATCGTAGATTTAATGTCGGCATGGCCAAAAACAGCTTGCACATCCGAAAGTGATTTACCCTCCTCGTTTATCATCTGATTTCCAAGACTGTGTTTAGTCCCCTGATACAGAGGTAGGATAGAAATACCATATTGTTGATGACCTAAATTTACCATTTTCTTCCACGCCTTTTCCAGCATTCGCCTTGAGTAAGGTCGGCCCCTTCTTGAGAAAACAAAGGTGGGATGCCCATCCGCTTTCAAGCATTCTTCAATCTCCGGAAAGATGGGCAGGACTCTCAGCTTCTCGGTTTTTGTTCCTTTCAGTTTACCGTCCATGCTCACGGCGTGCCTGATATAGATTTGTCCTGTAGACCAATCAACATCTTCTTTCTGGAGACCCCGTCCTTCATTTGGACGACAGCCAGTCCATCGCAGGAAGGTAAGAATCGCTTTATCAGTTTCAGGAACAAATTGGAAGAGCTTCTCTTGTTCTGCTTTTGTATACCAATGAGGATTATGTTGGGGAACGTACCGAATCGGTTTGAATTCTGGAATCTGTGAGATTATTTTTTTACCGGACATCCATTTGAAAAAGCTTTTCAATTCGGCCATGTAATTTCTTTGGGTTTTCTTACTTCGGGCTTCCAACGACTTCTTGAATGCCTCAATACCAGCATCGTTAATCTGACAAACATCTTGTTTTTTGAAATGGGGGATAAGAAGATTTTCTGCAATCCTCCCCCTTTTCTTTTGCCAATCTGAAGAACAGTTTGAATCCTTCACCCAATCCCTGATGGTTTTATCGAAAGGAATCTTCTTGAACAAAGTCCAGTCTGCACTATTGTAGCCATTAGCTTCGATATGGCCAATCACGCTCTTGACCTGTTCAATATCCCTGAGAGGTTCGCCAAGAGCATCCCGTTGAAGGAAAATCCTTTTTCCCTGATACGTGAAGTAAATTTGGAAGTGCTGTGGACGGGTTTGTCGATATCGAATGTTCATCTCATCCTCCTTTGAATAGGGGAAGACGCCACAGCCGGAGAGAAACTTGTGAGGTTAAAACTCCCGCAACCGTTTTGCCTTCCCCTGTTTTGTTTGATTGATTCCCTCACGTTTTTTACTCCGATGACAAAATTTGTTCAGTTAGAAAAGCTGTTCAATATCCAACTCTTATGCCATATATTATAGTCATTATACAAAAATTTGTCAAGAGTTATTTTTAGCTTGTAAGTTATTGAAATTATTATTAATATCTTTGTGCCCAGGAGGATTTTTGAATCGGCTTCTTTGGCGGGGTTACAGATGGGGGTCTTGGAATATCAACCGAATAGATAGCTCCTATACTCAGAAGTTCATGTGCTTCCCGAACTGAAACATCTAACTCCTGTCCTTTTTCCAAGATAGAATTATTTTTCCATGTGATTCCTCGTTTCATCTTTACTTTCACTATCTCGGTTGGTGGTTTCTGCTCTTCTACTTTCTTTTCTTCTGGTTTGTTTTTCATAACCGGAGCCTGTTTTTGAAGATCATCACAGAGTGCCTCAAGATTTGCATTGAGTAAGATTAATGCGGCAGAGGCATAAATTCGGATATCAAGGGCTTCGTTTCTCTCACGCCACTTTATCCATTGCCTTACTGGAAATCCCTTCACATACTTTACAATAATTTTTTCTGCCGTAAGTTGTTTAAAAAACTCCTCATCGTAATTTAGACTCACAGGAAAGTGGCAATAACCTGCTTGACCCGGTTCGATTAATTTCAATCTTGAGTACAGATTTTCTTTCAGTCCATCGGTGCCCAAACTATATAGCAAAACTCCACGTTGATTTGAGGGGCGGGAAACCAGGGCTTTCCCTGAGATACTCGCTCCCTTCACAGCATAAAACCGTTTCCCCTGACGGGGTTTGATCCACTCGTAAACTCTTTTTGTAAAAGCTCCTGTGTCAATGCACACAGAAACAATTTTTAGTTTCGCTCCGCTTTCATGTGTAAATGTTGATTGAAGGTATTCATCCAGTTGTTGCCACACATCATCTTGAACAGGATTGCCAGGGAATATCCTAAAATCAATTCCCCATGATTCTTCTCCTCGTCCCCAGCCGACCACCTCGCACTCGATCCGGTTGTCCTGAATATCTACGCCTGCGGTTAGGACTCCAACCTGCATGGGAACTTTTGTGTAGTGTTCCCGCCTTGAAAATAAAGTATCTTCGTCAAGTTTCTCACTCGATTCCTCCCATGTTTCAGCCAGAATCGCATTGGTGAAGGTCTTTAAAAGTTCCCGTGACCCTTTAGCCTTATAAAAATCTGATACAATAGCCGACCAACTTTTCCAACCCAACGGGCTGTAAAGAGCATTAAGATGAAAACCAGCGATGGGACTATCAGGATTAGCCCTAAGCCACTTCCCGTTTTCCAGCATTTGGGTCTTATGACCCTCTTCAATCAGTTTCCCGCAACTGACACACTTTAATTTCACACTATTCAATATAGGCTGGTTCTCTTCATCTTTATCCCACACCAGATTTCCAAATTGAAGTATCTGTTCATGGTTGCAATAGGGGCAGGGGACGTGATACTGTCTTTGATCCGAAAGAAGGTACTCCTGTTCGATTCGTGAAAAATTTTTAATGGAAGGAACGGAAGCAAGGTAAATTTTGTGGTTAAAAAATGTGGTCGTCCTTTTTTCTGCAAGAGAAACTGGATCTCCCTCTCCGGAAATATCCTGTCGGTAGCCGTCCACCTCATCCAAAAAGACATATTTAGCCGAGATCATTTTGAGTCCGGAGGCCGAGTTCGCTCCGACAATGAATAAGATGCCTCCTGGAAATTCCTTTTCCAGAATTGTATTGGATTCTTGCTTTCGTTTTTCACTTACCAAACCATACAAAACAGAGGAGTCTTCAAGCATCGGTGTAATTTTTTGTTTGGATAGCTTTCTCGCCAGAGCAATAGTTGGTTCTACAATCATGATCGGCGAAGGAAAAAGATGGATTATCGCTCCCAACCAATTTAATCCGCACTCCGTTCCACCAATTTGTGCGGCTTTCTGAAATACAACTCTTCTGTATGGAGACCCAGGACTCAAGCAATCCATAATTTCTTTGGCAAACGGAGTACGGCTGGTTTTCCATCTCCCAGGTTCGGCAGAAGCTTTAGAGGACAATACTCTAAATTGGTCAGCCCACTCAGATACGGTCAGATTGGGGTCTGGGGTGAGTCCGTGATCAATGATTTGGTTGATTAGTCGTTCGGAGTCTACTGCATTCATTAAAGTAAACCATTCCCATTTTTCTGATCCAAACTATTTCCGTTTTCACTGGAGAGTTCTTTCAAGGCTTCTATAATCTCTTTTCTTAGTAAACTTTCTATTTGGGATTGATCGATTATAGAGGACAATATGGGAGATATTCGACTTGGGATGTTAAGCAGGGAATCTCTCACGCTACGAGCTTTCTTAAATAATGCGGATTCAACTGTCTTTCGATCAAGGAGCTTTCCTTCCTTCTCCAAGACTTCGAGTTGTCTCAGGCGGGCTAAGCTCTTTTCCTTCAATGCTCTGGATCGGGTAAGTTGTTGACCAGGAGTAATCGTTTGGATTTCTTTGATAAGTCGGATGGCATCTTCGTATTCAATCAGACCATCATTGATAGTAAGCCGACCTGTCTTAACAAACTGATTGATTCGAGGTCGGGAATATTTGTAGCCGTCTTTGGATAATTGTTTAACTGTGTCAGCTTGATTGAGTAGCATATAAAATCGGTAAGGGGTTAATAATTAAGAGAAATTTATAGTACAAAAATCGAAGATATTCTGCGAGGCAATGCCAACCGCATATTCTTTGGAAAACATTCTCTTTTTTTCGACCTATGTTGCTTCGACCCGTTTCTCAGACAAAGGTTGTAACTCCTTGTGAATGGCAACCCAACGAGGGCTTAACCTGTGTGGGTCTATATCTAAAAATGGATTGAAGTTACTTACTCTTTTTGATCCTTTTGGTCTTCCAATATCTATTCTGTTTTGCTGCTGTATATCATCTGTAGCCCATCTGCAGTTACCTGGTTCGTAGTTACCTTTTGAGTTTTTTCTATCCATAGTTGTTCCTTCAGGACGCTCACCCATATCTGCTAAAAAGTTAACAAATGAATTTCTCCATCGTTCACATACAGTTATACCCTTACCACCATAACGGCCATAATTAATTGATTTTGGCTTGTAGCATCGTTCCTTCATAGCTTGCCAACTTCTGTACGTTCTGCTAACCTTTCCATATATAGCATGACCATGTATCCACATCTTAGTATTCTCCCATTGTAATTAAAGTTTGGATTCAAATAAAAAATGATCCAAACTCCTCAGAAACTTACCTATCTGATCCAACTCTTCCAAAGAAGGCTGGCCTGATACTCACAGGCTACCGGACACCTGATCGTGCCTTGTGCCCGCCTTACAAGGGCACCTGATAGGCTATTACTCATTAGTCATTCCCTTAGTCATCCTGTATTCGATCTCATGTGAAAAGTTTGTTTGTAGATCAGCCTTGACCTTATCTTCGATAATCCCCATCCCTATGGTCGATCCAACTAATTGACGAATGGACGGCCCCATAATCTTTCTAAAGGGGAATCGTTCTTTACCTGTTCTGACATACGCCCCTGCACCGAACTTCCTTATCATAAAGGTATGGGGTAGAAGCTCCTTCTTCCCTCTCTTGATCTTTACTTTGGCTCCTGCCCATTTCCTATTCCAACTAATTGTTCCAAAGGCTTCAGCAGGAAGGTTCTTTCCAGTAACTTTCATGTCGACTCGTAGATCATCCTTCGCTGCGACAGAGATGTTTGGATCGAGGTTCTTCTTTGCAATCTGATAATCCTCTCTGATCCTGCTTGATATTGTGGTGCGGGCACTCTTCATTGTCCTCAGACAAGACCTTCGCACAGCCTTCCTGATAAGCTTTGGATCAAGGAATTTCTTCGCTTCCTCTATCCCTTCGATTTTGATCTCAATCATTTACCACCTCTCCAGGTTAACTCTCTGAGGATACAGTATTCATCGAAGGTCGCATCATACTCGTCAATTATTTCGCTATAGGTGCGACCCTTTCTGGTTTCAGGATGTTTCATCATTGATAGCAACTCTTCTGATCGGTCTTTTAGTTTCTTTAGTTCCTTTGCAGTTTTCATACACAATCCCCAATTCATTGATCAAAGATTTCAGTTTGATTTCAGCCCTGATGCACGCAGTTTGAGATTCTTCAGTATCATAGAGAGATGCTCTGCCCCGTCTTTCTGACCAGCCGGAGATTGCGAATGCCTTTTGGATTATCTTTTCTTCAAAGTCGGTTAGCACTTACTTTCCATTCCCCGTTAAATGTGCAAATAAATATTTGCCGAGTAAGATGATAGCCGAAATTCCTCCGCCCACCACAGCAGAGATATATCCCGCTTTGGTTTGAAGGCTGGATATTTTCTGTTTCAATCCGTCGCTGTTGGTCGTGCCATTCACTTCGTTTTCCAAAACATCAATTCTCTCCGTGTCTGTCTTAATCTGTAAGCAGGCAGAAGTTAAATCTTTTTGCATAGGAACTAAAGTCCCACATACATCCTCAATTTTGGAGATCGTCTCCTTATGTTGTTGGTTGATCGTCTCCCATAATGTTTTATGAAATTCATCATTTACCCGTAAACGTTCATCAACTTTGCCAACCCATCTCTCGAGACTGTCTTTTTCGAGCACTACTACACCATTCGATTTCTTTTTCTTAATTGCCATCTTAAACTCCCTTTCCAAACGTGATAGCTTTAGGGGCTATCATTTGTTTCAGTATTGCCTTTAAACCTTCTACGTCTTTGCATGCATCAATATCTTTTTCTGTAATTGTGGGTTCTGGACCTGTTATGCTTGATGGAGTAAATACTTTCGGGTTCACATCCTTCAAGGTTACTACCTCACCATCCATAATCTGATGAGTATCTATTTTTACATCAGGAGTAACCTCAATGTATTGAAGGTCTTTAGTTAGATTTATTTCTATAACATCTTTCCTTGTGGTAGATATGATTTTTTTAATAGTTCCGTCTTTATCGTACAAAGCATAATTCTTCATTATCTTTTAATCTCCTGAATAGTTAACATTCTGGATTGTGATATCGCAGAACAAGTAGTTGCACCCGTTCTGTGTTTCATCCAAGACATTGACCAGGTATAGGAATGTCCATTAATCAAAGTTTCAATGGTTCTGACAAAGGGCTCTGTAGCAAGATTAGTAATAATATAAGAAGCCGCAGCTTGTACGTTCCAAACATTGTACATCGTTGACCAAATCAATGCTGAAGCTGTGTTGTCATAAAGTTTTATTTTGTATGATACTCCCCAATCTGTATTCCAATCAAAACCTGATATCGCAGAATAAATATCACTTGCAGTTAAAATTGCTGGAAAATCTTGTCCCACAATATCAATATGTTCAAGTTCTTCCCAGCCTCCTGTTCCAGCGATAGTTCCTCCGAGATGCCCTGATCCATTCATTACCATATTAGTAGATAATTCACTAAAGTCTATTGAATTACCTATCGTTCCATACTCGCTGGCTGTAACAATTACGGTTGTTCCTGATCCAGCAGAGGGAACAACACCGTTAGTATCAGCAAGTAGGGCAGTTATTAAATTGGTACAGGCTTCTGCTGCACTTGCACCTATAGTTACTTCTCCTGATCCGGTTCTTACGTTTTTCCAAACATATGGTATTCCACAAACAAACGTCTCATCTTCAACAGCTATGCCAGCCATTGTGATCGTACCGACAGCCTTGAGTGTATAATCAGCTGAAGTATTGATGTGATTCGAAGCATAGAGATAAGTCAAGTCATTAACTGTCGCCAAGGTCAAATCTGGGGTGAATATCAGATTTGGAAACCCTGAAGATGACTTCGGCTGGATGGTTTTCTCTGTCATTTTAGCTCACCGTGATTTCGACTGTATAATCTTTGTAACCTGCTGCACGGGCAGTCACTTTGTACGTGCCCACTATCAGGCTTTTCAGAACAAAACTTCCAGTTGTGGCATTGAATGGAACGATTGGTTCGGCTCCTAAAGCTGTTAGAATTTGAATCATTATTTCTGTTGGATTTGGTAATCCTGCTCCCAAAGTTGCAGCATCCACTCCATCATCAGCAATCGCTGTCTTATCCCATGTTGCTATAGTTGTTATCAGGGTCTTATCTGCAAGAACCACATCAACCCCTGACGTTGTTCCTCCAAGATGCCCACTACCATCCATCGTCATATTGGAAGATGCCTGAGAAAAATCGATTGAATTACCTATTACTCCGGCATGGACAGCCGTGACCACTACGGTATCTCCTGCACCGTCTGTGGCAATAACAGTAGGTAAATCTGCCGTGATCGCAGCAACTAAATTCGTAACGGCTTCAGGAGCATCAGCCCCTATCGTTACCTCACCTTTCTGAGTTCTTGCAACCTTCCAAATAAAAGTTTGAGTATCTATGATGAAAGTCTCATCTTCAACAGCTATGCCAGCCATCGTTATCGTTCCGACTGCCTTGATAGCAGGAGTTGTTACTTTGGAATCAAAATCTACAGCAACTCCTTCCGTTACAGATTCTCCGGCATTTACCTGGATATCCAGCATATCGTCAGGACAGATTCCAGTTCTTTTAATTTCTCCCGTTGCAGCAATATAGACAATAAAAAACTTCATAAAATCCTCGTTATCTCTTCATACATTGAGCCATCAGACTTCGATTTTTTACAGATGAAGGTACAGAGTAACTTCTTGCATAAAACTGATAATGATATGATCCAGCAGCAGGCTTATCACCAATATTGAAACTTAGCAAAGTTCCATATACAGACGGAGCAAAGATATCGTAAGCACTCCAGACCTCTGTTTCTGAAACTCCTATCAATTCTCTTGTGATCATCAAATCTATATAAGCCCAACCAACAAAAAAGAATCCAGAAGTTGTTAGAAAAACAGGAGATCCATCGGTTGTGAGTGTTACAGACTGAATTAAAATCCAAGTGTCAGCAGGGAGATTAATTGATCCTACCGTGTAAGCACTTACCGGAATCGTTACCGCTTGCCCCTTAATTTTTAAAGTATCGACAGCTAAATCTACAATCTTGCCGGTATTAACAGACAGATTTGCCATCTTCGCTTCATCAACGGCCAGATTTTCTATCTTTGCATTTTTGATTGCACCGTTCTGAATATAAGCGGAACCGATTACTTCGTTTGCAATAGCATTCCAGGCTAAATCATGAACTCCACTGATATTGACCGCAATAACAAAATCAGCATCGGTCAAGGTTGGGTTCGTATCGGATACCGAATAAGAAGATGCTCCGTTTATCCAATAAATATATTTGAGGTTTGTATTACCCGCACTGATAGCATAAGCCACGCCGTTATAATAAAGTGTGTGAGCATTCCAAGCTACATATCCTGCAGTCGGGCTATTGTTTGTCCATGCATCTCCTGTGATGACGGGGATTTTTGTATAAATCTGAGAAGCCTGAATAGCGAAGGTTCCAATGTCGGAGGTATTCACCATTGCAGTGGTCGCTGCCACACCTCCTGTATCGCTTACAGGATACCAGGCAGAATAACCTCCATTTGGATTTTTATTTCTTGCCCAATAATACTTTGTGGTGCTGTAAACGTCGACCAGATCCGTGTAGAAAGTTCCATATACAGTAGCAATCTTAACGGCACTTGCTCTATTGTTGACGCTGGCTCTCCAGATTTCAGTTTGAAAGATATATGGATCGTTTACACTTGTCCAATTTAGGAATACGTTCTTGAAGGCTGCCTCTGCTGTGAGGGAGGTTAGCCCAACAGCAGGTGTTCCTACGATGGTGATATCAACAACTGGAGGGGCTATTCCTGCAACATCAAATATTGATAAGCTGATTGCTTTGAACTTATAGCTTGCACCTACGATCACGTCTCGGAAAATAAGAGGGCCAGCATCGTACATGATGCCGATGATTTGATAAGTAACTCCTGCATCTCTCGAGATATAGATATTTGCCTTAGCCCAATTTGTATCAACCGCTGGTCTGGTGAAAGTAAGTTTTACTCCCGTTTTATCTGTCATTTCAACAACAGAAAAATTCGTAACATCAGGAGGAACCGTTAATGGATTTAGCCAATCCGGGCCAGAAGGCCACTGAGTATCTGGAGGCAAACTTGAATACACTGGTTCGGATATGACGATGTCTGTATCTGCATAGACAAGATCGTTATATTCTACAGCCGATATCTCGATCTCATTTTCAGGAGTCTTAGAAATCTGCATAATCCTGAAAGGCTTTGCCTCGACACCTGTTAAACCCAAAGCATATAAACCAAAAGAAGGAGGTGGTGTTGTGAAAGCTGTACAATGAACCGTAGTATAGGTTCCCGGCCCATCAGTTATCGCTCTGGTTTCCAAAGTATCATTTGCTAATTTACAGGTGATAACCCACCCTGTGGTAATCGTTACTGGCTGATCCAGAGTGATTGCAGTGGTTGTCGCAGAAACAATCCGTCCTCCCTGCCCCCAGGCAAATACGTCATGTTGAAATTTAACAACATCGCCAGGAAGCATATGGAGCGCATCGATGGCTCCCTTAAAACTAACTTGTTCATCTTGATACTTCGGTGCATTAAGATGAAATCTTGCTTCTCTATAAACCTGGGACTGGCGGGATGCTCCTATCAGAGATAATCTTCTTGTTCTCTTTGGAACTCCCCCAGTAATAGCAATATAATCCGTTACATCTACTGTTGATTTCTGATATTTATTTGCTTTGTTTGCATAGTCCACTTCAATAGAGTTGGGCTTGCTTTTTTCTGATTGAAACGTATGTTTGAAACTACCCTCAATTATATTCCCCATGTTAAAAATATATGAGGGAGATTCTTTCTTATCGATCAGAAGCTGGATTGCATCTTTATTCCAAATTGGTAAAGCTCGAAAGGAACCACAGATTTGATTGATACAATCAAAGGCTGCATTCTGAGCATCTATGACCAAGTCCAGTTCATTTCGTTTTTCTCCAAATTCCCAACCAGCGGTATCTGATGGAGTTCCGTTGCTCCATCCTCCAGAACCAGTGGCTGTGTGGGTTCCAACAGAAGTGATTAGTAGATTCGTATAAATCGTAGAATCTGCAGCAGATTTGCAACAGATATATTTGCCGATATCCCCTGCTACAAAAGTGTAGTCGTTATCAGTTAAAGATGTGGCATCTACGGCATTTATTCCTCTCTTTATCCCGTTCCCCAGTTTCACATCACAGTAGTCCGCCATGAGGATTAATTGATCGTTGTTGATATTGGCTTGGGAAATATAACGACCTGTCCCATATCTCTGATTAACCATCAAGTCGTTAACGTTATAGATTGGATTGTTTGTCCACTCGATTACTGAGGTATCAAGATTCAAAACTTTGATGCCTCTGATCCGAGTTAGAACATTTGGAAGTTGCCCTGATAGTTGTTCAGTTGCTAAAACTTTAATTGCGAGCAAAGCTGTATAAGGGTAACTTAATGTGTCATATTTCACTTCGATGATGTTATCCAGATACAAAGCACCGTTTACAGCAGGAGGAGCATCCCAACCAGTAAAGGTAACTCTAATGTCGTACTGCCCTGGGGTTAAATCATCTATCCTAAAGAATCTTCGTACTGGATCAACTGAGGAAACCGTGATTTCAAGCGACCCATCATTTGTCCAATTTTCTGCGGAATGTAACTTGTGCTCGATAAGACAACTTGTGGTGTGTGGATAACCGTTTCCGTGATATTGAATGTTAATGGAGGGAGCTCTGATTCTAAGTTCAAATGCCTCTACATCAGAATCGACTGTGGTATAAACATATGGTGTCTCAGTTAGCTTTACGCCAGCCATAGAGTAGGTCTGACAAATATCTCCGAACCCTGCTATCTGAGTTTGGTTATGGGTTCCAAGCCTATAGTCCCATGTGACATCCTTAAAATTGGAAAGTAAATTGTCGTTTATTAAGATATAGGGTTTATCAACTAAAGGATCAGTACAAACCCCAGATAAATCCTCCTTCATGATACCTTCGATTGGCCCTTCAGATAGAGCGATCAAAAGGTTTAAATAGTTCTTATCTGCATCAGAGGAGATATAGGCTTCAATTAAATTTCCACCCAAAAGATGTTCGCCGTAGACAATAGGAACAGGAACTCCTTGACGAACTTGCATTTGTAGACCGTCCCAACCGTAAGTTGGGCTGGAATTTAAACCTTTGCCAGTATCGGGTGCTTTGGGTGCGGTGGCATAAGAATAGATTATGAAGGCTACAGCAAGAACGACGGTGGCAATAGTGGCCCAAGTTATTACTATTCCTCCCCCAATATAAATTCCACCAGTGATTCCAATAGCACCAAGTATTGCTCCAAAAATTGCTTCAAATCCAACTTCCTGAATTATAATTACTTCATCCCCATCGTTTAATGGATTTCTCCATTTGAGTGGGTGTAGTGTCTTACCATTCACCCGCACTGTTATATAAGGAGGGTCATCTCTGACTTCTGGATGTTTTTGAAATAGAGATGTGAAGATAGATAGAATAGTTTGATTGCGTGACTCAAATCTAATCCAGGTAGACTCATCAAATAAAACAGGTATATAAGTTACGTTGACTTTCATTCTTGATCCTTGATTCTGAAGTAACCGTAGATTTTGTCTTTCCATAAAGGGTTAGTCAGAGAATCTATTCTTGTTCCAGCTTTGTCATAGGCATGGATAAATCGGCCCTCTCCCAGATATATCCCCGCATGACTTGGATATTCTTTGCTGTTGAATAAAACCATATCTCCAACTTTTAACTTCTCATCCTTAGTGAGTTTTCTGAAAAAACTTGCATACTCCTGGAGATAAAGGTCTGTCTTTCCAGACCAATCCTCGACATATGAATAGTCAGGAAGTTTGATTTCAAACTCTTTGAAGTAATGAATCAGGACGCCATAGCAATCTATTTTTTCTGGCCCACGTCCACCTATCTCAAATTGCATTCCCAATAAGTCTTGTGCGATCTGATTAGATTTAGCTAAATTAAACAACATATAATCCTCTCTGCGGAATGGCTGGAAAAGCCCCGAATCGACTTGAATTTGTATGAAACTTGCATCCTACAGGGCCTATTCTGGTGTGATCACATTCGATGGTGGGATTAGAAAAACCACCTGGAGAGCTATAGACGCCCGCATCACCAAGCCAGCATCCTTCACTTTTGAAGAACCACTGACAGTGATCCCTTTCGAATAGTCTTCCTGGAATTTGAACTTCGTAAAGGTCGAGTTTACTGGTTAGATTAAAAACTGCTTCATGCTCTGTTGATTCAACCGAATCGATATAGAATGTCGAAGAGATGTTGGCTGCTGCATCAGCTAATTGATTCAGAAAAATTAATTTCATCACGACTTTGCAGCCGATTAAACCGTTGTTTGCAACTAAGGTAGATATGATAGTTCGATCAACTGCAGATAGTTTCACCCTAACCGTATCGATCTCGCCGAGGGCATTGGCTCCGATTCCCTCATGTGTTAGCGGAAATGGTAAATAGTCGTATCCTCCACTTGTTGGATAGTGAACTATTGCATCCCATTCACAGACTCTCATAATAGAAGCAGGAGAGGGAATGGTGATCTCGTACAACATCACAGGTTGATTCTCAGATTTGTTTTTTTCGGTTATGAAATTCTGATCTATGATTTCTGACATCTAAATTTCTTCCTTAGAGTATTTGGATTAGCTTGATTCCTGTGTTTGCGAGTTGGTAGGAAAACTCTTCAAACGTCAGGTTATCTTCGGCAAACCTCACGGTGTAGCTTGTAGTCGTTGGATCAACATAAGTGAATGCTTCATAGGAACCCTTCCGGGCGAGATAGAAAGCCCAAAGAGTGCCTACTTCAGTCAGATTTAAAACTTTGTAAGTCAGGGTAAATAAGTGTTTACCAGCAGACCATTTGGGTCTTCGTTGTTCTGCTCCGTTTTCAAAAGCAGAAATCAAGGTTTTAAATTGAACTTGTTTTCCAAAAGAATAAGAAGGTGCTGGACTTGTTGGATAAGTTTGCATAGTTGGTACCTCGCAAAATAAAAAAGGGGTGCACGAACCTGTCTTCATTTTCGGTTCATATGTGCACCCCTGAGAATTACTGGGTCTCGCTCTATTTAATTTTTAGATTCAGTTCATATAATTTATTATGATCTCGCACTCACCTTGTTGAAACGTCTACCCTTATAGTAAATTGACTCTATCGTTGGGCCATATAGTCTTGTGAAACTACCAAGATCAGTGGCCTGGATGAATGTGTTATAGTTATTGGTATCTCCTCCACCCTTATTCTTTTCAGCCGGAATTACGGCCTCACCTTTATGCAACATAGCTAAACCTGTTCTTGGAACATAGTCGGTTCCATGTTGCAGCATTTCAAAACCAGTTACAAAACTTGCTGCTCCACCAGCACCACTCCCAGTTATACCAGCTGCCCCACCGCTTATGGAAAGGGCAGAAGACCCACCTCCTCCGAATAAATTTCCAATACCACCAAATAATCCACCTGTTATATTTGTGCCCGTGATATTTCCCATCAATAGATAGTTCATGGAAATTTCTAACAGTTTTTTGATGATAATATTTCCCATACTGGTAATGATACTCTTCATGGCTTCAGCAAATGTTTTTGTTCCGTTAATCATTTCCATGAGACCGGAAGACCATGCAGAAGACATAGAACGGGCTACATCTGTAACCGCATCTACCACTTCTTTATTAGCCATTTGGGTTCGTATTTCTTGCCCAACTTTCTTTACTAAATCAATTTGTGTTTGGTAATACTCTCTTAATCCTGGAGTAGCATCCCTCAGTGTCTCTAATCTTCTAACCTCAGAATCTTCAAGTGCTTTATTGTTAGTAATCAAATCCTTCACATTATTGGAATGTTCGGAAAGTAATTCCAAATATTGTCTTTCCAAGTTCAGTTTGGCTACAGTTCGTTCCTCTGCTCCCGCTACTTCGGCAATAGGAATTCTCACCCCTCCTTTTTCCATATATCCTTTTGGGATGGCTTTCTCTAAAGATTCTCTCCAGTCAGGCATTTCTCCTAATTCTTGTAATCTCTCTACATCATATAGTACCTTCTGAAAGGCTACATTTAATTGCAAAACTTTATCGGTAGGAAGCCAAGCTCCTACTTCTCTAAGTTCACCATTAACTCGAATCCATCCCTTTTGGATAAAGTCAAGAGAATCCCTCCAATCAGGCATCGTACCCAAATCACTAAGATTCTGTGCTTCTGCTACTAACTTTGCAAATTGAAGATTAAGACCTTGTATTCTGTCTCCTTCTTGCTTTTTTAATTCAACAGCTTGTTTGGCAAAAGATTGGTTTATTTTGGAAATATCTAACCCTTTCGCTTTCTCAATAGCTACCTGTCTTTCAGCTTCTAATTGATTAAGTTTATCCTGGTAGGTTAGATAACCGATGCTAAGTATCTTTCGATCATATTCTAAATTTAAACGGTTCTGGTCTTCCTTTATTTTTCTTTCTTCTGTAAGTTTTTGTGCCTGGGGTGCAGTTAATCCTCCTGCTATGGGGTAGTCTTCTTCTAAATAAGTTCCTTGTATACTTTTTCGGATCTTTTCTTGTTCCTCAATTCTTTTCCGAGCTTCTTCAGGGGATGCCCAAATCCCTCCCATTGTGGTTCCTCCATATTCGGGAGGTCTAAAAAATGCTTTTCCAATAGCCTCTTTTACTTCTTCCCAACCACTCTTGAGTTTTTGAACCCTTTCGTATTCGTTTTCAACAAGTTTTCCATAGATTTTTACATATTCATTGGATTGACGAATTACTTCGTTCAATATTGCTTGATGCTTCCCAGCCTCGGTAAGATATTTTGGAATAGTACCGAGCATCTCAGCATATTTGGCATATGCTTCTTCAGGATCAATCGGGAAAACAGCTTTTAAACCCCTCGTCCTACCAGTAATAATAGCCTCAGTTACTAAATCATAAGCCTCTTTAACAGTTATCCCCATCTTCCTTGCAGCTATTCTTGAAGCTTCAGTCATTTTTACAATTTCATCTGAATTAAATCCCTCAACTAATAATCTTTGAGCTTTTACCATTATTTCTGTTTGTTCTACAAAAACCCCGGAAGCCCTTGAAATATCCTTTATTAGTTGATCGCTCATCACTCCAGAAGCAGTTGCAATCATTTTAAAAGATTCTTCGATTGCCACTGCTCTCGCAGTTTGTTCATAAAACTGAGCAAATTGTTTTCCTGCATTAAGTATCTGTTGACCCAAATACACAAATGCCGATCCGGTAATGGCATTAATAGCTGTTTGCATTCCGCCTATGGCATTCTGCATCTTTGTTAAAGCTGCTGTGCCTTGATCATTAACTTTTAGACTTACGGTTAATTCGGTTGTTTGTTGTGCCACGTTATCCTCTTTTTGCTTTCTCTATCTCCTCGTCTGTTTCTTCTTTTTCAACTTGGTAGAAGGCTATCCAATAATAGTATTCATCCATTGACAGGGCTTCCAAATCTTTTACGAAGCATCTTTTTCGATCTGCGAGGGCATAGAGGTTTCGAAGAAAGGGTCTTCTTTATTTTTGAACCTCTCTATAATCTGTTCCAAAGATTCTGTAGAATGCATTGCATTGGAAATCTTTGTCACAATATAGAAATCTAATTGTTCGAGAAAAGGCTTATCAGTTTCATTGAACAACTTATTCCCATTCTCATCCTGTGCCTTCTCAATAATAGTCCAGACGCTGAAAGCAGCATCATCAATCCTGGGAATCAAATCATTTCCTCGAATCTGAGACTTGATTTTAATATTCTGCATCTCTCGAACTGTAATAGGAGTAAACCAAATTGTTTCTCCAAATTCAGAAACCGTTACTGATTTTTTCTCCCTCTTACCTGGATACTCTCTGATCTTTTCCTTTAAAGCCATAAACTTTCCTCCTTTATTTTAGTAAGCTCCATCAACATAGGAAACAAATTCTTAAATGCTGAACAAAAGGGGCTCTTATGTTCATAAGTTCCATATGCAAGTTTTCTTGTATATGGACAACCTCCCTGGCACCAAGTAATCCATTCACAGTCCTGGCATTCAGGAAGATTTTTAGCCGACCATCTCTGACGAAATTTTATAGAAGACCAGTTTCTATTAATTAAGATATGGCCAACTTTGGTGTCTAAATCCGCATTACAACTTCGGATCGTTCCGTCAGGATCAATAGTTAGAAACCACTTTCCACATGAGTAGCAATTTTTCTGACCTTTCCACGTAGGGTAAGTGGACTCCATTATAAAATTAGGCCACATGGGGTTCTCGGCTTTAAGCAACAGGTCAAACATTTTCTTCATTTGTTTCTCATATTCATCAACATAACCAGAAATAGTCCCGCCGTTATAAAGTCTGTTAGTCCTCATATGACAGTTGTGTTTAATCGCTAATTCTGTAAGTTGTGTAAGCCTTGAAAGGTTTAATTCGTCAAGAGCAATAGCTAAAGCACATCCTCCGCATATTGATTTAACCATCTTTATCTTTTCTTCCACACCATCTAAACTATCATAGGTAGGATTCAACAGAACTCTCATTTTCATTTTTTTAATATCATTCAAGATATCGAAAGTTAGTAAATCTCCATTTGTAAAAGTTAACCAGCCTGCCTCTGAATTAGGCAGGCACTCCTTTGGTTTCATCGTCATCACGTTTTGGTATATTAATTTCATTGCTTTGAAACTGTATAAAGGCTCCCCGCCAATAAAATGAATTTTAAATTGTTTTACCCTTTCCTCTTCGAGAATATTAGCAATCCACAAGGGAAGTTCTTTTCTAATATCCAAAGACATTTCATCATTGCCCTTTGGGTAGTAGCATTCGGGACATTCCCTGCTGCAAATATTATTAACGTAAACAAGAAGATGAAGCATTTCCATTATTCAGAATCCTTCAATCGTTTTATATTATCAATATGCGTAGCGTATTCCGACAATCTCTGAGAACGTGCAACGGATGAAGGATACGTTGCAGTTAGATATTTGTCATGATCCATCGCATTATATTTGCTCCCATCAAATTCAACTAAAAAACATTTTCCAGCATTGGTTGAAATAGTTTTAACTACCTGGATATAAGGTAATTTGCTGTCCCGTTCACCAATCATGCTGTTACATACGATATGCTTTTCTCCAAGTGCTTCCCAAAAATCACCTTTATCAGAGAATACTGGAACGTAAGCATAAAGTCTGTTAGCTAATCCTGACATAAAAATAAACCGAAAAAGCATGGAAGAAATAAGACGTGAAATCGTAGTTCCCTGAAAGGGTTCAGTAATCCATTTTTCATAGCTAAAATCACCCTTTCCATATCCATCAGGGTTATCCAAATATTCTTTGAAAGTTACCGTTGCAATCGTTGATTGTTTGTCTTTGACATAGCACTGCATAGATTGCCCAATCTTTCCCTTTGGAATTGAACGATGGATTTTATTGATAGCTACATAGGTAGGATCATCCCTAACGATCTTTTGAACTTTTTCTTCGTCGGCAATATCATTCACATCAATAAAAGTAAGGGATGCCACTACTTTGGGTGGCTTTTTAGACATATAAGCATCGAGCCAACAGTCAGTTGGAATCGAAATAGTTATTCCTTCCTTTGGTAGAAATCTTTTAAATTCCATTTATATTCTCCTAATATAACAACCAAACATCCGGTGCATATTTCATAGCATTACATTGGCAGGACTGTGTGTAACAAACAGCATTACAGGAGCATCCTTCATCATAGCAAGCAGAATTGCAAGCACAGGCGCTATCGCCGTAACACTGAGCATTACAGGAACATCCCTGCCCTTGAGAATAGCAGGTAGCATTACAGGAGCAATATTCACCATAGCAAGCAGCATTACATTGGCACGTCTGACTATAGCAAGTAGAGTTACAAGAGCAGGCACTATACCCATAGCAAGTAAAATTGCATACACAGGGAGGGCTACCGTCACCTTTACAACCACCACCCTGACTATAGCAAGAAGAATTGCAAGAGCACGTTGAGTAACCGTAACAAGTAGCATTGCAACCACAACCTTGGGTATAACAGGTGGCATTGCAAGAACAAGCACCGAAAGAATAACAGGAATAATTACATGAACAGGCAACATATCCGTAACATTGAGCATTGCAAGAACAAGCACCATAACCGTAACAAGTTGCATAGCAGCCACAAGATTCCCCGTAACAGGTAACATCACAACTACAACCATGTGTATAGCAAGTTCCATCGCATTGGCATGCTGGCATTCCCATTATAGATATCCTTTAAGGTATAGAAACCTTTAGCTCTACCGTCAGGAAAGCTCCCGCTATAGTACCCCCAACTGTGTCGACAAACATCTCAAGAAGTTTCCCTGCAACAAAGGCCGTAGTGTTAAATGCGATCACAGTTCCGGTATAAGCATTGAGAGCAATAGTTGGTCTGTTACCCTGCGTAGTCCAAATCGTTGTGCCGTCGTAGTGAATATCTACTGTGATAAGGCTACTACCTGTTGGGCAGGCTGTTACGGATAAATATACAGCTACAGCAGTACAATTAAACGGAACATAAAATTTACAACACGGAGAAACTGTTGTGTTTGCTACTAAAGTTCCGGGAACACTCCAAATTATAACCGGAGCCCCCACAGATATGATTCCACCACCTGCATCATTCGTATGTGAATGAACAGCATTGGTAAAATCGGTTATAGTTGGTTTATGTAGTTTCATTCTTTAAATCCTTTATGGAAAAAATAGAAAAAAATTAGCTGTTCCTGCTGGAGGTGTAAAAGTTATATCAAGCTTAGCTGCCAAACTTGTATTTGTTTCATAGGAAGCCATTACTTTGTAATAATAATCAGAACAATTATTTCTCCAATGAATCTGAAGTGCATTCCCAGATGCCCAACCAGCCCTATTAATTATAGCCTGTAATATGGTCTTTAATTCGGGAGAACTAAACCATTGTGAAATTCCTCCACCTGGAGTCCAACCCACAGAAGACCCTACCGATCTACCATTCAAATCAGTATTGGATATCGGAGCAGCAGGACTATCAGCAGCCTCAAAGTAGATTAGTGAGGCTGGAGAATAACCAGCATTTTCACCAGTACAATAGAACTTAAATATTGCTGAATCAATGACTGATCCCACTGGGATTAAAACACTGGTAAATCTAAAAGTATTCCAACTTCTATACCAACCACCATCGCTATTCAAACCAATTACCTGGGTATTTATAGAATTGCTCCACTCCGTTGAATAGTCTTGCCAGCTGACAGTATCATTTGCTCCTAAATTAACTTGAAGATTAAGAATTGACATTTTATGCCTCTTGATTAGAAGCCATGCAGCCCCAGACAGCTGCTACTGTGTCATAAATAAAACCGACTGTTAAGAGTTTTGAGATAACTGTTGTAGTTGGCAATGCCACACCTTTAGCTATAAACTTTGCTCCCCAGGTTATTGCTCTTGCTGTTCCGTCATCCTTTATTCTTATAACCAACTTCTGAAAATTAACAGGTGTTCCAGTCAGGTTGGTCGTGAACGATGTGATAGCTGCGGCCTGAGCAGTAATCGTAACCGAATCACAGTTATCAGTATTGATTGTTGGAGTGCCTTCTGAAACTATCGTTGTAACACGAGGAGCCCATATTGGCCCTGAGTAACCTGAAATCCCAGAGTATCCACTATAACCTGAAATTCCGGAGTAACCCGACGTTCCAATCCCTGAGTAACCAGAAATCCCTGAGTATCCGCTATAACCTGATGGCCCACTATAACCGGATTTTCCAGAGTAACCGGAGGTTCCTATTCCAGAATAACCAGAAATCCCTGAGTATCCGCTATATCCTGATATCCCTGAGTATCCAGATGTTCCTATTCCGCTATAACCTGAAGTCCCTATTCCTGAGTATCCAGATGTCCCTATTCCAGAATAACCAGATATTCCGCTATAGCCTGAGTATCCAGAAATTCCAGAGTAACCGCTATATCCAGATGGCCCGCTATAACCAGATATCCCTGAATAACCCGACGTTCCAATCCCTGAGTAACCAGAAATCCCTGAGTAACCAGATGTCCCTATTCCAGAATAACCAGAAATTCCTGAGTATCCGCTATAACCTGATATCCCTGAGTATCCAGAGTAACCAGATGGCCCGCTATATCCAGAAATTCCTGAGTAGCCTGATGTGCTACTATATCCACTGAAACCAGAAGTTCCACCGCCACTTGAAACAACCGCTTTACCTGTAGCAGCAGATTCAAGAGTAACCGTACAATTATTAGTATCAACCCAAACTACAGTAAGTGGAATGAGTTGATTATCAATAGCATCAAATACTTGAACAATTACTTCTTTATATCCAAGGTTATGGGTAATGTTCCATGTAACATTTGAAGCTCCTTGGGTGTGGATGTAGTTACTTCCACCACCAGAATAGCCTGATATCCCGCTATAGCCTGAATAACCTGATATCCCTATCCCTGAGTATCCGCTATAACCTGATACCCCTGAATAACCCGACGTTCCAATTCCTGAGTAACCAGAAATTCCTGAGTAACCAGAAATCCCTGAGTAACCCGATGTCCCGATGCCTGAATAGCCTGAAATTCCAGAGTAACCGCTATAACCAGAAATCCCTGAGTAACCCGATGTCCCGATGCCTGAGTAACCTGAAATTCCAGAGTAACCGCTATATCCAGATGGCCCGCTATAACCCGATATCCCGGAATAACCCGACGTTCCAATCCCTGAGTAACCAGAAATCCCTGAGTATCCAGAATAACCCGATGGCCCGCTATACCCTGAAATTCCAGAATAGCCTGATGTCCCTATTCCTGAGTAACCCGATATCCCTGAGTATCCGCTATACCCTGATGTCCCAATCCCTGAGTAACCTGATATCCCGGAATAGCCTGATGTCCCTATTCCTGAGTAACCTGAAATTCCAGAGTAACCCGACGTCCCGATTCCACTATATCCTGAAATTCCAGAGTAACCAGAAGTTCCATCAATACCGCTATAACCTGAAATTCCGGAGTAACCGGATGTTCCTATGCCAGAATAACCAGAAATCCCGCTATCTCCACTATAACCAGAAATTCCTGAGTAGCCTGAATAACCAGATGTTCCTATTCCTGAATAACCAGAAATCCCAGAGTACCCTGAATCGCCACTGTACCCTGATGTACCTATCCCCGAATAACCGCTATAACCAGATTTTCCAGAGTAACCTGATTCTCCGATCCCAGAGTAACCAGAAATCCCTGAATAACCTGATGTGCCTACGCCTGAGTAACCAGAGGTTCCTATTCCAGAGTAACCGCTATAACCCGATATCCCAGAGTAACCTGACGTTCCAATTCCCGAATAACCAGAAATCCCTGAATAACCCGATTGTCCGTCTGCACCAGAATAACCGCTTATCCCTTCAAGACCGTCAATCCCTGAGTAACCACTATCTCCTGACAGCCCCGAATAGCCACTTTCGGAAGCCTGACCGTCTAAGCCACTATAACCAGATTTTCCAGAGTAGCCTGATGTACCGACTCCAGAATATCCACTTATACCTGAAATTCCGCTATACCCCGAAAGACCTTGGGTTCCCTGTTCACCAGAGTAACCTGATAGGCCGATTCCGGAGTAGCCCGAATAACCCGATTCACCGTTTACTCCACTAAATCCAGAGTAGCCTGAATCACCCAAACCACCTGAATAGCCAGAAAGCCCGCTTGTTCCTACCCCTGAGTATCCTGACGTTCCGCTATAACCAGAGATCCCGCTATTACCGCTATAACCAGATTGACCTGAATAGCCTGAAATCCCTAAAATCCCGTCAATCCCGCTATAGCCAGAGAATCCTGATAAACCTACCCCTGAGTATCCTGACGATCCGCTATAGCCAGAGATTCCATCCTGACCGCTATAACCACTGTAACCACTATCAGATGCTATCCCGCTATAACCTGAAACCCCAGAATAACCTGACGTCCCTATGCCTGAGTAGCCTGAAACTCCGCTATAACCTGATTCTCCGATGCCTGAATAGCCTGACCATCCACTATTAGCTGCTTGTCCGTCCAGTCCGCTGAAACCAGAATACCCGGAATAACCCGAATCACCTGCAAGACCATCCTGCCCTAAATACCCCGAATAACCAGATTTCCCGGAGTATCCTGAATAGGCCGAATAGCCAGAAAGCCCTGCCTGAATCAATACATCAATCTCAGGTTGGGAAACTTCTATAACTTCAGAGCTTCCAACGATTTCAACTGTGATTGTCGTTGTTTCGATTTCAACTACGGAGATAACTGGCATCTTTATTTTACCCTTTGGATTTATGCGGAATAACCGCTATAGCCTGAGTAACCGGAGTATCCAGACTTTGAAACTTCTGGAGTGATCGTAAATGTCCCTCTTAAAAGTTCTGTCACAACTCCACTTATTTCCATCTCAATGGAATAGATATAATCTCCTGGAGTAAATGTGCTTGTTACTGAAGAAGGAATGTAAAGTTGAATCTGACCCAGTGAGGCATTGGTGATTTTGATTCCAATGTCGAATTCATTGGTGGAATGTTGATTCTTTCGGATTTGTCCTCTGAAGACATAGTTTGTCAAAACCATTGGAATATCGTTTTGTTTTAGGACTAAATCCTTCAGGAAGGTTTCACCAGCCTCTACTATAAAATTATATTGGCCACTCATTTTTTGCTCCTTGTACTCTCCTTGAATTATTTACTTGTTCCTTCTGAGTTGACCACTTACAATTCCCAGGTTCATAATTTCCATCATTATCTTTTCTATCTATACTTAATCCTTCGGGTTTTGGCCCCATATCTTCAAGGAAGTTTTCAAATCCATGCTTTCCAGACCATCTATCACAAATGGTAATTCCTCTCCCACCATAATATTCATATCGTTGATTTTTTGGGTTTAAACATCTTTGTTTCATACCTTCCCAACTTGTATATATTGAAGTGTTTGTATATCCATGTTTAAGCGCTAACTTTCTTATAGAAGCACGTTGTTTACTCGATTCCCTATGAAAACACCCACAACTTTTTGTAAGACCACTAACAAAACTCATGGTAGGAACAAGATAATATTCTCCACAGTCACACTGTGTTAACCATACGACCCGGCCATAATACCTTTCAGAAGTTGGAAAAATAGCCATCAATCTTCCAAATTTTTGTCCTCTGATATCTATAAAATTCGACACGTTAATTCTCCTATGATTTTTTGGGATTATTCCTGGGGTTCATCTCATATGAATGGATTTGAAAGAAGGAACTGCACGGGAGATATTTTTCGGAGGGAATCTCCCATGCAGAGTATGAGGCAGGAGGGAAAAATCTTGTTAGGTAATTACCAGAGAAATCTCATCATCAGAATCATCACAACACATCTCAAAGTCGATTCCTAAAGTCCTAATTCCACCACGATCACCTGGATTGATATTTGCATATCGAATCACAGGCATTGTAATGGTTACTATGTTTCCGGCTGTAACTCCAGCAGCGATTGTTAGTGCTCCAACACCATTGGTTTTCCAGTTGGTGAAAAAATCATAAGACGCCACTAATGGCAATTCGGGGTCAAGACTACCTTTTGGATTTCTACCAGTGATCAATGCTGATAAATAGCCCGATGCACTATTAATGGATTCTCTCAAGGTAACAGTATTAGCGATATCCCAGTCCAATTTTGAAATTATCGCTGCATAACTATCTACCAAGAATGCAGCACTAATGAAAGCAGGTGGCACAACGTCATCGTATCCTGCAGCATCCAATAAACCCACATCGCTTGTGTCGATTCCTACACCTGTAAATTCAAAGTCTAATCTACCCGGCTTCCCTGATTCGATTGAGCATTTTACTGTTCCACGAGCACCTATGATCTTATGCAACACGCCATCAAAGTAAGCTCCTATTGTCAAAGATGGAATGGCTGTAGTGATCGGTGAAATCACTACGCTGGTCGGGGTTTGTGCCGGAGTTGGTACAACACCAAATCCACACCCTTTAAGAAGTGTGGCATAATCCGGGGCCACTCCTGCTGTCCCCGAACCTCTTAATTCTACGGAGCATGAAATCTTGGCAGACTGCAAACCTCCGATTCCAGGGCTTCTACTCAAAGAACCCCTCATAACGTCCCTGTTGTACGTGTTCTGAGATGGTTTGTAATCGACCTTTGAACATAATACGAGTTCGGTTGCAGTCAGTGCTTCTACTGCTCCTTCCGTTCCTTCTACCTTTGCGGCAAGTTGTGAAGCGAATAATCTGCTGGGCATTTTAAATTCCTCCTATTGTGAACACGGATCAAATGACCGTGTACGAAACTGTATTTTAAAAATTATCTGAATTCCGGCAATGATATTTGAATCTTCCTTTAAAATCATTTCATTCGAACTTGGCTCGGTTAATATAGCTAAACCTCCCCAGGTCTGATCAGACCCAATAGCTGTTAGAATATCTGCTATCAGGTTTCTTGCTGTTTCTGCTGAAGTGGAATCAGCCACACTGATAATGCACTCAATCGTTAACCAAGAATCATGATATCCAAAGTTGGAGTTCTGACTCTCTTCCGCTATGTCTCGATAACATAAAGCAGGAAGTTCATCCTGGCTCAGTTCTGTTGTTCGCCATTGAAAAACATTATCTCCAAAAGCTGTTACAGCTTTGAATCTGGTATCAACGTTATCTAAAATCTGCTGTCTGATGCTATCGACCATTAATTCTCACCTAAAACAAGCTCAACGAGTTCATCCGAACCAACATGGATTGCATTAACCTTATAAGTTTCTCCGTTTGGTAGTTTAATAATTGAGCCATGTGCTATATGTTGGTCGATGAAATCGGTTTTCGTAATCAATAGTCTGGGAGATTCAGTTTCCACAGTTTGACCAAAGATATCTTGGCCTAAGTAAGTGGAGTCATACATTCCCTTGATCGTCTTTTCTCCACCCACAACTTCAATTTCATCCCAGTCGTTCAGGACGTTTGCGAGATCGTTTTTGATTACTGTATTTAGACTCATCCTTTTTTATCCATCCAAATAGCTTCAAAATTTCTTCAGCATCTTCTTTATCAACCACCGGATTAAAAACTCTGGGGTCTCGATGCTTTATTATTGGATCTCTTACCTGAATTTCCATCTTACGAAGCAATCGCTCCCGAAATCACAAATTCGAACTCCACTCCGATAGTAGAGGCAAAGCAAAACCCGTCAGTTTTCTTTTCACTAATGACATAATTATCGCCGGTTAATACCGAACCTGTTTGAACATTAGTCACACTAACGATGGTATATGTATTATTTGCCATTAGGTTCACTTTTTTATTGGTAAGATCAGAAAACTTGAGTTGATCTCTTCCTGATCGAGTTACGTATGAAAAACCGAATACGGAAGTGCCTTGCGGGACAAGGGTTAGAATGTTTCTATAATGGTCTGACATAATTTCTTGCTTACCAGCAAGAAGAATAACAACTGACTCACCTGTTGGATTCACCCCCGTGATTGTCCATACCATTCGGATATATCTTTTCAATTTTTCAATCGCAAAAGACTTGATTTCAATGGCACTAAAATTAGCAATAGCATCAAAGGTATGTATATCCTCAAAATCCAAATCATCTGTTGTGTCCGATTCTTGTAGTTTAAAAACAATATTCTTTCCCGCATTTCCAGAAGGATTAGAAGCTATGATGATTTGGATGCCACGGCTAAATCCGTTTAAATCTACAGGATCACCAACTCCAGATGCAGTTCTAACTGCGATAGGAGCTATATCTATAGGTTGGAAAGTATCCATTAAATTTCTCCTATAAAAAAAGTAAGGTGGGGATATTTCACCCCACCTTTAAATTATGAATCTTATGACTGATCCGCTTTCATAAAGCTGAAAGATGCTGCATGGCGAACTCCAACATCAACAGACTGAAGCCCAACCACTCTGATTCCACCACTTGTTGATAAACTGAAAGGATCAACAAGAATATCCAAAACTCCCCACATTGCGAGAACAAAGTCTGCCCAGTTTCCAAAGATGAGGCCGTGAAGATCGCTCTCCCCACCCTCACTCAAATTCTTAGGCACACAATTTGTTGCATATGCAGGATATCCATTCATAGTATTATCATCTGTCCAAATGAATCCAACTGGATTTGTTGCGTGTCTTACTGTCTGCTTGAAGACTGATTTCTGCTCTGGTGTGCAAACGTAACTCAGCGATCCCATCAAAGCATTTGCAACTTCAACATCTGCTTCCAATTCAAGAACGTTTGCCCATGTGGGCACGGTAGCTCCTGCAACCGTTCCGATTCCTGTAATAGAACCACTCATCAAACCAACTGGCTCGCCTGATCCACCACCTTTAAAGCAGGCAGTATCAATACCAACGGCCAAATTTCCAGCAATCGCTCCTCGAACAAAACTTTCAACATCTATCGAAGCCTGAATTAAAAGCTGGCGAGTAAAATCTACATATGCTCCAACTGTTTTTGGTGCAAAAGTCAACTGCCCAAGGATAGGAAGCCCCTCGGTAGGTGCATTTCCTTCAGTGATCCAGTAGCAAGTTGGGCCACTCACGTGCTTTGGAATAGCCACGTTTCCGACCAATCCACCGAGGATTGTCGCATTCAACTTTCTGATCAAGAGACTGTTATAAAGCATCTCGATGAAAGAACCTGCTAACAGGTTTGTAGCCACGGCATAATTCCCGTAACCTCCGCCAGCACCAGTGCTATAATCGAAATCTCTCTTTGCCTGGACTTCAAAAGGAACATAAAATCCAGCGGGTTCAGGAAGCTTTAAATGGTTTCTGACTGCATCTGAACACTCTTTCTCAAAACAACCTTTTTCCCATTTTCTATCTGCAATGGAAAGAATGGCCCTTTTGAAAGAGAAGTTCTTAATCTCTTTTTCATTTAATCCGATTTCAGGAGTCACATCGACTGGTTTGATTTTTCCCATCTTTTCGAGCACCATTGCTCTGAACTCATCGACGGTTTTACCTTCAGCGATAGCTCCTTCTGTTAATTCGTCTGCTTTAAACTGTCTTCCGATTGAAAGGATAGCAGACACCCTTTCTCTTTCTTCTTTTTGGATTGTTGCTAAATCTTTTTCCATTTTAGGAATCTCCTTTTTAACCTCTTTTGGAAGAGGTTCTATTTTTTGTTCTTGTTCCTCTTTAACTTCGGGAACAGGTTTTGGTATTAGAATCCTTGTTTCAAACTGCTCAGGATTTTTTCTACCTACACCCACATTAATATCTGCTGGTACACTGACAATACTAATTTCCATCGGCTCCCAAACTGCTCTGTAAGTTTTTTGTTCTGATTTCCCATCAGATACGAACCGCTTCTCCAATATTCCGTATCCCACGGAAACATTTTCACGAATACCGTCAACGACATCTTGAAAGATTTCATCGGCGTGAGGACTCTTCCCGAATCTCACGATGGCAATCCCCTTCCTGGAGTTGCTGATAAAAGCTTCCTCGATCTTCCCGATCTGGTCGTCGGTATTGTGATTAAGAAGCAGTGGGCCTCCGGTTTTAATACGCCCCAGCTTCACCGATGCAACACTATGATCTAAAATTTCCATTCCATCACAACGTTCAACCGGCTCCTCTGAAGAGAAGGATAATTTAACTGTTCTCTTCTCAACATTCACATTAGTTTCCGGGTCCAACTTCATTGTTCTATATTGCATCCCGGTCTTAATAATCTCTTTTACTTCATATTCTGGTTCATCTTTTTTATCTTCTTCATTACGTTCCTCTTGAATTTCTTCGGACTTATTCGCAATCCACTTACCATCCTTGTCCTTATGGTATTTGGTTTCTACTGCTGCCCAGGCAGTAGCAAATGCTTTGCTTTCGTCACCTTTGTACTGATCAAATGCAGCATTGAAAGCTGCCATAAATATTTCTTGGGCATGCTTTGGGCATTCTTTAACTGCAGGTGGAAGTTCACTTAATTTTGAATAAGGCATTGTATTCTCCTATTATTAATTAATCTTTCTGCACCCCAGGATTTGTGAATTGCAAAGTGTATTTGGGATTACCTGTTTGCTGAGGAACAAATTCAATCCCATTCTGAACTTCTAATTCTTTCTCGTGTTTCAACTCGATTAAAAGTTCCTCGTAATCGAGACCTTGTTCAGCCACGATCTTGCTTCTTGTAGTAAAGCCCGCTTGAAGGGCTGTTAGCTCGGCTACGACTTCCCTCTGAGGATCAATGTAAGTGAATCCCCGTGGAACCCACTTTGGACAATTTAACTTGTCAAGTTTCTGCGCCGGAAGATTAACTGCTCCGCTTAGCAAACCCATTCCCAACCAATCTGGAAAAATATCTTCACATAGGTGCTCCACCGTCCAGACCTGTAACTCTCTGTAATAATCTCGATCAACGTTTTGTCCTGCCCTGATGGAATTATAGTTTGTGGTTTCCAAATCGTTAGCGATCATGTGATAGTTTAAATTCATTCCAGAGCTAATCCCTCTCAAAATCTCCTTTGAAAAAGCTACGAAGTTTCCAGTTGGGTGTTGGGGATCATATGGCTGAAATTCTGTTCCTGGAGGCAGATTGATGTAAGCAGTGCCCGGTTCGACTCGTTCGATAAGATTGCCTGCGCTATCTTTCCCATCATAAATAAGAGGTTCAGTTGATTTCTGGCTTTTGATGAATCCCCCTTTTGATGCACTCTCACGTGAACTAATCAACTCTGCTTCTTCGTATCCCTTCAACCATGCCATTCGAATCATGACACTGGTTGCCCAGGGATAACCCCTGGTCTGTGTCGGACGTTCCTGAACGAATAGATGTGTTAGTTCCTCTACAGGAATACGAATTCTATTTCCAACTACTGCCGTCGATCCGTATGGGTAATCATATGGGCTTCTCTGGAAGAGCCAGTAAGCCGCTGGTCTATCCCAATTATCAACTTCGACCCCCATTCGAACTCGGTTTCCATTTGGAAGTTTGTCTTCGTTATATTCCTCGTCCATCAAATCTGCATCCAAAAGCTGTAGAGAAAATCTAAAAGGGTTATCAAAGTTTTTAATTTTACGAATTAGAATTTCCCCATCCCGTGCGACGGCTTGAATAACCATCTTTTGAACGTCAACCCAGGACAGTTTGCCAGTCACGGTACAGAATTCTTTTTTGCCCCATTTATTCCATGCATCCTCTATAATTCCGTTGGCCACAGAATCATATGTCCCGTTGACTCCGGTCTTTACTTTCGATTGAAACTGTATTCCCTGTCCGATAACGAAAGTTTTCAATAGCGATAGGAACCGTCTCATGTAAGGCTCGTTTGTCTCAAGGTCACGGCTTCTCGTTCTTAAAACTCTCAGTTTGTACCGTAACTCAGCATCAACAGATAGTGGACTGGAGATCCAATCATTAGTTAGGCGGTTAATCCCTGCCGCTGCAAAACTTCTTTTATGTCCATTATTTTTGTGATAGCCAAAATATCTAAAGACTTTTTCAAACATAGTTTTCCTTTAAAATTGAATCAGGACTTTATTCTGCGGAGGTAGCCCCTTAGCGATTAGGTCTCTTTGATCTTCCTGTCTGACTTCGCTCTTTAAAAAGGATCTCCAATCTAAAAGCTCAGTGGGAGTTAGTTTCGAGATTGACCTGCCTCCCAGACTATAGGACTGAACATCAGCCGTGGTTTTTCCTTCTAAGAGAGCCTCGACTGCATCCAAGCATCTTCGTGCCCAACTTCTTGTATCAAACACTTCTGTAGCAACCCAGTCGCTAACGACTTCGATTGATCCTTCAGAAATGAAATGACGTTCTGTTACTATCCCTTCACCTTCGCCAGTTGTTAATGAGGCGAAAGATTTCCAGGCATAAATTCCAGCTTCGATGGCCCCTGAAATTGCCCCAGTAATCTCGAAGTCCCAACCATTCCCATTTGAAGTACCCTCCGCATTAAACTTCCCGTCTTTACCCAAAAAATAGAAAGTCAAGTCCCAGGATGAAGAAGGGTATAGGGATAATTCGTTTTCAGTCCATGCAACTGTGTCTCCAGCATGGAAAATTCCAGGAATCATTTGAACTCCTAATTTACTTGCTTAAACTCTGACCACACCCAATCCAAGTCCGCTGGATTAGCGGTTAAGTAATCGATCCAAACTTTAACGATTGGATCTGAAATATAACGGCTCAAATATGAAGCCAATCCACTTTTATCTGTTGGCTTTGGGCCAAATGGACAACTTGGAAATGGAGGTGTTGGTTTTGGTCCTACAGTTACTGGAATCGGAACTGGTTCTGGAATCGGAACCGGTGCAGGAATTGGTACAGGTGTTACCACGGAATCCTTTTTGCCTCTGATTTTAAGGAAGTAATAAAGTCCACCAGCCACAATAGCGATTACAGCAATAATAATAAATATCCACATTTTTTTATCTCCTTATTGGCGAGGAACAGGCGAAGAGAGTTTTAGTTTCCAGTTTCATTCTGAGTGATGTAACTCTCTTCTTTCACCATCGCATTTCGAATCACATCCAAAGATTTGGATATAATTCTCCTTCTGAAGAATACTTATATATTTTTTGCGGGGCTTATTTCTTTGGATTATCTTTGGATAGGATCGAATCGAAGAGTTTGCGAAACCCACCTCTCCCCAACTTGGGAGGGTTCATGTTATTTTTTAAGAAAAGCCGTCTTCTGGCTTGATAACTGTTCCAATAATCTTTGTGATTCCGAAACCACATACGACAACTTTCGGCATGGTCAAATAGACTGTGAGGAGCTTTCTTCGATGTTTTGGATTCGTAAAAGTCTTTTTGGAGTTGAACGGCCTCATGACCTGTGATAACCTTCATCCGTTTCGCAAGGTCTCTGTCGAACTTGCGTATCTCCCGCACCCATGCTCCTGAATAGCCGGAGTATCCGGAGTAAGCTTCTACTTCCATATAAATATCATTTTCCTCCCTTAAATTTTTCCTCCGCCTTCTGCAACTGCTTACGAATCCACCAATAGTCAACAAGCTTTTTGATCATTCCCGGCTCACAATTTCTAATATCAGGACTCTCAATCTGATCCCTGATTCGCTTCAGATCTCTTAATTCTTTTTTCATCTTATATCCTCCATGATTATGACTTTCTCACTCATCAATTTAATTGGAGTGATGAAAAACTTTTGGAACATCCCGCAGAACCATGCGGTCACACACCAGGAATGCTGGTGGTGAACAAAATCTGAACACGTCCAACGAATTATTATCATTTAATCCTCCTTATCTTCCTTCTTTTCCCTTCTTCTCAATAAAACACTAAAGTGTCGGCAAGCCAGATCGTAACCAGCCTCTCCTCTCAAACTTTGTAGCCATGCTTCCCGGATTCGATCCGGTCTGACTTGGACATAATAATTTTTCCATGCCAGCATCCATTCTCTGTGTGCAAGGGCTGGAGGAACAAGCCCTCTCTGAAAATAACTTCGCCGTCTTTGATTATAGGCAAGTTGCCTCTTTTTATTCTTGCGGTGCCACTGTTTGATGTACTCCCGCTTGTGCTCCCCGCTTGCCAAAGGGCGGTATGGCGTAAATACTTTTCCAGATGCTTTCAAACCTTCTATTTTTTCAAGATCGGAAACATGGATTTCGTTAAAACGAATAATATCCATACGCTTCCGGAGATCCTCGTCAAATTCCAAGATAGCTTCAGCCCAAACCGCCGAAGATTTAGCATGTCTCATTTTTCAGATCCAAACAAAAAAGGGATGTATGAACCTCTTTTTTCATATCAGGTTCATTTCATCCCTCGTATTGCGGATCTCTTATTTAATTTAGGGTGGGAAAATTGCCGGCGCCACCTTCCCACCCCCGATAGGAGTTCTCAGCGACAGAGAACTTCCAGTTAATTCCGGTATTATTAAGTAATCCAGATACCTAATGACTTAAATGCTCCAGGCCAAGTTATAACAGAGTAGAGGTAGGAGCCTTTCAGATAAAGTTTGGCTCCAGTAGATTTTCCCTTTTCCATAATAAGAACGGCTACTTTATGATCTGGATCAATAACACCTCTCATTTTAATTCCTTCGGACTTAATAGCTTTGATTATATTATTTATTCCCCCTGCTGATTTAGCATTATCAAATTTGTTAAAATATAATTGAATCCTTTTGTTATTTTTTTCCATCTTTATCACCTCCGTTTATGAGAACTTCTTAGTTAATTCATGTTCAAAACTTTTGAATTTTTCGCAATCTGAACATCTATCAGCCTTCTCACATTGCATCACTTCTAACTTCCATGATGGCTCCGGTCTAATCCTACTAATCTGGTTTGGTAGCCACTCTTTGGGTTCTTTGATTTTCTTCATTTTTTTTCTTCTCTTCTTCCTTTCTCTTTTTTTTCGTTCATCCTGTCAATTAGGTCTCGCACCGAAATCGGATAGGGGAGCCTACCCAGAGTTAGTTGGGCGGTTAGTATCCAATCCAAATCAGGTTCTTCTATTTTCTTCATAGCCACTCCGCATTGATTTCAATTTTCCGGTAAAATCCCATATCATCCCATTTGATAAATCTCGAAGGTTTAAATTTTCGTATTTGGGGAGGAGTAACTTCATTATTCCAGTTCCAATAATCCGTTGGCTCAGGTTGAAAGGGAACGGATACTTCGCACACTGGCCTATCCTCTATATAAGGTGATTGACCAATTCGTTCGGCAGTAATGTGGATATCTCCTGAAGGAAAATGTTCTGTTTGAGTAATAATGTAAGCCTGTCCATTTATCCAAATAGAATCTCCGGCGTAAAGTTGAATGGTTTGGATTCCGTTTGTAACAAAGTCTATTCGAACCCGTTGATCACTCATAAATCTTCGACGGTGCTCCCCATTTTCGAAGGCAGTGTTTTGAATATGATATTCATGATTACTTTGAATACTTCTTCCGTCAATTTGGATGTCATTAATGATTCCGCCGTCATGCTGAAGTGTTTCGCTCATGCTAATCGAATCGACCTCCTGTAAATCTGGTTGAATGTTTCTTCCTCTTCTTTGGATAAATTATTTCCTGATTCTATTCTATCGAGAAGCGAAAGGATAAAGTAACATTCCCAGTTACTCAAATTCCTTGCATCCAAAGATTGAAATATCTGGTCAAATCTTTTTAAATTCACTTTTTACCCCACTTACCCCGTTGGTGCTTTTGGTGCCTTTAATGCTATCTTCCAAATATTTTAAACAATCCAAAGAGTTTGGATTAGTAATCATTTACCCATTTGCCCATTTAACCCATGAGGATATATAATATATATTCTAAGTACTCTCTCTCTCTCTCCCTCCCGTGGGGTAAATGGTTAAGTGGTGAAGTGGGTAAGTCTGCTATATCTTGGAAACAATCCTTTTCCTTCCTTCCTTTACAATCTTAATCTCATTATTTTCTTCCAAATTACTAAGTGCCCGACTAAATGTTTCCAATCCAAACCGTTCCATATGGACTTTATTTTGAAGATTACTCATATTTATAAATTCCACATTTCTTAAAACTCGCCTGATTCTTTCTTCCATTCCAGGTTTGGATTGTTTATCGTCAGTAATAATTGGAGCATATTGGATTCTCATTTGTCTTTGCCATTCAATTAACTGAAATACTCTTTGGAGCATTTCTTCAATAACGATCATTTTATTTTCACTTAAACAGAAAATTTGGAGAAACTTAATGGCATAGTTTTCTAATCGTCTTGCCTCTTCAGAAGTATCTAAATCGTTATACCAAAGCCTCCAAAGTGCCATTGCTTCATTATCTAAACGGACACTTGTAGATGGTAATGGCCATCGCTCATCAATATCATTAAGTGCCCGAACCAGTCTTGAGACCTCTTCTTCAGGAATTTCTTCAGGCCACGGTACTTTAATCTTTTCATTGGATGGACATATCCAGAGACGATTGAGTAATCCTATCTTTTGAAAATCGACACTGAATTGGTCTTCCCACATTTCATCAGTTGTATTGGCAATGAATGAGAGGTGGACATCATAGAGGTTATTGACCTCCCCCTTGATTTGATGGTGGTGTGTTGTTTTTTCAAAAAGCTCATTTATTATTGGAAGCAAGGCACTGGATTGGATTTTTGCTTTTTGGGTAAGTGTGTAAAGTTCATCAGCCACAAATACGGATATTTTATGCTCATTTAGAGCGTCAATCAGACCACGGTCTGATGCGGGTTGACAGACATGAATGGTTTCTTTGTTTGGGTATTGAAGACCAAATTCATGGAAAAAATCATTTACGAGATTGTTTGCGGTGGATTTCTTCTGAACACCCGACTGTCCAATATTGATGAGAAAGAGGCGAGGTTCAGGATGATAAACCAAATGTGACTGAGTCATACCTCGTATTCTTATCCTTTTACAGAAAAGATTTCCTAAATAAGTAGACATTAGAAAGACCCAATATGGATCAGGAATTTCACATCTATAACTGCCATCAGGAAGGTGCCCATAGGTATCAAGAAAATCTTTAATGAATCCCTGGAATACGTGCACGGGGCATGGATGGGTTCGGTAATAATCATCAATCGTAGGATCATACAGCATAGGTTTATCTGGATTAGCCAAATCCATCATGCTTTCTACTTCAATGACGGCTTCAGGATCACCTGTGCGGTCATGTGTGTCCCTAACTTCTGTTACACTATTCAATTCCATTTCCATCTTTTTCCTCCCTTATAAATTCATCAGTGAGCCATCGCATGGCTCTCTGTCTATCCCATTCTTTAATATGCTGAACTAACTGAATCACATTTCCTCCAATCCCACAGTGGAAGCAGTGGTAAAGATTGTTATTTAATACAAAACACTTTTCTGCTGAACTTCTATGACCAGTCGGGCAGTTTCCCTGTATTGATTGTCCTGCCCAATCCAATCCCAATGATTCAAAAAGCCCCAATCTTTCAGCTACCAATTCAATTTGTAAATTATTTAGCTCTTCCATTTTTTGAACTCGATACCTACCGAGGCGGAGAACCTGCTTTTCCTTTATCTTCTCAAGATCAAGTTTCTTTCTTTCAGTGTAACCAAATTTATTAAGGTATTTTTCAAACGACACGGTTTTTATTGGTAGGTCATTTTCAAATTCATAATTGGTTTTGCTAACGGGATGGATAGAAGGAGGTACGACACTGATATGCCAGCTTCCCCGCAGTTCAATCATACTATCGCCTACGGTATAAATCAGTTTTGTGCAATCTTCTGGAATAGAATCGGCAAAAACCCAAATGTGTGGCCCACCCGATCCTGTCTTAACCCATAGGGTTTCATTCAATTCCGGGAACTCCTGGAGCATTTCCTGCTTCAGTTCAAATTTCTTTTCCCCATCGAAATCAAAGATGACCAGATTATTGCTTGCAACCCCACCAATCAAGGCTATCTGATTGCTCCAGTTGTGGAAGTTTCCTTCCAATTTAGCCCACCAGTATCGCAGTTGCGTGAAAGTGGGTTTACAGAATTTATCATCAATAAAAAGTTCACGTCTCCAAGCGATAGCAGGAATTTTATGTCCGTTTACTACAGGGATTGGACAGAAGCCCATTCGATGATATTGTAAGGCGTGGCAAAAAATAGGATTATCCAAATCCTTCATAGGGATTTTGAACTTGGAATTATCATTAAAATAGGTAAGTAATTCTTCTTTGTTTACTTTTTCCATGATTCATCCTTGTCAATCTTCCTGGGTTTAAAATAAGTTTTTTCCAGTAATATATCCGTCAGTCGATTGAGCTTTTTTTCCCGATGGATTTTTAACGTATTAAGTTGCTTTTCCTTTTCCGCTTCCGAAAGTGGAGGTCTTGGTTTCTTTTTCCATTCACTTTCGAGTTCTTCCCAGAAAGACTTTGTTTTTTTAGGCATCAGTATCCTCCCTTTTCACCCACTTGTAACCACCCTGTTTAATGACAAGATTATGTGTCCGGAAAAGCGCACCCCATGACTTTAGAATTTCTGCAATTGCTACTTCACAGGCCGTTCTTTCTCCCTGAAGAACAAAAAATTCTTTACCCAATCTGGATCGCTTTCGCTTCTTTTCAATTTCCTCTAACCTTTTGATGGCCAGTTCCGGTTTCATTTTTCTCACCTCCCTCACTTAGAGTCATATAAAAATCGAAAACTTTTCTCTCGCTTTGTGAAAAGAAAAACTTGAGTCACCTTTCCAAAGAAAACCGGGGGAGGTTTTGATGGTGTCCGTTGCGGACAGGATGGTGGGGACTCCTCCCCCGGCTGAGCTCTCTGTAAGCTCTATTGGAATGTCCCCATTTCTTGGGCATAAAAAAACCCCCGACCTGTAGTAGTGCTTAGGATCGAGGGGAATTTCTTTCCTTTTGCTATAATTAAAGTCGACTAACAGGAAATATTCAATCCAAAGAAAATATTTATTTTTCTTCTTCCCCACCCACCTTCTCATAACCAAGAACTTTCATACAATGATGGGCCTCTACAGAATGGATAATAGAAAGTATTCCGGCAGTGACCAGAATATCAGCCGTCATGTAAACAGCCCATCCTTTGTTGCAACTATCCCTATCTCTTTCAAACTGGACTGAGTTAATAGGTTGCCCATCTTTCCGAGTCCATCCTTTTGAACTAACACACCCAACCAGTAATCCTAACACCACAGCCAGCATTAATAATTTTTTCATCTCATTCTCCTTTTATTTTGAATTTGACTTTTTATTCATCATCAGCTACCCTTATCATTCTGAAGGGTTTTTTGAGTTTCTCATTCGTGCATGGATTGTGAATGGTATTTTGCTGTATCTTTAATTGGCCGTAAATAGGACAGTTTGGGGTGAAGGGGCATCCTTCGAATCCTCCCACCCCAGCCACTCTTCTAAGGTATAGCGCATAGGGCAAAGAGCATAGCGTGTCTCTCTATACGCTTTATGCTCTGCGCTTAGCAATTTATTGGATAGGAGAAGAGGTTCTTATGAGTAAAAAAAGGGTAGTAGTCAAACCAGGGGAGGATTTAAGTTGGTTAAGGATATTCACTGGAAATTCAAATACCGAATTAGTGCAAAAGATTTGTGACCAGCTGGGGACCCCCCTTGGAAAGTCAGTGGTGAGCACCTTTAGTGATGGAGAAATCCATGTTGAGATTGATGAAAGCGTCCGAGGAATGGATGTTTTCGTGATCCAGTCCATTTCTTCTCCTGTCAATGACAACCTGATGGAACTCCTCATTTTGATCGACGCCCTGA
>Ga0315281_10001213_pt1 | contig 37729 bp, 39 predicted proteins | sample YL17G07_0_MG_FD_204540 | JGI IMG/M metagenome (GOLD analysis project Ga0315281, IMG submission 204540) | Sediment microbial communities from Yellowstone Lake, YNP, Wyoming, USA - YL17G07_0 | ecosystem: Environmental > Aquatic > Freshwater > Lake > Sediment | place: USA: Wyoming | collected...
TTGCCGCCCTGCGCACCGAGTACCGCCAAAATCGCCGCTGTAAGCGTCGTTTTGCCGTGATCCACGTGACCGATAGTGCCCACGTTCACGTGCGGCTTTGTTCGTTCGAATGTTTCCGCCATAGTTACGAGATAAAAAGTTTAAAAAGCAGAAAGGAATATAGCATCCCCTTATTTATTATGCAAGAGGTAAGCTATTTTTTGAACTCGTCATCCACGGGTTCGAAATAAAACCGATCTTCCAGCGGAATTTCCGCCGTTTCATCGGCAGCCCTGACCGACGTCCGAGCCTCCTCCTCCACAACCGATTCCTTGATTTTTTCGCCGTCTAGAGGCAAATCAAGGCCCGGCAGGTCGAATTCGGCCATGGCCTCGAAAGCTCCGGCCGTCCTGTCGTCAGGACCGGAGAACTTAACGGACCGCGTTGGCGGTTGGAAGATCGGGGCGGGACGTCCGGCACCGGTCGGCGACTCGTAAGCATCGAGCGGCATGATGATGAGCGGCTCGTGTCCCCTCTCGTCAGTGACAATGACCGGCGCGCCCAGGCGCCTGGCAGTCTGCAATATTCTTTTCCATGACATAGCAGCCTTACTTCACCACGCGTGTAAAAAATAGGCAACGCGTGAACCGCATGTGACAGCAACCCGTTTCGCGGATATAATGTTGGCGATTTATGCGCAAAACACACCTTCACTTCCTGACCGGACTGATTTTGTGTTTTCTGACTTTCATTTTCGGTGCGAACGCGCTGGCGGGCATCTGTTGCTTATGCCATCCGGGCAATGCCCAAAAAACAAACATCTGCCTATTGACAGATGCCAAATCGTGCGCCGCGCTTCCGCAGGGCGTCAGCAACCAGCACATCTCCGACTTTACCTGCCAGGGCGCGACACTCTCCGATGCGCAATGTCAGACTACGGCAAAAAAAGGCGTCTGCACCACCGTGGCCGGGGCCGCGGATTACGGAGGCCCGGCAGACGCGGCGATCTCCAATGCCACACCCCTGGTCGTTCCAAAACTCGGCGTGGATATTCCGGGCCTGACTTTTTCGAACCAGCCGCTGCTTAAAGACGGTAAAATCGCCATTCCTTTTCTGGCGCAATACATCTCGGCCATGTACCGCCTGCTTATAGGTTTCGCCACAGTCGCAGCCGCGGTCATGCTGGTCTGGGGAGGGTTTAAGTACATGTTGAATCCCATCTCCGGCCAGATCCAATACAAAGATACGATTCAGAACGCCATCATCGGACTCATCCTGGTACTCGGCACCTATGTCATCCTGGCCAACGTCAATCCGGCCACGACCGGCCTCAAACCGTTGGAAGTGACTTTTGTCACGCGCGATCCTTATGGCGATTTGCTGGCGGCAAACGGAACGGCCGAACCCGAAACAGGAACGGCCGCATTGGAAAGGATGTTCGAGGAAAGCGGGCACGGATACCTGCTCCCCGGAGCGCCAACCCCGCCACCCGTAGAGGCGCTCCAGGAATCGGAAAAGATAGACGTCTCGAGCATCGCGTACGACACGGCATTGGGCGGCCCGGCCAATATATCCAAATACTGTTCAACCCCGGAACAGGCGGCGGCCGCGACCACATACCAGGAAAAAATGAAGTTGCTGGCCAAAGCTATCATGGGTATCTATAACGTGTGTGTTAAAAATTCAAAATGCGTATACAGCGCAGGCACCAACACCCAGTCGGATGGCACTATTTCCGCCGCCCCTTTTCCTGACGGCGCCCTCAACTTCATGGTCGGCCATAAAATCCAAAACGCCATGCCCGAAGTTATTTGGCCAAACGACCCGGATTGCGTTGACGCTTGGTACAGAAGGGGCGATTATGACAGAAACAAAAAGAATTCCTACGCGCCGGCGGCAGCTAAAAAAAGAGAATGCATAACCAACGAAAAAGACCGGATCCTGAACATGTATCAGGAGTACGTCAAGATCCCGATGGAACAGGCAAAAGTCTATGCCTCGGATTGCGGTACATTGGTATTTCTGGCTTACACCTGCGCAGGCTTCGTCGATCAAAAAAAAATCCAACCGCCGTTTGAACAAACGAAAGGGCAAATAAACAGTTACTACTACGGCCCCAACGCTTTGCATCAGTTTGACGACAACCCACGCATGATTTTGGCCGCGCATATGAACCAGGAACTGGAATCGCTGGCCGCGCCCAAAGGCGGTTTTAAATTCGGCGACTGGGTTTACACGTGCTGTGGCGGACCCGAAGGCCAAAACAATGCGCATTGGTACCTGTACACCGGCGGTCGGCCGGACGTGCCGTTCTCGTTTATCGAAATGGGCGGCAAGGACAACGGAACCAACGTGCCCGGCGTCGGCCACGTCGGCGGCGTGGGCGTAAAAATCGGCTCCATCCAAGACGACGTCGGCGCCAAAACCAGCCCCCGACACGCGTTTTACGATCAACCCGGCGTCTTTTCCCTGCCCCCGTCTTACAATCTCAACACAGGCCTGATCTTCGTCTGGAGACCGTTAGGGGAAATTCCGACTCCGGAACCCGCACCCGCCACGCCATAAATCCGCATAACCAAACCTGATAAACGTGATGAACGTTTTCTAGTTATTTCTTAGTCTTCCCCTCGATGATCTGTTGCTGCACCACGTTGGGCACCGGCGAATAGTGGTCGAATTCCATGGTGTATGAGCCGCGGCCCTGGGTCATGGAGCGGAGCGAGGTGGCGTAGCCGAACATTTCGGCCAGCGGCACTTCGGCGTTGATGACTTTGACGTCGTTGCGGTCTTCCATGGAGTTGACCTGGCCGCGTTTGGAGTTGAGATCGCCGATCACGTCGCCCATGTACAGTTCCGGTACAACGACTTCCACGCGCTCGATGGGTTCGAGAATGGCCATGCCGGCTTTTTCGCATGCCGCGCGGAAGGCCATGGAAGCTGCGATTTTAAACGCCGCTTCGGATGAGTCGACTTCGTGGTACGAACCGTCGAACACCGTGGCTTTGATGTCCAAAATCGGGTAACCGGCCACAATGCCGCGCTGCATGGCTTCCTGAATGCCTTTGTTGATCGGGGTGATGTATTCCTTGGGAACCACGCCGCCCTTGATTTCGTTGATGAATTCGTAACCCTTGCCGCGCTCCTGCGGCTCGATGCGCAGCCAGCAATGACCGTATTGTCCGCGGCCGCCCGACTGGCGGATGAATTTGCCTTCGCCCTCGGCTTCGCCTTTGACCGCTTCCTTGTACGCCACCTGCGGTTTGCCCACATTGGCTTCGACGCCGAATTCGCGCTTCATGCGGTCCACGATGATTTCGAGATGGAGTTCGCCCATGCCGGACAAAATGGTCTGCAAAGTTTCTTCGTCGGTGCGCACGCGGAACGACGGATCTTCTTCGGCCAGCTTCTGCAGAGCCACGCCCATCTTTTCCTGGTCGGCCTTGGTCTTGGGTTCGATGGCCAGATCGATGACCGGTTCGGGAATGACGATGGATTCCAACAGCACCGGATGTTCTTCGTCGCAGAGGGTGTGACCGGTGAAAGTTTCTTTGAGGCCGACCGCGGCGGCGATTTCGCCCGAGTAAACATCCTGCACTTCCTCGCGGCTGTTGGCATGCATGCGCACGATGCGGCCCACGCGTTCCTTTTTGCCGTTGGTCGAATTGTAGACGTACGAACCCGCGGCCAGATGCCCGGAATAAACGCGGAAGAAAATGAGTTTGCCCACGTACGGATCGCTCATGACTTTAAAGGCCAGGGCGGCAAACGGCGCTTCGTCATTGGGTTTGCATTCGACCTCGACTGTCGAGTCGTTCGGATCCGTGCCGATAAGCGGCGGCACATCGAGCGGCGACGGCAGATAGTGGTTGACCGCATCGAGCATGAATTGCACGCCTTTGTTCTTGAGGGCCGAACCGCAAAGGATGGGAAACAGATCCATGTGGATCACGGCTTTGCGCAACGCGGCGCGAATCTCGTCCACGGTCAGCTCTTCGCCGGCCAGATATTTGTTCATGAGCGCTTCGTCGGTTTCGGACAAGGCTTCCAAAAATTCGTTGCGCCACTTCTTGGCCGTTTCCAACATATCTTCCGGCACTTCGGCTTCCACGATATCTTTTCCCATTTCATCCATGTACATCTCGGTCTTCATGGTAATGAGATCAATGATGCCCTTAAAATTCGATTCGGCTCCGATGGGCAATTGGATGGGATAGGCACGCTTGTTCAAACGCGTGCGGATGGACACCACGTCCTTGAAAAAGTCCGCTCCCGTGCGGTCGAGCTTGTTCACGAAACACAAGCGCGGGACTTTGTACTTGTCAGCCTGGCGCCACACGGTTTCGGACTGCGCTTCCACGCCGGCCACGCCGTCGAACACGGTGACCGCGCCGTCGAGCACGCGCAGCGAGCGCTGCACTTCGATGGTAAAGTCGATGTGTCCCGGAGTATCGATCAAATTCAAGCGGCAGCCTTTCCAAAAACAAGTCGTGGCGGCCGAGGTGATGGTGATGCCGCGTTCCTGCTCCTGAGCCATCCAGTCCATGGTAGCTTCGCCTTCGTGCACCTCGCCGATCTTGTGCTTGCGGCCGGTGTAGTACAAAACGCGCTCGGAGACCGTGGTCTTGCCGGCGTCGATGTGGGCGATGATCCCGAAGTTTCGGGTGTCCTTCAGTGAATATTCTCTAGGCATATTGGTTTATTTGAATGGTCTACGAAATTACGAATTTGATACGAAATTACGAATAGGTCGTTCTAGTCATTCACAATTCGACGAAACTGGACGCCTTCTCGACTGAAATTTGCAAGGATTGCCAATCGCGAATTTGAAACTTTTTAAGCATGCGATCACCTGATCGATATTCTGTTTGCGAAAACGGTCACCTTGTTTTAATTCCACGATTACTTTATTTTCGACTAAAAAATCGAAGTAACATTTACCTATCTCTTTTCCATGAAACTGGACTCCGAAGGGTACCTGTTCCTCAAACTTCAACTTCCTTTGGCCTAGCGCTTCCGCGACCGCCCGTTGATAGATCTTCTCAAGATGTCCGGGGCCTAACTCATTGTAAACGTCATATAACGCGCCGACGATCTGATAACTCAATTCCGGAAAAACCAGGTCGGCCCTTCGCAGTGTTCGTGTCTTTGTTTTGTCATCGTCTGACTCGTCCATGTTGTTGATAATTCGTAATTCGTATATTCGCGAAAATTCGTATTTTCGTAGACCATTGCCAGTATTTTCGTAGACCCCTGAAAACTAGTGCGCGAAGTGCGCGAAGGCGCGGTTGGCCTCGGCCATGCGCTGGACGTCCTGCTTTTTCTTGACTGCTTCGCCCTGGTTTTCCGCGGCAGCTAAAATTTCAGTTGAGAGTTTTTCAGCCATGGGCTTGCCCTTCTTGGAACGCGCGGCGCCGATGAGCCAGCGGAATGCCAGCTGTTGGCGGCGGTCTGCGCGGACCTGGAGAGGAATCTGGTAGTTGGCACCGCCTACGCGGCGGGATTTGACTTCCAAAAGCGGCGACACGTTTTTCATGGCCTCGTCAAAAACTTCCATGGCCGGCTTCTTGGCCTTGGCTTCGATGGCATCAAACGCTGCGTACACGATCTTTTGGGCCGTGTTCTTCTTGCCGCGTTCCATCACGTTGTTGATCAGTTTGGCCACCACTAATGAGCCGTACTTGGGATCAGGCAAAATGGACCGTCGGGGAGCTTGTTTACCGCGCATATGTTTCAGGTTCTTTGTAAATCAATTAACTGGCAGGCCTACGAAATTACGAATTGGCACGAATATACGAATCTTCTTGTTAATCTGCTTCCTGTATTCGTAGTTTCGTATGCAGCCATTCGTATTTTCGTAGACCATGGTCATTGGTCATTTCCCTGCTTTGGGCCGTTTATTACCGTATAACGATCGGCCGCGACGGCGGGTGGCCACGCCCTGCGTGTCGTAAACGCCGCGCACGATGTGGTAGCGCACGCCGGGAAGATCTTTCACGCGTCCGCCGCGGATCATGACGATCGAATGTTCTTGGAGATTATGCCCTTCACCAGGGATGTAAGCCGTGACTTCCTGGCCGTTGGAAAGACGAACGCGGGCAATTTTGCGCAAAGCCGAGTTAGGCTTTTTAGGCGTGGTGGTTGTCACCTTGGTGCACACGCCGCGCTTAAAAGGGCTCCCCTTGGGAAGCGGTGTGCGCTTGCGGTGCAGGCTGTCGCGCGTATATTGCATGGCCGGGCTCTTGGATTTGGCCTTGGCCGACCGGCGGCTGCGCCGGATCAACTGGTTGAATGTAGGCATGTGAGTAGCGCGAAATATAACAAACGGCTTGATTGACGTCAAGAACGAAACACGAATAACTTCAACCCGAACAAGGTTATCAGGTTATCAGGTGGCCGTCGGCACTTGATAACTTGATAACCTTTTTCTCGGATATTTAAAGAGGCATTAGCCTTGGATTGAGCAAACGCGGCAAGATGATGACAAGGATAAAGACAGCGACCGAGTATGCGATGATAATTTGCGGCAACCAAGCGGATAAAGACGGTTTAATGCGCTGCAGGACAGAGACCACGGCCACGGCAAAAAGAACCAATGCCATGGGCGCAAACGTACCGATCAGTACAGCGGCCAAGAAGCCTCCAGCTAGCCAGACGACCAGATTCCAGAATCCGGAAATCTGCTGGTGTTTGGCGATCCAGGCCGGACAGACCAGGGCGCAAGCTGACAAGGCTACGCGCACCATAAAAGGATCCGGAGCGTCTCCGCGGCTTACAAACATCAATCCAAAAACGGCCAAGGCGACCCAAATACCCGCATCCTTGCCGATCTGCGACCAAGATTGCACGTGGGCGCTTGCGGCCGAATCGTGGTTTTCGGATCTAATCAGTAGCATGACTAGCGTAACGGCGGCGGCGATGGCTACCGGCCAGCCAAGCAGACCGGCGCCCAAAGCCAACACCAGCCAGAAATTAACATTTTCAATCTTGGACCGAATGTCAATTGCTCTGCCGCCCAAAAATGCGCCGATCATGAAGGCTAGTACCAGCCACGCCGCAAGATCCAAATCCGACCATGACGAACGGCTCCAGCCGGCAATCAAACCAGCCACCGGCGCCAAGGCAAAAATAATCAAATCGAACCAGTTGATTTTGCCGCGCCATTCGCGCCAGGCGTGACGATTGCTGACCGTGACTGCGACCGTCATCAAAGCGAAAGTCCAGGACGCGGTAAACAAAGTCATGGTTGCAGCCAGCTGGTCGCCGAAACCGGTGAACCAGCGCAGCATCTGCAGATTACTCCAATAACCATGGAGACTGAAGCGTGAAAACTCGCGCACCAAATCCACTGCCGGAACCAGCGGCGATACGCCTTTAATTCCAAGCGCGACAAGCAGAATTATCGACGGCAGGATGAGGACCATGGTCGCAGCCGCCCATGTGCCCAAAGCGTCGATAGCGGCCCGCCAGACGTCTTTGCCGCGCCGGTATGACCAGACGGCTGACGCAATGGCCGCGCTCCAGGCAAAACCGCGCATCAACGCATCCGGCCCGTTTAAAGGCTGGCTGCCGCCCAAGGACACGATGTAAACGAACAGCGACGATAAGTTGAGCGGCATGGCGGCCGCATTCATGTGCCAATAGCCGACCAAACCCAAGACAGTTCCGCCGGCAAGACCGACGATCCCCCATCCGCAAACGATTCTCCAGGCATCAACCGCCTGATCCGCATAACGTAATTTGAACCAGGCGGCCATGGCCAAACATGCCGAACCGAAAATGATCGGACGCCACAACAACAGTTCGAGCGGCGCCACCCATGATTCGGCACCCAGCCATGCCAATACAACGGCGCTTATTAAAATCGCGGCCAGCAAACCGACAGTCGCCGAAAAGCCGGAACCGTTAACCTGTTCCGCGGACTTGTCGTACCTGACCTCGGATTTGATCATATGTTCGAAAACACGCCGGTCAAAGCCTCGCCCACGCCAAAATAACTTATCAAACGGCTGATGGCCGGGTCTAAAAACAAGCTGAGCAATCCCAGGCCGAGGACGATATCCAGCAGCAGTATGCCCAGCAAAACAAATTGCCCGTATTGTTCGACCGCAAACCGCGCCCGTGCCCACTTCGGCCCATGCAACAAAGCGATGACCAACTTGGAGCCGTCGAGCGGCGGGAAAGGCAGCAGATTGAACAGCATGAGCGCCGAGTTGATCATGAAGGAAAATCCTAAAAATACGATGAGCAGGTTGGTATTGCCCAAGCTCGGCTGAAGGCTCCTGATCAAAAGTCCGGAAACCGACAATAAAAACAAGTTGCTGCAAGGTCCGGCAAAACCCACCAAGAATCCGCCCCACTTTTTAAACCGAAGATTGTTCGGATTGAAAGGCACGGGTTTGCCCCAGCCGAAATGCACGAACACCAGGGCCAGCAAGCCGTAGACGTCGATGTGCGCCAAAGGATTGAGCGTCAACCGGCCCATTTGTTTTGCCGTGTTGTCGCCCAACAGGGTGGCGGTCAAGGCATGGGAAAACTCGTGAAAAGACAAGGCTGCCAGGATGGATGCCAGCCACATGATGAAAATCAAAGGATCTGAAAACAGATAGGTTAGGTTCATATTGTTGTATTGGGGTCTTGTCACGGCATTCGCGAATGCCGTAACTTGCCAAGTATATCGCAATCGCCTATACTTGCGCTAATCCTAATGCCCTTCGATTAACTCAGGGCCTAAAATCAGCAATAATATGTCACGTATTTGCATCCTGACCGGCAAACGGGCCAATGTAGCCAATAACCGCAGTCACTCAAACCAAGCGACCAAACGCACCCAGGGCGTCAATCTTCAGGTTCGTCACGTGGGCGGAACCAGGCTCCGCATGTCGGCCGAAGCCGTCAAATCGCTGGCTAAAATGCATGCTATCCAGAACGGCAAACTGTTGACCAAGCGCCAAAAGAAGACGGCTAAGACAGCGGCAAGAAAGGCGAAGACTGCCAAATAACCGACGGGAGAAAAAGGTTATCAGGTTATCAAGTCTTGACCTGATAACCTGGCAACTGATAACTTTATTCTGATTTTTCAATCCGACGTCCGCAAGGACGTTTTTTGTCTCTCGATTACAGACCGCGTTCTTCAGTGCGGCGGATGAGGTCGTAAGCTTCCTGCGCCGTGTCCACGAGTTTTATCAAATCCATGTCCTGGGACTTGATATATTTCTCTTCGAGCAGCGTGCCCTTGATCCAGTCCAGCAACGGCTGCCAGAATTTTTTACCCACGAAAATGCACGGGACTGAACGGGGAATTTTTCCGGTCTGGACCAGGCACAGCATTTCAGTGGACTCGTCCAGGGTGCCGAAACCGCCGGGGAAGAAGACGTAGGCCTGGGCCGAGGCGGACAGCATGACTTTGCGGGTGAAAAAATAATGGAAACCGATAGCCCGCGTCACGTAATCGTTGCGCCGCTGTTCCGTGGGCAGTTCGATATCCAGTCCGATCGATTCGCCTTTGCCTTCGCGTGCCCCTTTGTTGCCCGCTTCCATAATGCCCGGACCGCCGCCGGTGATGACCGTATATCCGCCCTTGGCGCACAAACGACCAAGTTGTACGGCCACCTTGTAATACGGACTGTCCGGCGTGGTGCGTGCGCTGCCGAAAAACGTGACTTCGCGCTGCAGTTTGGACAAAAATTCAAAACCCTCGATGAATTCGGCCATGATGCGGAAAATGCGCCAGTAAACGTTTTCCGGCACCTGCTGTTCAGGTTCGCACTCATGACCCGGAAGGCAGACCCAATGAACAAAGCGTTTCTGCAAAGTGGAGTCCACGGGCGCATTGCTTTTATAAGCCGAGCCTTTGTAAAATGGCCGCTGGAGTTTTACGGGCTCTGTCTCTTTAGGCTCTTTGGCGGTCTTGGCCCGGTTCTTGCGGGGCATGGTTTTTTTACTGGGCATAATTTTATGAAATGTTAATTGATTTCGGTTTCGATATCTGCCAGGGCTTCCAAATCCAGGCTGACAGTGCGCGCGAAACGCATCAGTTGTTTGCGTTGCCAGCAGGCGCCCAGGCTGATGACCGCGGGACGCGAATAGTCGGCTACCTGGAGTTCGATTTGGTATTGGATGCCGTTCAAACTCAAACCCAAATCCGTCAATTTAAAACTGCGGATATCCTGCAACGGATAATGATGCGCTTGGCTGAACAGCGCACGATACTCGAGCATGCCCTCTTTCAACCTCAAGCGTTCGGAAAAGCTGTTCAACAAAAACCCCCAGCAACCCAGTGTGAGGATTATCACGATCAGCGTCTGCATGCCGTCGAAGCGCGGCAGCAAAACCGAAAAAATCAGGACCAGCGTCATGACGATGGTAACGGCCAAAATCAAAGTGCCGCACGGCGACATCATGTCCGCATGGGCTTCGTCCAAACGCTCTTCCCGCAACCTGGACGATGGCAAGTCGAATTGTATGTCCGCAAGCACGTCGGGCATGGAGACATTATAACACAATCACTTAACGTGCGTTAAAGGTTTAAGGTTGTCAGGTTCTCTTCAGTTCCAATTTGCCAGACCTGATAACCTGATAACCTTATTCTTGTATCATGTGCCTGACCCGCCTCCGCTAAAGCTGCGGCGGGTGTTTGCGCCTCGACTATAAAATGCGGCGCAAACAAAAAACCCGACCTGAGTCGGGGTACGTACGGAGCGGCGCGGAGTCAACCGCGGCTGCGACGTGAGAAGCGAGGGAAATATCGCAACAACGTGGATTTGCCCGAGCCCGATGATCCGAAGACTAAGACCGGCAATCTTTGCTCATGCGTCGGCTGGGTATTGCCTTGGTTCATCCTGACCGGCGTTATCCGCTTTGACGAATAGCGCACGCCCGACGCACGGCAGGCTTCGCGCATCTTTTTTGCCGATGCGCTGACCGACACTTCCAGTTTCCGGCCATGGACTTCAAGTTCAGGCGGCAATTGGTAGGGTTCGCCGTCGCGGACCAGCAGACTGTTCTCTTCTTTGTAGAACGTCATGCCGATATGCGGCGGAAATGGAGGCCCGTCGGCCCTGAGGATCTCCCGGACCTCGTCGTCAGACAGCTCCTCGAACAGCTCGCGCAACGCGACGGAAATCTTGCTGTGCGTGACGATGAGGATGGTTCGCAAACCCTGACGCCCGTTGCCGAGATAGCGGCGAAGCTGATCAGCGATCTTTTTTGCGCGATCCTTCACATCTTCGTAGCTTTCCCACTCCGGAGTCTTGCGGCGCGCTTGCGGCGTCAATCCAATCTGTTGTCTGTACCACAAGAGAAAACGCGGCATGTCGACTTCCGCGAACTGGCTTGTGGCGCGCTTGGCCGCTTCCTGCAGAATTTCTTCGGTCAGTTGTTTTTGCGTTTCACCGGCCGCGAGCTGCTGAAGCTCGTACTGGAACAAGTCGCTGAACGAAGTCAGGACTTCCTTGCCGATCTGCAAGGAGGCCCCGTGGCGGATGCCATTGATAAACGGTTCGTTGAAAACCCTGGCCTGCTGCTGCATTAAGCGCTTGGCCTTCGTGGAATGATGGTGGATGGGGAGCCATTCGTGCGCCTCGTCCAGATGGTTGGTCTGGAAAAGATAACGCGGCTCCACGCCCATGGACTGGATGATCTGTTCGGCCGTCTCTTCGGCCCTGCGGTAGCTTGAATAAATCATGACGTCCAGACCCGCGGGCATGCCGTTGGATCCCAGGACGTTTTTCAAAAAACTGCCGGCCAGATAGGCTTGTACCCGGCCGAATGGCGATAGCGCAGCATCGCGCTTGTCCGGCAAACGGACAGGTGGACGCTCGCCGGCCATCAAGGCCTCGATACGTTCCTGATTCCATTCGCTTTCAGCGTGGCGCATCAGCACCACGCGCGTACCTTTGGCTACGCGAAACATGGTGCCGCCTCCTTGTTGCCGTTGAGCACATTGTCCAAAGAACGAAACCGTCCAAGGACCAAAACTTAAGAAAAATATAGTCTATTTACGGCAAAAAGTCAAATCCTCTCAAAAAGAAAAAAGTTATCAGGTTATCAGTTTTTCAGATAAAACAATCACCTGATAACCTGTAACTTGATAACCTTATTCTCAGTTTGATTTTATAGGGGGTTCGAGGGAGGATTTCGGCTAAGCTCAATCGAGCCTGGTCCGACAGAATTGCCGGACCAATGGTCATGAATTTGGATGCGCGTAGAATACTCCACCCGAACCAAATCAAACTTTGGACGCTGCAGAGGCCCAATTGCGCAGCTCACGAGCTGCGCAACGCCAGCCTCAGGTAACCGAAATTGTCCCGAAACCTCACCCCGAACCCGGTTATATCTTCTCGCGGGAGAACGACGGGGTCAACACTCATTGTCATCCTCGCCTTCGACTGACTCAGGCCATGAGTTTATCGAATGGGGCGAAGTCTGACGGAGACCCGGGGATCCATCCGATCTGTCAATTTTACATATTTTCTGGATTCCCTTTTTTCAGCCAGAGGCTGATCTGCCTCAGGCATGACAAGGGAATGACAAATAAACAAAGGGACTGGCAGCAAACAAAAAAGACGGCCGAGAGGTCGTCTGTGTCGCGTTCAACGCGATTAAGTTTGAGGAGGCGATGAACAGGCGTTGCACGGGCCGCTTTCCGGGCCGGTCCAGAGCCGGCCCAGCAGATAGCGCCAAAGCAGGTCGCGGAATTCGGCATCCATCCAGTCTTTGCCGTAGATGTCGTACGGCCAGATAAACGGGAAGGCCGTGTCCACGAGAGTCAGGAACTTGTAGATCACGTGCGCCATGCGGTTGCGGCTCACGAGCGAATCCACATAAGTCGCCAAATCGAGGAGCTGGAGTTCGTGGTTGATGCCGCCCCAGCGGAAAATGTATTTTTCCGCGCGGCGATCGACCGACGAGTGGGGGTTGTTGGCGTCCACTGCTCCGGCGCGCGCCGCATTGGACATCTGGGCCCAGACCTGGCCCGGATTGGTCACGATCACGTCGCGCAGCCGGTTGGCCACGACTTCGACTTCGGGTCCGTTGGAAAAAAATACCAGCGTAAAACCCGAGTGGTCGGTGATGTGTTCGGGCTCGCGGTACAGCTTGCGCAGCAATTTGGTGAAGATCATCTCTTTGCGGCGCGTGTCAAAGTACACGGGCACCATGACTTCGCCGTATCTGACCAGGCGCACGTCGAGCGGCAGCACAAGCCGCGTGCCCGTGGCCATGAGATGCGCCTCGGGTTGCGTTTCGTCGTACACTTCGATCATCGGACCGCCGGACGCATCGCGTTTGACGCGATAATCGTTGCGCGGATCAAGCTCGGCCACCACGACCAGGCGCCGGCTCTGCGACGGATCGAAGACCTCGTTTTCGAAAACCGAGATAAGATCTTCGCGAATGCCGTCCACGCGTTCGGGATTGTAAGCGCCGATGAGATACTCGAATTCCAGTTGCGACAGCACAGCGACCATGCGCGCTTCGTAACCGATGCGCTTGGAAATCACGCCCGGTCCCGCAATGTTGCCGGCCAGCGAGATGAGCGTGGGAAAATCCCGGGCCGCGTGCACGCAAGCCGCGCATTCCAGTTGCTTGCGGTGGTTGATGGGCACGTAATTCTCGAGCAACTGGTCCAAAAAACCATGCGTGTTTTTGACGGCCTGGTGCGACACGCGCCGCATTTCATCGAAATCGCCGTTCAGTCCGTACTGCTTCGAGTACGCAGAGAACAATGTTCGATCCTGCGACAATGACCATGCCCGTCGCCGTTCGAGCGGCGACAGGCCTTGTTCCAGAGTCCGTTCGACTTCGCGCATCTGCCGGCGCAACCGTTTGAAACGCTTGCGCTCGCCCGTGAGCAGCGAACTGCGCCTGACGGCCTGAACCATTTCGCGATGCGACATGCTGGGCGGAAATGCGGTCAATCCCGGAAACGTCCGATACGTCTCGGCCGCATGCTCTGCCATGTGGTACCGCATGATCTGGACCGCCTCGGCGTCAAACACGGCCATAAGTCTGTTCCAGTCGGGCGGCGGACCGTCGGTGGGTCCCAAGGCAGCCTTGAGACGGCGCAGAACAAAAAGCTCGCGCGAATTTTGGTAAAAAGCCGGCGGGCAAGCGGTGCCGAACACACCCATCGATTACCTCCTCTGAGTTTGAAAGACCGAGCTAACAGACTAGATGCGAATGACGGACACGTCAAGGCAAAATCCAAATCACCGAAAGTAGGCGTTTTGATTATTATTTAATTTGTTTATTTGGTTATTCCTTTGGTGATTCGGTTATTTGGTGATTCGGTTATTACCCCGCATCTCCGTTCTCTTTTCAAAAAGTTTCTTTGTTGGTAATCTCCCGTGCATATGACCAATACTTGCGAAACGATACAGCGCACTCTGGTGCTGCTCAAACCTGATGCCGTGGACCGCGGCTTTGTCGGAGAAATCATCCAAAGATTTGAACGCGTGGGCCTCAAGATCGTGGGACTGAAGATGTTATGGCCCAACGAAGAGACGGCCATGAAGCATTATACCGAAGATCTGGCCGTCCGCCGCGGCGAGCATGTCCGCAAGCTCATGGTCGAGATGCTGGTTTCCGGTCCGATCGTAGCTCTCGCTCTCGAAGGCGTGGAAGCCGTGGAACTGGTACGCAAAATGGTGGGTGGAACCGAACCCAAATCCGCCGCTCCGGGCACGATCCGCGGAGACTTTGCTCACGTCTCATTCAAGCATGCTGATTCACGCAAAATCGGCGTTTTCAACCTGATCCACGCTTCCGGATCGCCCGAAGAAGCTGTCCAGGAAATCGAAGTTTGGTTTGAACCCAGCGAAATTCATGAGTTTTCACCGGCTTACGTGGGACGAACCATCGCCTAAAAATAGAGTCTTTCAAGTCCATCAGGTCTATCAGGTCCGTCAGGTCAGAAATCGTGGACTTGATAGACATGATGGACCTGCGACCTGACGGACGTCGGCGGGCTTGCGCCCGCGGCGTTTATTTGTTATCCTTAGCCCCATCATTCATCTGAATCACCCTTATGGGATTACCCGGCCATCGGAGGACTAGTTCGCACAAACGACGCCGTGCGTCGCATTTTGCCTTAAAAGCCACAACCGTCACTTTGGACACCCAAAGCGGACAGGAACATTTGCCGCATCGTGCCGCTCCCGGCGCCACTTCTTATCGCGGTCATACGATCCACATTAAAGGCAAAGACAAGAAAATCGAGAAGCTGCTCAAACGTTCCAAGAAAAAGCCAGAGGCATAACCATGAAAAAATCGTCCTTTCCCCTTTAGCTCCTTTGTTACTATGTCAAACAGACATTTAGCCCGCGCCTTGGTCCTGCAATCCCTATACGAATGGGATTTTCATCGTATGGCCGACGACAAGTGCCTGGCCATAGTGGAACGCAACTTGCAGGAGTTTGCCCCGGAATTGGACGAAAAACCTTTCGCCATGGCTTTGGCTAAAGGCATCATGGACCATCACAAAGAAATCGACGCGGCCATCTCGACCTTTGCCCCGGACTGGCCCATCGAACGCATCACCACAGTGGATCGCAACGTGCTGCGCATCGGCATCTACGAGTTGATGTACGATGAAAATATTCCGTCCAAAGTGGCGATTAATGAAGCTATCGAACTGGCCAAAACTTTTGGCGGCGAATCTTCAGGAAAATTCGTAAACGGCGTGCTCGGCGCGGTGTTCCGAGACCAGCAGGCTAAAGGCGTGGCTAAAGCGGCTGACAAACCAAAGGAACCGGAGACTCCCCCGCCGGCAACGACCTAAGCGTTTTTAAAGTTCATAAGGTTTGTAAAGTTTATAAAGTAAATCCTACAAAACAACCTTATGAACCTTAAAAACATTATAAACTTTACAAACGTTAATTCAGTTAATTCAGTCAGTTAGTTGGAACGACCCTGACGAGGCGCACGGAGCATAGCCCCACCTTCGTCGAGCTGAGCTCGACGAAGGTGGGAATCCGTCAGCATCGCGAGGATCGTTCGCGCTTATCGCGAATGATATGACCACAACCCCGACGTCGGATTACGCGCCGCTTGAAGAGCGGCTTGGTTACGTTTTCAAGGACAAAGGAATTTTAACGCAATCCCTCACTCATCGTTCGTATTTGAACGAGCATGCTGATTTTCCTTTTGAGCATAACGAGCGCCTGGAGTTTCTTGGCGATGCGGTGCTCGAAGTTATCGTCACCGAAAACTTATACAAAAACTACGGCAATCCCGAAGGCGAATTAACCAACTGGCGCGCATCGCTGGTCAATGCCAAGACGCTGTCGGGCATTGCATCGCAATTGAAATTCGAAGAGTACTTGCTGCTCTCCAAAGGCGAGGCCAAGGATGCAAATTCAAAAGCGCGCATGTACATTCTGGCCAATGCCATCGAAGCCATCATCGGCGCGATTTATCTGGACGGCGGCATCAGCGCGGCCACGCATTTCGTAAACAAACACATCCTCTCCATCCTGCCGTTCATTCTCAAGCATCGACTCTATATCGATCCCAAGAGCCGCTTTCAGGAAACCGCACAGGAACTTTTGGGCGTCACGCCGACATACAAAGTTTTGAAAGAAGCCGGTCCGGACCACAATAAGGAATTCACAGTCGGCGTCTTCCTCGAAAAGGAACTTGTCGCGGTCGGCAGCGGAACGTCAAAACAGGAAGCGCAGATCTCGGCGGCACAGGCCGGGCTTGAGGCGAAGAAGTGGGATGTGGTGATAGCGGAATAACTAAAAACGAAAAAATCCGCGCAAGCTGATTTTTTTTGTATTGCTGATCTCGCTTGGCAGTGCCACGTGAAACCGCCGCTAAGTAACTTGCCACGTAAAGTGCAAAACTATTTATCATATGCACCACGTGGCACGTAAAAAACCGCCATTTACTTAGCGGTTTTTTACGTGGTGCGCCCTGAGGGATTCGAACCCCCGACCATCAGCTTCGAAGGCTGCTGCTCTATCCAGCTGAGCTAAGGGCGCTTTCTCATGTCATGTTGAGCGTAGTCGAGTTTGACGAGACGAGGTCGAAACATCTGGATTGTTGGATCGAGTCAGATTTTTTGACTGTGTCAGACTCCGCTCGGGATGACAAATTTGTACAACGCCATGTTAGCAGGCTTAGGCCGGGCGGGCAATGGTATTGACATTCGAACCGGAGTTGTACATACTGCGCAAAACATAAACAGGCCGAAATCGGTCATTCACAACGAGGTGAAACGTGAGCAAGATAATTGAGATGCTGGAAGCGCAGTGGCGCGGCAACAAGTTCGTGTGCGTGGGCCTGGATCCGGACATCCAAAAGCTGCCCAAGAAGTTCAATCAGCTGGATCCGGAGGATGCGATCGCCGACTTCTGCATGCAGATCGTTGACGCGACGCAAGAATTCGTATGCGCCTACAAACCCAACTTCGCATTCTTCGAGCAGTACGGGCCTGACGGATTGCGCGCCTTGCGGCACGTGGTCTCGCATATCCACGCGACGGCTCCGGACGCGATCGTGATCCTGGATGCCAAACGCGGCGACATCGGTTCCACGAGTTCGGCCCTGGCGTGCGCGGCGTTCGATGTCTGGGGCGCGGATGCGATCACCGTGAATCCGTATTTGGGTCGCGATGCGATCCAGCCGTTCCTGGATTACAAAGACAAGGGCGTGATCGTGCTGTGCCGCACGTCCAACAAGGGCGCTACCGAATTCCAGAATCTTCGGGTCGGCGACCAACCGCTGTTCATGCGGGTGGCGCGCGCCGTGGCCGATGAGTGGAACGGGCACGGCAACTGCGGCCTGGTGGTCGGCGCCACGGCTCCGCAAGAACTGAACGAAGTACGCCAAGCCGTCGGTAACATGCCGATCTTGGTCCCCGGAGTGGGCGCCCAGGGCGGTGATTTGCAGCATGTACTAAGAGCTGGACTCACGGCCGACGGAGGCGTACTCATCAACGTCTCGCGCTCTGTCCTGTACGCGTCTAACGATCAGGACTTTGCCCAGGCGGCGCGGAAAGAGGTGGAACGGATGAACGTCGAGATCAAGCACTTCCTGGTCGAGGTGAGCCGATGAGACACCCCCTGTTCGTGGACATCTTCTCCATCCCGACGCTCGAAGACCTGCGTTACCTGAACGTGCACGACTTCCGCGCACGCCGGCTGACGCAACCGGAATTCGAGCACATGGCCAAGCTCTGCTCGGCGTTCTGGAAGCATGACGGCAAGCCAGAACATCCGCATGCCGAGCTTTCGGGCGGCGAATGCAGCGACGGTTTCATCAACGTGCTGAGCGTGTTGTGCTACACGAATCTCTGCCGCATCATGGCGCTCACGCTCTACCAGATGTTGACCGACGAGTTTCAGCGCTACGGAAAGCATTGGCCCGAGATCGATTGGGTCGTTGGCTCGGACCATGCGGGCGCCGCATTGGCGCACGACGTGGCTTCGCTCCTGAACGCCAAGTTCGACTTCACCGAGAAGGGACCAAAGCACACGCAGGTCTGGAAACGGTTCCAGATCGGAACCGCAGAAACCGTGCTCCAGGTCGAAGAACTGGTGACCACAACCCAGACGCTGCAGGATGTACGCTTCGGGTTGCGGGCGGCGCATCCGCAACCCGTCACCTTCTATCCCGTGGCTCTCACGCTGGTCAATCGGTCCAACGTGCAGGCGATCGAAGACACGCCCATCGTATCGTTCGCCAACTACGACATTAAAAAGTGGAAGCCCGAAGACTGCCCTTTGTGCAAAGCCGGTTCCAAGCGTTTGCGTCCCAAGCAGCACTGGGCCGAACTCACGCAACCCTGACTCTCAACCCCGATCGCGTTTAACGCGACGGGGTTTTTTCTTTGTGTTAAAATGTTCAATCGGTTGGTATGTAGAGACGCCCTCCGAGGGCGTCTCTACCCCGGAAACAAAAAACGAATCCAATGTTACGCGTGTGTCTGTAGGTAGAGACGTTGCATTGCAACGTCTCTACGCATTTTCACAATGGACGTTTTATCCTGTTAGTTATATAGTTTAACCGCGCAATCCCGCGCGAGTTCTTTTGCGGAGGTCGTCATGGACGAAAACCGAATTATTCCCAAACCCAAAAACGGCACGACCGAGCATGTCTCGGATGTGCCGCCTCAAACTGCTTTGCAGGGAGAGGATCTCGTCGCTGAGTCGAATGACCTGGCGACAACTACGGAACCCGCATCCGAGCCTTCGGACACGCCGCCGCGACCATCGTCACGGCCGTCCATGAAGTGCAGCGGATTCCGCCATGTCAGGCGTGGGACCCTGGCAAACGCGGATGACGGATCGGATCCGTATCTCGAGCGCCGTGCGCAAATGCTCGGCACTCCCCAACCGTTCGCGGAAGTTAAAGTCGGAAACAAGTAGGGAAAGACATGGACATTCCAAGAACCTTTGCCGTGGGAAAACGCGAACGAAGAATTCTATTCGTTACTCCAGCGCTTTCCCCCGCTTCTTAGAACCTCGAGAACGGGATTTTGGGAAACGGACGCTACCACCCTGTCCGACGTTACGTCGGACTGTCCCTCCTACGACAGGAGGGAACATGAATCACATACGAACTAGTCTCCTCCTTGCCAAGGAGGAGTGGCGAGCGGATTTGCGAGCCGAGGTGGTTAGATCAGGACTGTCCAAATCTGTTAGACAAATCTTGCGTAAAAGTTGAGAAAGGGCCTAAATAAGCCTTTTTTTGTTAGTAATTATTTGGCTCTGATTAGCTATTCTTCAGCTCTATTTCAAAGTTAGCCATTTTTTCATAAAACCGTCATGCCACTCTTGACAGAATCTTAGATTTGTGATATGCTTTTTTGTTCGAGTGATGAAAAGGTTCGTCATTGCCTGTCCTGAGCGAACGCAGGGAGTCGAAGGAAACGCATAGATCCGCCATGCGGCGGAAAGGACCATAAAACCTCATACCTATGTAACGACGAATGCCTGGGCCCAGAACTCCCCATGCTTGTTCTCGGCCTGGCAGTCGCCGCTACGGCGAGGGTGCGGAAGCTTACGGAAAGACGCCGTACCAGACGATGCAACTTTGACAATCGAGACTGCCCCAACTACTAAACTAACGTCGCAGGTCTATCAGGTCGCAGGTCTATCAGGTCAGTCGACTTGATGGACATGACAGACCTGTGACATGAAACGCAGTGTTTGGTAAGTGAGGCAGCGCCGCGACTTGGGGATGTTCCTCATGTTCGTGGCGTCAAGACCACACGGGCACCAATGCCCTAGCCGCATGTCGCGGTGAAAAAATTGGAGAGGTTATCATGTCAGAATTCGTGTACCAGGGCCACAAGTGCGAAGGCAACTGCGGCGCGACCGTGTACGTCGCTTCGATGCGGCGTTGCGGGCACTGCGCGGCCAAGGCAAACTCGGCGGCCGAGCTCGCCCGACCTCACAAGTGCGCTCATCCGAGCTGCACCGTGAAGGTCTGCGGGTACGAGCTGTGCCGTCGTCACTACGCTGAGAAGCGTACGGCTGACGCGGCTGCTCGTGCTGCGGCGCAGAAGGCGTTCGCCGAGTCGCCCGAAGGGCGGCGTCAGGCGGCGGCTCGCGCGGCGCAGTTGACGGCCGACGCCAAGACCGCAGCGCGCAAGGCGCTGTGGGCGGCTTACCAGGCCGGTTCCCTGCTCGAGCCCAAGTACGAGGGCGAGGACAAGGACCGGAAGCTGGTCGCCGGCATCGAGGTGCGGAAGAACGGCGCTCAGGTGATCCTGCTCAACAGCAGCGGTCACAGTGAGACGTTCGTGGACCACACGGTCCAGAAGCAGCTCGAGACCGAGCGGGCCGCGGCGGCCAAGAAGGCCGAGGAAGCTCTGCGGATCGCCCGCAACGCTCCCAAGCCCAAGACCGAAGAGAAGGTCGCGGGCAAGGACGAGCGCAAGGCGGCGAAGCAGAACGGCAAGCAGCGCAAGGCTGCCTGAGCCGGGCTTCACACGGAGTCCAGAAACTTGTCAGTGACCGGAGGCCAGAAGCCAAAGGCGCTGACAAGCGACGATTCCAGAGGACAAACATGGCCAAAAACCATGCCTCGCTGGCGACCGAAACCGCAACCCGTTCCCCGGAAAACACCGACCCGGGGCTCCTCGCGGCCTGGAGGGCCAAGGAGCAGCTCGCCAAGAAGTGGCGGGCCAGGTGGATGGCGCGAAAACAGACGCGCGTCATCAAGGAGGTGGTCAAAGAGGCCGCCTAGCCTGTCCGGGTTTATGACTCCCCGGTTAACAAAGAAGTCTCCTTATTTCCTGTAATGGGAGATGCCTGGAGGTCAAGGCAAACGAACATTGAATCAGTTCAAAAGCGCTCGCGCTGCGAACTGACTCATCCGCCCAACTGATGTTTAGTTGGGTTCTGGATCGAGAAACTAATTTTACTTCACCCTAACCGTCATGCTGAATTCATTTCAGCATCAAAAACTACATCACTAGATAACTCGGATGTTAATAAGTTTTAGATCCTGAATCAAGTTCAGGATGACGAACAGAGATGAATCGCAAATTGGTGCCTCAATCCAGGAACAGAACCACGCTTGTGACTGAAGGGCGGAAGCTCTAAGGCGCAGGCAAGGATAAGTTCCAAAAAGGAGTCCGTATGGACGTCCTCATGGCCGTTTCGCTTTTCGGCTGCATCATTGGAATGTTTGCCTTCGCCAGGTACGCGCAAAACGCGTCGCCGGTGAAAGCGCGGACATACCATGCGAGCCTGAGCGTCCCCACGCTCGTTCTCTCGAGGCAACTCGATCGAGACGACTCGGACGCGGTCGCGGAAGCGATCGTGGAAGAACTAAGCAAGGCGGCCTAAGGCCGCGGGAGGAAAGAATGGTTTCAGGTATCGCGCGTCTGGCGTGTCCGGAGCACTTCGTTGTGCTCTTCAGCGACACAGCCCCGCTCGAGCTTCACGGCCCGTGCGGGAGAGCGGACTGCGTGTCCGCGGCCTGCCGTTGCGAGGCGGGTGTGGTCGATGAGGTCGAGCTCGACGCAGATGACTTCGTCATCGAAGTCGATTTCGACATCGCGGCCTGATCCGCACCGAGTTTCTACTTTCTCGGTCAACAAAGAAAGTTCCTTAGTCTCTGTAATGGAGGATGCCTGGAGGTCAAGGCAAAAAAAACAGTGCTCGGTGGCAGCCACGCCGCCTGCACAGCTTCAATCCTTCCCAACTGCGCAACTTGCAGTTGGGTTTCTGGATCGAGTAACTAATTCCACTTCACTCTTTCCGTCATGCTGAATTCATTTCAGCATCAAAAACTACATCACTAGATAACTCGGATGTTGATAGGTTTTAGATCCTGAAACAAGTTCAGGATGACGAACGGGAATGAATGACAAATCGGTGCCTCAATCCAGGAACCGTGAAACTTGTTTTGATCTCAGGCGGAAGCCGAAAGACAAAATAAGTGGTTCCAACAGGAGACTGACATGAAGAACATCGCGACGTCACCCGCCGCCGAGTCCACCCCCGCCACGGAGCCCAAGTGCTCCTGCCTCGGCGACGATTACATCGCCTGGTGCTACGCCGGAATGGGTAGCTCGGGCGGGTGTGGCGGCTGCCTCACCTGTCAGTCAGCCAGACACTCGCAGGAAACGTGCCCCGTGCACGGATCCGGCAGACGTCTGCGCTGACCCCGCCCTTTTCCCCTCCTTGGACGCAGAAGTTCTCGCGTCCAAATCCCCACTGCGCTCCGATCATGCGATCGAATCGCTGAAGGATAGAAAACTTAGTTCCTGGAGTGGTTCGTTAACTCTCCCCCGCCCTCCCTTAACGAGGGAGGGAGTCTAAAAGCAAAAGAGTTAAATAGCGACTCCAGGAACCAAGAAACTCATTTTGATCCAAGGCCAGAAGCCGAATGACAAAACGAGTGGTTCCAAGAAGGAAAAGAAAAATGGGAAAGACATACTTCGGTTTCGGAATGGCCGACAACATGTTTCCGGCGGAGTGCTCCGTTTCCCGACGTGAGCTCACCCCGGAAGAGGCCCGCGCGGTCATCGCCGAGGGCGTCGAGGTTTGCTTGAACCCCAGCCATGCACTGACAATCGGTGTCATGCGTGAAAGGTTCGCGATCGACGTCGCGATCCCTGCCAAGGCTCCGTTCGCGAGCCTGAAGTCCGGCGATCGGCTCCTGGTCATGGCAGTGTCCGGGCTCCCTCGTCTCGAGGGACGTCACGAGTACACTCCCGAGGAGATTGCGAACGCCAAGTTCCGCTTCGGCCTCTGGACCGTGGCGGGCTGATTCTAAAAAGAGATGCGGCGACTCTAATTTCAAACAATTCGCCGCAAAACACTCAATCCGCTCCCATCAAACTTACTTCACTTATGATGGGGGCCTGCACACGGCGCTGGAACAACTTCAAGCTTCGTGTGGAGGAGCCAAGAAACTCGCTTTGATCCAAGGCGGAAGCCGAATGACAAAACGAGTGGTTCCAAAAAAAAACAAATGAAAAAAATTTGGACAGTAAAGAATGAAGTGGTCGGCACGGCCCACCTCAACCGCAATGGCGAGTTGGTGGACTACCGTCCGTCGACCATGTTGGCGGAAATGAACATCAGCCGCGACGGTACGGCAACGCTGACTCTCGCGCCTCCCAAGGGCGTGGAGATCGAAGCGTTGGTCTTGCCGGCCAACTGCACCCACGCGGAGATGCTGGAGGACGAGGTGTGTTACACCAGGATCAAAGAGACCTGGCACGCCGAGTACGAAAGCGTCTCGCTTTCCGTCACCCGCGAAGTGACGGAGGATAAGGACACGCCCGAGGCCGAGGCGGTTCGCGCCGAGCTTCGTGCGGAAAAAGATGCACGCGAGCAGGCCGAACTAGCAGCTCGAGCAAAGGCCACGGCGGAGCGACGAGCGCAGAGGGCAGCTCAAGAGCTGTCTGAGCGAATCGTCGAGGAGAGAATCTGCAGGACAACACCCGCGGAACTCTTGAACCTCTGCAAGCCGACGGCTGGCGAATGGGGAAAACTCGGGAGCAGCAACTGGCAGCGCGTGCTGTCCGAGCTCGTGATCCGCGCTCGCTGGGCGCTGGCCAAGCCGACCCAAGAGGTCGAGCTCTCGCCGACCCGACTGCGAGTCGATGAGGCGTGGCTCACAGCAATGCGCCAGAGCCTCCTCGCTATCAGGGCGGAGGAACAGGCCAAACGTAAGGCCGAGTACCTCGCCCGCCAATGACACAAGGACAGAGATACGGCGACTCTGATGTCAAACAATTCGCCGAATTACTTCTAACCCTCGTACCGTAAGGATGTTGCATTGCAACGTCCCGTTCTCTACGAGGCCTGCACACGGCGCTGGAAAATTTCAAGCTTCGTGTGGAGGAACAATCGAATTCGCTAGTGACTGATGGGCCAGAAGTCCAAAAGCATAAGCGAGCAAGTCCTCAAGGAGTCAACCATGGCGAAAGTCTGGTTCGCGTTCGGTTCGGTAACCGGTGAAACGCCCGCCAACTACAGCGTCACCCGCCGCGCGCTCCACCCCTGCGAGGTCAAGTCGATCTTGGCTGAGGGTGAAGTAATGGCGAGCGTCAGGCACGAGCGCCACGCTGCCAAGCTCGAGGCACTCCGTGAGTTTCACGGAATCACCGTCGCGCTTCCGGAGAAGCTGTATGCGGTCGGACTGCGAGACGGCGACAGACTCGTCACCGCTTCCTGCAACTCGCCAGCGGATCGCAAGTTCGATTTCGAACTGTTGACGATCTCTGAGACGAGGCCTGACACGTGCCCCAACGGACACAAGGGATGCTGTCGCGCAGCGTGTGTCCTCGGCGAAGATGTCGCGCAAAAGCTCGGCCTCGACGGCGACGAGATGCTCGAGCATCTCGACAGTATGTACTTGCCCCAAATCGCCGAGTAACATCGGCATCCTGCACCTTCTCGGACGCGATTCTCTCGCGTCCAAATCCCCACTGCGCTCCGATCATGCGATCGAATCGCTGAAGGATAGAAACTTAGTTCCTGGAGATGAAAACTAACCCACCCGTCGAGCTCAGCTCGACACCCTCCCTTACTGTAAGGGAGGGCAGGGAGGGTTAGTCACCGCCTCCAGGAACCAAGAAACTCATTTTGATCTTAGGCCAGAAGCCGAAAGACAAAACGAGAGGTTCCAAGAAGGAAAACAACATGGCACATGTCGGCATGATCAAGTTCGCGCTTCGCCACTTCAACAACCCGAATTTTTCGGGTACCAAGGTCGTGGGCGTTTCGCCCGAAGTTTTGGTCGAGCTGGTAAATGCGGCATTGGCGGCCGGCGCCGAATTGCGACCGGGCTATGCCCCGTTCTGCAAGCACTTGTTCGTCCAAAACTTCACCGCGACCAAGGCTGGCGTGGCGGAGATCACGCCCGAGAACGAGCATCTGCTCCGTTCCGGGTACGAAGCGCGCCGAACCGACGAGAAGAAGGTTCTCACGCGCTGGTTCGTGGGCGTCGAAGCGCCGCGGGCCGAGTGGCTCGACATCGTCCTCTACACCCGAGCACAGCTCGTGGAAGAGGAAGCGGGAAAGGAAAATCCCGACCTTCCGCCCGAGGACTGCGAGTACGGAATCGTGTCCATCAACGGAGAGCCGCTGCCGTGCGAGACGCCGATGCAGCCGGCCACGATGATGCGGAACGCGCTCGGCAAGGCCGAAGGCGGTTCTGGCGCCGCGCTGAACAGCGAGGCGTACGACAAGTCCGTGGCGTTCTGGGAGACGCACGCGACCATCCGCTGATCCCACGCAGAGTCACGGCCTCTGCGCAACAAAAAAGCCGTTCATGGAGCCCATAAACTTCTCCGGCGTACTGGGCGCCGGAGCGTCTGGCAAACGTTCACGCATGTCGCACCGCAGGTGCCATATGCAGTCTGTGCCACGGATGCGCACTTCCTCGCGCATCCGGTTTCAACCAAGCTTCTGTCGCAATGATTGCGAGAGGGGCTTTGAGAAACCTAACAAGGAGAAAGCCATGGCAAGTTCCTCAACGTCACATCCACTCCCCGGCAACACCCGCCGTGAGGCGTGGGTCGTGTTCGAAGGTAGCGTAGGCTACCTGACCGGATTGGGCGGTTCAGGTCCCGCGCCCTGGGAGACGGATGCGGGCATCGTCGCCTGCTTCCCGTTCGAGTCGTTCGTGCGCGGGGAATTTGACCGCGCTATGCACGATGCCCGGGCGTTTGCCGCCATTATCGAGCCGTAAAATGAACAAGTGCGGCTCGACGTACAATCCGATCGATTTCCTGTGTTAATGACCTTAACACAGGAGGATCGGATGCAAATCGTAACCAAGGACGCCCGCCGAGACCAGCACCTGTACGCCAGCGAAGATCTGCGGCTCGGGCCCATGAAGCGCGCCGCGCACCGCTGCTACCGCCACAGGTGCAAGACGGTTATCAAACACTGGCTGCGCGATGCGATCGACGCGGACGAAGATCTGGATCTCTCGCTCCGCGATCGCGAGGCGCTGACCGGCTGGGAGTTCCTTTGAAAAACGGGGTTTGCGGAAGTCCCCAACTTAAAACTTCCGTGCTGTATCAGCTTCGCGATTTTGAAATGATCGTGGCGCTGACAAAAGCAAACAAGCGCTCAAGCAGCGCAAAGGAGAATTGAAATGAAGTATCCTAGGTACTGGCCGAATCCAGTCCCGATCTACAGGTTCTTGACCGACAAGGCCACGAACTGGACGCCGAAAATCGTCTTTGTTCTGGCCATGGCGTACATCATCAGCCCGGCAGATTTCGATTGGGTTCCAGTCATTGGCTGGGTCGACGATGCGATCGTCGGCATGTTGGCACTGTGGTACGTGAACCACGCGACCAACACTTGGCAAGAGAAGCAGCTCGTCGCTGCCCAAGTTGCCAAGCAACTCGCGGATCAAGAAGCTGCCCGGACCGTTGAGGGCAGCGGCGTCGCCATGAGCGACGAACACGGTGATCGAGCTCAGCTCGACTCGGCACAAGCGGAAGCTGTGGCCGATGATGTCGAGGCAGTCTCGATACCCATCAGTCGGGGAAGCTCGTAGGTTCCAAGCCTACGGCTCTCAAACTGTCTACTCTTAAGGACGCCTTCAGCGTCCTTTTGAAATTGTTGATTTTTTTATTTTGCCATCCTTGTGAATCGCGCTGAATGCGAGCATGCGAGAATCCAGAATCCGTTTTTCTGGATTCCTTTTTTCAATGGAATGACATTAGTATTTTGGTTTATGTTGTATGTGTGACGTACATCAAGAAAGTCATTTCACATCCTCCTTCTTATCGCTTCTTCAATTACAGCCTTGTCTGTATCCGACGAGGTTATGTTCGCTCTTCTCAAAATTTGTCCTACTAATTTTTCCGCTTCTTCGCGCGTCAGCTTTGGTGTCAAAGAGGCGAAGTCCCTGCGATACCATTTCTTCAAACCTATCAAGCCCAAACCAGCCTCCTCCACGCTATCACGCCAACCATCCTCGGGCAAAATTTCTTCCTCATTTGTGCCCCGGTAATATGCCTGTGATGAAGGCGGCATCCATGGCGACATGGTTTCGTGACTATAACGCAAGCCTTTGACATCAATCTCGTCGTAACCCATTTCCTTTAAGCGTGATAAAAAAGACAAATCCGACATGCCGGCGATATAAGGATGAATGATGGGAAAAGCTTGAATACCTTTTCGCTTAGCTGCTTCGAGCAAAGCCAGCCGCTGTCCGGTCTTGGTTCGTTCCAACGAATCAAGTCCGGTAATGGAAACAACCAGACGGAAATTTTTTATTTCCGCAAGACGATCCAAAACACTTTCACTCGGATTCCACTTGGTGACGCAAGTGACGATCTTTGCCTGAGATCCGACTTTTTCCAAAAACCAGTCCAGTTCTTTTTTAAACTTGGGCCAAAAAGGATCAGAGATGCCGTTGAAACCCACAAAATCCCCGCGCAATAATTCCGGCGGAAAATTATAAAATTCACGAAGTGCACGGGCATCGGTCAGATCCGGCGGCGGATTCAGGATGGTTACAGCTTTGTTGATGCCGAGTATGGTACGCTCGTTCCAAAGTTCGCGGCGCGATTTTATTTTCGTGACCACGCAATATTCGCAAGCTACCGGACATCCATGCCCATGTTCAACGAATTGCCGAGGGTTTTCGCGCATATCAATCCAATTTTTCGCGCTGCGGTTTGTTTGACGGAAACATGCGATCCACCAATTCGGCGGGAGGAAATCCCACTTCAGTATCCTGGCCCGTCTCGTTGTAATATTCGCTTACGATGCAATACTTGCAGCCGAAACATTTTTTAATATTGCGAGACATGGGCCACCAGCTGTTGAGCGCTTGCGCATCGGCAATTTCCGGAAAGGCGGGAAAAGTCACCCGGCCTACATCCTTGCTGCCGTCATCATTCCTGCCGGGCTGCATGGCCATCATGCCGGTGACGAAACGTACAAAAGCCAAATCGCCCAGGTTTGCTTTGCTTTTGACGAGAATATGGGGAATGTTGCTGGAAAAATAACAGGTCGTGCAGCATGACGGGCATTTGAGCCGGTCTTCGCCGCTGATGCCGCAGGCCACGCCGCGGCTGGCCGGTATAAATTCAGCATCAAAACCCAGGTGCCTGATAAGCTCGAGTGAACCTTCGCGCGGCGCAGGCAAAGGCGCGCAAGTCTCTTGTATCGGACAATTCAGCTCCGAGCACTTAACCAGATTCGGACTGTTGTAATACGGATTGTAAGTCCTGGATTCACCGGTCGCCGCGGATACGGCACAAGCGGTGCGCGTAAACAACTGCACGCCGCTGGCTTGGGCGTGGCGTTTTATCCTTTGGTAAATTTCGCCGGGCATGACTTTTACGCGCATGGCCCATTGCACATGTTCGTCGGCTGATAATTTACTTACCAAAGTTTCGTCGCCGCGGAAACCGGATGTGACAGCCATGCGGCAGCCTACTTCTCCCAAACGGGTAAAGATGTCATTCACGACTTCCTCGGACGTATTGAACGGCGGAATCATGGGTCGGATGTAGGCGATGGCCGGAATTCCCGCTTCTTCCAGCAACCGGATATTTTCGTACCTGTGCTCGGATCCGGTACCTTCCATATCCGGCAGTTCGGAAATCGAAATCAATGTCACCAGATTGAGTCCGTTGTCTTTTTTTTCACGCAGTTCGGCCACTTTTTCCGGCGTCAGTTTGCCTTTCAAAATAATGCCCACCGCGCCCGAATGACGGCTCTCTTCGAGGCGCCGGAGTTTGTCGAGCGTATTCCTCCATTGCACGACCGGATCACCGTAAAAATTATTGACCACAACTGGCACTTGGCGCAAGATCACGCGCCATCGTTCTTTTTGTTCTTCCGAGATTTCTCCGGGTTCGGCACGGCATCCGACTTCTTCCAGCCTGTCGGCCGGAGTAGGAATATCCGGCAATTGCGTGAATATCGGCAATTCTTTGCGTGGCATATAGTCTTATTTATTGCGTGCGATAAAGTCGACGGCTTTGACGAGCCTGGCTACATCTTCTGTGTCGTTACACAAAGCGAACGAAGCCCTGATGATACCGGGAATAAGAGACGTGTCGCCGTGGCTGACGGCCTCGACGATCTTGGATTCGTCTTTTATTTTTAGCAAATCCCTGACCATGTCGTAGACGCAAAAACTTCCGGCGCGCACCCCGACACCGAATTCCCTATTCAGACGATCTGCTGCGGCTCGTGAGTCCTGACCTTCTATAATAAACGGGATGACGGTGCTCAGATGTTCAGGCTTCACCAACAATTTGACCCTGTCGATTTTTACCAATTCGTCATAAGCCTGCCTGGCGAGTGAGGTTTCGTATTCTTCAATATTGTCGACTCCGATGCTTTGGATCTGGCGCAAAGCCACCGCCATGGCCACCGCACCGACTGCGTTAGGCGTACCTGGATCATGGGCCAGTTGATTTTTGTAGCGCAAAAAGACGCCCTCCTTGGTAATATACGGCAAATTGCCTCCGCCGATTTGGTACGGCAAAAAATCATCCAAAAAATATTTCGGCCCGATTAAAAATCCGCCTCCGTACGGCGCATAAAACTTGTGGCCCGATGCGGCTAAAAAATCTATGCCCATTTCCATCATGTCGATCTTATGGTGCTGGAGAAACTGGCAAGCATCAACTATATAGTGCGCGCCGTAACGGTGAACAAGCTCGCCGATTTTTTTAATTTCAGGTCGGTAGCCAGTCAGGTTGGAAGAAGCAGTCAGGACAAATGCCTTGATTTTATTGTTTTTTAGCAAGTTTTCGATGCCAGCCAAATCGAATTCGCCATGCTTGTCCAAAGGATATCGCAAAACCTTCTTCCTGCCTTCGATCTGGATCCTTTCCTGGTCGTCTGGAACTTTCTCCATTGACCTCTGTACCGCGCCCAGTGCTTTTTCGCCTTCGGCTTTTATCCATGGCAACCAGGACGAACTGTGTTCGATTTCCGAAACGGCAACCCGCCCTTCGAGAAACGAAAAGAAATAAGCCGCCATATTCATGGCACCGGTAGTATTACCGGAAAACATCACGTAAAAATTTTCGGGCGCGCCGACAAAATCCTTTATCACCTGTCGCGTGTCTTCGTAAATGTCGGTCGATATTTTGGATTTCGTTCCCGCTCCGCGGTGAACTGATCCGTATGACCTAAGATATTCCTCGACTCCTTTTTGCACGGATAACAGGGGCGGCGTGGTGGCAGCGTTGTCCAAATTGACGTACTTAACCCTGCCCAGACGTTCGGTGTCCACTTGGTAATTTAAAATTTCTCGGGCAAATAAATCAACGGGATTGATCGGTCCGCTGAATTCAGATGATCGGAAAACTGCGTTCAACGCTTCACTGTCGCTGATGATTTTGTTGATGACGTCAATGATCATTTGCGGCGTCAAAAGAGATCTCGATCCGTCGCTGTTCAAAGGCGCGCCGCCATATTGCGTACTGCCAGCCCAACCGTTTTCCATGCCGTTTAATTCGTACAGGATGGTACCCGGTTCGGTAGCAGGACCGACGGGAAAGTTATCGGTCGCTTCCGTTTTCTTGCCAATAACGTATTCAAAAGTGCCGTCCGGCAATTCGTTCAGCAACACCACGCGCTCATAACCCTCGTCATACAAACGATTGAACAAACTGTCGTCTTGCGTTTTGACCATGATCCAGCTGTCGTTTTGATAGACGACATCATAAACCAATTGCGTCGGCATAGGTAAAATATTTACAACGTACGAATTTTCGTTATTTCACATCCTTCCTCACCACGCCCTTGCCCTTGGCTCCATCATCATTCTGCAAATCCGTGGTCAAAGCGCGGGCGGCCGCGACGACTGTTTCTTTAATATCCTCATCCACGGCCTGCAAACTTGTATCGCCGAGCAACGCGGCAAAACGGCCGTCATCCGTGACGGTTGGCGTGAGCACGATGTCGAATTCCATTTCCTGGTGGTTAACATCCGCAGGCAGCCGGTTCAGAGTCCAAGTCACGGTTTTGGTTTTTTCGTCAAACGACAACACGCCGGCCGTGCCTGTAGTTGCATGCAAGAATGCCACATGGTCGGGCAAGACGGCGGAAACGCGTACGTCATTCAGAGCATGAACATGCTTGTCCAACTGCCAGGTGACGCGATAACGCGTGGCTTGACCGACTTTGGGCGGCAACGGACCGTCGCCCAGCTGCGCGCCCTCTTCCGAAAAATAACGCACTTCAGACGACAATGCGGCATCAGTCTTTAATCTGAAAAGCAAAGGCGGCATCTGGACTGAGCGCTTCATGGTCGTACTGCCAACGCCCTGAATCTCGGCAACCAACGTTGCACGTAATGCCAATGGAACTGTTCCCGTGGCCGCAGAGATGACGGGGATCGAAATTTCCAGGGTTCCGTTGTCATGCGGCCGTAATTCTTTGAAATCCTTCAAATCATTGGGCGACCAGATGATTTGGTTTCCCTGGACCGTGGAGCTGGTGTCGGTCTGCAAACGCTTCCAGTCGATGAGAGCGATCTTGTCTACGATCTTTCCTTGGTCGTTGATGTTGACCGGTTCCAGTAAAAGTTTGAGAGTGACATCCTTGAGCGATTCGTTGGCCGTGTTTTCATATCCGATCGAAGCCTGAAGCGTATCGCCGAAAGCCACGCTCCTGTCGGCCTGGTCCGAACCGTTGACCACGAGTTTGAAAGACAAATCGCCGGCCAGGACCGGAAAAACCGCTTCGGCGCGTTGGGACGATTGGAAAGATCCGTCCAGGCCGAGGTTTCCGACTTCGGCTGAAAATTTAGCGTCCCCGCCAGACCCGGCGGTAAACACGCCGGTGATGCCGATGTCGGTGGAACTTCCGGCAACTATCTCGTCGATGGTCTTGCGGAATACTCTGCCTTCCAAAACCGGCGAGCCGACTGTGATTTTATCGGGCGTAAATTTTTCCGGCAGCGTGATGCGCGCTTCAAGTTTCAACAAGTTGTCTTGTCCCGTGTTTTTTATGTGATATATGATTGCCACGTGATCTCCGGGCACGGCTTTTTCCGGCACCTGTATCCAGCCCTCGATGACCGTATTGTCATAGCTTAGCTTCTTCGTGGCCATGGCTTCGAAGTCGCTCGAATAACTGGCCGGACGATACGTGGCCATGGCTTGCACGGCAGTCAGCGTGCCCAAAGCGCCGGTGAACTTGCCGCGGATTTTGATGGTGCCGCGCTCCTCGGCGGCCAGCGCTCCCAGACTCCATACCAGGCCGGATTCTGTAGGCGCGGGTGAAACTTCAGTTTTTACAAAGTCCGAAGGAAAATTCACGCGTATCTGGACGGATGCCAGGGGTTCGGACAACGGATTCTGATAATTAATAAAATACGTCACATCCTGTCCCAGGGTAATTTGTTCGGGACCTTGGACATCCATGGTCAAACCCTTACCCGAAAATCCGTTGAAAGATTTGAAAAACACGAAACCAGCCCAAGCGGCTACGGTCAGGACCAGAAAAAAAACGGAAACAGCGATCGTAATCCATATCCAACGTCGGTTGCCAGCCCTGTCGAGTTTGGTAAGATCCGGCATCTTGCCTTCCTCCTCTTCGTAAATGGTACGCAAACTGCGCTCGACTTCGGTGTCGCGTTTTTTGCCGGCTTGGCGCTGCGTTTTTTCTGGCAGCGGCGCCGGAAGTTTACTTAGCCGTTTCATTTGTCGCATCGTTTAATGACAACAAGGATGCCACGGCCACGTCGCGGTCCCAAACTCCTTGCCAACCGTTGGCTGCGAGAGTCGTAGTCGAAGGGGCGGTGGCTGCGGACACTTCTTTCTGGCGGTTCCAAACCGTTTTCCATGGTTCTTGCAATTGCAACGTATGCGTCAAAGAACGCGTCTTGCCAGACTGGCTGGTCAATAGAAGAAGATAAGCTCCGCGCTTTGCTTCCTGCGTCGGAGCATCGGGAGACTCGTTGGCTTGCTGCAAAATTTCCTGGACCGTAAACGGCAAGCGATAACTCAGGATCACATCCTGGCTCGTGCCCGGATCCAATTGCAGCCAGCCGCCAAACACGGTGCGCGAATCCTCTGTCGCGGTCCAGACGGTTCCCACGGCCTGCTTGGCCGATTTTTCTATATCCGCCAAATCCTTGTCGGGTTTGTCCGTGTCCAGAGGCTGTTTAAAAAGTTTCGAGCTTGGAGGATCAAACCCCTTAGCCGCCAGCAGTTCCGAACCTTTGGGCACGTAAACGCGCAAATACTGGACATTGCGCACGCCGCGGAACAATTCGTTCTTTTGGCCGGTATGCGTTCGGTGAATGGTTAGCGTATCCACGATTTTGCCATCGGCCTGGACTTCGGTCGCATGCGTCACATCCTCTTTGACAACGGCATCGGTTTTCTGGCCCGCGACGTTTGTTCCGATGACGGCCAATGAATCGCCGATTATGTCTTTAAGACGTCCGTTCCAGCCAAAACGTTCGACAAGTTGTTCTTCTTCGGGTTTAAACATGGCGATCTGGATCTCCTTGGTATCCAGCGCATTGCTAGCCGTGGCGGCCATGGTCACCCATTGGTCGCGGTCCAGCGCATGCAACCGCTCCATCATCTTGTCGAACAAATCTCCGATGATCTTTTTCGGCGTGTTTTCCTGTTTGTCGTATTCGAGTTCAACCGCTTTTTGCGTTTCCAAAATAAAATTGTCGGCCGTGATGGTCTTGCCGTATTCGGGCATGTCGATCGGACCGGTAACGGCCAAAAGTTTTTCCATGAAAGATGCGTTGACTGCCACTACGCCGTCGAGCGTTGGCTGTCCGGACTTGCTCCAAAACCACCGGATCTTTTCTGCGGTCTTGGGAAAATCTGCAAACCAGTTGGCGTCCTGAAACTGCCACAAAGGATTCACGAGCTGCAAAGGACGCGGCGCCACCACGCGTTCGGTCAACTGGCCTTTCAGGTCGTAGGTTCCGCCTTTGGGAACATAGACGTGGGTAATTTTTCCGTTCTCGACGCGCACTTCGGCCACGGACCCCATGAAACCGCCGCTGGGACGTAGTTCGGTATTGTTCTGAAAAACCAGCAGATAAGTACGCATACCGTCGCGTCCGAGGAAGTTTCCCATGGCGTCGGACAGCATGGCCACGTCGCGGACGGCATCTCTGGCCTGGGCGATGCGCTTGGGCAACTCAGCCGCCTGGGCGCGCTGCGCTTCGGGCACTGCAGAAAAATCCACTGTTCCGGCCGCGCGTTCGGCATCGTCAAGAAGAGGTTGCACGCCGCGGGCATAAGCGCCGAGCACATCCACGCGTTCGATGAGGCCGCGCGAAGGATCGTTAAAGATTTTTTCAAAACCCATGGCCAGCAGATGCCCGGATTCGCTCATCTTGTCGCCGATTTCCAACAAGGCGCGCACACTGCGGTATTGCGAAGGCATGACAGCCGCGGCGCTGGCGGCCAAAAGCCGCGATTCGTCCAACAGCTGGTCTGCCGCACGGAACTTGCCGGACGCCTGGTGCAAATTATTAACAGACACGGCCAAATTGGAACTGCCGGCAGCCTGCATCAAAGACGTAACCGCAGCCCGGCTGCTCTGCTCCACGGCCGAACGTTCACCGTTGACTGCACGATATAAAACCAATGCCTGAGCAGGCAAAGTGGCCAGAAAAACCAGAGCCACAAATCCCAAAGTAGTTTTAATAAGTGAAAAACGCGAAGGCCGAACTTCACCCAAAACTTCTTCAAAAGCCTCTTCGGCGCGTGCCTCGGTCGTCTTTGCTTTTTTGGCAAAACTGAACCACGAGCGTTTGATCACGTTCCATTTCAAAAGCAGATCTTGCCACAATAGCTTCAGAGTCAGATGCCCGGACTCTGATTTCTCGCCAGTCAGCTGTTTGCCCGCGGCCCAAGGATCGGCAAACCTGACAGAGACTTGCGACGTGAGAGCGCTGGTTGGATTGGGCTGTACGGCCAGAGTACGGGCGTAAGCCAATTGATTCATGACCGGAACGCGCTCTTTGATTTTGGTTTGCGGCACAAAACAATCGCGCAACGACACCACGAACTCGCTGCGCTGATGTTCCCGCTGGTTGACTTTGACCGGCTTGGCCGACGGCAATTCGTGGCGCCGGACTATGCAGGCGACCGCGTCCTGATCCATCTTTTCGACCGCGTCTTCGGAATGGACAGCATCGTTCCGTTGTTCGATCGGTTGGAACTGAAAAAGCGGCGCTTTGTGCGCACGCTGCGGTTTTTGGTGGTATCGCTTTTTAACTCCATGCGGCGTGGACATGACGACTCCATCCTGTTCCACGACTTTGGCCAGAGACGCCTCAAAATCGACCATCCCGTTTCGGATGTCCTCCTGAGTGCTGGAAGATGACGGGACCCGTGTGGTCATGCCTGAAGATCAAACGCGGCGGCATATTTTTTATCCTCCGCTTAACATCACGAGGTCAGGGCTTTCAGCGTCAAACTGGCTGCCTTTTTCCACGAATGTCGAGCGCGTAATTCGGGTTGCGCGTCCAAGACTTTTTGCTTAAACCGAACCGAGTTATCCACCACCGTTTTGATGGCTTGAATTATACCATCATGGGACCCGGATTTAAAGTAGACAACGCCATTTTTCCCCAATACCTCTGGCATGCAAGCCGCATCCGAACTGACCACAGGGCAACCATGGTCCAAAGCCTCGAGCGGAGGCAGTCCAAAACCCTCAAAACTCGAGGGAAAAACGAAAGCAAGGGCGTTTTGATACAGGCCTGACAAATCCTGATCCGAAACCCGTCCCAAAAACGTCACTCCGGACAGCTTCTTATCCTCGGCATAGCGTTTGGTCCGTTCCATGAAGGCATCCATCTCTCCGGCAACGACGAGCCTCATGTCCGGATATGTTTTAGACAGTTCATCCCAGCCATCCAACAGCAAATCCAGGCGCTTGTGAGGATAAGCGCTGCCGACGTACAACAGAAAACGGTCCACGTTCCACGGTCCACGGTCCACGTCCGACCCGTCGAAAGATTTTGAATTTTCCCTCGACCTGAGCTCGGGACGAAGGTGAATTTTGAATTTTGAATTCAGGTCGGAAATCCCCTCACCTGTCACCACAATCTTTGAAGAAGTTTTTGGAAAAAAAGAAAGCATGTCGCGTTTGACGAATTCCGTAGGCACGCAAATCTTTTTCGCCGTGGTTACGGCGTGACGCAGGGTCAGACGATAGCCAAGACGTTTGAAAGCACGGACAGGCCAAGGACGAGTGCTTGCGTTGGCACTGGCCGATTGGTGCATGAGGATCAAATCATGAATGGTTGCGACCAGCGGTCCGCCGTAACCCATGGGCACGTTCCAGTGCGGAATGTGGATCACGTCGGCTTTCAAAGAATACAAAACTGCCGGCATCTCCCACTGTTCGCGCGGCGTATACCACGGAATGTCGGCCACGACAGTGCGGATTCCCGGATGCGAGGCAAGGGCATGATCGGCGCGGCGCGTGACAAGCGTGTACTCGTGTTCCGGCGCAATCTCAAGCATGGCGGTTACCAATTCCTGGATGTATCGCCCCAAACCGCGAGTATTCTCAGCGCCCAGCATGCGCGCTTCGATGCCGATTTTCATAAACACCAGTTTAACAAGAAATGTCGGTTTATGGGTAGAGACGCCCTCGGAGGGCGTCTGTACGATCCACCTCTCCTAACCTCCCCTCGCAGGGGAAGAACTAAAAAACACCCGGGACGTCGAGCGGCGTTCGAGTGTTTGAGAACGGGTTGGCGGGCAGGAAGGCCGAGGTCAGCCGAAGCCGAAGACATTGTCATCGGGCGGCGGAATAACACTTTTCAACATTATTTCCCCGGCTTTAATGCCGAACATTGGCCAGTCGATCGCCGGCTGTTGACCGTACATGGCGCACATCTGAAAACAGAGTGAAGCCGTGCAATTGTAACCGTAAAACTGCAGCTTGACGCCCATGTCGCGCAGAAAAACAAACAAGTCCTGAATATTCTCCAGATCCTCTACGCCGCCCAGGCAGCTGTCGAGCTTCACCTGAAACGTCATGACGATAGACATGGCATCCTGATCATTGCAATCGTCAAAGTATCTGACGGCCAGACTCGCGATGTCTTCGAGCGCCAGCGCGATCAGGTTGCCGTCGCGCTTAAGCAAACCTTGCAACCAAAAATAATGGATGTCCCTGACTATCGTTTCGTGGATGTCTTCGGCACGACGCTGCTCGAGGCTTTTGCCAGTCACTTAGCTCCCCCTTTCCTGCTTTTTTACCAAAAGAACGCGGTATCCGGCGGCATGCCGTTCATTGCTTGCTGCCGAATTTTTCGTAAGCCAGAAATATATGCATTCAAACGA
>Ga0315281_10001214_pt1 | contig 37722 bp, 35 predicted proteins | sample YL17G07_0_MG_FD_204540 | JGI IMG/M metagenome (GOLD analysis project Ga0315281, IMG submission 204540) | Sediment microbial communities from Yellowstone Lake, YNP, Wyoming, USA - YL17G07_0 | ecosystem: Environmental > Aquatic > Freshwater > Lake > Sediment | place: USA: Wyoming | collected...
GCTTAGATATTATTTAGCACTACAAAACCGGGCAATGCAAACGGTCGGTTGGCGGTGCTGTTGACCGTGTCATGTAACCTTCACTCGGAGTTCATGTTGCGGTAATGGTGAATTGGCATCGTGTGCGCAGCCAAAATCCGGACCGGATGCATGCGCCAGAACGATGAGACCCTGGCAGTTTCTTTCAATACAGCGGCCACGGCCGACGACCAGCGCCGAGTTCAGCAGAACATCTTCGCGCGCCTGGGTGTAGTGCCGGGCGCAACCACCTCACCCGAATCCCTGCCGTTCCATCCGCAGGACATAACCGCTGGCACGGAAAACGAACTGGCGGCTGTCGTTGTCGGCAAACGCGATGCCGCCGATCTGCCGCAGGTGATTGCGCGCCTGCCATTCTTCGAGGCCGGCGGGCTGGCGGCCGCCGAACTGGAGAAATGGCTGACCGGCAACGCTGGTCAGGTTTGGGAGCACAGCTGGCTGCGGGTTCCGCAAGCGGCGCTGAATGCCGCAGCGCGCGCCACATTGGGCAGCGATCTCGCCGGGCGCAGCGACCGCGATGATTTTAATATTGACCATGACAGCGTGCGCGTACCGGCCAGCTATGTGCTCAAGCTTGCGCTGGCCGACGTGCTTGGTGTGCGCGATCTGCCCGGCCGCGCGCTGCTTGCCGGGCAGCGTGCGCTCGGCAGCTTCCTGAACGACAACACCGCGCCCGAAATTATTTCCACGCACATTGTCTCTGGCAAGGATGGCGAAGCGCCGGGCAAAGCTGTGGCGCGCGAAAATGCGCAGCGTTTCCTGCTGACCCAGTTGCTCGCGTCCTATGCGAACGAAAAGTTTGGCCTGCGCGCGAGCGGCCAGGAGCTGTCCATCTATGCCGCGCCCAATCCGCCGGCACGCCTGAAGGGTTTGAGCCGGCTGCTGCCAGCCGATGCCTATCGCGATCTGCTCATGAACCCGTGCCTGTCCGGCTTCCAGGACGGCGCCAGCAAACGCACGTATATGCACGTCTGCCACGAGACCCTGAGCCACAGCCGCATGCACGCCGGCGCGCGTCTCCTGGAGGCCGGCATCATGAAGCCGCACGTGGTCGAGCGCATGGTGTGCGACACCAGTCTGCTTAACAACGGCACGCATCTCAGTCTCGGCAGCCTGCGGCTTGGTGAATACCTGCATGCCCAGCCGGAACCGATGGCGGTGGCGGAGGAAAAATATCTCGGCGATCTCGCCACCAAGATCGTCGAGCATTTCCTGCCGCTGTTCGTCGGCCTGTACAGCGCCGCGCCCGCGCGCCTCGCGCCCGCCGACCTGCGTCCGGAGCGCGCACTCGGTTTCCTGCCGCATGAACTCGGCAGCGCACACCTGCGACTCACCTGGCAGTCGTGGAAGCGCAAGGCCGGGCTGCTCGCGCCACTCAAGGGCGACATGGTGCCAGACCAGCGCCTGCTGGATTACTTCGCAGCGTTACCGAGCAGCGCAAGCGCTGCGGCGCACGACGGTCAGCTCGGCAACAACGAGCGTCTCAAGGCCGAGCTCGAAGCCAAGGGCCTGTTCAGCCGCAACATGACGTTCTACACACTGTACCGGTTGCGCGAGTTTTCGAAGATGGGTTTCACCGGCTTCGAAGGCCGGCACTACAGCCTGTTCGCCAGCATGCACGGCGATCTCGGGCCGGCCACCGACCTGCAGGCGCTGATCACCGCTTATGCCTATCAGTGCATGGCGCGCGGCGAGGTGTTGCATGTGCACATCCCGGATGATCCGGATACCGAAAGCGAGCGCCGCCAGATGTTTTTCGCCGCCGCGATCGGTCTGCCGGTGTTCTATGTGAAACGTACGACCCGCAACCTGTTCCTGCGGCGCGTGCTGGCGCAGACCCAGCGCACGCGCCCAAGCAAGCGCCACACCGGCTATTTCAAGGTGTACATGGATGACTATCGCAATGCCTTGCAGCGGTTGCTCGCTGAAGACGGCGCACTGGCCGAGACCGGCGTCGCAACACTCGCCGATCTCGGCGCGCGCCTCGCGGCACCAACTGAACGTGGCGTTGCCGGGCGGCTCACCAGCGCGATACTCGCCGAGCTGGGTGTGAAGAACCCGATGGACGTAGACGCCGCCACGTTCAATCAGGCCGCAGAGCAGCACTACCGTGGACGCCTGCGTGAGCAGTATCTGGAAGAAGGGCTCGATTCGGCCGGGCAGAGCGTTTGGCAAATGGCGCAGCACACGGCGCACGATTCGGCGCTGCGACGCGCACTCGCCACGCTCTCCGGCGGACGCGACGTGCAAGAGTTTTTCAGCGAGGCAGCACGCGACGTGCGCGCCGGCACGGCAACGCCGGACACTCTGCGCCGGCTAATCGGGCTGTTGCTTCTGAACGTGGAGCAGGAAGAACGCCGTTACGCCGCAACGAATTAACGAGATTCACATGCACAACATCGCACACCAGTACATCGAACGCAGCTCCGGCCGGCTCGAGACCGAGCGCCTGTATCAGGACCGTCTGGTGATGTTTTTCTACGGCCGGGTGCGCGAAAGCATGCCGACGGTGTTCCGCATGCTCACCAGCCGCCGTTCGACACGCCTGCTCGGTTATCTCAATTACGATACCAGCTGGGGCTCGGGAGCCTGCCGCCGTTTCCTGCGCGACAACCAGGTCTTTCTCGGTGAGTGTCTGGACGACCCGGCGGGCTTTACCACCGCGCGTCAGGCGTTCGAACGCAAGATCCGCTATTGGGATTACCGGCCGATGCCGGAGGGCGCGCGCGCGGTGGCATCGCCGTGCGATGCGCGCGTGCTGGTCGGCTCGTTCCGCGAGCACACATCATTGTTCGTCAAGGACAAGTTCTTCAACTACGAAGAGCTGCTCGGCAGCGGACGGCACAACTGGCTGGCGGCATTTGCGGGCGGCGACTACGCGATCTTGCGCCTCACCCCCGAGAAGTATCACTACAACCACACGCCGGTCGCCGGGCGGGTGCTGGACCACTACACCGTTGAAGGCGATTACCATTCCTGCAACCCGGGCGCTGCGGTGCTGGTGGCAACCCCGTACTCCAAGAACCGGCGCGTGGTGACGGTGATCGATACCGATGTCGAGGGCGGCACGCGAGTCGGCAAGGTGGCGATGATCGAAGTGGTGGCACTCATGATCGGCGACATCGTGCAGTGCTACAGTGAGTCGCAGTACGACGACCCGCAGCCGGTCGTGCCCGGGATGTTCCTCAAGCGCGGCCAACCGAAGAGCCTGTTCCGTCCGGGCAGCTCGACCACGGTGCTGGTGTTCGAAAAAAACCGCGTGCACTTCGCCGCCGACCTGCTCGCCAACCAGGCCACACCCCGGGCGCACAGTCGTTACTCGCTCGCCTTCGGCCAGACGCTGATCGAAACCGACGTGCGCGTGCGCTCGCCGATTGCGCACGCCGTGAGCGGCGGGCGCGTGACGCGTTCCGCTGTGGAGAAAAACGATGTGGAATGATCTGATGTGGAATGAACTGTTTGTGGGCGCGCTCGGCGCACTGTTCTTTGCCTATCTCGCCTGGGGGTTCCGCCGCCTGCCGGAGGAGAAGTGGCAGATCTTCGCCACCTTGCCGCAGCGCCAGGATGCCGCCGGTTACTGGCAGGGTCTGAATTTCACTTACTACGGCTTGCTCTCCTCGGCCGCGCAGTTTGTTTCGGTGGCGATCATTTTCCTGCTGTTCGGGGCAGTCGGCGTATCGCGTGCCGAAATTGTGTTACTCAGCATCGTAATGCTGGGCGCATGTATTCCCGGATCCAAGATCGTGGCCCTGCTGGTAGAGAAGAAATCGGCGGTGTTCAGCGTCGGTGGCGCCGCATTCATCGGCATCCTGCTCGCGCCGTGGACGGTGCTGTTCAGCAACGCCACGCTCGGCCGGCTGTTGGGTAGCGAGGCACCGGTGCTGCCGGTACTGGCCGCCATCAGCGTCGGCTACGCCTTCGGCGAAGGCTTGGGGCGGCTGGCGTGCATCAGCTTCGGTTGCTGCTATGGCAAGCCGTTGCATGCCTCACACCCGCTGGTACAGAAGCTGTTCGCGCGCTGGCACTTCGTATTTCGCGGCGAGACCAAGAAGATTGCCTATGCCGGCAATCTCGCCGGCGAGAAAGTGGTGCCGATTCAGGCGCTGACCGCGACCTTATATACAGGAGTCGGACTGGCAGGGATGCTGCTCTTCCTGCACGGCGCTTACATTGTCGCGCTGCTGCTCACGCTCGCCGTCACGCAGCTGTGGCGCGCGTTTTCTGAAACCCTGCGTGCCGACTGGCGCGGCACCGGCCGGTTCTCTGTCTACCAGGTGCTGGCCGTGCTCTCGGTGTTGTACACCGCAGTGGTGTTGGCCTTCCTGCCAATGCAGACGTTGCCATCCGCGTCGCTGCTGCGCGGTCTCGAAACCCTTTGGCATCCGGGTATGGTGCTGTTCCTGCTCGGCTTCTGGGTAGCGACATTTCTGTATTACGGCCGCAGTCTCGTGACCGGCTCGCGCCTGTCTCTGTACGTCTGTCACGATCGCATCTGAGCGCGCCACGGCATTCCCGATTCCGATATACTCGCGGGCATGCAGCTCGTACTCATCCGTCATGCCCGTGCCGAAGAGCGCGCGCTTTTCAAGCGTGATCGCACGCGCGCTTTGACCGAGGACGGCCGGCGGCGCATGCGCAAAGCGGCGCGCGGCCTGCAGGTACTGGTCCCCGGTCTGGCCGGTATCGCCACCAGTCCGCTGCTGCGCGCGCGTCAGACCGCGGAGATTGTCGCCAACGCTTGTAACAGTCCTGCGGCCATGCCATTGCCGGCACTCACTCCGGGCGGGGCCGTGCATGCCGTGCTTGCCTGGCTGCGCGCACAACCGGCGAATGCAACGCTCGCGCTGGTCGGCCATGAGCCGGACCTCGGGCTGCTCGCCGGCTGGCTGCTGTCCGGTAGAAAAACCGGGTTCGTGCAATTCAAGAAGGGCGCCGCGGCGCTGATCGAATTCGCCGGCGCACCGGCCGCGGGCGAAGGCACGCTCGCCTGGCTGCTGACGGCTGCGCAGCTCAGCGAGATCGGTTGAGTCATCCGACCATGGCAAAAAAGAAAACCAAACGAAAATCGTCTGCGCCCCGTCCATTGCTGGGGAAATTACGCGCACGTCTGCGCGGCACACCGAGCGTGGTGGCGGCCGTGGACTTGGGCTCGAACAGTTTTCACCTGCTGGTGGCGCAGACCGGCGATGGCATGCTGCACGTGCTCGATCGCCTGCAGGAGATGGTGCGGCTCGGCGGCGGCCTCGACGAAAACAACCGCCTCACCCCCGCGGCGCGCGCCCGGGCACTCGCTTGTCTGGCGCGTTTCGGTCAGCGCCTGCGTGGCCTGCCGCGCGGCAGTGTGCGCGCGGTCGGTACCAACACCCTGCGACGCCTGCGCAACGGAGACGCGTTTCTGGTCGCTGCCGAACGTGTCCTCGGCCATCCAATCGAGATTATCGCCGGGCGCGAGGAGGCGCGACTCATCTACCAGGGTATGGCGCACTCACGTCCGGATGATGGACGGCGGCGGCTGGTCGTGGATATCGGCGGCGGCAGTACCGAGCTGATCGTGGGCGAGGGCCGTGAACCACTCGCCATGGAGAGCCTGCACATGGGCTGCGTGGGCCTGAGCCAGATGCATTTTGCCAATGGCGTCATCACCGCCAAGGGTATGCGGCATGCCGAGACGGCCGCGCGCCTCGAACTGCAACCGGTCGAGAACCAGTTCCGGCGCAGTTGGGAGGTGGCGATCGGCACGTCTGGCACCATCCGCGCAATCCGTGGCGTGCTGCGCGCCGAAGGTTGGACGGACGGTCTGATCACGCGCACGGCCCTCGTGCGCCTGCGCGACGCGCTGATCGCGGCGCGGCATATCGACCGTATCGAGCTCGCCGGCCTTAATCCGGAACGGGCGCCAGTGTTTCCCGGCGGGGTGGCGATCCTGAGTGCGGTGTTCGAGGCGCTCGGTATCGAGCGCATGCAGGTGGCGGACGGCGCGCTGCGCGAAGGTTTGTTGCACGATCTGCTCGGGCGTCTCCAGCACAGCGACGTGCGCGAGCAGACGGTGAGCGCGCTGGGCGCGCGTTTCCGCGCCGATGCGGCGCAGGCCGAGCGTGTGGCGCGCACCGCCGCACATTGCTTCAAACAGGTGGCGCGCGCGTGGATGCTGGACGCGGAAGCGGGCCGGATGCTGGGCTGGGCAGCGCGCCTGCACGAAATCGGCCTGACCGTGGCACACAACCAGTACCACAAGCACGGCGCCTACCTGGCAGAAAAGGCCGACCTGCCGGGTTTCTCCTGGCAAGAGCAGCAGCAGCTGGCAGTGTTAATCCGCGGCCATCGGCGCAAGTTCCCTCTGGAGGTGTTCGAATTGCTGCCGATGGCATCGCGACCGGGCGTGCAGCGGTTGTGTGTATTGCTGCGTCTTGCGGTGCTGCTGCACCGCGCGCGTCACGATATCGAACTGCGTGGCCTGCGCCTGCTAGCGGATAAGCGTGCGCTCAGCGTACGTTTTGCACGTGGCTGGCTGCGGCAACATCCGCTCACCCAGGCCGACCTCGAGCAGGAGGCGATGTGGCTCAAGGCGGCGGGTTTCCGGCTCGATCTCGGCTGAACCCAACACTGATTCGGACAACTCTCTGATCTGGTCGAGTCGATCACGGCTCGGTACTCTCCGGCGCGATTGACGTCTCAATCTTCCATGCACCTGGGCAGACGATTGGGTAAGTAAAAGACAGCCCTGCCTCCAAAAGTGGCAGCCTCCATTTCTCATCACCTGTCGCCGATCTGTAACGAAGCCGACACGATCCTGAAATGACTCCCGCGTAGCGTCCCATCTGTACGCAAGGCCAATCAATATAGAGCGGAAGACTGGCACAGGGCGGGCGGGTTGGTATCAGAATCCTGAGCTGGTTCTGGCCTGAGCGTGGTGGCAGTGAGCTTTCGACAACGACAACTTTTAAAGAGGAACGCCTTCCATGAGAAAGACACTTTTTGCCACCGCATTGCTTGCTGCCGGTTTGGTCAGCACGATGTCGGCCATTGCCAATGAGCGCGAGGATGACGAAGCAGGCCGCGCCATCACCATTGCCGTGTTCGGTGATTGGCCTTATAACCAGAACCTGCTCAACAACGCACCGTTGCTGGTCAACTCGGTCAACGCCGATAGCAAGGTCCGCCTCGTGATGCACGTCGGCGACATTCACTCCGGCAGCATGGCCTGCACCAGCGCCGACATCCTGCCGCCAATCGCCGCTTCCAATCCGGGCTGGAACCAAAATGTGCATTACTGGTTCCAGCAGTTCAATGCGCCGGTCGTCTACACACCCGGTGATAACGAATGGGTCGACTGCCAGAAGTCGAAGGAAAAGAGCAGCGGCGACCCGCTCAAGGAGCTCGCGAGCGTGCGCAGCCTGTTTTTCGCCAAGCCCGGCCAAACGCTCGGCATGCACGAGAAAACAGTACGGAGCCAGACGAAGTATTACGATCCGGCTTATCCCGCCGACGCCAAGTTTGTTGAGAACGTGATGTGGACTGATTCGAAGATCGCTTTCGTGATGTTGAACATTCCAGGCTCGAACAACGACACCCTGCCCTGGGCCGGCATTTTTGCCAACCCCGCCGCCCAGAGTCAGGAAGTCGCCGAACGGAATGCGGCGAATGGCCGTTGGTTGGAGGCGGCGTTTGCAATGGCAGAAAAGAATCACGCCCGCGCGCTGGTCATCGGCACCCAGGCCGATATGTGGGATCCCGAGGCCGTCGCCGCCGGCGAACTGTCTGCCTACACGCCTTTCGTGCAGAAGCTGGCAGACCTGACGGTGAGGTTTGGCCGTCCGGTGCTGTTGCTCAATGGCGACTCGCACGTCTATGGTTCGGATCAGCCGTTGGCCTCTCCCGCCAGCGCCACCGGTGTAATCCATGGCACGCGAGCCGTGCCGAACCTGACGCGCATCACGGTTCAGGGTTCGACCACCGCACCGGCAGAATGGCTGCGTTTGACCATCGACCCGAACAGTTCGCAGATGTTTAGCTGGGTCAATGTTCCTTACTGCGCGGATCCCTTGACCGCCTGCCAGTAACGCGTTTCGGGACTGGGTTTTTCTCTCCGAAGCTATTGACTAAAGGCCTGCACACCTTGGTGTGCAGGCCTTTTCTTTGTTGAAGTATCTGATTGTTCAACCAACCTTATCTCGTCACCTCTCGCCGAATTGTGCGGTGATCGCGCTGGGCACGCGCTTCCAAGTCGATGCGGCGCAGGCCGAGCGCGTGGCGCGTGTCTGTATACTGGACACGGAGCAGACCAATTGATCTGCGAGGTTTGCGGCTGCGTGCGGACTAGCGTGTGCTAGCTGTGCGCTTCGCCCGCGGCTGGTTGCGGCGTCACCCGCTCACGCAGGCAGATCTCGATCTGGAGATCCAGTGGCTGAAGGCTGCCGGTGTGCGGCTCGAAGTGATCTGATGTTCAGACCGACTCAGACAGTTCCTTGATTCGGCTTGGCTGCGCCGTCCACGGTTCGGCGCCAGCCGGTGTGTATCGCCGGTAGCTGCAGTCGGCATATGGCATCGGATTTTTGTGTTGTCTTCAGGAAGGCACGCGGATTCTCCTGGACGTTTATTGTTCAGCACCAGAGATCGACATCAGCAAAACCTGGGCGCTGCCATTGGGCAAGTGGTGGCGCCAATGCGATTTCTTCATGTTGTTGACATCCTCCTGTCATGCCCCACGCCTAGTCTGACGGCCGATCAGATTTCGTAAAGCAATCCCCGGATTGATCACGAAATCGAATCCTATCCCGACGCTCAGGAGGCGAGCATGATCCGGCTGACCGAAGTCCATGTAATCTTTCCCGGCGGCATGACCGCGCTGCATCCGACCTCGCTGCACTTCCGCCAAGGCGAATTCACGGTCCTGCTCGGTGCTTCCGGCGCCGGCAAATCCACGCTCCTGCGCTGTCTCAACTTGCTCACTCCGCCGAGCGGCGGCAGTATCGCGGTGGACGGCCTGGGTGAGATCGGCGACCGCCGCCGGCTGCACGAGCACCGCAAACGTACCGGCATGATCTTCCAGCAGCATCAGCTGATCGGCCGCCAGAGCGCCCTCGCCAATGTACTGCTCGGCCGCATCGGCTATCACTCGGTGCTGCGCAGCCTGTTCCCGTTGCCGCTGGCGGAACGGCGCATCGCCCTCGAATGCCTGGAACGCGTCGGCCTGCTGCACAAGGCGCTGGAACGCGTCGACCGTCTGAGCGGTGGCCAGCAGCAGCGTGTTGGCATCGCCCGCGCGCTTGCGCAGCGGCCGCGCCTGATGCTGGCCGACGAACCGGTGGCGAGTCTCGACCCGGCGACTTCGCACAAGGTGCTGGAGCAGTTGCAACGCATCGGCCGCGAGGACGGCATCACCACCGTGGTCAGTCTGCACCAGGTGGACCTGGCGCAGGCCTATGCCGACCGCATCATCGGCCTCGCCCACGGGCGCGTGGTGTTCGACGGCGCGCCGGCCGGACTCACGCCGGCCACGCTCCAGGCCATTTACCAGCAGACCGGCCACAGCGACGGCGCGCCGATCGCGCCCGTCGCCCCGGCGGTACCCGTTTACGAATTTGCAACCATCGAGGACTAAACTATGAAAAAGCTTTTAACCTTTATTGCCGCACTGGCCTTCGCCGCCAGCGCACACGCCGCGCCCGATCCGGATCCCAAGACCTTGAAGGTGGCGCTGCTGCCGGACGAGAACGCCTCCACCATCATCAAGAACAACCAGGGACTCAAGGACTATCTTGAGGCGCAGCTGGGCAAGAAGGTCGAACTGATTGTCACCACCGACTATTCCTCCATGATCGAGGCTATGCGTCACGGTCGCATCGACCTGGCCTATTTCGGTCCGCTGTCTTACGTGCTCGCGCGCCAGAAGAGCGAGATCGAGCCGTTCGTGGCGCTCAAGACCAAGGGCAGCACCACCTACCAGTCGGTACTGATCGCGAACAGCGCGTCCGGCGTGAACACCATCGCGAACATCAAGGGCAAGAACATGGCCTACGGCGACAAGGCCTCAACCTCCAGCCATCTGATTCCGAAATCGGTGCTGGCCGAGAAGGGCCTCGATGCCGGGCGTGACTATCAGGAACATTTTGTCGGCTCGCACGATGCGGTGGCTCTGGCGGTGCAGAACGGTCACGCCCAGGCTGGAGGTCTGAGCCGTCCGATCTTCGAGTCGCTGGTCGAGCGCAAAATGGTGAGCCTCGACAAGGTGAAGGTGCTGGCGTACTCCAAGCCGTTCCCGCAGTACCCGTGGACCCTGCGCTCCAACCTCAAGCCCGAGCTCAAAGACAAGATTCGCAATGCCTTCCTCAACCTCAAGGATCCGGCGGTGCTCAAGGCGTTCAAGGCCGATGGCTTCGACGCCATCACCGACCGGCAGTACGACGTGGTGCGCAACCTCGGGCACCTGCTGAAAATCGACCTGGCCAAGTTCCAGTAACCGGATAGGGGCCAACCATGTCGCAAAGCTACGATCAGCTGCTTGGCGCCGAGCAGCGCGCCTGGAACCGCGACGCACTGCGGCTTGCCGCGGTACTCGCCATTATCCTGGTGTGCGCCTATTACGTTGGGCTGTTCGACGGCGCGCGCCTGGCGGAGGGCGTGCCCAGTCTGTTCAGTCTGCTGGGCGAGATGCTGCCGCCCAACTTCAGCGACTGGCGCAACTGGATCAAGCCGCTGCTCGACACGCTCGCCATGAGCGTCGCCGGCACGGCGCTGGCGGTGGCGTTCTCGGTGCCGCTCGCGTTCCTGGCGGCACGCAACACCACACCGCACCCGGTTGTGTATCAGGCGGCGCGCGGAATGCTGAACGCCCTGCGCTCTGTCCCGGAGCTGATCCTCGGCATCATCTTCGTGGCCGCGGTCGGCTTCGGCGCCTTGCCCGGTGTGCTGGCGCTCGGCCTGCACTCGATTGGCATGGTCGGCAAGTTCTTCGCCGAGGCCATCGAACACACCGACGCCGCGCCGATTGAGGCGGCACGCGCCGCCGGCGGCACGCCGCTGCAGGTGATCCTGCATGGCGTCCTGCCGCAGGTGCTGCCGCAGATGGCGGACATTTCCATCTACCGCTGGGAGTACAACTTCCGCGCCTCCACCGTGATGGGCATGGTCGGCGCCGGCGGCATCGGCTTCGAGCTGATGGGCTCGCTGCGCATCATGCAGTACCAGGACGTGTCCGCGATCCTGCTGGTAATCCTGGCGATGGTAACGCTGGTGGATTCCTTCAGCGGCGCGCTGCGCAAGCGATTCAAGTAGAAATCGGAGAAATACAAAATGAAACCGAAAGTCGTCCTCACCCACCGCGTGCACCCGCAAGTCATCGAACTGCTGGCTGCACACGCCGATGTTATCCCCAATACCACATTCGAAACCCTGACGCGCGACGAGGTCGTGCGCCGCGCCAAGGACGCCGAGGCCATCATGACCTTCATGCCGGACCGCGTGGATGAGACATTCCTGCGCGCGTGCCCGAAGCTGCGCGTGGTCGGCTGCGCGCTCAAGGGTTACGACAACTACGACGTCGATGCCTGCACCCGGCACGGCGTGTGGATCACCAATGTCCCCGACCTGCTCACTATCCCGACCGCGGAGCTGACCATCGGCCTGCTTATCGGGCTCACGCGCAACCTGCTTGCCGGCGACCAGTTCGTGCGCAGCGGCGAGTTCAACGGCTGGCGCCCGGTGCTGTATGGCACCGGTCTCACCGGCCGCACGCTTGGCCTTATCGGTATGGGCGCGGTCGGTCAGGCGATCGCCGCGCGCCTGCAGGGTTACGAGATGAATCTGTTGTATGCCGATCCGCGTCCGCTTGCACCGGAGTTGGAGACGCAGTGGCGGCTCACGCGCGTGAGCCTGGACGCGCTGCTGCGCCAGAGCGATTTCGTCGTACCCATGGTGCCGTACCGGCCCGACACCTTACACCTCATCGACGCCCAGGCTCTTGCCACCATGAAGGACGGCGCGGTCCTGATCAACGCCTGCCGCGGTTCGGTGGTGAACGAAGAGGCGGTGGCCGACGTGCTCGCGTCTGGCAAGCTCGCCGGTTACGCGGCCGACGTATTCGAAATGGAGGAGTGGGCGCGCACCGACCGTCCGCGCGTCATCCCGCAGGCACTGCTCGAGGACAGCGCGCGCACACTGTTCACGCCGCACATCGGCTCGGCGGTGGATTCCGTGCGGCTCGCCATCGAGGTGGAAGCCGCCACCAACATCCTGCAAGTGTTGCGCGGCGAAATGCCGCGTGGCGCGATCAACCGCCCGCAGGCGCAGGCGATTGCCTGACATGAAGACGACGGGCGAACAGCCAGTCAGACCGACTCAGACAATTCTCTGATCAGGTTGGCCTGCGCCGACCACGGCTCTGCGCCATCCGGCGTGAGTTGCCGGTAGCTGCCATCAGCTTTCAACTCCCACGCCTGGGTGTTGTCCTTGAGGTAGAAATTCAACGCCTCGCGTACTACGCGCTCGTGCAGCTTCTTGTGCTCGATGGGGAAGGCCACCTCGACGCGCTTGAAGAAATTGCGTTCCATCCAGTCGGCGCTCGCACAGAACACCTCGCCGCTGCCTGGCACGATCTCGTCCGTATCTACCGCTTTGCGCGCGCTGACCGGCCCTTCGCCGCCGTTCAGGAACCAGAACACGCGCGTGTGTTCGAGGAAGCGCCCGACGATCGAGCACACACGGATGTTCTCGGATACGCCTGGCAGGCCGGGACGCAGGCAGCACACGCCGCGCACGAACAGGTCGATGCGCACACCAGCGCATGAGGCCTCGTACAGCGCTTGGATGATCTGCGGCTCAACCAGCGCGTTCATTTTCGCCACGATGCGCGCCGGCTTGCCGGCACGCGCGTGCTCGGCCTCGCGCGCGATCTTGTGCAGCAGCTCGGTGTGCAGGGTGAACGGCGACTGCAGCAGCTTGTCGAGCTTGGGGACGCGCCCGAGGCTGGTGAGCTGGCGGAACAGCTTGTTCACGTCCTCACCGATCGCGTCGTCGCAGGTGAACAGGCCGAAGTCGGTATACAGACGCGCAGTGCGCGCGTGGTAGTTGCCGGTGCCGAGGTGCACGTAGTGGCGCAGGCGGTTGCGTTCGCGTCGCACCACCAGCACCATCTTGGCATGCGTCTTGTAGCCCACCACGCCGTACACGACATGCGCGCCGGCTTCCTGCAGGATGGTCGCGAGACTGATGTTCGCTTCTTCATCGAAGCGCGCACGCAGTTCGATGACCACGGTCACCTCCTTGCCGGCACGCGCCGCGCTCACCAGCGCGCTCACCAGTGCCGACTCGGCGCCAGTGCGGTACAGGGTCTGCTTGATGGCGAGCACCTGCGGGTCGGCGGCCGCCTGGCGGACAAGATCGATCACTGGCGCAAAGGACTCGAACGGATGATGCAGCAGGATGTCATCCTGGCGAATGGCCTCGAACAGGCTTTTGCTGCGCGTCAGCCGGCGTGGTAGGCCGGGTGTGAAGGCCGGATATTTCAGATCCGGCCGGTCTGCCATGTCGAGAATCGCCATGAGACGGTTGAGGTTCACCGGGCCGTTCACGATGTACAGGTCATCCGGCTCCAGCTCGAACTGGCGGAGCAGATAGTTCGTCAGGTCCGGCGGGCAGTTGTCGGCGACTTCGAGACGCACGGTATCGCCGTAGCGGCGCGCGGCCAGTTCACCCTCGAGCGCGCGCAGCAGGTCATCCGCTTCCTCCTCGTCCACGAACAGCTCGGAATTGCGCGTGACACGGAATTGATAGCAGCCGGTTACCTGCATGCCGGGAAACAGGTCGCCGACGTGTGCGTGGATAATGGAAGTGAGGAATACGAAGTCGTGCGGTCCGTTGGCACTTTCCTTCGGCAGGTGGATGAGGCGCGGCAGGGCGCGCGGCGCCTGCACAATGGCGATACCGCCGCGCCGGCCAAAGGCGTCGTTGCCCTGGAGCGTAACCAGAAAGTTGAGACTCTTGTTCAGGATGCGCGGAAACGGGTGTGACGGGTCGAGGCCCATGGGCGTCAGCACTGGCAACAGCTCGCGTTCGAAGTGGTGGCGCACCCAGTCGACCTGCGCCGGCGTCCACGTGCCGCGCCGCACAAAACGTATCTGCTCACGATCGAGCGCCGGAATAAGCTCTTCATTCCATACCCGATACTGCTCATCCACCAGGCGGTGCGCCTCGACGGCGATCTGGCGCAGCAATTCCTGCGCTCCCATGTTGTCCGGGCCGGCGTGCACCGAGCTGGACGCCACCTGTTCCTGCAGGCGCGCCACGCGGATCTCGAAGAACTCATCGAGGTTGGTGCTGGCGATGCACAGGAATTTGAGGCGTTCGAGCAGCGGTGTGGCCGGTTCCTTGGCCTGTTCGAGAACGCGCCAGTTGAACGCGAGCTGGCTCAGCTCGCGATTGAGATAGAGTTCCGGTTCGCAAAGGCGCAACGGTATGGCGAGTTCTGCTACTGACATGAGGTGAACGATCTGTACGTGCCGTCCGCTGGCGGTCAAAGAAAGAACAGCGGGAAGGATATGTCAGACGTATGACAGAAGTGTGACATCAGCGGCGCGGGAGCACCGCTGATGTCGGGCGGGTTATTTCCCGGTACGGCCGAGGATTTCCTTTTCGATCTGCTCAAGGCTTATATGACGCACATCCTTGCCCTTCACGAGGAAGATAATGTATTCGCAGATATTACAGGCATGGTCGCCAATACGTTCCAGGGCACGCGCTGCCCAGATGACGTTCAGCATGCGCGAAATGGTGCGCGGGTCTTCCATCATGAAGGTGATCATCTGGCGCATGACGCCTTCATACTCCTTGTCCACCTGCTCATCCTCGCGTGCGACCCGCAGCGCTGCCTCAATATCGAGGCGCGCGAAAGCATCAAGCGCGTCATGCACCATCTGGCGCACGTGGTTGCCGAGCGCCTGAATCTCGATGTAATTGTTCTTGGGCCGCTCCTCGGCGGCGAGACGCACTGCCATGCGCGCTATTTTTTCGGCCTCATCGCCGATGCGTTCGAGATCGGTGATGGTCTTGATGACGGCGACGACCAGCCTGAGGTCGCCAGCTGCCGGCTGGCGGCGGGCAATAATCTGGCTGCACTCCTCGTCAATCGCCACTTCCATCTGGTTGACCTTGTAGTCACCAGTCGCGACCGCATCGGCAAGGACGACATTGCCGTCCACGAGCGCGCTGATCGCGTGAGAGATCTGTTGCTCGACCAGCCCGCCCATCTGTAGTACGCGTGAACGAATGTCCTCGAGCTCAGCATTGTACTGGCGGGAAATGTGCGTATGAATCGGTTCCATGGTGATCTCCGTAAATTCTCTGAAGCCGTCACGAGCTTCGTGTGTCAACGATTACTCCGGCATTCAGCCCAGTGCGCAACAAAACGCGTTGCGCCCGTTCGTCGGCGTGGACACACTCTGTGTGTCCACGACTGCCCCGACTCACCCATACCGGCCGGTAATGTAGTCTTCCGTCTGCTTGTTGGACGGGTTGGTGAAAATCATGTTGGTGTCGCCGAACTCGACCATCTCGCCCAGGTACATGAAGGCAGTATAGTCGGAAACGCGCGCCGCCTGCTGCATGTTGTGGGTGACGATCGCAATTGTGTAATTCTTTTTCAACTCGTAGATCAGTTCCTCGATTTTGAGCGTCGAGATCGGGTCGAGCGCCGAGGCCGGTTCGTCCAGCAGCACGACCTCGGGTTTCACCGCGATGGCACGCGCGATGCACAGGCGCTGTTGTTGGCCGCCAGACAGACTCATGCCGCTTTGTCGCAGGATGTCCTTGACCTCGTTCCACAACGCGGCCTGCTGCAGCGCCCATTCGACGCGCTCATCCATCGCTGACTTGCCGAGTTTCTCGTACAAACGCACTCCAAAGGCAATATTGTCGTAGATCGACATCGGGAACGGCGTGGGTTTCTGGAACACCATGCCGATCCGCGCGCGCAGCCGGAACAGGTCAGTACGCGGGGACAGGACATTCTCGCCTTCCAGCAGGATCTCGCCGGTTGCCCGCTGGTGCGGGTAGAGCTCGTACATGCGGTTGAAAACGCGCAGCAGCGTTGACTTGCCGCAGCCGGACGGGCCAATGAAGGCGGTGACCCGGTTGGTGGCGATGTCCAGGTTGATATGCTTGAGTGCCTGATACTTTCCATAATAAAAATTCAGGTCACGCGTCTGAATTTTGCTGGCCGCATCGACGGCGGGAGTGAGGTTGGTCATGATTGGTCCATCCGTACATTACGCAGCAGGGTACGCGCGGCGATGCTCAAGGCCAGCACGCTTAAGGTGATGAGCAGCGAGCCGGCCCAGGCGAGGGCGTGCCATTGCTCATACGGACTCATGGCGAACTGGAAAATCACCACCGGCAGGTTGGCCATCGGTTGCATCAGGTCGGTACTCCAGAACTGGTTGTTGAGTGCAGTGAATAGCAACGGCGCCGTCTCGCCGGCAATACGCGCCACCGCCAGCAGGATACCGGTGAGGATACCGCTCAGTGCCCCGCGATACGCTACTTGCGTAATCATTTTCCAGCGCGGCGCGCCGAGGGCAAGCGCCGCCTCGCGTAGCGTGTTCGGTACGAGGCGCAACATCTCTTCGGTGGTACGGATCACGACCGGCAGCATGATGATGGCGAGCGCCAGCGCGCCGGCAAGCGCCGAAAAATGGCCGAGGCGAATCACCACCAGTTCATAGACAAACAGGCCGACGATGATCGATGGCGCTGACAGCAGGATATCGTTGATGAAATGGATGCTGCCGCCCATGAAGCTGCCCTTGCCGTACTCGGCGAGGTAGGTGCCGGCGAGGACCCCGATCGGCGTGCCGATGACGGTCGCCAGCCCCACCATGATCAGGCTGCCGACGATGGAATTGGCAAGCCCACCGCTGCCACCCGGCGCGGGCGTGTTCTGGGTGAACAAGGTCCAGTCGAAGGCTGCGAATCCATAGCTCAGCGTGGTCCAGAGAATCCAGAACAGCCACACCAGGCCGAAGACCGTGGCGATGACTGACCCGGTAAGGTTAAAAATGTTGAGCGTGCGTCGCCGGAAGTAGCGCCAGTCCATTTTCATGTTCATACCTCAGGTTTTCGTGCCTTCGCGTGTTTCCAGGGAGAGTAGCAGCAACTTGGCCAGCGCCAGCACAACAAAGGTGATCATGAACAGCACCAGGCCGAGTGCAATCAGCGACGAGGTATGCATGTCGCCGACGGCTTCGGTAAATTCGTTGGCGAGCGTCGAGGAAATGGAGTTGCCCGGCGCGAACAACGACATGCTGAGGCGGTGGGTGTTGCCGATCACGAAGGTCACGGCCATGGTTTCGCCCAGCGCGCGACCGAGTCCGAGGAAAATTCCACCCACTGCACCGATGCGCGTGAAGGGCAGCACCACGTTCCACACAACCTCCCACTGTGTTGCGCCCAGACCATAGGCCGACTCTTTGAGAAACTTGGGAGTGGTCAGGAACACATCGCGCATGATCGCGGTGATGAACGGGATGATCATGATACCGAGGATGATCCCGGCCGGCAGCATGCCGATGCCGAGTGGCGCCCCTTGGAACAGCACGCCGATCAGTGGGGCGTCACCGAAGTGTGTCTGCAGCCATGGCTGCACGTTTTCGGACAGCATTGGTGCGAATACGAACAGGCCCCACATGCCGTAGATAATGCTCGGAATAGCGGCAAGCAGCTCGATGGCGGTGCCGACCGGTCGCCGCAGCCACAGGGGGGCGACCTCAGTGAGAAACAAGGCAATGCCGAAGCTGATGGGCACGGCGATGAGCAGAGCAATGAGCGAACTGGCCAGCGTGCCGAAGATCGGAACCAATGCCCCGAAGCGTTCGGTCACCGGGTTCCACTCGTCGGTCGTCAAGAAAGCCGGACCGAAGGTGCTGAGTGCCTGCCAGCCACCAATGAACAGCGAAACGATAATGCCGGTGAGGATGACCAGCACAATGCCGGCCGATCCGATGGTTGCCGCTTCGAACACGCGATCGAGCAGGCGTTGTCGCCGGAGCGCACGATCGGAGATTTCGGAACGGTCTGTATTCATGATTTCAGGAAGAGTAAGCGGGGCCCATAGGGCCCCGCTCTTTAAAGTACAGACAATCGTAGGGACAATCTTACTTCTGAATCAACGCATCGGTCCAGATGGCACCGCCCTTGGCATCCTTGATTTCCTTTTTCCACGTCGCTTCAACGAGTTTCACGACGGCGTCCGGCATCGGAATGTAGTCCAGCGCTTCGGCCATCTTGTCACCGTGGTGATAGGCCCAGTCGAAGAACTTGAGCACTTCGCGCGCGGTCTCCGGCTTTTCCTGGTTCTTGTACACCAGGATGAAGGTCGCGCCGGTAATCGGCCAGCTCTTCTCGCCCGCCTGTTCGGTGAGCATCAGGTTGAAGCCCGGGGTATGCGCCCAGTCGGCGTTCGCGGCCGCGGCCTGGAAACTGGCGCTGTCCGGCTTCACGAACTTGCCGGCCTTGTTCTGCATCTGCGTATAGGTCATCTTGTTCTGCAGTGCGTACGCGTACTCGACGTAGCCGATCGAGTTCTTGAGACGCTGCACGTACGAGGCCACGCCCTCATTGCCCTTGCCGCCCACGCCAGCTTGCCAAGAAACCGAGGTGTTGTTACCAATTTTGTCCTTGAACTCCGGGCTCACCTTGGACAGGTAATGGGTGAAGATGAAGGTGGTGCCGGAGCCATCGGCGCGCGACACCACGCTGATTTTTTCCTTCGGCAGCTTCACGCCCGGGTTGAGCTTGGCAATCGCCTTGTCATCCCAGCTGCTGATCTTGCCGAGGTAGATGTCGGCCAGCATTGCACCAGTGAGCTTGAGCTCGCCGGGCTTCACGCCGTCCAGGTTCACGACCGGCACCACACCGCCCATGACCATGGGGAACTGCATCAGGCCGATCTCGCTGAGCTTCTCAACGGTGAGCGGGGCGTCCGAGGCGCCGAAGTCCACGGTCTTGGCGGTGATCTGTTTGATGCCGCCGCCCGAGCCAATCGACTGGTAGTTCATGCCGATGTCGGTCTTGGCCTTGTAGGCCTCGGCCCATTTGCCGTAGATCGGATAGGGGAAGGTCGCGCCGGCGCCGTTGATGGCCGTGGCGGCGTGCGCCAGACCACCGAACAGGCCAAGCGCCACGGCTCCGGCGACGGCCACTTGCTTGATGTGCTTGTACATGAGTTTGGATCTCCGAGTGTCAACTGTAAGGGGAAAAGCAAAACGGATATTGAGTCAGCTGTGTGACAGTGTGATGACTGAATGTGACAATCATGTGACAATTACTGCAAGTCAGAGCGATGGCTGTTTTCGCTAGCGAGAATGGCAACTGGCGTCACGCCACGCTCGTACCAGCCGCGCGTATGGTTGACGATTTTCACCACTGACAGCATCACCGGTACCTCGATCAGCACCCCGACCACGGTGGCGAGCGCCGCACCCGACTCAAAGCCAAACAGGCTGATGGCGGCAGCCACTGCCAGTTCGAAGAAGTTGCTGGCGCCAATCAGGGCCGAGGGACCGGCGACACAGTGCGCCACGCCAAAGCGGCGGCTGAGCAGGTAGGCCAGACCCGAATTGAAATACACCTGGATCAGGATCGGGACCGCGAGCAGGGCGATAATGAGAGGCTGGGTGAGGATCTGCTCGCCCTGAAAGCCGAACAATAATACGAGGGTTACAAGTAGCGCGGTGAGCGAGGGCCGGTGCAGACGTACGAGCGTGCGTTCGAGCGCCACGGTCTCTCCGCGTTTGAGCAGCTGCGCGCGCCAGACTTGGGCCGCGAGCACCGGAATGACGATGTACAGCGCGACCGACAGCAGCAGCGTGTCCCACGGCACTGTGATCGCGGACAGTCCGAGCAACAGACCCACAATCGGCGCGAACGCAAACACCATGATCGTGTCGTTGAGCGCCACCTGGGTGAGTGTGAAGTTCGGCTCGCCGCCGGTGAGCCGGCTCCACACGAACACCATGGCGGTGCAGGGCGCGGCCGCGAGCAGGATCAGTCCGGCGACATAGGAATCGAGCTGTCCGGCCGGCAGCCAGTCGGCGAACGCGTGACGGATGAAAAGCCACGCGAGCAGCGCCATCGAAAACGGCTTCACACCCCAGTTGATGAACAGCGTCACGCCGACGCCCTTAATGAATGAAGCCCCATTCACTCGGCGCACTGCGTGCAGCGCGCCAAAATCCACCTTGAGCAGCATCGGGATGATCATCAGCCAGATGAGTGCCGCCACCGGCAGGTTGACGCGCGCGATCTCCATGCGGCCGATGGCCTGGAAGGCAGCAGGGAAGAGGTGGCCGAGGCCGATGCCGACGCCAATGCACAGGAACACCCACAGGGTGAGATAACGCTCGAAGATACCGAGCGGCGCACTCGCCGCCTGGGCATTGACCACTTCGCACTGGGCGCTCATGTCAGGCGCTCCGTGCCTGGGTGCCGAGGTTCTGGATAAGGTCGGCGACGCGTCGGCGCACCTCGTCACGCGTGGCGCGGAACTGCGCCAGGATTTCGTCCTCCGTTCCAATCGCCTTGGCTGGATCGGTGAGCGGCCAATGGATCTTCTTCACGCCCAGCGGCAACACCGGGCAGTGTTCATCGGCGTGACCACAGACGGTTACCACGATATCGGCACGGGCGATCATCTCATCGGTAACGCGTGTCGAGTCCTGGCCGGAAATATCCACACCGGCTTCGTGCATCACCGCAATGGCGCGTGGATTCTTGCCGTGCGCTTCGATGCCGGCCGATTCAAAGTCGGCAATGTCGCGGCCCAGATGTTTGCCCCAACCCTCAGCCATTTGCGAGCGGCAGGAGTTGCCGGTGCACAGAAACAGAACGCGGGACTTGTGGCGAGACATGATGCACCTCTGTAATGGAGTGAAATGCAGCGATCGAGCGTGTGCTTTTTCGCCGCGGATTATGTGTTACCGATGCCGCGCACCTGGCGTTCGAGGGCCAAGGGGTCGAGCTTTTCGATCGGCAGCGCCAGCATCAACTCGATGCGCCGCGCGATCTCGACAAAGACCTTCATGAAGACCTTGCGGCGCGCTTCGTCGCTACCTTGGGCGGCGGCCGGGTCCTCGAAGCCCCAGTGCGCGGTCATTGGCTGGCCCGGCCAGACCGGGCAGACCTCGCCGGCAGCCTTGTCGCAGACGGTGATCACGAAGTCCATCGCCGGCGCGTCCGGCCCGGTGAACTCGTCCCAGTTCTTGCTGCGCAGACCGTCCGTGGCGAGGCCTTTGTTGTGCAGCAACTCGAGCGTGAACGGGTTGACTTCGCCAGCCGGGTGGCTGCCGGCGCTGTACGCCCGGAACCGGCCCTTGGACAGGCGGTTCATTATTACTTCGGCCAGGACGCTGCGTGCCGAGTTGCCGGTGCAAAGAAACAGGATGTTGTACGTTCTGTCAGACATGGCGACCATGAATTCAATAGTTGTAGTGATTGAGCGGGCGCGGCCGGTCGCGCTCAGGCGCAGCGGCTGGAGGGCCGGTTGCTCATGCCGCGCAGCGCTCGCTGATCAGCGCGGTAAGGCTCGCTCCGAGCGATGCCAGCTAATGCCTCAGTCAGTACACGGCGTGCCCACTTGGGCAGATCGTTGTGCAGGCGGTAGTGAATCCATTGCCCGGCGCGCCGGTCGCTGACGATGCCTGACTCGCGCAAGCTGGCGAGATGGCGCGAGATCATCGGTTGTGACAACCCGAGCGCGTGCGTCAGTTCGCAGACACACAGCTCGTTCTCCGCGACCAGAAGCGCGAGACAACGCAGCCGGGTTTCATCGGCCAGCGCGCGGAACAGGTTGGTAGGGTCAATCGCCATAGTTCTAAATATATGCCGTTCCGCATATATTGGCAAGCGAATATATAAATCAAACACGTGGCGACGACCGAGAATGCGACTGTATTCAGGCCCGGTCAGGATTCCCAAACCCTGGGTTTAAGGAACGATCGGCTTGAACGAGAACCCCATGGTGCACGATGCACAGCGACAATAGTGTGACGACCACACCTTTTTGGTGGCGCGCGCGGATTCCTGTCCGGAGATGTCCAAGCCGGCTGATTCAGCCACGGCGATGTCGTAACTCAGATGTTTTCTCAACGCTTGCCCTTTTGCGAGAGGCGGGATTTACCAGTGCGCAGGAACAAAAACGCGGGTTTTGTGCCTGTTGTTTGTCTTGGGGCCAATCGACAATTGATATCACTTGAGCGTGAAGCTGGCGTGACAGGCGACGCACTGCTGTGTCAATTCGCCAAGCGCGCCCAGCGCACGTGGCAGGTCGTTGCTCGCGGCCGCTTCCTGTGCGGTGCGCGCAAAACGGCTGGCGGCGCGATGCATGTTGGTGCCGATGTCCTGCATGGCCTTGGGCATGTACGGCGCCATGTGCGAGGCGCCGTGCTTGTCCAGCGAACTCATGCCGATACGTTGTTCGGCGATATCCGCCGCCTGGTTGTATTTCCCTTTTGCCAGTTCCGTTTGTATCTCGCCCAGCGCGGTCAGATGGTCGCGCATGTTGGCGAGCATGTGTTCGCGCATCGGTGCCGGCATCTCGACCGGCTGGCGGGTGTCGGTCGCGTGCGCGGTGGCGAGCAGTGTGCCGAGCAGCAGGCCGACTGTAAGAATCGATAGGCGTGACATAGTGTTCTCCTGTGAGCGAAGAGCAGGAGTCTAATACCAAACCCGGAATCATCGTAGCTCAACAGGCGTTTGAAGTGCGCTTGGTCGAGACCCTGGCTCTCCTCCACCCGCAGCTGACTCGGGTGAGAATTTAGCGGTCACGATGCGCAGCACCACCAGCGTCACGATCACTCCCAGCCCAAGCAACACCTTCTCCGGTGCATATTCGCGGAACCACAGACCCATGAGTTCGCTGATCAGGACCACCAGGGCGGTGTCGAGGATGAAGGTCACGCGCACCCGCCCGAGCTTGAGGTAGGCCTGCAGGGTGCGGATCACCTCGAGCAGCGCCAGCAGAATGAGGGCATTGATGATCGTGTGTTCGGCGGCCGAAGCCCAGCTGCTCCCGAAAGCGTTGCCGAGCGCCAACACCATGTTGATGCCGCCGACCAGCATCCAGGCACACAGCACCACGATCAGCAACCCGGTGAGAGTGCGAATCAACGCTGGATAGAGCGCATCCACAATGACGCTCCAGGTGCCCGATGGGCCAGCCGCAGTGTGATTGTCTTGCATGGTGTTCCCTCGGGAGCATGGTGTCGCGTGAGCATGCCGGTCACACATGAATCCGTGATGCCATGGCCATGAAATCTGTTTGACCGTCACGGATGGGGGACAAAAAAAAGAGGCCGCAGGGCGGCCTCGCAGAGGGGAGTATGGCAATCGTTATGCGGACGCTTCGATAAAGGTCGAGGCCCTTCGTGTTGTTTTACCCGTGACCGGGGCGATCAGTGTCTGCCGCCGGTTCTAACCTTGAAGCCGGTGATCATCAGGATATCGTCGGTGCCGTAGTCGTCCAGCTTCGGCATCAGGCTGTCGTTGCTGTGTTGAATCGACACGAACGCGGTGCGGCCGTCCGGCGCGAAGAAGAAGCCGGTTGGCTCGGCCGAGCTGTCCTTGACCGACAGGATCTTCACGCAGCCGTCAGTCTTCAGGTCGCGGTCGGCGCCGTCCGGCAGGCAGGCGAAGATGTCGCCGTTGTCATGGTCCTCGATGACATACAGATTACCGGTGACCGGCTGGAATGCCAGGTTGTCGAATGAGTTGAAGTCCTTGTCGCCCTCGACAAAGCGGTTGACCGCCACCGTGCGTTGTGTGGCGCTGGCGGCGAGCGGGTTGCTGTCCACGCCGCACATCACCTCGGCGTAGTGCCCGGCGCCCTCGTTGCCGGTGTTGGTCCAGCAGAAGCGCACCGCCAGCGGGTTGGCCACATCGCTGTACAGCGGGTCGAGATCCAGGTCTTCGGGGCGGTAGTACCCGGTGGCGCCCACGGCATTGGCGTCGATGCGCGCCGTGGCGGCGTTCACCGGCACCCACGCGGCGTTGCCGACCTCACAACCCTGGCCGACCTGCTGCTTGTTGTTGACGCACGACACCTGCATGGCAAACACCCAGCCGGCGGCGAGCGGCGATTCGCTCAGGTTCGCGATCGGGCCGGCGACCGTGCGCGGGTTTTGCGGGATAAACTTGAACATCGCGCCGCCATCGGCGTTGAGGCCACCGGTGCCGGGACGCTCTTCGTCGCCCGCATAGATCACACCGCTCGGCAGCACGCCGATACCTTCCCAGGCCATGGCCGGCAGGGCGGAGCGCTTCACCACCTTGCTCGAAGGGTTGCCGTTCGCGTCTACGATGTTGCCGGCTGCGCGGCTCACCACCGTGTGATTGGTAACGTTGAGCGGATCGATGATCTCGTAGGCGCCACCGTCACCGGCCTCCTCGGCCACGAGTATCGTGCCCCACGGCGTGAGGCGTACACCGTCCGCGCCGGCCAGGCCGCGCAGGATGGTCTCGGCCTTGCCGGTCTTGAGGTCCACGCGCTGCAGCGACGGGGTCATCTTGGTGATGCCGCTCGGCAGTGTGCCGATCGCCTTCGGGGTGAACTCCTCGATCGCCATGATCAGATGCGTCGGATGCTCGCCGTTCGGCCACAGGAACATCTGGTCCGAATTGTTCGCGGCCTCGCGCGTCAGATATTGCACCTTGAGTCCGTCTGCGACCAAGACCTGGTCGTAAGCGGGTTGCGACGGTGTGCGAACCGCGCCGCTGGTAGCCGGCGCCGAAGCCGCGAGCGGCTTCTCGATGCCGAAGTATTTTTCAGACCTGGACTGGAGCTGCTTTTCGACAAAGCTGCCAAAGTCCATGTCGTCGGCCAGGACGGCCAGCGGACTGAGCACCGCGGCGGTTAAGGCGAGCGTCGCAATGCGGATCGGGTGTTTCGCAATCATGTGAGTCCTCCATGGAATACGTTACGGGAGGCAGAGAGTCTGGATGGCGCAGGTTGCAGATCGGTAACGGACGGATGAAAGATTTGTGATCGCGTCGGCGCGTGATCGTCGAGCTGGACATCAGGCGCAGTCCTGCAGCGGCGCCTGTGGCATATCCCGCAGAAAATGGGCGAAGGCCTCGGGCGGGAGCGGCCGGCTCAGGCAATAACCTTGCACGGCATCGCAATGGTGGCGGCGCAGGAAGTCGAGTTGCTCGCTGGTTTCCACCCCTTCGGCAATAGTCTTGATGCCGAGACCGTGCGACATGGCGATGATGGCCTGCACGATGGCGGTATCGTCCGGGTCGGTAGCGATGTCCTGCACGAACGACCGATCAATCTTCAGCATGTCGATTGGAAAACGCTTGAGGTAACTGAGCGACGAATAGCCGGTGCCGAAATCATCGATCGAAATCAGTACGCCCATCGCGCTCAGGGCATGCAGTGTCTGGAGCGCCACCACGGTATCCTGCATCAGGACGCCTTCGGTGAGTTCGATTTCCAGGTAGCGTGAGTCGAGGCCGGTGTCCTCCAGGGCCTTGTAAATGGTTTCGAGCAGATCCAGATGCCGGAACTGGCGCCCGGAAACATTCACGGTCACGCGCAGCGGTGCCAGCCCGGCATCCTGCCAGGCGCGGTTTTGTGCGCAAGCAGTGCGCAGTACCCATTCCCCGATCGGGACGATGAGTCCGGTCTCCTCGGCCAACGGGATGAAGTCAGCCGGTGGAATCAGGCCATGTTCGGGATGTTGCCAGCGCAGCAGCGCCTCGGCGCCGAGCAGGCGGCCGCTGACGATTTCAGCCTGTGGCTGGTAGTGCAGTACGAGCTCATTGCGTTCGATCGCCTTGCGCAATTGTCCTTCCAGCGACAGACGCCGCAAGTCGGTGCTACTCATTTCATCGGTGTAGAAGCGGTAACCGCTGCCACCTTCCTCCTTGGCCTTGTACATGGCGGTGTCGGCGTGCTTGAGCAGGGTTTCGGCATCCCGGCAGAGCGGGTAGAGCGCGATGCCGATGCTGGTGCTGACGACTACCTCGTAGCCATTGAGGAGAAAAGGCTGTTGCAGGGCTTCGATGATTTTCTGGGCGACGAGCGTCGCATGCTGAGCTTGCCGGATATCCTGCAGCAATAATGTGAACTCGTCTCCGCCCAGGCGCGCCACGGTGTCGCCGTCGCGGATACACTCGCCGATGCGGCGGCCCACGGCCTGCAACAGCGCATCGCCCGCGGTGTGCCCGAAGCTGTCGTTGATCGCCTTGAAACGGTCGAGGTCCAGGAGCATGACGCCCAGCAGGGTGCCGTGTCGGGCCGCCTGCGACAATGCTTGCTGCAGACGGTCGAAGAACAACAGGCGATTGGGCAGGCCGGTGAGAACATCGTAATGGGCCAGCCGGTAGAGGGACTCCTGCTTGCGCGCGGTAATCCCGCGCATCAGGTCGTGGCCGGTGCCCATGCCGGCGTAGCGCCCGTCGCGCAGGATAATGAAACCGTCATACATGTAGTGCATGTCCGACTCGATGATCGTGCGACTCAGGTCATCGAGGTCGGTGTGCGCGTCGACGATGAGTGGTTTAGTGTCCATGAACGCTGACACCGGTTTGCGCCCGAACAGTTCACGGGTGTACGGACGGGCGAAGCGTTCGATCAAGTGCTTGCGGTTGACGAGACCGACCGGAACTCCATCCTGCACGACAGGGATGGCGATGAGCTCGGGATTGGCGGTAAAGAGATCGAGCGCCTCCATCACGCGTGTTTCCGGGGAAATCGGCGCGACCTCGCGCAGCAGCGTGCCTGCGCAGCAATGGACATCAGACGTCGGCGGTGGTTGTGTGCTGTGCATGGCTAAACGGATTCGCTGGGGTCAAAGTGGTTTCCAAAAAAACGGCCCTCCGCGGGGAGGGCCGAATCCATTCGTATACGACAGGTTTCTTCTAACGATTTCGCTATGACACCGCTCCGCCTAATACCAGTTAAATGCAGACCTTACTGTCGGACAGGTCAGGGATTTCGATAGGCAGCATGAAGCTGCATTAGAGTATCGACAATCCGGATTTCATTCTGATGTCAGATAAATGAACAAATCGTGACAAAGCACTCCGCTCCGCGGTGCGGCGATACAGGGCTAGTGTTTGCTGATCGCGGTGGCGGATGTGCTGCGTATCGCGCGTGCAGCCGGGAACACGCAAGAGAAGGTGCTGCCCTTGCCGAGTTCGCTTTCGGTGACGAGACGCGCGTCGTGGCGCAGCAGGATGTGCTTGACGATGGACAGCCCCAAGCCGGTGCCACCGGTGTCGCGCGAACGTGCGGTGTCGATGCGGTAGAAGCGTTCAGTCAGGTGCGGGATGTGCTGTGGTGCGATGCCTTCGCCGGTATCGCGCACGGCGAACACCGGGCTGTTGCCGTCCAGCTTCCAGGTGAGACGGATGTCGCCGCCAGCCGGGGTGTAGCGGACAGCGTTATTAATAAGATTCGAGAAGGCGCTGCGCAACTCTTCCTCGTTGCCAGTGAGCTGCAGGCCGGCGTCCGCCGCCAGGCTGATATGGTGGTGACGCGCGCCGCTTACCAGTTCGCCCATTTCCTTGAGTGCGGCGAGCATGGCCGGCACATCCACTTCGCCCTCGTGGCGTGCGGCCGGGGTGGTTTCGAGTTTCGAGAGCGTGAGCAGATCGTCTACCAGTCGCGTCATGCGCTGTGCCTGGTCGTGCATGGTCTGGAAATGCTTGCGCAGATCCGTGCTCGCCGGGCGGTCCATGTCCTTGAGGGTCTCGAGAAAGCCGGTGAGCACGGTGAGCGGCGTGCGCAGCTCGTGCGAGATATTGGCCACGAAGTTGCTGCGCATGGTCTCGAGGTGCGCGAGATGTGTGGTGTCGTGTGCAATCACCAGTTTCTGGTAGCTGCCGAACGGAATGATGCGCACCGACAGCGAGCGTTGTGGTTGCGACGGTGAGGTTATTTCCAGCGCCTCGCTGTACTCGCCGCGTTCCAGGTAGGTGTTGAATACCGGATCACGCACCAGGTTGATGAGGCGCTGGCCGGTGTCGCGCGGGGTGGTGATGCCGAACAAGCGCTCGCTGGCGACGTTCGCCCACTCAATCTCGTTGTTGCGCGACACGATCAGCATCGCGTCCGGAGTCGCGGTTGAGGCGCTCTGAAAGCGCGTCAGCATTTCGGTGAGCCGGTCTTCGCGGCGCTCGGTGTCTTTCATCAGCGCGCGAATGCGGTCAAGTACTTCGCCCCACAGGCCGCCGGCGTCCGGCACGTCCTCGCGTTTGTTCACCAGCCAGCGGTTGAGTTGCACCAGATTGCGCAGGTTGGCAGCGATGTACAGGCCGAATCCGAGTGCGGCGATCAGGAACGGGTAACCGGTGATCTCGGCCAGCAACAGGCATGCGAGCGCGATGCCGAGGAGGATCCAGATTTCGCGCCAGAGATTCTCGGACACGTGTCAGTCCTGCGCCGAGAGCCGGTAGCCGGCGCCGCGCACGGTCTGGATGAGCGAATCGTGTCCGCTCGGGGTGAGCGCCTTGCGCAGGCGGCGGATGTGCACGTCCACGGTGCGTTCCTCCACGTAGACGTTGTTGCCCCAGACGCTGTCCAGGATGCGCTCGCGCGAGTGCACGCGTTCCGGGTGGGTCATGAAGAAGTGCAGCAGGCGGAATTCCATCGGTCCGAGTTCGAGCTTGATGTCGCCGGACTGCACGCGGTGCGTCACCGGATCGAGCGCCAGGCCGCGTACCTCGACCGGTTCATCCGTGGCCTGCGGCGCGCTGCGGCGCAGCAGGGCCTTGATGCGCGCCAGCAGTTCGCGGGTCGAAAACGGCTTGGTAATATAGTCATCCGCGCCGGTGTCGAGGCCGCGCACCTTGTCTTCTTCCTGGCTGCGGGCGGTGAGCATGATCACCGGCACCCACTGGGTGAGCTTGTCGCGCCGCAGCTTGCGCGCGTAGTCGATGCCGCTCATGCCCGGCAGCATCCAGTCGAGCAGGATCAGGTCCGGCAGGCCTTCGAGGATGCGCTGCTGCGCCTCGTTCGTGTCGCCCGCCTCCAGGCAGTCATACCCGCCCTGGCTCAGGGCCAGGCACACCATTTCACGGATGGCCTGCTCATCTTCGACAATCAGAACTCGTCCCGGCATGTTTGAATACCCTGAGGAAATAACGGCATGGCATGAATGACATATTCATGACGCACCGTCATTTCATAGCATTCATATTACAATGGCATGACAGGCCGCGCGAACGGCCTGGAAGCAGTATAATTTCCTCCCAATCCGCTGCCAGGACCGTGCGCCCGATGTCGAAGAATTCAGTGAGACCCACGGAGCTCAAACTCCACCAGAAATCTCGCCTGCTCGAAGTCACTTTCGACGATGGTTCGCATTTCAAGCTGCCGTGCGAATACCTGCGCGTGTATTCACCGTCCGCCGAGGTGCGTGGCCACGGCCCCGGCCAGGAAGTCCTGCAGCTCGGCAAGGAGAAGGTGAATGTCACCGACATCGAGCCGGTGGGCAGCTACGCGGTGTGCCTGCACTTCGACGACGGCCATGCCACCGGTATCTATTCCTGGGAGTACCTGTACGACCTGGGCGTCAATCACGACGCGAACTGGAAACGTTATCTCGACCGCCTGGCGGCCGCCGGGCATCCGCGCAAGCCGGTAGAGGCCTGACATGAGCGGGCCGCGCGATGACAAGACCACGCACTTCGGCTTCCGCGAGGTGCCGGAATCGGCCAAGGCCGGTATGGTCGGCCAGGTCTTCAGTTCGGTCGCGAGCCGTTACGACGTCATGAATGACGTCATGTCGCTCGGCATCCACCGCCTGTGGAAGCGCTTCACCATCGGGCAGGCCGGGGTGCGTGCCGGCCAGAAGGTGCTGGACCTGGCCGGCGGCACCGGCGATCTGGCAGCGCAATTCGTTCCGCAGGTCGGGCCGGCCGGCTCGGTGACCGTGGCCGACATCAACGCCGCCATGCTGGATGTCGGGCGCGCGCGCTTCGCCGATCGCGGGCTGGCCGGCAACGTGGAGTTCGTGCAAGCCAATGCCGAATGCCTGCCGTTCCCGGACAATCATTTCGACTGCATCACCATTGCCTTCGGCTTAAGGAATGTCACGCACATCGACGCGGCGCTCGCCTCCATGTTCCGCGTGCTCAAGCCGGGCGGGCGCCTGCTGGTTCTGGAATTCTCCAAGCCGGTGCTGCCGGGCCTGAATGCCGTGTACGACGCCTATTCCTTCCACCTGCTGCCGAAGCTCGGCAAGCTCATCGCCAACGATGAAGACAGTTACCGCTACCTGGTCGAGTCGATCCGCAAGCATCCCGACCAGGAAACGCTCAAGGGCATGATGGAGAAGGCCGGCTTCGAGCGAGCGCATTATTTCAATCTAAGCGGCGGCATTGTCGCCTTGCATAAGGGTTATAAATATTAAAACCGGGTAAACCACGGGGAGGCACGGGGTAACCGCCTTAGGCCAAGTTTTATAATAAACTTCCCCCGTGTCCCCCGTGGTTGAACCGCCTACCGTGAAGGATTGAAACGTGCAGCCTGTTGTCGTACTACTCGAAGAAGCCGGCAACCGTCTGCTGCGCCTCGACCCCGAAACCCTGCGCCGCCTCGGTGATCTGCAGGGCCGGGTGGTGTGCATCGAGTTCCGCGACCTCGGGCGCAAGGTTTACCTGCATCCCTCCGAGTCCGGTTTTCGTCTCGCCACGCAATTCGATCAAGCGCCGGCCGTGACCCTGCGCGGTACGCTCGCGACCTTTGCTCGCTTGGGGCTCGGGGCCGAAACCGAAACCCTCAAGGCCGGTGAACTCGAAATCGAAGGCGATGCCGCTCTCGGCCAGCGCCTGCAACGTATCCTCGGCAATCTCGATCTCGACTGGGAAGAACCGCTCGCCCGCCTGTTCGGCGATCCGCTCGGGCACGAGATCGGGCGCGCGGCGCGCGCCGCCTTTGCCTGGCATCGGCAGGCGCTCAAGACTTTTGGCCTGAACACTGCCGAGTATTTGCAGGAGGAGGCGCGTTTGTTACCGGTGCGTTACGAAGTCGAAGCGTTTCTGAACGGTGTGGATGGCGTGCGCGCCGATATTGACCGGCTCGCCGCGCGCGTTCAGCGCCTCAAGGATAAACTGTCCGCATGACTCCGCTTTCCCAGATCGGCCGGCTGCTGCGCATCACGCGCGTGTTCGTGCGCCACGATCTCGATGAATTCGTGCGCGCCCTGCACTTGTTCCGTCCGTACCGCCTGGCGCTGCGCGCCGTAACGCTGCGCTGGTTCACGAAGCCTAAGCGTCCGCGTGCACAGCGCCTGCGCGAATCACTCGAAGAACTCGGGCCGGTGTTCATCAAGTTCGGGCAGATGCTGTCCACGCGCCCCGATCTGCTGCCGGACGACATTGCGATGGAGCTGGCCAAGCTGCAGGACCAGGTGCCACCGTTCCCGGGCGAGGACGCGGAGAATATCGTGGCGGCGGCGCTCGGTGCGCCGCTGACCAGTCTATTCCGCCAGTTCGACACAAAGCCGGTCGCCTCGGCCTCGGTGGCGCAGGTGCATTACGCCGTGCTGCACGACGGCACCGAGGTCGCGGTCAAGGTACTGCGCCCCGGCATCGAGCACACCATCGAGCGCGATCTGGCGCTGCTCGATACGCTCGCGCGCCTGGCCGAGCGCTATGCGCCGGAAACGCGCCGCCTGCGGCCGCGCGAGGTAGTGAACGAATATAACAAGACCATCCATGGCGAACTCGATCTGATGCGCGAGGCGGCGAACGCCAGTCGCCTGCGCGCCAACTTCGAAAACTCGACCCTGTTGTACGTTCCGAAAATCTACTGGGACTACACACGTTCGAACGTGATGGTGATGGAGCGGGTCGCCGGCATTCCGGTCAGCAATATCGCGGCGCTGAAGGCCGCGGGCGTGGACATGAAGCGGCTCGCGCACAACGGTGTCGAGATCTTTTTCACCCAGGCGTTTCGCGATGGCTTCTTCCACGCCGACATGCATCCCGGCAACATCTTTGTGTCGCCCGAGGGCCAGTACCGGGCGGTCGACTTCGGCATCATGGGCACGCTCTCGGAGCGCGACCAGCATTACCTGGCGGAGAATTTCCTGGCGTTCTTCAATCGCGATTACCGCGCAGTGGCCGAGGCGCATGTGCGCGCCGGCTGGGTGGACAGCGACATTCATCTGGAGGAATTCGAGGCCGCGATTCGCGCTGTGTGCGAGCCGATTTTTGCCAAGCCGCTGAAGGACATCTCCTTCGGACGCCTGTTACTGCGCCTGTTCCAGACCGCGCGCCGTTTCAACATGGAAGTGCAACCCCAGCTCGTGCTGTTGCAGAAGACACTCTTTAATATAGAAGGCCTGGGCCGCCAGCTCTACCCGGATCTCGACTTGTGGGAAACGGCCAAGCCTTTTCTCGAACAATGGACGCGCACGCAGTTCGGACCCGGCGCGTTTCTCAAGACACTCAAACGCGAGTTTCCGCGCTGGTGGCGGATGTTGCCCGAGACTCCGGCTGCGGCCTTCGATTTTCTGCGCAAGGCCGGCAATGGCGAGTTGTCACTGCACTGGCGTTCCGCCGAACTCGACAAACTGCGTCACGAGTTGCGCGCCCAGCACCGGCGCCTGTTGCTGGCTGTGATGGGCAGTGGCCTGCTGATTTCAGCGGCGGTGCTGCTGGCGGTGGGCGGTGTGAGTGCTGCCTCATGGATCAGCCCTGTGGCTTGGCTGTTGGCGGGTGCGGGCCTGTTGCTGTTCGTGTCCGCCTGGCCACGTCACCAGCCATAAGGTCGATTTCGCCGGTCCGGTGGTGGCGACGATGTGCTACGATCATCACTCGCTCTACCGATCCAATGACCGGGAATTCATGGCGATGAACTGTGTCCGTTGCCGCTCTCTCGCTCTTGCCGCCTTGCTGTGCGGCGCCGGCCCGGTTATGGCCGACGAAACGCTCAGTAACCGGTTGCTGGATCCGGCGCTGGTCAGGGAGCAGGGCACCAACCCCGCATTGCAACTCATCAACCGTTCGGAAACGGATCTGTTGCGATCCTTTACCGGCGAAACATTAGGGTGGGGCAATAACCGCTTCGCCCTGCCACTTCAGCAGGAAACCTGGCGTCTCGACTCGCGGCGTTCTTTGCTCATCAATGCGCTGGCCATCGAGTGGCAACACAGTCTGAACGCTAACCATTTCATGTCCCTCAGCGCCCGTCGCGGCGATAGCCTGTATGCCGATACCGAGTTGGCAGGCAGCTCGGGAACAAGCGCAACGCTGTCGTGGAGTTCGCTGTTCGGTAGCGAGTCGCGCATCATCGGACGACTCTACGTGGGCGACGAGAGCGCGAAGGAGCGTAGCAACGGCAACACCGATCGACGTTATTACGGGCTGCAGGTGGAGGGGCGCTATAATTTGTTGCGTGACCACGCGCCGTTCGCGAGCCTCACGTGGCAACGCAGTAACGTCGAGACGCTGGGCAACACCGCAACAACCGGCCCGTTGTTACGCAGCGAAAGTTACTCGCTTCTCGGTGCCGGCTGGAACTGGCAGGTCAGCCCCAGCTGGGATGTGCGCGCCGAGGCCAACTACCGGCTGGCCGACGACAGCGTGGATGCCGTCGAGACCGACCGTACCCAGCTCTACTTCAGCACGCGCTATGGTTTCCGCTGAGCGCGCAGCAAGTTCTATCTAACCCCAGTCCAGACGTTTCGTGAAGTTCGCCGTGTGCGGCCGCTCCTCGTAGCCGAGGGACGGATAGAAGCCGCGCTTGTAGGACTCGCGTTCGCGGCTGTTGAGCACGCTGATGCGGAAACATTTTTGCTGCACCGCTTCGGATTCGATCGCGTTCAGCAACGCTTTGCCCACGCCCCGCCCGCGCACGCTCTCCATCACGAACAGTTCGCTGACCAGCATTTCGCGCCCGGCGAACAGCAGGTAGGTGACGATCTCACCGTGGATGTAACCCACGACCTTGCCCTTGAGCGTCGCCACCAGTAACAAGGCGCTTTCCTCGGTGATCAGCGCCTCGAGACGCTGCTTGAGGGTGCTGCCGTCGGCTTTGAACGCCGGGTTCCAGCCGAGTTCGCGGTGCAGCTGCATGATGTCGGCGATGTCGCTCGGTTTGAGCGGACGGATACTGATGTCGGTTTTGTTCATGGGATATCCATTTTGCAATTAATGCGAAAGCGTATGCGCCGCCGGGCGCACCAGGCCGGACTCCACCCGGTCGCGTGTGGTGCGGTCGGTGAGTACTTCAACCAGCGTCAACGCAAAGTCCATGGCGGTGCCTGGACCGCGCGAGGTGAGCACCTGGCCGTCGTGCACCACTGCCTGGGTTTCCAGGCGAATGGCTGGGAACTGCCGCGCATCCAGTGTGCCGGGGTAACAGGTGGCGCGCTTGCCATCGAGCAGCCCGGCGACTGCCAGCACTTTGGGCGCGGCACAAATGGCGGCGGTGAATTTTCCGGCCGCAGTCATTTTTTTCAGCAACGCCAGGACGCGCGTGTCCTGTTCGAGATTCGTGGCGCCCGGCTGGCCGCCCGGCAGCACAATCATGTCGTAGTCTTGATTCAGGGCCGCGTCGAGCGTGGTGTCAGGCAGTAATACGGTGCCGCGACTGCCTTTGACCGGGCCGGGCGCCAGCCCCGCCGTGACCACCTCAATTTGCGCGCGCCGCAGCAGGCTGATGACCGTCACGGCCTCCAGCTCTTCGCAGCCGGGCGCTAGCGGGACCAGGACGCGCGCCATGCTTTGGCCTCGGGTGCAATCTGGGCAAGACGGGTGGTGAGCGGAATCAGGTGAATGCCGCGCGCGGCGAGTTGTGGCAGCCAGCGTTCCAGCGCGGCGAGCGTGACCGGATGAGGGTGGCCAATCGCCAGGGCATAGCCGTGCCGGCGCGCCAGCTGTTCGAGCCGGTCGAGTTGCGCGGCCACGGCCGCGGGTGCGGGATCGTCGTCCAGGAATACATGGCGTTCCAGCGCGGGCACGCCGACGCGCCGCGCCGCGTCGGCCGCGACGGTCTGCGTATCGGTACGCGAATCAACGAAAAACAGGCGGCGCTGCGCAAGTTCGCGCATCAGCCAGTCCATTGCCACCGGCTGCGTGGTGAGCAGGCTGCCCATGTGGTTGTTGACGCCGATGACGTGCGGCACCGTGCTGAGGTTGTAGTCGAGCGTGGCGCGCATCTCGAGCGGCGGCATGCCTGCGTCGAGTTGCCCGGGCCCCGGTTCCTGCGCGTCGCGCGACGCCATCGGCAGGTGCAGCATCACCTCCTTGCCGGTGGCATGCGCCGCGTCTGCCAGGATTCTGGCGAATGGCGTGTGTGGCAAGATCGCGCAAGTGATGGCACCCGGCAGGCGCGTGGCGCGCTCACCGTTCGCCAGACTGTTGCCGAGATCGTCGATGATAATGCCGATCGTCACCCCTTCCCCGGCCTCGCTCGCGGCCGGCGCGGCAGCGAGGATCAGCACGAGGAGCAGGGTGACGCGGCCCATCAGCGCGCGCCGATCAAGGTTTTTGCGCCCGGAAGATGGAGATGCCCTTGAGCAGGTTGAGCGCTTCCTGCAGCTGGTAATCCTCGCCGGCCGTATCGAGCTTCACCGATGGAACATCCTTCTTCGCGCTTGGCTTCTCCTTGCCCTTGCCCTCGATGTGTCCAGGCAGATCGGCTTCCTTGAGCGACTCCTCGCCGGCGGCCTTGTCACGCTTCGTGACCTTGGCCTCCTCGGTGACCACGTCCGGCAGGATGCCGGTGGCCTGAATGGATCGGCCATTCGGCGTGTAGTAGCGCGCGGTGGTGATCTTGAGCGCCGAACCGCCGCTCATCGGCAGGATGGTCTGTACCGAGCCCTTGCCGAACGTTTTGGTGCCCATGATCACGGCGCGCTTGTGATCTTGCAGCGCACCGGCCACGATCTCCGAGGCCGAGGCCGAACCGCCGTTCACCAGCACCACCATCGGCGCGCCGTTGATGAGGTCGGCCGGCGTGGCGCTGAATTTAAGCTCGGCATCCGCCACGCGCCCCTCGGTGTACACGATCAGGCCGCTGGTGAGGAAGGCATCGCTGACCGCGACCGCCGCGTTCAGCACGCCGCCCGGGTTGTTGCGCAGGTCGAGCACCAGGCCGGTGAGATTGGCCTTGTTCTGCAGTTTGAGCTTGGCGAGCGCGTCCTTCAGGCCGTCGCCGGTGTTCGCCTGGAACTGGGTGATGCGCACGTAGCCGAAGCCATTTTCCAGCATGCGGTGCTTGACGCTCTGGATCTTGATGACCGCGCGCGTGAGCGTGAAGGTGAGCGGCTTGGGCTGGCCTTCGCGCACCACCGTGAGCACGATGTCGCTGCCGGGCTTGCCGCGCATCTGCTTCACGGCATCGTTGAGGGCCATGCCCTTCACCGCCTTGCTGTCGAGGCGGATAATGAGATCACCGGTCTTGAGGCCGGCGCGCGCCGCCGGGGTATCTTCGATCGGCGACACCACCTTGACGAAACCGTCTTCCATGGTGACCTCGATGCCGAGGCCGCCGAATTCACCCTCGGTGCCAACGCGGATTTCCTTGAAGCCTTCCGGGTCGAGGAAGCTTGAATGCGGATCGAGTCCGGCGAGCATGCCCTGGATGGCATCGCGCAACAGTTTCTTGTCTTCCACCGGTTCGACGTAGTCGGCCTTGATGCGGCTGAACACCTCGGTGAACGTGCGCAGTTCATCGATGGGCAGCGGCTGGTCCGCCGGTTTCGCGGCCGCGCGCTCCGCGTGCACGGAGCGTTCCAGCGTGACCCCGACGCCGACAAAGACGCCCAGGAGCAGGATCAGTGCATAGCGCATGAACTGTCCGTTCTTGATGAGTTGTGCCCACTTCATGGTGTGTCTCCAGTGCTGAATGTGTGACGCCGGTCCGCTTGGCCCGGGTGCATGACCACTACTTTTATAATCTACACCAATCGAGGGGGTTGCGCGGCTCGCCGTGTTCGCGGATCTCGAAATACAGTCCCGGCTGCGCCGGGCCCCCGGTATTGCCGCTCGCCGCAATGGCCTCACCGGCCTCCACCATGTCGCCGACCCCTTTGTACAGGCTCTGGTTATGGCCGTAAAGCGTCATCAGACCGCCGCCATGATCCAATACGACCAGCAGGCCAAAGCCGCGCAGCCAGTCGGCGTAGGCCACGCGTCCGCGCGTGACGGCCCTCACCTCCTGGCCTTCGGACGCAGCCAGAAAAATGCCGCGCCAGCGCAGGTCACCGATTTCCCTGAGGCTGCCGAAGCGCGCGATGAGCCGGCCCTGTATGGGCAGCCGCCAGCGTCCGCCCTTGATGACCGAAGCCTTTCCGGTCGGCGGTTCCGGTGCCGGCGCGCGGTTCAGTGCCGTGCGCAGTTCGCGCACCAGACGCGCCATGCGATCCTCGTCACGTTTTAGACGCTCGACCTCCTGAGACCTGTCGCGTACCCGTTCGTTCAGCTGCGCGAGCAGGGCGCGGCGTTCGGCGCGCGTCACCTCCAGCGCGTTTTTCTGTTCGAGCTGGCGGGCGCGCAGTGCCGCCAGATCCTGCACGCGCCCGGCAATCTGTTTCTCCAGAACATCCAGCCGGCTGAGTGCCGTCTCGATGCCCTCGATGCGCGCCGCGCGCGCCTGGGTGAGATAGCGGTAATAGGTGAGCGTGCGGCTCACGCGTGCCGGATCGTCCTGGCTGAGCAGCAGCTTGAGATAATCCTGCT
>Ga0315281_10001215_pt1 | contig 37714 bp, 33 predicted proteins | sample YL17G07_0_MG_FD_204540 | JGI IMG/M metagenome (GOLD analysis project Ga0315281, IMG submission 204540) | Sediment microbial communities from Yellowstone Lake, YNP, Wyoming, USA - YL17G07_0 | ecosystem: Environmental > Aquatic > Freshwater > Lake > Sediment | place: USA: Wyoming | collected...
GCCACGCACCGGGCCGCCCACCTCGAATTCGGCAGCCTCCTCTTCCGCTTCGCCCGCGCGGGCGTCGTGCTCCCGTCGCGCCGCCACGACGTCGAGCGCGAGCGCCTGGACTCCGGACGCCAGCAGCTCCGCGAGCGCGGCTACCTCACCGACATGGAGCGCTTCTTCGATCTGTTCGACGAGCGCCAGCTCGCCTCCGACCTCTTCGCCATGGCCGAGGACACCCGCATCGATACGCTCGTCCGGCGCGAATACGGCGGCATCCGCCGCGCCTGGCAGCGCACGCAGGAGCACGAGATCGAGACGCGGCGCCTCCCCAGCGAGTTGCCGCTGCGCGAGGCGCTCGTCGAGAACCTCGTCCGCGCCAGCCTCGACAGCGCCCACACGATGATCTGGCCGCGCGCGTTCCAGTCCGTCCTCGGCGCGGCGATCAAGGCGCTCTTCACCCTCAAGGAGAAGGGCGCCAGTGTCGAAGATTGCGCCGAGGCCACGCTCACGCTCTACGAGATCGTCAGCAAGGTCCCGAACGTCATGGCCGAGGAGCTGGAGGATCTCGACTGGCAGACCGTCAGCGAAGAATCGATGCAGATGATGATGTCGGCCGGCGAGGGCGGCGGCGAAGAGCCGATGCCCGGCGGCACCGAGGTCGACTACGAGAGCCCCGAGCAGGTCGACTTCCGCGGCGACTTCAAGCCCGAGCTGGTGCAGCTCCTCATGCGCATGCGGCTCAAGGAGGGCGAGGTGTCGGAGGACGGCACGCTCTCGCCCCTCACCGCCGAGCAGCTCAAGGAGATGCTGGAGAAGAGCGTCGAGATCACGGTCGGCGCCATGGCCGAGGGCGATCTCGCCTCCACCATCGGGCTCTTCCTTTCAGGCCTCGAGAAGGAATTCGGCACGCCGATCGGCGACCAGAAGGAGAAGGAGCCGAAGGACGGCCAGGGCGGCGTCGAGGAGGGCGAGGACGACGAAGAGCTCCCCGTCGAAGTGAAGTCCTTCTACTACGACGAGTGGGACTTCCGCGCCGCCGACTACAAGCCGCGCTGGTGCCGCGTCCAGGAGCGCCCGCTCGAAGAAGGCGCCGCGGACTACTTCGAGGACACGCTGCGCGAGCACTCGGCGCTCGTCAACGAGACCCGCAAGCAGTTCGAGCTGCTGAAGCCCGAGATGTTCCGCAAGATCAAGAAGCTGCTCGACGGCGAGGAGTTCGACCTCGACGCCGTCATCGAGTACGCGATCGAGCGCAAGGCCGGCCACGCCTTCACCGACAAGGTGTACACGCGCCGCAACAAGGTCGAGCGCGACGTCGCCGTCGCCTTCCTGCTCGACATGAGTGCCTCGACCGACGAGGAGATCGAGAAGCGCAAGCAGAAGTACGCCGAAGACGAGGACTTCGACGACGACCCGCGCAAGTACTTCCAGTGGCTCGCGCAGCGCCGCGCGTCGCAGGCCATGGCGCCGCCCAAGCGCATCATCGATCTCGAGAAAGAGAGCACCGTGCTCTTCATCAAGGCGCTCGAGACGATCGGCGACAGCTACGGCATCTTCGGCTTCAGCGGCTACGGCCGCGACAACGTCGAGTTCTACGTCATCAAGGACCTGGCGGAGACCTTCAGCGATAAAGTGAAGAAGCGCATCGACAAGGTCGCGCCGATCCGCTCGACGCGCATGGGCCCCGCCATCCGCCACGCTACCTTCAAGCTCGATGCCTACGACGCGAAGGTGAAGATCCTCATGCTCGTGTCAGACGGCCGCCCGCAGGACCACGGCTACGGCCGCGACCGCACCGAGAAGGAGTACGCCATCCACGACACGAAGCAGGCGCTGCTCGAAGCGCGCCGCAAGGGCATCACGCCGTTCGCGCTGACGGTCGACAAGGAAGGCCACGACTACCTGGGCCAGATGTGCGAGGACATGGGCTACGAAGTCGTCGCCGACATCGAGCAGCTCCCCCAGCGCCTGCCGACGCTGTATCGCCGGCTGACGGAGTAGCTGGGAGTCTGTAGTTGGTAGTAGGTGGTGAGTAGTTGTTCGGTCGTCAGCCGTCCGTTGCAGACGGTCCCTGTAGCCGCCAGACAACCCCATCGAACCGCAGCCACTTAGGATCCCGCTGCCCGCTCGCGCCGATGGAACCATCCGGGCGAAGATACTCGTGCGCCATCGCCTGGGCGCGCCCTTGGCCGTCGAGATACACTACGACATGGCTGACGGTGCCTGGCGGTTCGCCGGTGTCCGCCCGGGCGTGGCGCTCCGTGCCGCGCTTGACGATGAGCGTCAGTTCACCCGATGCCAGGCGCTCGTCGATCTGCGCCTCGCGAAACAGCGCACGCAGGGTTGTCGAATCGACTTCACGGGTCGGTTCCGGGGAGGATGCGGTCATGACTCTCGCCAATGAACTCGTCGCGCTTGCGAACGATTACATATCCGGACGCCTCAAGCTAGGCGCGATCGACCAGTTCATCCACAGTCACGTTGATGAGTCACTTGAACTCGACGAGACCGGGAGCCCCGAGGCACTTCTGTTCGGATTCATCCAGGTCCGGATCTACGAGATGGACCATGGTCTCGCCGAGGAGGAGCTTCGGCGAGACGTTGCCGGCTATCTGGCGAAGCACGACCTGCTGATGCCGCCGGCGAAGCAGCGTGCGACGGGCTGAGGGAGTGATTTAGTCCGTCCCGGGTGGTCAGGCGACGGGTCGCCTACGCCGCGAGCTGCGCCGCCGCAGCCTGCTCGTCCGGGGCGAAGAGCGTCGGAGCGTGCTGCTGGTAGAGGAAGAGCACCAGCCGCCGCCGGGCGTCCTCCGGCAGGTCGACGAACTCGCTGCCGTAGCGGAAGCCCTGCCCGTGGCGCCGCACGCTGACGATACGCACCTGCACCTCGACCGGCGTGCTCTCGCCGATCTCGAACCGCACCTTCAGCTCGCCGCCCGCGCCGATCGCCAGCGGCGAGATCCAGCCGGCGCCGACGCTCGACAGGTCGTCGATGCGCGCGGGCGCCGACACCTTGCCGTCCGAGACGAACGCCCGGAGGTCGATGCCGAATCGGTACAGGTGGCGCCGGTGTGGGCGCTTGAGGATCGACCGCGCCAGTGACGCGATCATGCCCGCGTTGTACAACGCCCACGCCGTCGTGATCGCCAGCGAGACGCCGGTCAGCTCCCACGCCGCTCCGCTCCAGAAGCTGACGCTGGCCCAGATCACCGCCGCCACGCTGGCGATGCCCGCGCCGACCTGCCAGCGGATCAGCCGCAGGTTCGCCAGTCGGTGGTCGTGCCCGTCGCCGCTCTTGGACGTCACCTTGAACTTCAGTTCGCCCGGCCAGACCAGCGCCGCCGTCGCCTGCAGCGCGATCATCATCTTCGCCAGGTGGAAGCGCTCGCTCTGGAAGTAGGGGTTCGTGCCGCCCGTCAGCAGCCGGCTGGCGACCACCCCCAGCAGCCAGTACGGCACGAAGCGGTAGAGCAGGTTCCAGCCCATGTTCGTCATCGGCAGCGTGCCGGCGCTCAGCGCGACGATCGGCGTGACGAGGTAGATCGCCTTGGGGATGTACTCAAACACGTAGGCGACGCTGGCGAAGTACGAGAGGCGCTGCTTCCATGTGAGTCCGCGCTTCAGCAGCGGGTTATCGTGCCGGAAGATCTGCACGGCCCCCTGCGTCCAGCGCAGCCGCTGCCCCAGGAACGCATCGGCGTCGTCCGGCGCGATGCCGACGGCCAGCTCGTGGTCGTGGTACACGCTGCGCCATCCCGCCGCGTGGATGCTCATCGTCGTGTGCATGTCCTCGGTCACGGTGCGCGTGTCGACGCCGCCGATCGCTGTCAGCGCCTCGCGCCGGATGATCGCTCCGGAGCCGCACCAGAAGGCCGCGTTCCAGCGGTCCTTGCCCGGCAGGATCGCGTCGTAGAACACGGACTGCTCGTGCCACGGCGACTCGCCGCGCGAGCGTACGGCCCGCGCGTGCTGGAACGAGTCCAGGTTGTAGTACGACTGAGGCGTCTGCACCAGCGCCACCAGCGGGTCATGGAAGTACCCGAGCAGCTCCGTGAGGAAGTTCTGGAACGGCGCGTGGTCCGCGTCGAAGAAGACGATGAATTCGCCCGATGTGCGCGGTAGCGCGGCGTTGATGTTGCCCGCCTTCGCGCCCTTGTTGTCCTTCCGCGTCAGGTAGCGCGCGCCCAGCTTGCCGCAGAGTGCCCGCACGTCCGGCCGCCGGCCGTCGTCGAGCACGTACGTCGTGTGCGGGTAGTCCATCGCGACGGCGGCGGCCACGGTTGAGCCCAGGATGTCGAGGTCCTCGTCGTACGTCGTGACGAAGACATCGACGGACTTGCCCGGCGCCGCCGGTGTGCTGTGCCGCTTCGTCCGCGTCCAGAGCGTCGTTGCGAAGAGCGCGAAGAAGCCGAATCCCACGTAGTCCGCGAAGAGGAACGGCAGCGAGACCCAGGGCGCGTCCATGTTGACGGTGTGGAACGTGCGCCACCAGAGGTACATCCCGCCGACGGCGAAGTAGGCGATGGCAGCGAACTGCGCCAGCCGCGAATGCACGAGAGTCGTCCGTGCCGCCCCTGCCGGGCCGGCGGCCGAGATGCGTTTGGTCATGCAGGATGTTCGGCAGTTCCCCTAGGGGGTTTACACCCGCAGCGCTGCCAGATCGGGATTTCAGCGTTAGGAATCTCTCACGCGCGCCCGGGCCGCTACGCCCCCAGCCGCGCCAGCGCCGCCAGCACGTCCTCCGCCTCGCGCATGATGTCGCGCACGATGTCGGCCGCCGGCCGCACGTCGTGGATGAGGCCGCTGGACTGGCCGGCGTAGGCGCTGTGGGCCCGCTCCACCAGCTCGCCCGGCCGCCCGGACTCCGCCATGATCGCTTCGCGCGCGGCGCGCAGTTCGTCTGCGCGCCCGTACCACTCGCGCGCGAACGGCGTGGCGATGACCCGGCCGGAGATGCCGGTGGGGAAGGACATGCCGTCGACGATGTCGAAGACGTCGGTGAACAACGTGTCGTCGGCGGTCGATGCCACGATCCGCTCGCGGTGCTGCGCCGCCATCGTCGACGACTCCTCCGACGCCACGAAGCGCGTGCCCATGATCACCGCCTGCGCTCCCAGCGCCAACGCCGCCACCAGCCCGCGCCCGTCGCCGATGCCGCCCGCCGCGATCACCGGAATGCTGCCCGCCACGTCGACGACCTGCGGCACCAGCGCCATGGTCGCGACGCTGCCGGTGTGGCCGCCCGCCTCGCCGCCCTGCGCGATGATCGCGTCGACGCCCGCCGCGGCGCCCAGCTTCGCGCCGGCGACGGTCTGCGCCTGATGCAGCACCAGCACGCCGGCATCGTGCGCCCGCGCGACGTACGGCGTCGGGTCGCCGAAGCTCAGCGTCACCGACGGCACCTTCATCTCCAGGCAGACGTCGAAGAACGCCGGTACGGCCGGGAGCATGTGTATCCAGAGGTTGACGCTGAAGGGCGCGGACGTGAGGTCGCGCACACGGTGGATCTCGGCCCGCAGCGCCTCAGGCCCGCCGCCGTTGATGCCGCCCAGGCCGCCGAGCGCGCCCGCCCCGGCCACCGCCGCCGCCAGCGCCGGGCCGGCCGAGCCCGCCATGCCAGCGCTGCCGATCGGCACGTCGATGCCGAGCAGATCGCAGATCGGTGTGCGAATGGCCATGCTGATGCTCCTTCTGGGAACCTTACGTCGCCAGGTTGATGAGAGGGGGAATGGTGGGCGATACTGGACTCGAACCAGTGACCTCTACGATGTCAACGTAGCGCTCTAACCAGCTGAGCTAACCGCCCACAGAGGTGATGGCATCGTAGCGATGCCCGCCCCGCAAGTCAACGCACCCCGGTGCCGCCCCGGAGGCTCTGGCTTAGCCGCCCGGCACGCTATCCTGCGGCGATATGGCAATCGAAGGCATGCTCTCCGGCGTCACGATCGTCGACCTTACCCGCGTGCTCGCCGGCCCGTACTGCACGATGATCCTCGCCGATCTCGGCGCCCGCGTCATCAAGGTCGAGACGCCGGGCGGCGACGATTCGCGCCACATCGGCCCCTTCGTCGGCGGCAAGTCGGCCTACTTCATGTCCCTGAACCGCGGCAAGGAGAGCATCGCGCTCGACCTCAAGGCCGCCGAGGACCGCGACATCTTCGAGCGCCTGCTCGAAACGGCCGACGTGCTCGCCGAGAACTTCCGCGCCGGCACGATGGACCGCCTCGGCTACAGCTGGGAGATCCTGCACGCGAGGTATCCGCGCCTGATCTACGCCGCGACCTCCGGCTTCGGCACGACCGGGCCGTACTCGCCGCGCCCCGCCTACGACATCGTGGTGCAGGCGATGGGCGGCGTCATGAGCCTGACCGGCCACCCCGGCGACCCTCCGACGCGCGTCGGCACCTCGATCGGCGACATCACGGCCGGGCTGTTCACGGCCATCGGCATCAGCTCCGCCCTCTACGGCCGCGAGCAGTCCGGCGAGGGCATCATGATCGACGTCGCTATGCTCGACTGCCAGGTCGCCATCCTCGAGAACGCCATCGCCCGCTACGCCTCGACGGGCGAGGTGCCCGGGCCGATCGGCTCGCGCCACCCGTCGATCACGCCGTTCGAGGCGTTCGTGACGCAGGACGGCCACCTGGTCATCGCCGTCGGCAACGACCCCCTGTTCGCCCGCTTCTGCGAGGTGATCGGCCGCCCCGACCTGGCCGCAGACCCGCGCTTCGCCACCAACCCCCTGCGCTGCGACCACAACGCGGAGCTGAAGCCCGAGCTGGAGGCGGCGCTCGCGGCGCGCTCCACGGCGGAGTGGCTGCGGGCGTTCGAGGCCGAGGGCATCCCCTGCGGCCCGATCCAGAACGTCGCGCAGGTGCTGGCCGACCCGCAGGTGGCCGCGCGCAACATGATCGTGACGGCCGACGACCCGGCCGTCGGCCCGCTCCGCATGGCCGGCAACCCGATCAAGACCTCCGCCTACCCCGACCCCACCACACGCCCCCCCGCCCCGGCGCTGGACGCCGACCGCGCGCGCATCATCGGCGGGCTGTAGGGGCGGGCGCGTAGTTGAGGGCGACGCCGCGCTTGTCGCCTCGGCGCGTCGTGCTAGAATGCGGGGGCGCGGATCCCGCGCGGTGAGCACACGGGCCGCTAGCTCAATTGGCAGAGCATCTGACTCTTAATCAGACGGTTCCCAGTTCGACTCTGGGGCGGCTCACCACACTCCCCACTACAGTGTGCCGGTAGGCGACCCTCGCCCGGGGGCGCACATGGCCGGCCACATTCGTGGCCCAGAGCACAGCATGCGTCGAACGACAGGCGAAGAACAGCGGACGATCGAGCGCTTCCGCCCCCGCTATGGTGGCGCTCTGGGGCGGGCCGAGCGTGCCGTCGAGCGCGCCGCGATCGGCGGCAACGTCGGCGCCAACGGCTACACGACGGTCGCGCAGGCTGACTCGCTGGTGCGGCTGCTCGGCCTCCGGCGCGGCGTGCGCCTGCTCGATGTCGGCTGCGGTCGCGGGTATCCGGGCGTGTACCTCGCACGCGCATCGGGCTGCTCGCTCGTGGGCAGTGACCTGCCGCTGGCCAGCCTCGGCTCCGCCCTGGCACGCGCCCGCGCAAGCCGGCCGCTCGCCCGGCGCGCCGAATTCGTCGCCGCCAGCGCCATCCATCTGCCCTTTCGCCCGGCCAGCTTCGATGCCGTTGTCCACACCGACCTGCTCTGTTGACTGCGCGGGAAGCTCTCCGTGCTGAGAGCGTGCCGGAAACTCCTCAAGCCGGGCGGGCGCCTGGCCTGTGCGACGATCTACATCGATCCCAGCGCCAGTGATCGCGACTACAGGCGCGCGGCGCGGGTCCGAGGCCCCGGTTCGGCAACGCGCCGTGCCATGACTGAACTACTGGAAGGAGCCGGCTTCGTCGGGGTGCGCGAGCGTGATGTGACGACGGCGTTCCTGCGGACAGCGCGCGCCTATGTGGACACCAGCGCGCAGTTCCGCGACGAACTGCTCGCCGCATGGGGCGACGAACTCTTCGCCGATCGTCTGCGCGACCGCACTGCGACGCTGGAGTTGATCGAGACGGGCGTGTTGCGCCGGGGCATCTTCGCCGCCCGCCGCCCGTAGCCGCGCTTGGGCCCGCGCTCAGCGCAGGGCGACCAGGTCGCCGCAGCGCTCACGGAAGAGCTGCAGCGACTCCACCTCGTGGCCCATGAGCAGGCTGTAGGTCATGGGGCACGTGCCGCAGTAGAAGATGCCGCGCAGGGTCTCCGCGAGACTGCGCCTGTGGAAGCTGATCTGTCCGCCGCAAATGACGCATTTCATGATCTTCGCCCTCTCCCAACGCAATCGGCGTTGTGCCAGGTTGGGGTGGGCTGGTTAAGCGGCCCCGCCTCCGCTACACCAGCCCACCCCACTTCATGGCGTGGTTATTGTCTATCTGCGCCAGTCGGGGCTGCAATACGACTGTCGTCCTAGGACTGTTGACGGCGCGTTCTGCCCCGTAGATTCGGGCCGCGACGAAGCTCGCGTTGTGCGGTGCGCCGGGCGCTCCCCGGTCTACGCCGCCCCACTCGCTTACGCCAGCCGCACCGCCGCCGAGCCCACCGCCGACAGCGCCGCCGCGATCAGCAGCGCGAACACCAGCCGCCGGAACAACTCAGGCTGCGTACGGCGCAGCAGCGCGTGCCCCGCCACGCTGCCCGCCACCACGGCCGGCAGCGCCGAGGCCGCGAGCGCGAGCGCGTTCATCGACACCACGCCCGTGGCGACGAACGCCGCCACCGTCAGCACGCTCACGCTGACGAAGAAGACCGCCAGACCGGCGCGGAAGGCCTGCGGCGGGTAGCCGAGGCTCTGCAGGTAGAGCACGACGGGCGGCCCGTTCATGCTGGTGCTCGTGTTCAGCACGCCCGAGACGAAGCCGACGCCCAGCTCGCTCGCGACGCTGCTCGAACCGAAGCGCAGTCCCGACGCCAGCGCCGCCGCCATCACGAGCGTCGAGGCGCCGACCGCCAGCCGCAGCGCGTCCTCCGGGGCGAAGAGCAGCACCGCCAGCCCGATCGGCATGCCGCCGAGGCTGCCCGCCAGCATCCAGAGCACCGTCCGCCACGGCACGTCGTCGCGGGCCTGAGCGGCGATAATCGTCGTGTTGACGATGCTGAGCAGCGTCGTCAACACGACGGCGTCCCGCACGTCCAGCGTCACCACGAGGAACGGCACGGCGATCAGCGCGAAGCCGAACCCGACGAGCGTCTGCGCCGTCGAGGCCACCAGCACGATCCCGATGACGACCGCCACGACCGCCAGCTCCATCGCGGCACTATAGCCGGTCGCTGGTCGCTGGTCGCTGGTGACTGGTGACTGGTGATTGGTGCGCCGTAGGCAGCGGGAGTGCAGAGAGCGCAGCGCTCTCTGCCGGGGGGCCGGGGGCGTCCCCCGGAATCTCTCTTTCTCTCTCTTCTTTCCGTTGCAGGGTACGCGCCAGCGGACACTGACCCGCTGACCCGCTGACCCGCTGACCCGCTGCCCCGCTGACCTGCTGACCTGCTGACCTGCTGACCTGCTGATCTGCTGGCCTGCTGATCTGCTGACCTGCTGACCGGCTGTTTGCAACTGATCTGTTACCCGACCCCCGATCCGCCGCCCTCGCGCGGGGGTAAAATGGGTGCAGCAGGGAGGTCCGCCATGCACCAGATTCTGCTTCCTTCCAACTCGCTCAACCGGCTCCGAAACAGCTATCGATTCCCGCTCCAGGCGGCGCTCGCGGCGCGTGCACCGCTGATCGGCAGGCGCGTGCCGCTGCGCGGCTACTGGCGGCGGCAGCCGCTGCAGCTGATGCGACCCGCCGAGCCGGTCCTGGGGCAGCTCCTCCAACCCGTGTCCTTCGCGAGCGCGGTCTGCTCCAGCGTGGCGCAGGCGGGTGTGACCGCCGGCGGTCGAATGGCAGCCGCCGCGCGCCATATCGACCGGCGCGCCACGCTCGCGCTCGCGGGGGCGTCCGCAGGCGCCCTCGCGATGTTCTATCTCGACCCGCAGCAGGGGCGGCGGCGCCGAGCGCTGGTGCGAGATCAACTCGCGCACGCCGGGCACATCTTCGGCCGCGAGGTGCCGCACACCATCGAGCGGCGCGGCCGCTACCTCCGCGGCGTGGCGCGCGGCGTCCGCCACGAGGCGGCCGAGCTGGTGAGCATAGACGGCGGCCACCCGCGCGTCGACGACGAGACGCTGGTCGCGCGCGTGCGCTCCGAGGTCTTGCGCGACGCCGGCTTCAAGGCGGGTCAGATCAACATCGATGCCTACGAGGGCTGCGTCACCCTGCGGGGGCAGCTCGAACACCCGGACGAGATCCGCCGCCTCATCAACGGGACGAAGCGGGTCGACGGCGTGATCGAGGTACGCAGCTACCTGCACCTGCCCGGCACGCTGCCGCCGAACAAGGCCGAGAGCTACCTGCACCTCCCCGAGCACATGGTCTCGCGATGAGTTCAGCGGAATCCCCGAGTCCAAATCGATGACCGCGTAGGGGCGTCCCTTGGGGCGCCCGCCCCTCGGTGTGCGACGCGCGCTCGAAACGTGCAAGAACCCTCATGGGTGACGCCCGTCGTCGTCGCGCGATCGGGCGGGCAGGGCAAGCCCTGCCCCTACGCGGGCAGCGGCGGAGATGACCGTGTAGGGGCGTCCCGTGGGGCGCCCGCCCCTCGATGTGCGACGCGCGCTCGAAACCGTTCAAGAAACCCTCATGGGTGACGCCGTCCTCGCACGGTGGTCCCGCCGGGCAGGGCAAGCCCTGCCCCTGCACGGCGAGACAATGCAGCCACGGCGAGACCGTGTAGGGGCGTCCCTTGTGGCGCCCGTCGCCGGCCGAGTTACGTGCGCCGAAAACCCGGACGATAGATCCGCACCCACGAGATGCGATTTGCCTCCCTCCGCCGCGCGGCCGAAGCTGCGCGGCGCTTCCATTTCATGGCAATCTCGTGGTGGCATTGCCGGACACGAGGTGTATACAATAGCGTGGCGTGGCTGAAGCCGAATTCTGACGTTCGAGTTCAGGCGTCGGAGCTCCGCCACAAAACCCCGGCGCACGGGGAAGTGTCGGAATTGGCAGACGAGCGTGACTTAGGATCACGTGCCGCAAGGCGTAGGAGTTCGAGTCTCCTCTTCCCCACCAGGCACGAAACGTGCGGCCGCGGTGACGCGGGCACGGGCCGCATCGAGACGAACGGCCGCAACGCGCGGCAGGCCCGCTGAATTGCACACCAGTGACGAGGCCGGGGCCTGGCGGGTGCCCGGCTCTCTGTATGAATGCAGAACGCCCGCCGTCCGCAGGGAGGTTTGATGGGCACACTGCTCCAGGTCCGAAATCTGAAGACGCAGTTCTTCACCGAAGAGGGCATCGTCCGCGCGGTGGACGGTGTCTCCTACGACGTCGAAGAGGGCGAGACGCTCGGCCTCGTCGGCGAGTCCGGCTGCGGCAAGAGCGTCAGCGCGCTTTCGATCCTGCGGCTGATCCCCAACCCGCCTGGCAAGATCGTCGGCGGCGAGATCTTCTTCGAGGGCGAAGACCTCCTCAAGATGGACGAAGAGGAGATCCGCCATATTCGCGGCAACCGCATCGCCATGGTCTTCCAGGAGCCGATGACGTCGCTGAACCCCGTGCTGACGATCGGCCGCCAGCTCACCGAAGCGCTCGAGCTCCATCTCAAGATGGACCGCAACGCCGCCAACAAGCGCGCCGCCGAGCTGCTGGAGATGGTGGGCATCCCCTCCGCTGCCAGCCGGCTCGATGACTACCCGCACCAGTACTCCGGCGGCATGCGCCAGCGCGTCATGATCGCCATGGCGCTCTCCTGCAACCCGAAGCTCCTGCTGGCGGACGAGCCGACGACCGCGCTCGACGTGACGATCCAGGCGCAGATCCTCGAGATCATGGCGCGCCTCAGCCGCGAGCTGGGCACGGCCGTCGTCATCATCACCCACAACCTCGGTGTGGTGGCGCGCTACGCCGACCGCGTCAACGTGATGTACGCCGGCAAAATCATCGAGAGCGCGAACGCGAAGGAACTCTACGCGAACCCGCGCCACCCCTACACGATCGGCCTGCTCAAGTCGGTGCCGCGGCTCGACCAGGGGCGGAAGGACCGCCTCGTGCCGATCGAGGGCGTGCCGCCGGACCTCGTGCACCCGCCGGCCGGCTGCTCGTTCGCGCCGCGCTGCGCCTACAAGATCGACAAGTGCCTCAGCGAAGAGCCGCCGCTTGCGTCCGCGGGCGACAAGCACCAGTCGGCGTGCTGGGTCATGCCCACGGTCGACACGCCGATCGCCCAGCCCGTCGGATCGATGCAGGGAGAGGTAGCGAGCTGATGACGACCGATGTAAGGGCCACCTCACCCGTCGAGACCGCATCTGACATCCTGGTCAACGTCCAGAATCTCAAGATGTACTTCCCGGTCACCGCCGGCCTGATCTTCCAGCGCAAGATCGCCGACGTGAAGGCCGTCGACGGCATCGATATCAAGATCAAGAAGGGCGAGACGCTCGGGCTCGTGGGCGAGTCCGGCTGCGGCAAGTCGACGACGGGCCGCGCCATCCTGCAGCTCTACAAGCCGACCGCCGGCACGGTGAACTTCGGCGGCACCGAGCTGACGAAGCTCGGCGCCGGGGACATGCGCCGGATGCGCCGCCGGATGCAGATGATCTTCCAGGACCCGTACGCGTCGCTGAACCCCCGCATGTCGATCGGCGCGATCATCGGCGAGCCGCTGCAGATCCACGGGCTGTCGAAGGGCGGCCGCGCCCGCAAGGAGCGCATCCAGGACCTGATGCGCGTCGTCGGCCTGAACCCCTACTACGCCAACCGCTACCCGCACGAGTTCTCCGGCGGCCAGCGCCAGCGCATCGGCATTGCCCGCGCACTGGCGGTCGAGCCCGACTTCATCGTCGCCGACGAGCCGGTCTCCGCGCTCGACGTGTCGATCCAGGCGCAGATCATCAACCTGATGGAGGACCTGCAGCAGCAGTTCGGCCTGACGTACCTCTTCATCGCGCACGATCTCTCGGTGGTGCGGCACATCAGCGACCGCGTGGGCGTCATGTACCTCGGGCGCATGATGGAGCTGGCCGACCGCAACGAGCTGTACGAGAACCCGCTGCACCCCTACACGAAGGCGCTGCTGTCGGCGGTGCCCGTGCCGGACCCGGCGGTCGAGCGCCAGCGCGAGCGCATCATCCTCACCGGCGACGTGCCGAGCCCGCTGCGCCCGCCCCCCGGCTGCGTCTTCAGCACCCGCTGCCCGATCGCCGGCGAGGAGTGCCGCCAGTCCATCCCCGAGTGGCGCGACATGGGCGGCGGCCACATGGTCGCCTGCCACAAGGTGTAGGGCTGCGCCGAACAGAGGTCAGAGAGCAGAAGACAGAGAGAGCACTCGCATCGCGGGTGCTCTCTTTTTGTTGTTACAGCCTGGGCTCTGGAACCTGGAGATGCCGTTCGCACCGCCGCGCCACCAGCAGCGGCCGGAAGCCGAGGTCCGCGTACATCCGCTTTGGCGTGTCCGATGGATCGGCGCCGATCACCACCGGGCCCGCGCCCCGCGCCCGCGCATCAGCGACGCAGTGCGCGATCAGCGATGTCGCGAGGCCCCGGTGCCGGAACTCCGGATGCGTGAAGAGGTCCTCGACGATGCCGACGCCGTTTTCGCCGGGCCACGAGGCGAAATACGCCCGCGGCACGCCGTCGACGTGGGCGAGCCAGTAGCGGACAACGCCCATCCGCGAGCGCTTGATTTCGAGGAACGCCGCCGCCACCTCCGGGTTGAACGCCTGGCCCTGCCGCGCCCTGGTCTCGCGGAAGTCCATCTCCTGCAGCTCCGCATAGGCTGCCCAGCCGGCGTCCGTCGTGATCTCGCGGATGTCCGCTGGCCTCGGCGTCGCTCGCAGTTCACCTTCGAGCACGAACTCAAGGGTCTCATCGGGTGCGAACCCGTCGAGCGTCAGCCGCGCCGACACGAACGACGGCGTTGCCGGATCGAGGTCGAGGCGCCGGTGGCTACAGCCGGCGAATTCGACGTCCATGCGCGCGAGCAGTCGGTCCAGCTCCGCTTCGGTCTGGCAACGCACGTGCGACACGTGATTCGCGTCGTAGAGCAGCGGCCAATCGCGGTGCCGGACGAACCGCGCGCCTTCCGCTTCGAACACCTCGCACCCGATCGCCAGGTAGGCGGCGGTGGTATCCGCCACTCGGTCGATTAACGTCACCTCGCTCAAGTACGTCACCTCTCGCCGACTACAACCTACCCCCTACAACCTACAACCTACTTGATAGCCAGCGCGTTCGGCGGCGAGCCCACGCCGCCCGTGATGTTCAGCGGCGCCGAGGTCACCATGAACTCGTAGACGCCGTCGGCGGCGCAGTCCGCCGCCAGCGCGTCGAGATCCCACAGCTCGCCCAGGTTCATCCCGAAGTAGGTGATGAGCTGAATGTGGAAGAAGCCGCGCTCGCGGACCGGCGGCCACGCCTCCACCGCGATCAGGTCCGTCGCGATGGCGGCGATGTGGGCGTTCCAGAGGTACGCCGCCATCTCGTCGCCCGCCAGCAACCCCGGTACCACCAGGTGTTCGGCCAGCTCCGTCTTCGTTGCCTCGGAGGTCTTGCGCAGCCAGTCGAGCCAGCCGGTGCGGAAGAGCACCAGGTCGCCCGGCCGGATCTCGACGCCCTGCGCCGCCCGGCACGCCTCCAGCGTCGCCGCGTCGATGGTCTGCGAGCTGTGGTACTCCATCGGGCGCCCCTGCGCCTCCAGGTAGCGGCCGATGTCCAGCAGCACGCCGCGCGTGGCGATGCCGCGCTGTGCCAGGTTCTGGATCCCCAGCACGGCGCTGTCCGGCGCCAGCACCTGGTCGTGCGTGAAGCCGTTGTAGAAGCCCTCGGCCGGATGGCAGACGTGCCGGTGCCCGTCCCACTGCGTGGACGCCTGCGGGCAGAAGTTGTCGAGGTACTCGTCGTACGACAGCCGCATGCCGCCGCTGCAGTCGAACATCGTCCGCCGCGGCGCCGACCGGAACCAGAACAGCGGCCGCTTCAACTCGTCCAGCGGCGCGTTCAGGCTGAACACCGCGCCCTTCCGCACCAGCGTCGCCGCCTCGGCGGTCTTCGCCGGCGTGACGAGATTCCAGGTGCCGAGTTGGTCATCGTCGCCGAACACGCCCCACGCCGACTTCGCGGGCGCGCCCGCCCTCACCGGCAGCTGGTCGAATGTCGGCAGGTCTTTCGCGTCGATGGCCATCGTGGCTCCTCCTCAACTCTCGTGCGCGCGGATCGCCCCATACTCGCAGGCGCGGCGGCGACGCGGAAGAGTACGCCCGTGCCGCGCGGCGCGGCGAGGATGTACTCTTTCGCCTGATGGACTTCCACGAAGAACCACCCGAGGACGGCGACAGGGACCTCGAACTGTCGATCGAGCGCGTCGCCGCGCATCCGGAGCCCGACGGCAACCTGCGTGTGATGCTGGCGACGACGCGCGGCGAGATCCGCGGCATCCTGCACCCGTGCCCGAACGCGCCCGGCGCGGCGGTGTACGTCGGCGGCGCCATGGGCGGCTTCGAGGGCCCGGCGAACGACATCTACGGCCGCCTGGCGGACCGCCTGCGCCCCCACCTCAGCGGCCTCCGCATCCACTATCGCAAGCCCGGCGAGTTCCAGGAGTGCGTGCTCGATGCGCTCGCCGCCGTCTCGTTCCTGCGCGGCATCGGCGCGACGGGCGGCATCGCGCTGGTCGGCCACTCGTTCGGCGGCGCGGTCGCGATCAAGGCGGGCGAGCTGTCGCCGGCCGTCGCGGGCGTCGCCGCGCTCTCGCCGCAGCTCTACGGCACGCGCACGGTCGAGCATCTTGGCAAGCCGCTGCTGCTGGTGCACGGCATGCGCGACGGCATCCTCGATCACGCCGCCAGCGAGGACATCCACGCCCGCGCCGCCGAGCCGAAGCGCCTGGTGCTCTACGCCGATGCCGACCACACGCTCGCCCAGTCGGCGGGCGATCTCGAAGAGCTGCTCGCCGCCTGGCTGCCGGAGATCGTCTCGCGCACGCCCGCGATCGGGCGAAACTAGCGCCGTTCCAACCTGATTTCGCGAGAAACGATCTGCCTGTCATCCTGAGCGAAGCGAAGGATCTGCCCCCGGCCGGAGTGTGAGATGCTTCGCTACGCTCAGCATGACAAGGTGCTGCCTGTGCCCATCGACCCGTCCCATTACCTACTCATCCAGTTGGAACGGCACTAGCGCGACGGAAGAATGCACCGCGAGGCGCAGAGGACGCCGAGGTCCGCGGGTGGGCAACGGGAAGCCGAGCATCGGCCCCGCAATTGGCACCGACCTCCCGGCTGAGCCCTCCCCACGCCGTGGTGAGGGGTGACCGAAGGCCGGGGTGAGGTGCCCTGACCGCTCGAGTCCCTGGCTGATGCGATTTGGCCCCGCGGCGGCGCCGGTATAGGATTCCCCCACGCTGAAAGGAGCACACATGCCGCTCGATCCCACAGTCCAAGTGATCCTCGACCTCGCGCCCAAAGACGCGCCGCCGGTCGACACGCTGACGCCGGACGAGGTGCGCGCCGGCTTTCGGGACACCCGCATCCCGTTCTCCGCGCCGGCGCCGCTGGCGAAGAAGGAAGATCGGACCGTGCCGGGCGCTGCTGGCGACATCCCCGTGCGTGTGTACACGCCCGAGGGGGACGCGCCGTTTCCCGTGCTGGTGTACTTCCACGGCGGCGGCTGGGTGATCGGCGACATCGAGACGCACGACGACGTCTGCGCGGCGCTCGCGAGTCGCGCCAGCTGCGTCGTGGTGGCCGTCGACTACCGCCTCGCGCCCGAGCACAAGTTCCCGGCGCCGCTCGATGACTGCTTCGCCGCCACGGAGTACGTCGCGCAGCACGCGGCGGAGTTCGGCGCCGATGCGGGGCGCCTCGCCGTCGCCGGCGATAGCGCGGGCGGCAACCTGGCGGCCGTCGTCGCGATCATGGCGCGCGATCGCGGCGGCCCCGCGATCGTCCACCAGGCGCTGATCTACCCCGTCACGGACTTCGACTTCGGCACACCGTCGTACAGCGAGAATGCTACCGGCTACCTGCTCACGACGGCGACCATGCGCTGGTTCTGGAATCACTACCTGCCCGCCGCCGCCGACGGTGCGCACCCCCACGCCTCGCCGCTGCGCGCCGAGAGCCTCGCCGGCCTGCCGCGCGCTCTCGTGATCACTGCCGAGTACGACCCGCTGCGGGACGAGGGCGAAGCCTACGCGGCGCGGCTCAGCGAGGCCGGCGTGCCCGTCACGATGAGCCGCTACGACGGCATGGTGCACAGCTTCGTCTCGCTGGCCGCCCTCCTGCCCGCCGGCGACCGCGCGATCACCGAGATCGCATCGGCCCTTCAGGCCGCCTTTGCGGGCGCGCCGTCCCGCGCATGACCGAGGCCGCGCTCCCGCGCTCCGCCTCCGGCAAGACCGCCATGGACGTCGCGTGGGAGTGCGCCCGCGCCGCCGGCGACCTGGCGCTCTCCCGCTTTCGCACGGACCACAGCATCGACGTGAAGGGCCACCGCAACATCGTCACCGCCACCGATGTCGAGGCGGAGCTGCGGATCATCGCGATTCTCAAGGCGGAGTATCCGGACCACAAGATCCTCTCCGAGGAGACGGCCTCCGGCACTGACGCCAGCAGTGGCTGGACGTGGGTGATCGATCCCATCGACGGCACGAAGAACTACGCCATCGGCGTGCCGTTCTGGTGCGTGAACGTGGCCCTCTGCCTCGATGCGGAGCCGGTGCTCGCGCTCACCTGGGACCCCGTGCACCAGGAGGGCTTCCGCGCGGTGGCGGGCGGCGGCGCCTTCGTGAACGATGCGCCCATCCGCGCGTCCGAACTGCCGGACGTCTTCTCGGCCGTGCTCGGCTTCGATCTCGGCTACGACGACGCGCTCGGCTCGGGCCAGCTGGCGCTGATGCAGCGTATCTTCCCGAACGTGCAGGGCATCCGCATCACGGGCAGCGCCGCGCTCGGCCTCGCGTACGCCGCCTGCGGGCGCATCGACCTCTACACGCACATGAACATCTCGCCGTGGGACATCGCCGCCGGCATCCTGTTGGTGCGCGAGGCGGGCGGCGTGGCCACGGACCGCGACGGCGGGCCGATGCGGATCACCAGCCGCACGTTCGCTGCCGGTGGCCGCGGTGTGCACGCCGACTTCATGTCCCGCTATGCTGTAGTCGCGGGCGGGGACTGAAAGGGAGCGCAGCCTCCATGACGACCCGCGCCCGTCGCTTCACCATGCTCCTCCTGCTGCTGGCGCCCGCGCTCGCTGCGGCCTGCTCCGGCGGCGGCAGCAAGACCAGCAGCGCCACCGCCACGCCGAAGGTCCCCGGCCCCGTCGACGTGATCTCCGACTGGGTGCGCACGAACCGGAACGTCGACTTCGTCGGCGAGTGTAGCCGGGCGGCGCAAGGCCTCGACGTCGGCAAGCTCTGCGTCACCGAAGCCGGCACGCGCGGCACCCGCAAGGCCTATCATCTCGGCCCGACGTTCTCCGACTACACCGCGCTCGCGCTCGTCGAGCAGAAGCCCGACGGGTGGACCGTGCTCTCCGTGACCAACCGCGATCCCAGTGCCGGCGCCGTGCCGGGGATCGCCTGGCCGCTGCAAGTCGGCGACCAGGTCGTCGTCATCGGCCTCGGCGAGGAGGACTGCCTGCGCGTCCGCGATCTGCCGACGCAGCAGGGCAAGCAGTTGAACTGCGTGCCCAACGGCACGAAGGCGATCGTCCAGGAGGGCCCGACGGACGCCGAGACGTTCAGCTGGTGGCGCATCGCCGGCGACGGCTTCAACGGCTGGTCCGCCGGCACCTGGCTGCGCCTGCCCGACGCCATCGCCGCGGCCCTCCAGCCGGCGAGTCCAACCCCGGCGCCGTAGCACCCACGGCGCGCCGCGAAGCACGCAGGACGGCCGCCCCTCGCCACGGCGAGTCTCCGACCGGCCGTCGCGCTCGATCGCAACTCCGTGCGATCGAAGTTACCTTCGCTCCTGAGCAAGCCTCTCCAGGATCCGGCCCGGGCGGTTCCGCCGCGCCAGGCAGGGATCGCGCGCCCGGTTATCGGGGGTATCCGCATCTCAACTCGGGGCAATTTCGCGGAACATGTCTCTGAAACGTCTCAATGACATGAACTCCGGGGGCGCGGATGTGCCTTCGGAGCATCTTGCGTTCGGCGAGCAGGAGGCACGCTTCGTGGCCAGCGGGCACGCACCAAACGTCTTCGACTCGATTCTGGCCGCCCGGCAACTGATCTCGCTGCCCGTCGGTACCCGCGCCCCCGCGCGCGACGATGCGCCGGTGACGCTGCTCTCGCTGCCGCGGCGCGGCTGGTACGAGGAGTACGGCAAACGCGTCGTGGACCTGCTGTTCGGATCGATCCTCTTCGTCGCGTTGCTGCCGCTGATCGCGGCGGTGGCGTTGGCCGTGCTCGTGACATCGGGCCGGCCGGTCTTCTACCCGTCGGAGCGGATGGGGCGGAGCCGCCAGCCCTTCCTGATGTGGAAGTTTCGCACGATGGTGATCGACGCGGACGACGTGCTCGAACGCTGGAAGCTGACGCACCCCGAACTCGCGTCGGAGCTGTCGACGCACTGGCGGCTCGAGGATGACCCGCGTCGCACCGCCCTCGGCCGGTTCCTGCGCAAGTCCAGCCTCGATGAGCTGCCGCAGTTCTGGAACGTGCTGCGCGGCGAGATGAGCCTGGTCGGCCCGCGCCCCTACCTGGGGCGAGAGTCGATCGCGCCGCTGCAGTCGCTGGGCATCCACGCCGTGAAGCCGGGGCTGACCGGCCCGTTCCAGGTGTGCGGCCGCAAGGAGCTGAGTCCGACGACGCGCATGGAGATCGAAGCGGGCTACGGGTCGGGCGTGGGGCTACTGAGCGACCTCAGCTACATCGCGCGCACCGTGCAGCCGCTGATCAGAATGGACGGCCAGTAATGACACGTGTGCTGATCACCGGCATTAACTACGCGCCCGAAGAGACGGGCATCGCGCCGTACACGACGAAGCTGGCCGAGCACCTGGCGCGGCAGGGCTATCGCGTGACGACCGTCACCGGCATGCCGCACTACCCGGCGTGGCGCGTCTCGGACGAATACACCGGCGCCGCGACGCTGCGCGAGCGGCGCAACGGCGTCGATGTCGAGCGGCGGTGGCACTACGTGCCGCGCACGCAGTCGGCGTTGCGCCGGGGGTTCTACGAGGGCACGTTCCTGCTGAGCGGGCTGTCGTCGCTGGCGCTGCCGCGGCCGGATGCGGTGATCGGCATCGTGCCCAGCCTCAGCGGCGGCCTGCTGGCGCGGATGGCGGCAGCGCGCTTCGGCGTGCCCTACGGGCTCGTCTTCCAGGACCTCATGGGCCCCGCAGCCGAGCAGAGCGGTATGAGCGGAAGCGGCGCCGTCAGCGCCGCGACGCGCCTGGCGGAGGGCTGGGCGGCGCGCGGCGCATCGGCGGTCGGCGTCATCGCCGAGGGCATGCGGCCGTACGTCGAGTCGCTCGGCGTACGGCCGGGGCTGATCCGCCGCGTGCGCAACTGGACGCACGTCGGCGAGGTGACCGTGGAGCGCGAGGCCATGCGGGCATGGCTGGGCCTGCCCGCCGATGCGCTGGTCTGCCTGCACGCCGGCAACATGGGCCACAAGCAAGGGCTGGAGAACGTGATCGAGTGCGCCCGGCTGGCCACCGCGGCCGCCCCCGGGATGCTGTTTGCCTTCGTCGGCGATGGCAACCAGCGCGCGATGCTGGAGGCGCTGGCGGCGCGGCATCGGTTGGCCAACGTGCGGTTCCTGCCGCTGCAGCCGGAGCAGTTGTTCCCCAGCGTACTGGCGGCGGCCGACGTATTGCTGGTCAACCAGCGCGGGAGCGTCGCGGAGATGTCGCTGCCGTCGAAGCTGACGTCGTACTACGCGGCGGGCCGTCCCGTCGTCGCGGCGGTTGCTGCCGGCAGCGAGACGGCGCGCGAGATCTTGTGGAGCAGCGGCGGCATCGTGACGGCGCCGGACAACCCGGCGGCCCTGCTGGCCGGGCTGCTGCGCGTGGCGAACGACGCCGGGCTGCGCGAGCACCTCGCCGGGTCAGCCGAACGCTGGTCGGCGACCGTGCTCTCGGGTGCGGCGGCGCTGCGCTCGTACGAGCAGCTGCTGGCGTCGGTGCTGGCGGCGGGACGCCACGGCCGCGTGCACACCGCCGGCCGCCGGAAGCCGAAGCGGGTCACACAAGCGGAAGACGGACGCACGGAAGCGAGGGGCGATCGATGGGCAGCGTAAGGTCACTTTCCGGAACTGCGGTGATGGTGACGGGTGGCGCCGGCTTCCTGGGGAGCCACGTCGTGCGCAAGCTGGAGGCGCGCGGCGCGCATGTGTTCGTGCCGCGCAGCGCGGAATACGACCTGCGCGAGAAAGACGGAATCGAGCGGGCGCTTGCGGACGCGCGGCCGGAGGTGGTGATCCACCTGGCGGCGGTCGTCGGCGGCATCGGCGCCAACCGCAAGAACCCGGGCCGCTTCTTCTACGACAACGCGATCATGGGCATCCAGCTCATGGAGATGGCGCGGCTGGCCGGCGTGGAGAAGTTCGTCGCGACGGCGACGGTGTGCGCGTACCCCAAGTACGCGCCCCTGCCATTCCGCGAGGACGACATCTGGAACGGCTACCCGGAAGAGACGAACGCGCCGTACGGGCTCGCGAAGAAGATGCTGCTCGTGCAGGCGCAGGCGTACCGGGAGCAGTACGGCTTCAACGCGCTGACGCTGCTGCCGGTGAACCTGTACGGCCCGGGCGATAACTTCGACCCCGCCAGCAGTCACGTGATCCCGGCGCTGGTCAGAAAGATCGTCGGGGCGAAGCTGCGCGGCGATGACCACATCATCGCATGGGGCACCGGCAGCGCCTCGCGCGAGTTCCTGTACGTCGACGATGCGGCGGAAGGGATTGTGCTGGCCACGGAACGCTACGACGGGCCGCTGCCCGTGAACCTCGGCGCCGGCCGCGAGATCACGATCCGCGAGCTGGTGCAGACGATCGCCGCGCGGTGCGGGTTCCGCGGCGAGATCCGCTGGGACGCGTCCCAGCCCGACGGGCAGCCGCGGCGCATGCTCGACACGTCACGCGCGATGGAGTTGTTCGGCTTCGAGGCGACAACCGACTTCGAGCAGGGGCTGCGGGCGACGATCGAGTGGTTCCTGGCGACGCAGCAGGCGGCGGACGAGCGCCCGGTGCGTCGCGTCCGGCCGCGCACCACGACCGTGATCGACCTCGACATTCCGGAGGCGGGGCAGATCAAGCCGGCGGCCTGACCGCCGTGCAGGACGGATATGGGGAGTTCCCTTATGGCCCCCGATCTGCCCGCGAGTGGACAATCCAATGTCCGCCATTCCATCCGGTGGGGCGGCGGTATCACGGCCCGCGCAACACGGGCCGCAGACGGGAGATTCGCATGGAGGCGACTCGATACTTCGCCATCGTCCAGCGTTGGTGGTGGCTGCTCATCATTGGCGTACTGATGTCCGTTGCTGCCTACGGCATCGCGTCGCGCATCCGCGACAGCAAGCCGCTGGCGACCGCGCCGGCGTTCACGGCTTCCGTCACCCTGTTTATCATGGACGACAACACGGCAGCGTTGGACGCCGCGAGCGCGTCCAGTCCGGGCGCGACCGCGTACTCGGACCGCCTGCTGAGTTCGTATGTGGAACTGATCAAGAGCCCGCTCGTCGCACAACGCGTGATCGACCGACTGGGCCTCGCCGTGCCGATCGCAGAGGTGCAGCGGCGGCTCGCCGTCGCGGCGCTGCCCGGCACGCAGCTGATCCAGGTGACCGCGAGTGCCGCGTCGCCTGGCGACGCCGAATTGCTTGTCAACGGCGTGGTGCAGTCGTATCTGGCTGTGCACGCCGAAGGCCACCTGCCCGGCAACACCTACATCTCCGGTGTCGCCCCGTCACAGCAGGCGGCGATCCCGCCGGCCGGTCGCTCCGAATGGAAGATCGTGTTCATGGTGGCGGTCTTCGGGCTGTTGAGTGCGGCGGCGATCATCGTCGCGTTTGAGTTCCTCACCAATACCGTGCGCGACTCCGCGGACGCCGAGGTGTCGACCGGCTTGCCGGTGCTGGCGTCGATCCCGCTGTGGTCGGCCGGCAAGAACGGGCGCATAGCGTCCGCGATCGTCGGGCGGCGCGCCGGGGAGGCAGCAGAGCGCTTCCGCATGTTGCGCACCGCGATCCGGCTCAAGACAGAGGGCCAACCGGCGCAGGTGCTGCTGTTCAGCGCACCCGGCGCCTCCGCAGGGACGACGACAACGGCTGCCAACTACGCGTTCGCGCTGGCGCAGGCCGGCCGGCGTGTCGTGATCGTCGACGCCAACCTGCGCGAACCCGCGCAGCACCGCATGTTCGGCGTCGTCGCGACCCCGGGGCTGGCCGATGCGCTGGCGTCGAAGCAGGTATCGCTGGACTCCATCCTGCATACGACGTCCATTGACAACATCTCGCTCGTGCCCGCTGGGCTCTGCCCGGCAAACCCGTCCGAGCTGCTCGACTCGCGGCGGTTCGACGCGATGCTCGCCGAACTCCGCGGCCGCTTCGACGCGATCGTGATCGACAGCCCGCCGGCGCTGGCCGCGACGGATGCGACGCTACTGGCGACAAGGGCCGACGCGACGATCCTCGTCGTGCGGAGCGACCAGACGGCGCGTCCGAAAGCCGCCGCCGCGGTCGAGCTGCTCGGCCACGCAACGCCGCGCATCATGGGCGTCGTGCTGAACCGCGAGACGAGCGCGCCGCGCCGGAGACCGGTCGGTTCCGGCGTCGCTGCTGCGCAGAACGCCGAAGCCCGCGCGCAATGACGGCAAGCCACGCGAACACGCCGCCATCTGAGCCGCAGGCCGAGTTGCCCCTGATCTTTCGGGTCACGGCCGGCGGGCGTCGCCTGCTGCCGCAGGCAGGTGTCACGCTCCTGCATCGGTCGATCGTCGCGCGCCCGCTGCGGCGGGTGCTGGCGAGCGCGGCGCCTGCAGGACCGCGCCAGGTGACGGTATGCGGCGGGCAGATGAAGGGCGTGACGCTGCACGTCGACCTCGCCCGCGAGAAGTACTACTGGCTCGGTACCCACGAAGAGCGCATCCAGGAGGCGCTCGCGCGACTGGTCCGTCCTGGCTTCGTCGTGTACGACATCGGCGCCCACATCGGCTTCTTTTCGCTGCTGTGCAGCCGGCTGGCCGGCGGCTCCGGGCGCGTGTTCGCGTTCGAGCCGCGGGCGGAGAACATCGCGCGGCTGAAGATCAACATCCAGGCGAACGCCGCGCGCAACGTGGAAGTTGTAGCAGCGGCGGCGAGCGACAGCACCGGCGAGGCCGCGTTCGCGATGCACGAATCGACGCTTGAGGGCGCCCTCGTGCCCGACGGCGATGCGTCGGCGGTGCGGGTGCGCACGGAGTCGGTCGACGCGCTCGTCGCGGGCGGCATGCCGCCGCCTGACCTCATCAAGGTCGATGTCGAAGGCGCGGAGGCGGCGGTGATCCGCGGCGCGGCGCGCACCATCGACGCGCACCGTCCGCTGATGCTGCTCGAAGTGCACTCCGCGGAGGCGGGCCGCGGCGTCGCGGCGGCGATGCCGTGCCGCTACGTGTTTCGAGACATCGACACCGGCATGGAATTCGCTGAACCGCTGGCCGCCGCGCATTACCTGGCGCAGCCCGTGGCCGGGCCTGAGAGGATGTCGTGATGCGGGTACTTGTCGCCGGCGGGGCGGGTTTCATCGGCAGCCACGTGTGCGAGGAACTGCTGGAGCGCGGGCATGAGGTGATCTGCCTCGACAATCTGCTCACGGGCCAGCTGGAGAACATCGACCACCTGGAGTCGCACCCCGAGTTCAGCTTCGTCCGCGAAGATGTCACCCGCGCGCCCCTGCTGCGGGTCGACGTCGTGCTGCACCTGGCATCGCCCGCGAGCCCGGTGCACTACCAGCGCTTCGCCATCGAGACGATGCTGGCGAACTCCGCAGGGACGCACCGCCTGGCGGCGATCGCGGCCGACCAGGGCGCGCGGCTCGTGTACGCCTCGACGTCGGAGGTATACGGCGACCCGCTCGAGCACCCGCAGCGCGAGACGTACTGGGGCAACGTCAATCCGACGGGCCCGCGCGCGTGCTACGACGAATCGAAGCGCTTCGGCGAGGCGCTGACCACCGAATACCAGCGGAAACACGGGCTCAACGCCTCCATCGTGCGCATCTTCAACACCTACGGGCCGCGGATGAACCTGGCCGACGGGCGCGTGGTGCCGGAGTTTGCGGCGGCGGCGCTCCGCGGCCAGCCGATCCCGGTCTTCGGGGACGGGCAACAGACGCGCTCGTTCTGCTACGTATCGGACCTCGTCGATGCGCTGTTGCTGGTCGCGTTCGACCGCGAGGCGAACGGCCAGATCTTCAACCTGGGCAATCCGCACGAAGTGACGATGCTGGAGCTGGCGACGATGGTCACAGCCGCGGCCGGCGCGGCCGGCGACCTGAACTTTCTGCCGGCGCAGCCCGATGACCCGGCGCGCCGCCGGCCGGACATCACGCGCGTGCGAGAGCGATATGGCTGGCAGCCGAAGGTGGCGCTCGAAGACGGCCTTCGCCAGACCGTGGCGTACTTCCGCGATGAAATCGAGGACCGGATCGGTCTCGTGACGGAGGCTGCTTGAAACGGACGGCGGCCCCGCTCGATGCCCGTGTCATCCAGGATGCGACGTCGCTTCCGGCCTGGGCCTATGCTGCTGCGGCGGCCGGACCGATCGCTGAGGGTACGACGTCGGCCGCGATGCCGACGTTCTCGGTTGTCATCCCGACATATAACGAGGAGCGCGATATCAGCGACACGCTGGAACGCGTGCTGGCGCAGCAGCAGCAGCCGCTCGAAGTCATCGTCGTCGATGGCGGGTCGGTCGACGGGACGCTCGCGCACTTGCGGCGCTGGTCGGATGACATACGCGTGCGCGTGATCGAAGAGGGCCAGCGCCGCGGGGTTTCGGCGGCGCGGAACGAAGGCATTCGCCGCGCGACGGGCGACATCGTCGTCATTCTGAACGCCGACGTGCTGCTGCCGCCCGACTTCCTGAAGCGGCTGGCGCCGCTATACCGGGGAGACGTGGACCTCATCTCCGTGAATTCACGAGTGGAGAACTTGGACTGCTTCCCGGGCCGTTACGTCGACGCGATGCACAAGGTGATGTACAGCGCTGAGAGCGTTGGCTGGTCAGAGGGTTTCTCGTGCCGGCGTGAGGCCGCCGTTGCCGCCACCTTTCCAGAGGAGATCCCGGGGGCTGGCGGCGAGGACGTCGAGTTTGTCGAGCGCCTGCTGGCGCTCGGGTACCGCTGGCAGGTCGACTATTCGATTTGCGTCGATCACCGGGTGCCGTCTACCTTGCCCGGCTTCTGGGACCAGTTCCGCAGCCGCGGACGGGCGATCCCGTATTCCGAGCACGCAATGAAGGGCTGGCCGCTGCCGCTCGTCACACTGCGCCGGTCGCTCGCCTGGGTCAAGACAGTGGCGATCGCGGCCGCCGTCGTACCCAACGTGGTGATGGCCGTGCGGCTCGCGCGGAAGTCGCGCCGCGGCTGGCGAGATCTGCCCGTCATGTGGGCTGCGCATCACATGCTGTTCGCCGCGCTTCGTGTCGGCGAGTTCCAGAGCGTTCGCGAACTGTGGCGCGCCCGGAAAGCGGTGCGCTCATGAAGGTGTCGATTACGATGCCGGCGAAGTTCGCACCGGGATTCGTCGCGGCACGCTACCACCAGGAGCGGGGCGAGCTTGCCCGCGTCATTTCGCCCGTGCCGCCGTCACGTTCGGCGCGCTTCGGCGTATCGCGCGAGCATAATGTGGGCCTGACGGCGCTGGGCGCCTGGAACCAGGGGTTTTACCGCTTCGGGCCGCGGTCGTTTGCGCAGGCACACCAGTTGACGTTTAGCGCGGCGTTCGACGAGATCGCTTCCAGGCTCATCAGTGATTGCGATGTCGTCAATCCCTGGCAGAGCACCGCCCTCCGCACGATTCGCGCGGCGCACCGGCGCGGCATTCCCTCGGTGCTTGAAGTCGGCTCCGCCCACATCCTCACGCAAGTGCGGATCCTGCGCGAAGAGCGCGAGCGGTTCGGCGATGGACTCGATCACAGCGTGGTGACGCCTGGCGTGGTGGATCGCATGCTCGCGGAATACCGCGAAGCCGATCGCATCGCCGTGCCGTCGTCGTTCGTGCGCACCACCTTCGCGGAAAATGGCGTGCCGGTGTCGAAGATCGTGGTCGTGCCCTACGGCTGCGACCCGCGGCCGATGACGCCGCGCAGCGACCGCAGTGGGCGACCGCGGCTGCTGTTCGTGGGCGGTGCCGGTCTTCGCAAAGGCATCCCGTACCTGTTCGACGCGTTCCGGCGCGTTCAGGCAGACGCGGAACTGCGCGTCGTCGGGCGGATGTCTCCGGCGCTCATCGCGCGCGCGGGCGGGCTGCCGCCGCGCACGGAGCTTGCCGGCGCTGTGACGATTCAGGACCTGGCGCTCGAATACGACCACGCGGACGCGTTTGTGCTGCCATCCGTCGAAGACGGCTTCGGGCTTGTCACGCTCGAGGCGATGCGCGCCGGACTCCCGGTGGTCGTGTCCGACCAGGCCGGCAGCGCCGAAGTGGTTGAGGACGGCGTGAACGGCTTCGTGGTTCCGGCGCGCGACGTCGATGCCCTGGCGTCCCGGCTCGATCTGCTGCTCGGCGATGCTTCGCTGCGGCGGCGCATGGGTGCGGCCGCTCGGGCGGCGGCGGTGCGGCGCACGTGGGAGACATACGGTGACGAGCGCCATAACCGCATCTACGCGCCGCTGCTGGGAGAGCCGTTGAGAGGGAAGAGCATCCATGCTGCAGCAGTGTAAGCACGCCCTCAAGCGCAGTGATGCGGCGGTCCGTGCCGTGCGGGCGACGTACCCCGCCTTGAACTGGATCGCCAACCGGCGGGCGGTGTACATGCGTGCCGCGCCGTACCTCGCCGGCATGGAGTTCGACGAGGTGCGGCTCACGGGCCGCGGCAACGAGCCGGAGGCGTACCTGCGGCGGACGGCGCGGATGGTGCCGCTCTCGCAGGCGGACCTCCTCGTGATAGGCGCGGGCGGTGGCGCCGAACTGGGCCTCTGGGAGCGCCAGTGCCCTCGCTCGTTCACGGCGACGGACTTCTTCTCGTCGCCCGAGTCATGGGGCGCGCATCCGAACGTCCGCTTCGCGCAGGCGGATGTGCGGGCGCTGGGGTTCGCCGACGCGTCGTTCGATCTCGTCGCGTCCACCGCGCTGTTCGAGCACGTGGACCGTGTCGCCGACGCGGCGCGCGAGATGGCGCGCGTGCTGCGGCCGGGCGGCGTCGCCTTCGCGAGCTTCGGCCCGCTGTACTACACCTACGGCGGCGCCCACTTTGATGGCGCCTACGAACACGTCTGGATGACGGACGACGAATTCGAAGCGTACCTCCTGGCCCGGGCCATCCCGTGCGAGATGGAGGAAGGCCTGCACTGGATGCGGAACGGCATGTTCAGCCGGCTTCGCTACAACGATTACCTGTCGATCTTCCGGCGACACTTCGATGTGGACCACCTCGTGCTGGCCGTGTCGCAGCCGGCCCTGCGATACAAGCGCGCGCATCCCGACGCGTGGGCCGGACTGACGCGCCGCGTTGCCGAGGAAGACCTCCTCACGTTCTCGATGACCGCGTGGATGCGGCCGAAGCCGGGCGCAGTCGTGGCGGAGACCGCGGCCAGGACGCCTGCTCGCGACGGCGCCACCGCCGCCGCATGAGACAGCGATGGATCGCTGAGATACGCGGCATGGTGCCGAAACTCGCGAGCACGCTCGGCACCAGTGGGGTGTGCGTGCTGCTGGGACTCGTGAGCGGCACGCTTGCGGCGCGTGTGCTCGGGCCGTCGAGCCGGGGTGAGCTGGCGCAGCTGCTGTTGTGGCCGCAGCTGGTCATCACGACCGGCAACCTCAGCATCGAAATGGCGGCGGTGTACCTGAGCGGCGACGCGCGCCGCCGGCGTGACGTGCCGGCCACGGTGCTGGGCATCTCGTTCGTGCAGAGCCTGATCCTCATGCCGGTGTATGTCGTGCTGGTGCTGGTGGTGTATCGCCACTCGGGGTTCACGCGCGAGGCGCTGGTGATGGTTCCACTGGTGCCGATGTACCTGGTCGGCGCCGTCAGCATCGACGTTCTCGCGGGGCGGCTGCGCTTCGGCGCGTTCAACCTCGTGCGCGTGACACTGCCGGCGATCTACACGGGCGGGCTGGTGGCGCTGGCCGTGATGGGACGTCTGACACCCATGACGGCTGCCCTGGCCTTCCTCGTCGCGCACGGATGCGACGACGTGCTCGCGCTCGCATTGGTCTGGCTGGAGAGCGGGTTCGGCCGCTTCGACCGCGGTATCGCCCGTGCCGCCGTGAGCTTCGGCGCCCGGGCGCATCTGGGCCGCCTGTCGGCGCAGGCGCTAAGTGTCGACATCTTGATCATCTCGCTGATGCTCTCGGCGCGCGACCTGGGCCTGTACACGGCGGCGTCGGCGTTCCTCGCGGCGCCCGGGCTCGTCGCTTCCTCCATCGGGTTTGTCGTCTACCCGCACGTCAGTGCCACGCACCAGGCGGGCGAGCGGCCCCAGCTGCAGGCCATATTCGCGCTGCACGCTGCCTCGGTGGCCGTGCTGGCGGCATTGCTGTTCGTGCTCGCGGCACCTCTCATTACGCTGATGTTTGGCGACAGCTACGCCAGCGCGGCGCCGGCGCTTCGCTGGCTCGCCGTCGGCGCCGTCGCCGCGTCGATTCGCGCATTCCCCATCGAGGTGCTGCGCGGCGTCGGCCGGCCGGGGCTCACCAGCCTGGTCGAGGTTGCGAACTGGCTCTTCTTCCTGCTGGCGATCCCGATCGGTGCCGCGCAGGGCGGGCTCATTGGCGTTGCCGCCGCAGTGGCGGCGGCGAATTACGCCAGTCTCGCCGCCTTGGGCGTGCTGGTGTGGCGCAGCGGGGTCATGTCCGCGCCGGCGCCCGCGCGTCCGCTGGTCGACGCAGTGGAGGCGGCATGATGATCGCCGGCGGTACGGAGGGCCGGATGACGCAGGGCGCACGTCCCTCGGTTGTCGTCAGCCATCCCGGCGTGCAGCAGAGCTACGAGACCGTGGTCGCCCTCCAGCAGGCGGGCATGCTCGAGTCGTTCATCGCGAGCGTGTATCTGACGCACGGGCAACCTGAGCGGCACGCGCCGTGGCGCTGGCTGCTGCCCGCCCAGCGTGCTCTCGCGTCCGCCGGGCTGCGCCGGCGGTGGCACCCGGCGATCGATACGCGGCGTGTGCGGACGATTCCTGCGCCGTTCCTGGCCATGCGCGCCGTCGCGACCGGGCTCGATGCGGCACGGCTTGGCAGGTACCGCAGCGTGGAGCGGCTGGGCGATGCGTGGTTCGACTGGATGGCTGCGCGAACGCTGCCGGAGCAGCGCGTGACGCAGGTCCACGCGTTTGAGGGCGCCGCGCTGCACACGCTGCGCGCGGCGAAGCGCGCCGGCCTCGCCGCCGTCCTGGATGTGGCCGCCGCACACGAATACAACCTGGCGATCACGCAGTCGGAGGCGCGGGCCGCGGGCGCCCGGCCCTTGCTCCGGTTCGGCTCGACGTCACGCGTACGCGAGGAGCGCAGCGTCGCCGACGTGATCGTCACGCCGTCGGATTACGTTTCGAACTGCCTGATCGAGCACGGCGTGGATGCTCGCAAGATCGTAAAGATCCCGTTTGGCGCTGATCCCGACGTGTTCACACCGGCGCCGGACGCGCCGCGGGACGGCCGCTTCGTGCTCCTCGACGTTGCGAGCATCAACTACCGCAAGGGCACGCGCTACCTGTTGCAGGCGTGGCGCGAACTCGCCCTGCCGGATGCCGAACTGGTGCTGGCGGGCGCGCCGGACGAGTCCGGCGCCGGGATGCTGCGGGAGTACGAAGGCTTGTACCGGCATCTCGGCCACGTGCCCTGGTTCTCCCTTCCGGACCTCTTTCGGTCGGCAAGCGCGTTCGTGCTGCCGTCGCTCGCCGAGGGGTCGGCGCTCGTGACCTACATGGCGATGGCGTCGGGGCTGCCGGTCATCGTGACGGACGATGCGGGGTCGGTAGCGGCCGACGGTTGCGAAGGCTGGGTGGTGCCGTCGCGGGACGTTGCGGCGTTGAAGGCGAAGATCCTGCATCTGTACGAGCATCGCGGCGAGGCCGCGGAGATGGGGGCGGCCGGGCGCCGCCTGATCCAACAGCGGTACACCTGGCAGCACTACCACCAGCGCATCGCCGCACTGCATCGCGCGATACACAGTGGCGGCGATGCAGCTGGAGCGACCGCCGAAGCCGACATTGAGGGCGCGCGATGAGGTGGGCGGAGCGCCGCGATGTAGCTGCGTCGCGAATCCGGGTCTTATCGGGGGAACCCCTATGGTCGCCGCACCCCGCCAGCGCGGAGAATCGAACGTCGCCGGCTGAGTCGGGCGGCGGCGCGCAATGGATTGCGGCGCCCTGAGCGAAGAGGAACTGGCATGGATGTCGCACCGTATCTCGCCATCGGCCGGCGATGGTGGTGGCTGCTCATACTCGGCGCGATGTCCAGCGTCGCCGCATACGGCGTGGTGGCGCGCCTGCACATCCGCGCACCGGCACCGCCCACGTATACCGCATCATCCACGCTCTTCGCGACGCTCCCCCCGCCGCCGGATGCGCAACTCGCGGCCGACCCTTCGAAGCGGCCCTGGGAACTCGACCGCTTGATGGCGACGTACGTGCAGGTGGTCAAGAGCCGCACCGTGGCCGAGCGCGCCGTGCGCGACGCACGGCTCACGGCGACGCCCGACGAGCTTGCGGCGCGCGTGACCAGCGATGCCTTCGGGTATACCCAACTCCTCCGCATCACGGTCGCCGGTACGTCGGTCGAGGACGCGGAGGCCTCCCTCGGCGCCGTCGTCCAGGCGTTCGGCGAGGTGCGTGTTGAGCATGCCATCCCGGGTGACGCCGCGATGTTCGAGCGGTCAGCTACGGTGCGGATCGACACGCCGACGCCCGAGTTTGTGAACATCGCGATCGTCGTCCTGGCGGGATTCCTGTCGGCGGCGGGCATCGTGATCGCGTTCGAGTATCTGAGCGGCGGCGCTCAAGCGGGCCGCGCTTCGCACAGTACACACGACGCGACAGGCGCCGCAACACTGCCGCTCGCCGGCAACGAAAGAGCTTGAAATGCGCGTACTGGTAGCAGGCGGCGCGGGTTTCATCGGCAGCCACGTGTGCCGGGAGTTGCTGGAGGCAGCATGACACAGGGCGCGCTGACCGCGCGGGCGTACGAGGGCAAGTCAGTGCTGGTGACGGGTGGCACCGGCTTCATCGGTACGCACCTGAGCCGGCGCCTTGCCGCGCACGGCGCGGAGGTCGTTGTGTTCGGCCGCCACGCCGGCAAGCCTGACGCGGGCGTCAAGCTCGTGCTCGGCGACGTGCGCAGCGAGACATCGGTCAACGCGTTGATCGGGCGCGGCTTCGACTATGTGTTCAACCTGGCCGCTTACTCCGGGCAGGTGCCGAGCTTCACCGATCACGAGCAGAGCCTGACGACGAACTGCCTGGGCCACCTCAACCTGTTGGAGGCGATCCGCACCCTCAGTCCCGATACGATCATGTGCTTCGCGAGCAGCCGTCTCGTGTACGGGCGCACGCGCTATTTGCCGGTGGACGAAGACCACCCGAAAGAGGCGCGCAGCTTCTACGGCATCCATAAGCGGACATGTGAGGAGTACTGCGAGTACTACGCGCTGCGCTTCGGCGTGCGGAGCGTGGCGCTGCGTCTCGCCAACCCGTATGGACCGCACGACCCGGCCGGTCACCACCGGTACAACATCGCGAACTGGATGATCGATGAGCTGACGGCCCGGCGCGAGGTGACGGTGTTCGGCCGCGGCGAGCAGCTCCGCGACTACATCTACATCGACGACGCCGTGGACGCCATGCTGCACGCGGCGATCGACCCGAAGACGGCCGGGCGCGTCTACAACGTGGGCTCCGGTTCAGGCACGGCGCTCATCGACTTCGTCCGGACCGTGATCGGCGCCGCCGCCGGCGGCAGCTACAAGCTCGTCGAATGGCCGCAGGAGTTCCTTCAGGTCGAGACGGGCGACTACGCCGCCGACATCACCCGCATCGAAGCGGAACTCGGCTGGCGGCCGCGCGTCTCGCTGGCCGCGGGCATCGCCATGACCGTGGCCGCGTCCGACGTCGCGTCGCAGCGCGGCGCGGCGCCAGGCCGCGCCGCCGTGCCGGGCAGCGACGCGGAACCCGAGCACGATGCCAAGACGCTGAGGCGGGCCGCCTGATGACGATGCTCCGCCTTGAGCGCGCGCAACTGCCGGTCGCCGGATCCGCGCTGGCCCTGTGCGCGCTCGCGGGCGCGGCTGCGGCCCTGCGAGCGCCCGCCGGGCCGTTGATCGGTGTCGCTGTTGTGCTCGTGCTCGTGTCGCTCGCGGAGTGGCGCCACGGCGTCACGGCGATCCTCGTCGTGCTGCCGTTCTCCGGTGTGCCCGTGTTTATGGCGGGTCATGCGGGGCTGGCGATGCGCGACGTGGCGCTCGTGCTGCCGCTGTACGTCGCCTTCGCGCTCTGGATGACGGAGCGTCACGGATCACTGCTCCCGCCGCTGGGCATCGCGCTGCCGGCGCTCGCGCTGTTCGCGATCATCGTGCTTGGCAGCGTCGTGCGTGCGCCGTCGCTGTCGATTGGGGCGCTGGGCACGAAGATCTGGCTTGCATACATCCCGATGCTGGCGGTGGGGTATCACTACGTGCGCACCGCGGCTGACTGGGACCGCGCACTGCGGCTGACGGCGCTGCTCGGACTGATACCGGCCGCGATCGCGGTGGCCGAGTGGTTCATCGCGACGCGTTATCCGCCCGCGGGCGCCTGGAGCAACAACTTCGGGCCGTTTCGGTACCTGTACGGATCCTGGTTCGAGCAGGTGCGGACGACCGGTGTTGCGATGTCGGCGGGCAGCCACACGTTCGTGGTACCGCGCGTACCCAGCACGTTTACCAGCAGCACGCAGTTCTACCTGTTCAGCATGGTCGCGTACGCCGCGGGATTGTCGCAGGCGCTGCGCGGCCCGCGGCTGTTCTGGCTGGGGTGCGCGAGCGTCCTTGCTATGGGCGTCCTGGCGACCGGGGAGCGCCAGGCGTACGTGGCGATGCCGGCCATGACCGTCCTCAGCCTGATGCTGGGCGGCCAGGGCAGAGCCCGTCTCGCCATCATCGCCGCGGCTGCAGGCGGGTTGGTGCTCATCTTGATGGCGCTGGGCGGAGCGCCGCTGGCGGTGTTGGGCACGATGCCGGACCACGCCGGAGTGGAGCTGGGGCATGCCTGGCGTGAACTGCAGAGCGGCCTGAACAGCGGCCCCATCGGACACGGGACGGGCTGGGACACGCAGGCGGCGTTGCGGTACGGCGGGTCAGCGTCGAAGCGATATGTGGAGAACTGGTACAGCAAAGCGGCGCTGGAGCTCGGCGTCGTCGGACTCGCGGCCATCGTCATGGCCCTGGCGTCACTGCACTGGCGGCTGATCACGGCGCTGATCCGCATCGATCCGGTCACGCGACGCGCCGCAGCGCCCATCTGCGTGCTGCTGTTGGTGATGACGGCGACCCTCTTCAAAGGGCCGGTCCTCGATCTGGACCCGATGAACGTCTACTTCTGGCTGCTCACCGGGATGCTGCTGTCTTTCATGCGGCCCGGCTTCGCTGTCGTCGCGGTGCGCGCGGACGATGCCCCGGTGCGGGCGGAGGCGGCGCCATGACTCACAGCCTGCCGCGTCTCACGCCGCGCCCTCGCGCCACGACGACGTCGGGTTTCGATCTGCGCGCGGTTGATGGGCTGCGCGGACTCGCGGCGCTGTACATCGTCGTGCACCACGCCCGCATCGATCTCTGGCAGGGCACGCACGCGGCGCTGGCGGCCGGCGGCTTCGCCGCGCTGTTCGCGTACGCCACGGTGCCGCTGAAATACGGCGCCGAGGTGGTGCTGCTGTTCTTCCTGCTCAGCGGCTTCGTGATCCACCTGCGCCAGGCGCGGAGCCTGTCACGCGGCGAGACACCGTCGTTCCGGGCGCTCAGCTTCTTCCGGCGGCGGGCGACGCGCCTGTTGCCGCCGCTGCTATTCGCCCTCGTCTTCACGGCGGCGCTCGATGCCGCCGGCTCGTGGGCCAGCGCGTCGGAGTACGCGGCCTATCCGGCAGGGCACGTGTTCGCGGGCGGCCGCACGGCGTTCGCGTTCGCGATGAACGCGCTGTTCCTGCAGGGATTTGCGGCGCCGCCGTTCGGTTCGAACAGTCCGCTGCGGTCCCTGTCGTACGAAGCGATCTTCTACGCCCTGTACCCGCTCTTTCTGCTGGCGCGCGTGCGATTCGGCGCGCGCGCCGCGTTTGGGGCGACGTTCGCGGCCGCCGCCGCGGGCAGTGCCCTGCACGTAGCGTCGCCGGCGATCGCGTGGACAATCCTGCCGTACTTCGCGGTGTGGTCGCTCGGCGCGCTCGTCGCCGAGGCGTTCGCGCAGGGCGTCTCACTGCGGCGACCGGTCCTCATGCTGGTCGGTGGCGCGGCGCTTGTCGCGCCGGTGCTCGCCGCGCCGGGTAGGCTCGACCCGACGATCGGCAGCACGATCTTCGCGTCGGGACTGGCGCTCGTGATGGCGGTCTTCGTGCTGCACCCGATGGGATTCGGCGCGGCGTCGATGTTCGCGCGGCTGCGGGGCCTGGGGGCGCGGTCATACACCCTGTACGTGCTCCACGTCCCGATCCTGGTGTTTCTGGCGGCGCTCTGGGTGCGGACGCGCGGCAGCTTGCCCGGTTCCGGGTGGCTCATGGCGCCGGGCATCGCGCTGGCGCTGGCTGCCGCGTACGCGGTCGCTCCGATCGTCGAACTGCCGTTCAGTCAGCGCGCGAAGCAGGGCGCGATCCCCGCGGCCCGACCGGCGCCGCGCGTCGTGCGAGGGCGCATCGCGCGGCCCGTATCCGTGGCGGCCGCGCCGGGCGAGGAGGTGGCCGATGTGCGGCAGTCCGCTTAGGGTCGCGCACCTCGTCTCGCACCCGATCCAGTACTTCGCCCCGCTCTACCGCGAGCTGGCGGCGCGGCCGGAGGTCGATCTGACGGTGTACTTCTACTCCGACGCGACGGCGCGCGAGTTCCACGACGTGGGTTTCGGACGCGCGCTGACGTGGGATACGCCGCTGCTGGACGGATACCGCTACCGGCTGCTGCCGAGCGCAGCGCGGACGGACATCGCCGGGAAGTTCATCAAGAATCCGAACTGGGACATCGTGCGCGAGGTGTTCTCAGGCGGCTATGACGTCGCGTGGGTGCACGGCTACGCCCACCTGACGACGTGGCTCGCCGCCGCCGCGTCCCGCGCGCGCGGGACGCGGCTGCTGATCCGCGACGAACAGACGCTGCTGCACGGGCGGCCGCCGCACAAGCACGCGCTGAAGGAAGTGGCGCTGCGCGCGCTCTACAGCCAGTCCGCCGCGCTGTACATCGGCGAACAGAACAGGCGATATCTCCGCCACTACGGCATGCCGGAAGAGCGGCTGTACCCCGCGCGCTACTGCGTCGACAACGACTTCTTCCGCGCCAGGGCGGCCGAGCTGGCGCCGCGGCGTAGCGAATTGCGCGCGTCGTTCGGGATCACCGACGATGCGCCGGTCGTACTGTTCGCCGGCAAGCTCATCGAGAAGAAACAGCCTCAGATGCTGATCGAGGCGTTCGCGCGCGTGCGGGCGGCGCAGCCGTGCTGGCTGCTCATCGCCGGCGACGGCCCGCTGCGTGCTGACGTCGAAGCCGCGATCGCCCGGCTGGACGTGCCGAACGTCCGGCTCGCGGGCTTTCTCAACCAGTCCGAACTCCCCGCCGCGTACGTGGCGGCGGACCTCTTCGTACTGCCGTCGAAGATGCACGAGACGTGGGGGCTGGTCGTCAACGAGGCGATGAACTGCGCGCTGCCCGTCGTCGTCTCGGACAAGGTCGGCTGCGGCGAGGACCTGGTGGAGCGCGGCGGCAACGGCTTCATCGTGCGGCACGACAGCATGCACGAACTGGCCGACGCCATCGGCGCGTTCGTCGCGGACGGCGGCATGCGGGCGCGCTTCGGCGCGCGGAGCCGGCAGGTCATCGAGCGTTACAGCATTCAGGCGTGCGCCGACGGCATCGTCGCGGCGTGCGTGGGAGTGACGGGGCGGGAAGCGGTAGCTGCCGCTGCCGCCGCATAGGGAAGAGACAGGGGGATGCAATGCACGACATAATGCAGAACATGGGCCGGCGAATGACGGCGTGCCGCATGTGCGGCGCAACCGACCTGGAGCGGTATCTCGACCTGGGCCACACGCCGCCGGCCGATCAGTTTCGGCGCGCGGATCAGCTCGGCGAACCCTCGGTGCACTTTCCGCTGGAGGTGTACCTGTGCACGCGCTGCGGACTTTCGCAGCTCGGCTACGTGGTCGCCCCCGAGATCCTGTATCAGGACGAGTACCCGTATGAGGCGTCGACGACGCAGGCGGGGAGGCTCCACTTCCGCGCCTTTGCGGCCAGCGTGTCCCGGCACCACGAGCTTGGCGCCGAGGA